>Ga0182024_10019626_pt1 | contig 12437 bp, 9 predicted proteins | sample P32metaG_FD_120480 | JGI IMG/M metagenome (GOLD analysis project Ga0182024, IMG submission 120480) | Permafrost microbial communities from Stordalen Mire, Sweden - P3-2 metaG (Illumina Assembly) | ecosystem: Environmental > Terrestrial > Soil > Wetlands > Permafrost | place: Sweden: Stordalen...
GGCGAGTTCGAGGGCCGGCAATATCTGGTGACCGAATTCGTCGATGGCGGTACGCTCAAAAACTGGGCTCAACGGCAACCGCGCACTTGGGAGGACGTCACGCAATTGTTAACCGGCGTCGCGGATGGTTTGGCGGCTGCCCACGAGGCCGGTATTCTGCATCGCGATATCAAGCCCGATAACATCCTGGTCACCACCAGCGGCTACGCCAAGCTGGCCGATTTCGGTCTGGCCAAACTCGAGGCCAAACCGCAGACCGAACTACAATGTGATTCGAACCTGTCAGCGCCCCGGACGCTTACCGAAGAGCAATCCCGCAACGGGATGATCCTGGGGACCATCGCCTACATGTCGCCGGAGCAGGCGTCCGGACAGACCCTCGACGCGCGGAGCGACATGTTTTCGTTCGGCGTGGTGCTGTATGAAATGCTGGCCGGCCAGCGGCCGTTCCGGGGAGCGAACAATCTGGAACTGGTCCAGCAGGTGAGTCACGCGAAAGCCGCGCCGCTGAGCGACGAGATTCCCGAGCCGTTGCGCGCGCTGATCGCAAGGGTGCTCGAAAAAGATCCGGCGGACCGGTATCCGTCGATGCGCGAGTTCGTCGCGGCTTTGCGCAACGTCCAGCGCCTGAGCGGGCAGGCAGCGGCGGCGCCCCGGAAAGATCGCCGGAGCTGGGTGTTTGCGGCCGGAGCTGTCGCGATCGCAGTTGGAGCGGTGGGCGCATTTGTGTCGTGGCCGCGGCCAAGCGCGTCCATCGCACGACAGGACTACATCCCGCTGACCAACTTTACCGATTCTGCCGTTTCTCCGACGGTGTCGCCCGACGGGCGCGTGCTCGCCTTCATTCGCGGAGAGAGCACGTTCGCGGGTCCTGGCGAGGTTTATGTGAAGCAGCTTCCCGACGGCGAGCCGGTCCAGCTCACCCACGACGGCAAGCCGAAGCTGGGACCCGTAGGCTTCTCCCCCGACGGATCGCGAATCGGCTATACCCGAATCGGCTATACCATTGGCAATTACGACACATGGTCGGTTCCGGTCCTGGGTGGAGAGCCAACGCTCCTGCTGGCGAATTCTGAAGGTCTGAGTTGGACCGACACGAGCACCAAGCCGCACCAGGTCATGTACTCCGCTCTGACGGGCCGAGCGATCCAGATGGCACTCTTCGCGGCGACGGAAAGCCGCGCCGGGGAACGAACCGTATACATGCCCAGGGACCCAGGTATGGCGCATCGATCCGCTCTTTCTCCCGACGCGAAATCGGTGCTGGTGGTCGAGATGGACACGAAGGGATGGCTGCCGTGCCGGCTGGTTCCCTTCGACGGGAGCTCGCCCGGTCGAGTGGTGGGGCCGGCGGCCGCACGATGTACGTTCGCAGGCTGGACACCCGACGGAAAATGGATGTACTTTTCCGCGAACACAGGAAACGGATTTCACATCTGGCGGCAGCGCTTTCCTGACGGCGCGCCGGAGCAGTTCACTTCGTACGCGACCGACGAACAAGGCGTCTCGTTTTTCCCGGATGGAAGATCGTTCGCGACCTCGGTGGGCGAGAGCCAGAGCACCTTGTGGGTGCATGATTTGAGGGGTGAACGCCAGATTACGTTTGAGGGCTATGCCATTCTGCCGTCTTTCTCGGCCGATGCAAATCACTTGTATTATCTGCGGCGCTCCAGCGCGGGTCGCCGGTTCGTCAGCGGGGAATTGTGGACGACGGACCTTCGGACCGGAAGGCAACAGCGCCTGCTGCCGGACTTCCTGATGGAGCATTACGATGTGTCGCCGGATGGAAAGCACATCATTTTCATCACCGCGGACGACACCGGACACGCGCCCTTGTGGATCGGAACCACAGATGGAAGTGCACCGCCGCGGCGGTTGTTGAATCTGGACTGCGCTCGGGCCTTATTTGCATCGAACGGGCAAATTTATTTCGCCGGCGGAGAAGCGGGAAAGACTTATCTTCAAAAGGTCAACGCCGATGGAACCGGATTGCAAAAGCTAATTCCGGAAGCTCCGGCCTACCTGTACGGTGTCTCTCCAGACGGGAAATCGGCAGCGGCGTGGGTGGGAACCGATGTGAAGATTTATCCCTCCGACGGCGGCACTCCCACCTTGCTTTGCTGGGACTGCGGCGGACCTGGCGCCGAGGACCGAGGCGTGACGCCGCCGGGGGTGAACTGGTCGCGCGACGGGAAGGAGCTGTATCTTACCTGTGGGCGTACACGCCAGACATACATCGTACCCCTCAAGCCCGGTCAAATATGGCCTTCGGGGTACAGGTGGCGGTGTGGGCAACCCCCGATCGCCGGAACGAGAACCATACCTCACGAGCGGGCGTTCCTTAGCGGCGATCCGTCGGTGTACGCATACCTGAAGTTGACCACGCACCGCAATATTTATCGAATTTCGATTCCTTGACGAGTCGACACAGAGTAGAGGGCGACAGGGCCGCCCCTACTTTCGATATGCAGGCGATAGCCTTAAGGCGTCGTTTGACCGATGGTGACCCGCGTCGCCGCGATGTTGCCCACCAGGTGATCTACCTGTTGCGTTCCGGCCGCATTGAAGATGTTGATCGTAAACGTGCCGCTGTATTGATCCCCGCTGGGATCGAGCGTGATTTGCTCGCGGATGTTGACCTTGTTCACCAGCGCTCCGCTGGTTCCGTCGTAGCTGAGCGCGAAATGATTCACCTCATAAGTAAACATTCCGGTGCGCACCCAAATTCCCAGACAAAAATTTCCGGTATTGGCGGCATGCGCGCCCGAGTTCAGAATCTCGGTTCCATCCGAGTGCCACTGCGTGTAGCCGAAATCGATTATCGCGCCGTCGGGGATGGAAGGAGTGTGGCCGCCGTTGCCCTGAGATATAAATTGGACGTTCCACATTCCTATCGGATTGGCGCTGATCAGCAGCGGGTTCGAGCCCTGCGCCCGGGGCGCCATCGCCACGGCTTGCGATTGCGCGAACTGGAACGGCGCCTGAAGACTGCTGACGTCGCCGCATCCGGCGCTAGCTGTGGAAGCCAGCGCCGCGCCGACGGCCAGAGCCTGCAAAACATGCGTCGTAAATCGAGGATTCAGTTTCATTGTAAAGAGCCTCTTTCTGTCGCCGGCGTCCGATTCGGATGCTGCCTGGCGTACACTCTAAAAGCGCAAACGGAGGCCGGGAACTGCCATGGGATGCAAATTTTCTTATCTTAAGCTAGTGGGCGATTCGTCGATCTCGGAGACCACGGAACTGCTTCGCGCCTGGGCCGGCGGCGACCAGCAGGCGCTTTCCGCCCTGGTGCCCAGGGTTTATCGTGAACTCCGCCGCCTCGCAGGGCGCTGTCTCCGAAATGAGGGGCCCGGTCAAACCCTGCAAGTCACCGATCTGGTCCATGAAGCCTATTTGCACCTCGCCGATGCTTCCCAGCTCGACTGGCGGCATCGCAGCCATTTCTTCGCGATTTCGGCTACGCTGATGCGCCGGATTTTGGTGGATCGCGCGCGCCGGCGAACCGCCGCCAAGCGTGGAGGCCGGGTTCCCGGAATCGACGTGGAGCAGGCGCTTGATGTATCGACCAGACGCTCGGTTGAGTTAGTCGCCCTCGACGATGCTTTGGACACGCTTGCCACAGTCGATCCCCGAAAGGCTCGCATTGTCGAGCTGCGGTTTTTCGCCGGACTCGAAGTAAAGGAGACCGCCGCGGTGGTAGGGGTCTCGGCCGAAACGGTGATGCGGGATTGGAAGCTCGCCAAGGCCTGGCTGCTCAAAGAGCTGACCCAGCAATAATTCGTACCGCCAGATCACTTCCGTTGGTGGCCAGGAGGCGGCACGTAATGGAATCGGACGAGATAAATATTGTCGCCTTTACCATGCTTGGCGACCTTGAGCAGGTCGATCAGCCCGAGGAATCCCGACTCTCGTGCCAGTTGTGGAGTGATCTCCTGAAAACCGATTGGCTCTATAGAGTCCACCTCGATCTCGCCTTCTTCCATTCGGTAACGCGCACCAACTCGGACGTGTTGACGCGTCCAGATTCGGACGCTGCACGTGATTTTTCCACTTCGAACCCCCTCACGTAGACGTTTAGTGAAGGTCATGCGGAAAGTCTACAACGCCGAAAGTACGAGCTGCCTTCAGACCAGATGATCAGTACAGCCCGGCAGCCAGAGTCTGTGTTAGAGCATTCCTTCGCCATACGATGGTAACGGAGCCGCCATCCGTAAGGATGCGGTCCAAATCCGTACAGCCCCGCCAGCGAGTCTGCGTGAAAATTACCCCACCCGGTCGCTGACGCTCGCGGCTCTGTGTCTGAGTATCGAGTCAAATCATCAACTTGTCCGACACCGTCGCACCGAGCCGCGAGCGAAAGCGACCGGGTGGCCGTCTTCACACACAGACTTGTCATGGCGGGGGTCAATGGGGAGAACCCGATCAGCCTGATCATCGTTTGGCAAGCGCGCGCCAAGCACTGCGGCGATCGACAGCCGGCTGGCGCGTCCGATTGGAGATCGTACCCGCGCGAGATCCCGCAATCTCGAAGAACAGAGCGGACTGGCACCTTTTCCAGTATTGAAAAGGGATTATTTCAGGCTGACCCTTTTTCAGTTCGTTCTAACATCCAGCGCTCGGATGGCGAGCCGGAAATCTCGCGCCCGAAGTTCCAGTCCAAGTGCGCCATGAAATATTTTCTCTTCGAGCGCCGGCGTATGTGGAACCGAGTCCTACTGCCTCTTCAGAGTCATCTCGCGCGGGCCGCGGCCGGTCTCGACGGTGAGGTTCATCGTGTCGCCTTCGACTTTGCCCGAATACTTGAGGGTCGTCATGTTGCTCTGGGTCTCGCGCTCGACCTCGAAGGAGACGTTGTTGCCGTCGACTTTGCCATTCTTGATCTCGACCGAGCCGCCACGCCCTCCTTCCACGGTGCCGGTGAGGCTGGACCCGCTCTGCTTAAGGTTGAACGTCTGGGGTGCGCCCTTACCGGTGGCTGTCCCCTGCCACTTCCCCGTAACATCGGCGCCCAGAGCCACCATGCTGGCCAACGCTAACAGTAAAAATAAACTCTTCATCTTGTCTCCTTTCGATTGATGTGCGAATCGGAATCGACGCTCCCAGGCCACGCAAGTGACAGAAACCGCGCGAAAGCAGGATCAGCCTGATATTACCCCTTTTCACGGGGTTGGAAAACGGGTCAGCCTGAACATACCTCTCGAAAAAGAGGCAGACCGCTCCAACCCCTTTCCCGAAAGGGCGCACGCGGTTCGAAAGCAGCGCTAGAAGCGGCCGTCCAGCCATCTAGGGCAGTCGCTTGGTGCGCCTGAGCCGAGCACGTTAGGTGTACCACAACGGCTCGGATCGGGTTGAATTAGGACCGCACCCCCGCTCGAACCACTGCGGCGACCTTAAACATAGTTTTCCGTGGGCTCTCCCGCAATCTCGAAAAAGAGAACGGAGCAGACTGGCACCTTTTCGAGCACTGAAAAAAAATATTAATTCAGCCGGATCGGTCTTCTGTTGCTTTGCCTCCGGCCGGGCTCGCGAGCTTTCGCTCAGCCGTCGCCTGGTCTTCATGCCACTTGCGCCACTGCTCCTGATCCTGGCGGAAGAGCTGGTCGTTTACAACCCGAGGACGCAGCAGCGGCATATCTTCGTGCGGCGACGCCGCAAGGATCATTCGGTGCGCGTGTTCGGCAATAATGCGGCGTATTGCTACAGCTTTCGCAGGCGTCAAAACTTCCCCGCGAGGGGGCGGCCGCTCCCCGATGTGAGTATAGAGAAGATGACGCGGACCAAGCGGGAGAAGTATTTCCGACCGTCGGCTTCCCCAGCCGCCCCTAAAATCATATTTGTTCTCACCGCAATAATTCAGTCGGATCACGGGGTCGTCGCTGGTAAACCAGCGAAGGTCATCGGGAGGAGAGAGGATCGACCATCTGTGCTGATGGAGCACGCTGATCGTCTTCGTGAGGAGGTGCTTTATGCTAAAAAGCCAAAGCCCCCGACCAACCACAAGGTGAGCCCGCAGCTTTCCGGAACCGAGATGCGGGCTGGCCTCGGCGGTTACGTGCAAGGGGATGTATTCGCTATTGTTCCCCGAGATCACGTTTGGTTCTTCAGATGTTTTGGCCGCTGCAATTTTCTTTACCGACTCCCGAAGCGTCGAATCTAGGAGGTGTTGGGCATCTCGGCGCCAGCGAGAGAGGTTTTCAATCAACCGCGCTGGAGTACGAACGTCCTGCGCCGCGAGAAATCGAACGAGCTGCGTCCAGTGCTTCGACGTAAGCCGCTCGTCCGAGGTGGCTCTCTGGAGGGCCTCCTCAGCTGGTGCTTCAAACTCCCGATCTAGCCACTTTTCGATCTCGTCCGTCTCCTGCCCAGCGGCGATCCGAGTATACAGATGGGCGTGGTATGCGATGCCTTTAATCGCCCTCTTTCTCCATAGTGGTATCTCGGGCCTTGAAACGAGAGTGCGATAGGCGAACAAACGCCCATCCGAGACCTCGAAGCGCCGAAGGTAAAGGCACGGAACGTAGTGGTGTCACGTCTGAACGGCGGTGCGCCTCCATCCATCCTTCACCGATTTTAATGCATTGAAGAGGACGGTCCTTGAAAAGAACGGCTGTGCCGCTGTGCACCTAAAAAATCCTACGCTTCAACCGCTCCACCGTAAACTTCGCCGTATCCGCCACCGCCATCACCGTCATCACCCCCGCCTGCACTGGATCGGTCACCACCAGATCCGCCGCTTCGGGAACGCTGCCCGCCATATTCAGACTCACCACCAGCATCCCCGACGCCCGGACCTCTCGCACCGCGTGCTCGATCTCTCCACCCATCAGCGACCCCGCCAGCACAATCGCCTTCACCCTAGGCAGCCGAGCGCTCGCGCGTACCGCCGCGGCTAGAGCCTGTTCGCCGACCAGAGGAATCGTGTCCACCGAAATATGTTCGCCGCGGATATTATGCCGGTCCGCTTCGGTAATCGCCCCCAGCGCCACCTGTCCCACCTGCGCACCGCCGCCCATAATGATGATGCGCTTGCCGTAGACCCGCTCCATCGTTTCCACCTGCTCGGCTTGCCGCACCGCCGGCAGCTCGCTTAGCGCGGTAATCAACGGCGCCGGCGCGTCCGGCAGATCGATCTCGAAAAAGATCCGCGTTTCCTCGGCCCGCTGCTCCACGATTTCGACGCTCAGAATATTGCCGTGGTACCGCGCGATCACGCCGGTCAGCTCGTGCAGCACGCCCGGTCCCGAGCCGGCGACGATCTCGATGGCCGCTTTCATTGGACCTCATATTTGCGCAGAATGTCGGCCCAATGGCCGTGCGCTTCGAGCAGGATTTCGGCGACCTCTCGAATCGCCCCGCGCCCACCGCTCGCGTGAGTAACGTAGTGCGCCGCGCGCTGCACCTCGGCCCGCGCGTTGGCGGTGGCGATGGCGAAACCCACGCGCCGCAGGCACACCACGTCGGTCAGGTCGTCACCCGCGTAGGCCATTTCGCGGAGCGGGATGCCGCTCTTGGCTTGAATCTCTTCGAGAATCGGAACTTTTTCGATGTGCCCCTGATACACGTAGGTCATCTTCACCTGCCGCGCGCGCTCTTCTGTCGCGGGAGACTGCCGCCCGCTGATCACGCCGGTCTGAATGCCGTGCCAGGAGAGCCATTGCAGCGCGATCCCGTCCTGCGAATCGAACGCCTTGGTCTCGAACATGGTTCCATCGGGGCCCGGAACGATAATCAGCCGCCCGTCGGTGAGGACGCCGTCCACGTCCATCACCAGCAGACGAACCTTGCGGGCGCGGTCGAGAATTTCAGGATTCATAAAGTTTGTGGAAAAGTGCGTGTTGCTCTTCGAACATCCGGTCGTAAGCCGCGGCATGCTCGGCGCGCGGCTCAAACGTCGCGCCCATCGAGGCCGGAAGTGCGGCAATATTTTCAATCGCGCCGATCTGTTCGAGCACCCACAGCGCCGCGCCGCGCGACGATGCTTCGGGTTCGGTGCAGACCACCACCGGACGCCCCAGCGCATCCGCCATCCTCTGCGTCCACCCGGGAGAATTCAGCAGCGCGCCACCGGACGCGACCACCTCGGCGGGCGCTCCCAGATGATTTTCCATAATCCGGTAGATTTCGCGAAATCGCAGCGCCACCGATTCGAGCGCGGCCTGCAGAATTTCAAACGGTCCGGTGTTGAAACTCAGTCCGGTGATCGCCGCGTGCAGATCGCTGCGCCAGTAAGGCGATCGTTCGCCCGAAAAAAACGGCAGCAACGTCAGTCCATGCGCGCCGGGTTTCGCGCTGTCCAGCCGAGCTTCGATGTCCTTCGGAAGTTGCAGCGTCCGTTTCATCCACGCGTACACTTCGCCTCCGTTTGAAAGCGCCCCGCCGGTGACGAATCGTTTCCGGTCCACGCGATAGCACCACAGGCCCGCCGCGATCTCGATTTTCGCCGTCTCCAGAATCGCCCGCATCGCGCCGGTGGTTCCCACCATCAGCGCGAACCGGCCGTTCAGGCCGCCGCTGCCGACGCTGTCGCAGGCCCCGTCGCCCAAGGCGGGGAACCAGGGGATGCCGTCGAAGGCCGGCCACATCTGCCGAAATTCGGGAAGCAGTTCCTTCGCTGGCTGATCGAAATCGTCCGGGCAAGCCAGCATCGCGCGATCGACCCCGACTAGCTTGAGCATTTCCTCGTCGTAATTGTTGGCGTTCTGGTTCCACAGTCCGGTCGCCGAGACCATGGAGATGGAAGCGCGCGCCTTGCCGAACAATTTTTCAAACAGAAATTCGGGAAACGAAATCCAGCGCCGCGTCGCCGCGAATTCGGCCGCGCGATTTTTTTTCAGCCACAGCAGTTTCGACGGCCAGTAGCTGGTATGAGGAACGCATCCGGTGCGCGCGTGCGCATCGGGAACCTGCGCCACTTCCGCTACGCTGCGGGTATCGAGCAAATGAAGAATCGGCAGCGTCGGCCGGCCGTTTTCATCCACGCCTAGAAAACTGTGCCAGAAAGCGCTGCCGCCCACCGCGGCGATTTTGAGTCCGTGCGCGTGCACCTGGCGATGCAGTTCGTCCAGACAATCGATGGTCAGATCGGCCAGCTTTTCGGGATCGATTTCGACGCCGCCGTCGGGCGTGGTTTCCATGCGGTACGGCACTCTGGCGCCGTATCCTTCCACCTGGTGCGCGCTCGAATCGAACAGCAGCGCGCGCACCGAGGAACTCCCCACGTCGAGACTTACAATAAAAACATCCGCCGTGCTCGATTCCGTGCTCGAAAGCATTTCTCGTTATAACATGCTCACCTCGGATTGCCGCGTGATGGTGGCGGTATCGGGCGGACCGGATTCGGTGTGCCTGCTGCACGCGCTCCGCGAAATCGGCGTGAAGCTGGCGGGCGTCGCGCATTTCAATCACAAGTTGCGCGGCGATGCGTCGGAGGAAGATGAGCGGTTTGTGGCCGGCATGGCGTCGAAACTGGAGCTGCCGTTCTTTCGCGCCGAAGCCGACGTGCGGTCCGCCGGCGGAAATCTGGAACAAACGGCGCGCCGCGCGCGATTGACGTTTTTTCGTGCGTTAATGCGCGATAAAGCGTCGGATAAGGTCGCTTTAGGGCATATTAAGGACGATCAGGCGGAAACCGTTTTATTCCGCATTTTGCGCGGTTCGGGCCTGGCCGGGCTGGCCGGGATCCATCCGGTGACCGCGGAGGGCTTCATTCGCCCCTTGATTCAGATCACGCGCGCCGAGGTGCTCGATTACCTGCGTACGCGGAACATCGAATGGCGCGAAGACTCGACCAATCGCGACCTGGGCTTCGCGCGCAACCGAATCCGTCATGAATTGCTGCCCGCGCTGGCCCGCGACTGGAATCCGCAGATTGGGGCTTCCCTGGCGCATCTTGCCGATCTCGCGTTTGAAGAGGAGAAATGGTGGGCCGCGCAGACGCCGGCAGGCTTCGAAAATGCCTCCGAATTTCGCTGTGATAAGTTGACCGAGCTTCCCCGGGCGATAGCGCGGCGGATTGTCCGGCGGGCCATCGCCTCGGCGAAAGGAGATTTGCGGCGGATCGAATTCGATCACATCGAGCGGATTCTCGATCTGGCGGCCCAGCCGGAAGGCCACGGGCGGCTGCGGCTACCGGGCGTCGACGTCACCCGGTCGTTCGACTGGATGCGGGTCGAAAGGCCTGCTGTGCGCGATTTGCTGGAGCCGGTTAATATAACCGTTCCAGGAACTTACGCACTCCCGGGAGGCATCGGCGAAATCCGATTTCAGATCGATGAAATACCGGGTCCGGGCTGTGCTAACCTGAAGTTGGAACTGGCCGTGCGCATGAAGTTGCGTGCGTGGAGACCTGGTGACCACTACCGCCCAGTGGGTAAATCACGCGATCATAAGCTTAGGGAAATGTTTCAAAGCGCCCGGATACCCTCCTGGCGGCGCGCCGTGTGGCCGATTGTCGAGAGTGACGGCAATATCGTGTGGGCAAAGGAATTCGGGGCCGCCGAAGAGTACGCGGCCGACCGTGATCGTGCACCCGTTCTCCGGATCTGGGAACCTTAACGTTTCACCCGCAATCCGTATTTGGGAGATGTCATGAATTCAAGTGTGAGAAATGCAGTCCTCTGGCTGGTTATTCTGTGCCTGGTGATACTGGTTTGGGCCGTATTCAAAGGCAGCAAACCGCCGGGCGCGCAGCCGAAGTTTTCCGAACTGGTCCAGCAGGTGGAACAGGGCAAGGTGGACAGCGTCACGTTCAACAGCACCACCGGCGATGTTTCGGGAAAGTACAAGAACGGGGACGAGTTTCATTCGGTCGTTCTGACCAACTACAACGATTTCACCAAGCTCCTGCTGGACAAGAGCGTTTCGATCAAAGTCGAAAAGGATAACGGCGGCAACTGGGTGTCGCTGCTGGTGAACGCCATTCCTTTCGTGCTGCTGCTGGGATTCTGGATCTTCATGATGCGGCAGATGCAATCGGGCGGGAACAAGGCGCTGAGCTTCGGTAAATCGCGCGCCCGGCTGCACTCTTCGCAGCAGAAGAAAGTGACCTTCAAGGACGTCGCGGGCGTGGAAGAAGCCAAGGAAGAATTGCAGGAGATCATTGAGTTTCTGCGCGAGCCGCAGAGATTTCAGAAGCTGGGCGGCAGAATTCCCAAGGGCGTGCTGCTGATCGGCTCGCCGGGAACGGGCAAAACGCTGCTGGCGCGAGCCATCGCCGGCGAAGCCAACGTGCCGTTCTTCTCCATCTCCGGATCGGACTTCGTCGAGATGTTTGTCGGCGTCGGCGCATCGCGCGTTCGCGATCTATTTGAGCAGGGCAAGAAAAACGCGCCGTGCATCATCTTTATCGATGAAATCGACGCGGTTGGCCGGCATCGCGGGGCGGGCCTGGGCGGCGGCCACGACGAGCGCGAGCAGACCCTGAATCAGTTGCTGGTGGAAATGGACGGCTTCGAATCGAACGAAGGCGTCATCCTGGTGGCGGCCACAAACCGGCCCGACGTGCTCGATCCGGCGCTGCTGCGGCCGGGACGATTCGACCGGCGGGTGGTGGTGGGGCGTCCGGATGTGAAGGGTCGCGAGGCGATTCTGAAGGTCCACACCAAGAAAGTTCCGCTTTCGGACGACGTCGATTTGAGCGTGCTGGCGCGCGGGACGCCGGGATTCGCGGGAGCCGATCTGGCCAACCTGGTGAACGAAGCGGCGCTAGTCGCGGCGCGGCAGAATCGAAAAGTGGTCACGCAGTTCGATTTCGAGCTGGCCAAAGATAAAGTGATGATGGGCGTGGAACGCAAGAGCCTGATCATCAGCGAAGACGAAAAGAAAAACACCGCGTTTCACGAAGCCGGCCACGCGCTTGTGGCGGCACTGATTCCAGAAGCCGACCCGGTGCACAAAGTGACCATCATCCCGCGCGGCATGGCGCTGGGCGTGACGCAACAGCTGCCCATCGACGACAAGCACAGCTACAACAAGGTCTATCTGGAGGCGCAGCTGGCCATCCTGATGGGCGGCCGCATCGCCGAAGAAGTGTTCATGCATCACGTGACCACCGGCGCGGGCAACGACATTGAGCGCGCTACAGAGATGGCCCGGAAAATGGTCTGCGAATGGGGCATGAGCGAACTGGGTCCGCTGAGCTTCGGCAAGCGCGAAGAGCAGATCTTTCTGGGCCGCGAAATCGCCCAGCATCGCGACTACAGCGAAGCGACCGCGATCCGCATCGACGAGCAGGTGAAGCGGCTGGTCGAAAACGGCTACAATCGCGCCCGGCAGATTATCGAACAGCGCGCCGACGCGCTGGAGCGGATCGCGCTGGCGCTGCTTGAACGCGAAGTGCTGGACGGCAGCGAGGTCAATCAGTTGATTGAAGGCAAGACGCTGAACGCCGTGCAGCCGCCTCCATCAGGCGACGGAACGCAGCAGATCCTCAAGCCGGA
>Ga0182024_10019627_pt1 | contig 12437 bp, 10 predicted proteins | sample P32metaG_FD_120480 | JGI IMG/M metagenome (GOLD analysis project Ga0182024, IMG submission 120480) | Permafrost microbial communities from Stordalen Mire, Sweden - P3-2 metaG (Illumina Assembly) | ecosystem: Environmental > Terrestrial > Soil > Wetlands > Permafrost | place: Sweden: Stordalen...
AGATTGTGCATCACCATGTAGAGCACGATCGGCTGCCCGGTGCGGGCGAGCGGCGCCCAGTCGAAATCCTCATCGGCGCCGTGGCCGGCCGCGAAAATGACGGCGCGATTGGTGCCGCGCAGCGTTGCCGGGATAGCCGCAGACGCCAGCGCCGCGAGGCCGGCAGTCACGCCGGGAATGACGCGGAACGGCACCGCCGCCGCCGCGAGCGTCATCGCTTCCTCGCCGCCGCGCCCGAACACGAACGGATCGCCGCCCTTGAGCCGCAATACGCGATTGCCGGCGCGCGCCAGCGCCACCAGCCGCTGGCTGATATCGGCCTGCGTCGCCGAGGGTTTGCCGCCGCGCTTGCCGGCGAATTCGAGCCGCGCTTGCGGCCCGGCGAGCGCCAGCACGCGCTGATCGACCAGCGCGTCGTGCACGACGATATCGGCCTGGGCGAGGCCGGCGAGCGCATCGAGCGTCAGCAGCCCGGGATCGCCGGGCCCGGCGCCGGCGAGCCAGACATGGCCCGGCAGGAAGATCGGAATGCCGGCACGTTTCGCCGCCAATGCGTCCCATGCGGTCATGACGCGACGCCCCCGTGGTGACGATTGCGGCTGGCAGGACTAAAGGAAGCGGCAAAGGACAGACCATGGCCAAGCTGGAACGCCCCTTGCGCCGGGGCTGGACCACCGGCACCTGCGCCGCCGCGGCGGCGAAGGCGGCTTATGCGGCGCTTGTCACCGGCGAATTTCCCGATCCGGTCGAAGTGACGCTGCCGCGCGGTGAACGCCCGAGCTTTGCGCTCGCCATGACGCGCAAGGATGAAAGCTCGGCCACCGCGGGCGTGATCAAGGACGCGGGCGACGATCCCGACGTCACTCACGGCGCGCTGGTCTGCGCGACGGTTCGCACTGCCGCGCCGGGCGCCGGCGTCACTTTCCGCGCCGGCGAGGGCGTCGGCACGGTCACGCGCGCCGGACTTCCCGTCGCGCCGGGCGAACCCGCGATCAATCCGGTGCCGCGCCGCATGATCCGCGACGCCATCGCCGAAGTCGCCGCGGCGGCCGGCCGCGGCGCCGACGCCGACGCCGAGGTCGAGATAACTATACCCGGTGGCGAAGCGCTGGCGGCGAAAACGCTCAACGGACGGCTCGGCATTGTCGGCGGCCTGTCGATCCTCGGCACCACCGGGATCGTCGTGCCCTATTCGTGCTCGGCGTGGATCCACGCGATCCATTCCGGCATCGATGTCGCGCGCGCCGCGGGGCTCACGCACATCGCCGGCGCGACCGGAGCCAGTTCCGAGACCGGCGTGCAAGAGCTCTACGGCCTGCCGGAGATCGCGCTGATCGACATGGGCGACTTCGTCGGCGGCATGCTCAAATATCTGCGCCGCCATCCGGTGCCGCGCGTCACCATCGCCGGCGGCGTCGCCAAGATGACCAAGCTCGCGCAGGGCCTGACCGATCTGCACTCCAAGCGCGGCGAGGTCGATCTTGCGGCGCTGGCCGTGCTGGCCGACGCCGCCGGCGGCTCGGCAAAACTTCACCAGCGCATCGTGGCGGCGAACACCGCCGCGGAAGCATTCATGCTGGCGCGCGCCGAAGAAATCGCACTCGGCGACCGGGTCGCGCTGGCGGCGCGAGAAACCGCCGCGCAGGTCGTTGCCGGCCGCGACATCGCCATCGAGATCGTACTGTTCGATCGCGAGCAGGAGATGGCCGGCCGCGCGCCGTTCAAGGCGTAGCTCTCTGCTCACGCTGCGCCTCCACGGAAGCGGCGGCGATATTCCGCGTCATAGAGCGCGCTGTCGCGGAAATCATGCGCGGCGAGCGCGCGGCCGACGAGAATGAGCGCGGTGCGCTCGATGCGTGCCGCGGCGACTTTCGCGGCGATATCGGCAAGCGTGCCGCGAACGATGCACTGCGCGGGGGTGCTTGCCAGCACCACGACGGCGGCCGGACAATCGGCGCCATAGAACGGCGTCAGCTCCTTGACGATCGTATCGATGGCGTGGATGGCGAGATGAATGACGAGCGTGGCGCCGCTCTGCGCAAACGTCGCGAGCTTCTCGCTTTCGGGCATGCGCGAGGCGCGGCCGGAGACGCGCGTGAGCACCACGCTTTGCGCGACTTCGGGAACCGTGAGCTCGCATTCCAGCGCCGCCGCCGCGGCGGCGAAGGCCGGCACCCCCGGTGTCAGCGTATAGGGGATGCCGCGCCGTTCGAGCTGGCGCAATTGCTCGGCCAACGCACTGTAGATCGAGAGATCGCCGGAATGCAGCCGCGCCACGTCGTGCCCGGCGGCGTGTGCCGTCGCGAACTCGGCATCGATCTCGTCGAGCGCCAGCGGCGCGGTGTCGATGATGCGCGCGCCATGCGGACAATAAGTCAGTAATTCGCGCGGTACGATCGAGCCGGCATAGAGACAGACCGGGCAGCGCGCGATCAGATCGCGGCCGCGCACGGTGATGAGATCGGCCGCGCCCGGCCCGGCGCCGATAAAATGCACCGTCATGGCGCTGCCTCCGAGGCGGCAACCGCGCAGGTCGCCGAACCGACGACAAGGCGCGAACTGAGGAGACGCGCCGACGGTCCGGCGGCGGCGAGCGCCGCGGCCTCGGCGACGGACGGCACGCCCGTGAGCGCGAGCACGCGCTCGGATTTGGTTTCGGTGCGCTCGCCCGCCGCTTTCAGTTCCGGTTCCGGCACCAGGATGACGGCGACGCCGAACGTCGCCGCTGCCGCATCGATCGCAATGTCACCCTGCTTTGCCGCCGTTGTGGCGATGGCATCGAGCGCATCCGGCGTGACACCGGCGCGCGCGAGGGCGGCGCGGATCGCCGCCTCGATGTCGGGGGCGCCCGCGTCCCGTCTGCATCCGACGCCGGCGACGATCATGGTTTTGCCCACACCCATTGCGTGACCGGCATGGCGGCGCGCCAGCCGGTCTTTTCACCGACCGCACCGGCGCGCGAAATCGCGATGCGCGTGAGTTCGCCGCCAAAAGCGGCATGGCGCGCGAGCAGCAACGCCTCGGTTTCGAGCGTAACAGCATTGACGACGAGGCGGCCGCCGGGGCGCAATGCGCGGGCGGCAGCGTCGAGCACGCCGGCATCGCCGGCGCCGCCGCCGACGAAGATCGCGTCGGGCGGCGCCAGCGAAGACAGCGCCGCCGGAGCGGCTGCCTCGACGATGTCGAGGCCCGGCACACCGAACGCCGCGGCGTTGCGGCGGATCCGCGCGGCGCGATCGGCGCGACGCTCGATAGCGACCGCGCGCATCAGCGGATCGGCCAGCATCCATTCGATCGCGACCGAGCCCGAGCCCGAGCCGATGTCCCATAGAAACTCGCCGCGGCGCGGCGCCAGCGACGACAGCGTCACCGCGCGGATTTCGCGTTTGGTGATCTGGCCGTCGTGCTCGAACAGATTTTCCGCAAGGCCCGGCGTCAGCGCCAACACGCGCGCATTCGGTCCGGCCTCGACTTCGATCGCGACTGTATTCAGCGGACCCACCGTTCCGGCCTCGAAGTCCACGGCCGTTGTGTTCCGGATGTGCTCGCGCGGACCGCCGAGCCATTCGAGAATTGTGAATCGCGAGGCGCCGAAGCCGCTCTCCGCCAGAAGTTTTGCCAGCGCCTCAGGCCCATCGCCGTCGGAGGTCAAAGCCAGAATGCGCGCGCCGGGCTGCAAGTGCGGGCGGACGAGATCGAGCATGCGGCCGTGCACTGAGAGGAGCACCGTCTGCGGCAGCGACCAGCCAAGCCGCGCCGCAGCCAGGCTGAAGGCCGACGGCGCCGGCACCACGATCATCTCGCGCGCATCGACGTGCCGCGACAGCACCGCGCCGACGCCGTATTGGAACGGATCGCCGGAGGCGAGCACGCAGACCGGCCGGCCGCGATGGCGCATGACTTCTTCGGGGGCGCTGTCGAACGGGCTCGGCCACGGCCGCGATGCGCCGCGGATGAGCGGCGCCGCGAGGCCGAGGTGACGCCGGCCGCCGAACACGATTTCAGCGCCGCCGATCAGCCCGCGCGCCACCGGGCTTAGGCTCTCGACGCCGTCTTCGCCGATGCCGACGATGGACAGCCAGCGCGGCGATGCGGCAGTCTCGCGGACGGTTGCATCAGGAAGCGGCATGATACGCATCCTCATTCTTGGCGGCACCACGGAAGCACGGCTGTTGGCCGGCCGTCTCGCCACGCGCGCCGACCTCGAGGTGACGCTGTCGCTTGCCGGACGCACCAAGTCGCCGGCGGCGCAGGGCGTGCCGGTGCGCAGCGGCGGTTTCGGCGGCGCCGCGGGCCTTGCCGATTATGTCGTCAAGGAGCGCATCGGCGCGCTGATCGACGCCACGCATCCCTATGCGAATGTCATCTCCGCGAACGCCGCCGCGGCCGCGCGCCAAACTCACGTGCCGTTCGTCGCGCTGCGGCGCGCGCCATGGGTTGCCGTCGCCGGCGATCGCTGGACCGAAGTGAGCGATGTCAATGCGGCGGTAAAGGCGCTGGGGCAAGAACCGCGACGCGCTTTTATCGCGCTCGGCCGCAACGAGCTCGCGCCGTTCGTTCAAGCGCCGCAGCACTTTTATCTCATCCGCAGCGTCGATCCCGTCGATCCGCCGCTTGCTTTGCCGCATGTGACCTACGTCATGGGCCGTGGCCCGTTCGGCGAAGCCAATGACCGCGCGCTGATGACCGCGCACCGCATCGATGCCGTGGTCGCGAAGAACAGCGGCGGCACCGCGACCTACGGCAAGATTACCGCGGCGCGCTCGCTCGGCATCGAGGTGATCATATTGCGCCGGCCGCCTGCGCCCGATGCGCCTGCGGTCGAAACCGTCGAGGCTGCGATCGCCTGGCTCGATCATGCGCTCACCTCCGCGACCGCGCGCGGCGTGTAGACGAGCGGAGCAAGTCCGGGCCGCGCGATCACGCGCGTTTCGCGCGAGCCGACGATGACGAGCGTTGCCATGTCGGCCTCGGCCGCGTCGGCGGCCGCGAGCGTGGTGACGCTAATGCGCTCCTCGGCACGCCCGACGGCGCGGCCGAACACCACCGGCGTCGAGGCCGGCAACTGCCGGCGCAGCCGCTCGATGGCGTTGCCGAACTGCCACGGTCGCGCCCGCGACACCGGATTGTAGAGCGCGATGACGAAGCCGGCGCTCGCTGCCGCATCGAGCCGCTGTTCGACCAGCTCCCAGGGCTTGAGATTGTCGGACAGCGACAGCGCGCAAAAATCATGGCCGAGCGGTGCGCCGATCCGCGCCGCGACGGCGAGCATCGCGGTGATGCCGGGAACAAAAACGACATCGAGCGCGCGCCAGCTTTGCGGTCCGGTTTCGATGGCTTCGCAGATCGCCGCCGCCATGGCGAACACGCCGGGATCGCCGCCGGAAACGACGGCGACGCTTGCGCCTTGCGCGGCATGCGCGAGCGCGGCGCCGGCGCGCGTGCCTTCCTCCCGGTTATCGGATGGATGGCGGCTTTGGCCGGCGCGCGGCGGCACGCGCTCGAGATAGGGCCCGTAGCCGTAGAGCGCCACCGCGCTCGCGAGGGCGTCTTGCGCTTCCGGCGTGATATAGCGCGCGTCGCCCGGTCCAAGCCCAATAACCGCGAGGCGGCCGCTCATTGCTCTTCTCCTGGCCGTTCCTCCCAGCCGGGCACCAGTACGACGGCGAAATACGGCGCTTCGTCATCCGGCTTGGCACTGAGCGGAATCATCTTCGCGTCCGCCATGGTGCCGCGCTCGACATAAAGCGCGCGGGGCAGCCGGCCGCTGCGGTCGAGCGCGCGGCGCAGTTTCGGCAAGTGCCGCCCGACCTTCATCACCACCGCGGCGTCGGCGTCGGACAGGCGCCGCGCCAGTTCGTCCTCCGGCAGCGTCGCGGGCAGCACGGTAAACACATCGTCGCCCTGGGCCATCGGCATCCCGGCCGCCGACCAGCAACCCGACATGCCGGTCACGCCGGCGACGATCTCGGTCGCAAAGCGCGGCGCCAGCCGCGCATGCAGATGCATATAGGAGCCGTAGAACAGCGGATCGCCTTCGCAGATCACGGCGACCGCGCGGCCAACTTCGATATGCGCGGCAATGTCGCCGGCGGCGCCGTCGTAAAAGTCGCGGATCAAGTCACGGTAGCCGGCGCTGCCTTTCGGCAGCTCGGTGGTGACCGGATAATAGAGCGGCAGTTCGGTGACATCGGCGCGCAGATGCCGCGCCACGATCGTTCGCGAATGACTTGGATTGCCGGCCTTGGCGAAATGCGCGATCACTTCGGCTTCGCCGAGCGCACGCATCGCCTTGAGCGTCAGCAATTCCGGATCGCCCGGCCCGACGCCGACGCCCATGAGTTTTCCTACGCTCATAGTCCGGCCCTCGCCAAAGCATTGACCGCGGCGGCCGTCATCGCGCTGCCGCCGATGCGCCCGCGCACCGTGACGAACGGCACGCCGCGCAAATTTTCCGCCAGCGCCGCCTTCGATTCCGCGGCGCCGACGAAGCCTACCGGAATGCCGAGAATCGCCGCGGGTCTCGGCGCGCCGCCGTCGATCAGGTCGAGCAGCCGAAACAAAGCCGTCGGCGCATTGCCGATGGCGACCACCGCGCCGGCAAGACGATCGAGCCATAGATCGAGCGCCGCCGCCGAACGGGTCGTTGCGCGCTTCGCCGCGAGCGAAGCGACGCGCGGATCGTTGAGCGTGCAGATCACCGCATTACCGGCGGGCAATCGCGCGCGCGTAATGCCGTGCGCCACCATCTCGGCGTCGCAAAAGATCGGTGCGCCGGCCGCAAGCGCGCCGCGCGCCGCGGCGACAACGCCGCCGCCGAACACGATGTGCTGCGCCACTTCGACCTGGCCGCAGGCATGGATCATGCGCACCGCGACGTCGGCTTCGTCGGCCGAAAAGCGCGACAGATCGGCCTCGGCGCGAATGATGGCGAACGAGCGCTGGTAGATCGCCGTGCCGTCGCGCAGGTAAGTGCGTTCAGACATGGCCGGCCTCGCGATGTTCGCGCGCGTATTTTGCGATCGCCGCCGGCAGTTCATTGGTCGGCACCACGGCGAAAGCAGCGTCGTGCGCAGTGCCGTTGGCAATCAGCGCGCAGCCCTCGGGCGTGCCGACGACGGTGAGCGCGGCTGGCGCGGCACGGGCGCAGCCCTTGGCGCAGCCGGAAATGTGGATCGTAAACGCGCCGGCGAGCCGATGCGCGGCGATTTCGGCAATGCGCGGCGCCATGGCGCGCGCGGCGATATGCGCGAAAGCGCAAATCGGCGCGCCGGCGCAGGCGACGACGTGCCGCCGCGGATCGCCGGCGCGCACGATGAAGCCGAGTTCTTCGGCGCTGGCGGCGAAAGCCGATGATCTCTCCGGCATGAGCCCGATGATCATCAGCGCTCTGCCTGCCGCGGCGCGCAGGCCGTGCGCTCCGGCAACAGCAGCGGCGTCGATCAATCGTTCCAGCGAGATCGCGTCGGCATGACCGAAAGCGAGGCCGATGCCGCAGGCCAGCAACCCATCGCGCAGCGGATGCAGGCCGATGGCGTCGGCGGATCGGCGTGCGGGGCGCGGCGTATCCATTGTGAGGAGGCCGGCGATTGCCGAGCGGAAGGCGGCAGTTCCATCGGTGGCGATAATGTTGCGCGCACGGGCGTCGCGGCCTCGCTTTGCCAACACTTCGAGCAAGCGGGTGGCGGCTTCGACGCCGTGCGCCGGCGCAACGCAGCCAAGTGGCGTGGCGCCCGCTGCGTCACCGCCGACGCTCACGCGAAGCATCGCGCCGCCATCTATTGCTTCTGCGATGAGGCGAATGTCGGCGGCAACGGATTCAAGACCGAGCGCGCCGCCGCCGTCGACCGCAATGGAGACCTTGGCGGCGAGCCGCGCGGCGAACCTTTCCCGCGTCAGCGCGTGGCGCAGATCGGCGGCGAGCGCGCCGGCATCGAGGATTTCCTCGGCGTCGAGCCCGGCAAGCGCATTGCAGAGAACCGAAACGCCGTCCTCCGCCGCGATGCCGAGCGCGGCCACGTGTGCCGCGAAGCGTGGCGCCGACGCCGGGTTCAAGCCGCGGATCTGGATGCTGCCGCGCGATGTGATTTCGATAACGCCATTGCCGTGCTTGCGCGCCGCCGCGCAAAATTCGGCGAAGACGGAAAGCGCAATGGTGCCGGTTGGAATGAGCCGCACCAACAAGCCGTCGCCGGTCGGCATCGGCGCCGAGAGGCCGGGGCAAGCGCCGCGGCGCTGCGAAACGGCTCTGGCGGGACCGTTCATGCCATTGCCTCCGTACGCAAAGCCGCAAGGCCGGCGTCGATATCGTTGCGGTGCGGATGCCAGAAGCCGCGCCGCCGCGCCTCATCGAGCCGTTCGGCAATCGCGGCCGCTGCCTGCGGGTTCTCACGCAGCAAAAAGTCGCGCACCTCGGGATCGGCGACATAGGCGTCGTGCAGAAGATCGAACAGCTCGCTGGCGACCGCGCCGGTCGTCGCGGCGAAGGCGGCAAGCCGATCGACGGTTTCGGCAAGCTCGGCGGCGCCGCGCGGACCGTGCCGCATCTGGCCGGCGATGAATTTCGGATTGACCGCCCGCGCCCGCACGATGCGCGCCAGCGCCGCCGACAGCGCCCGCGCGCGCGGGCGCTGCGGGTCCGTCATATCGAGCATTACAAGATCGGCCGAGCGGCCGAGCATTTTCGCCGCCGCGGCGAAGCCGCCGACGAATGCAACATCCTCGGCGCCTTCGAGGAGATCGCGGGCGGGATCGTCGCTGGTATGCACGAGCGCGTCGGCACTGGCGACGCGTCGCGCAAAAGCGCCGGGCGCCGCGCCTGCCTCGCCGTCGGCGCCGCCGTAAACATGCGAGGCGGCGGCGAGATAGGCCGCGCCGATTGCGTCGGCGTCCCGGCCGAGCAAATCATCGACGCCCGCGCCATAGACGCCGGGTGCCGTGCCGAAAATGCGATGAAGTTTTGGCGCGCTCTTGCCGTTTGAAGCGCGGCGCGCCGCCGCAAGCGGGTTCTCGTCGTCGTCCTCGTCGCGCGCCGCCACCGCCTGCACGGCGGCATCGATAAGCGCGATCTGCGCCGGGAAGAGATCGCGAAACAGGCCGGAAATACGCCAAGTGACATCGACCCGCGCGCGCCCGATCGCGGCGGCCGGCAGCACCTCGACGCCGGTCACGCGGCCGCTGGCGTGATCCCAGATCGGCCGGCAGCCCATGAGCGAAAGCCCCTGCGCGATCTCCTCGCCGCCGGTGCGTAGCGTGGCGCTGCCCCACAGATCGACGACCACGGCGCGCGCCATTTCGCCGTGCGTCTGCAGATGCGCGCGCACGACTTCATCGGCGGCAAGGCGGCCGAGCTCCATCGCGGTCGGCGTCGGCAGCGTGCGCGGATCGGCGGTGAAAAGATTGCGCCCGGTCGGCAGCACGTCGCGCCGCCCGCGCGTCGGCGAGCCGGCCGGCCCGGCCGCGATGCGTTTGCCGTCGAGCGCCGCAATCAATGCCATGCGTTCGGCTTCGGCGCTCGCTCGCCACGCCGGATCGTCGACATCCGCCGGCGCGCGGCCATAGACGTGCAGGCCATCCTTGATGGCGAGGTCCTTGAGGTCGCACAGCCAGGCATCGATGCGGCGGAGCGCCTCGTCGGGCCCGACCGCACTGCCGGCGCCGGCCAAAATCCCAGCCTCTTGCGCCAATCCGGTGCGCTGCGCCGTCTCGACGATGAGGTTCGCCAGCCGCTCGCGGCGCCGCCGGTCGAGGCCGTCGGCTTGTGCATACTCGTCGAGCAGAAGCTCGAGCTCATGCGCGTCGCCGCTCGGCCCGCCGGCAATAAGCGGCGGCGGCAGGTGGCCGATGGTCAGAGCGGCAATGCGGCGCTTGGCTTGCGCCGCCTCGCCCGGATTATTGACGATGAAAGGATAGATCACCGGCAGCGGCCCGGTGACGATTTCGGGAAAGCATTCCGCGGTCAGCGCGACCGCTTTGCCCGGCAACCATTCCAGCGTGCCGTGCGCGCCCATGTGAACGAGCGCATCGCCGTTCGCGCCGTGGCGCAGCCAAAAGCCAAAGGCGACCAGCGCGTGACGCGGCGGCAGCAGCGGATCGTGATAGTCGGCGCGGCGTTGCGCCGAGCGACCGCGATCGGGCGGCAGCGCAATTATGAGGTTCTCGAATTTTCGCGCGCGGAAGCGAAACGCGCCGTCTCGCACATCGGGATCGTCCGCCGGTTCGCCCCACGCCGCGCGCAAACGCGCAATCGCCGCATCGGGCACCTGCGCTAGCAGACGTTCGTATTGCTCCACCGGCAGGGTTGCTTCCGCGCAGCCGGCAGCAAGCGCGTCGAGCAAGTCACGCGGCGTATTCGGTGCATCGCTCACGGCGTAGCCGGCGGCGGCAAGATCGCCGATCAGCGCGATCACGCTCGCCGGCACGTCGAGCCCGACGGCGTAACCGGTACGGCCTTTCGCGCCGGCATAATCCGGCATCAGCACGGCGATGCGCCGCTCGCCGCGCGGCAGCGCACGCAGGCGCACCAGCGCGGCAATGCGATCCGCGACCATCGCAACGCGATCCGGCTCGGGCCGGCTCGCCAGCGCGGTGAAGGCAAGCCCGTCCTGCGGCGGCAGCGGATCCTTGAAGGCGATCGCGCCGGCGAGCACACGGCCGTCAAGCTCGGGCAGGACGACGTGCATCGCCAGATCGGCGGCGCCGAGTCCGCGCGGGCTGTCGCGCCACGCGGCGCGCCTGGTGGTGGCGCTGATGACTTGAAGCACGGGTACGCCCGGCTCATCGAGCGCGGTCGGCTCGTCGGCATTGCCGCCGGCGGCGAAGGCCGTCGTGGTGACGATCAATGACGGATCGAGGCGCGCAAAAGCTTGGCGCAAGAATGCGGCGGCTTCGCTGTCCTTCAAGCTGGTGATGACCAAAGCGGCCGGCGCCAGGCCGCGCACGGCAAGCGCGGCGCACAGCGCATCGATCGGCGCAGTGTCGGCGGCAAGCAGCATGGCGCGGTAGAAAATGATCGGCACGACGGGCTTGCCGGGCTCAAGTAATGCTGTCAGCCGGTCGAGCTCGACCGCGCCTTCGCCCGGCAAATAGCCCGCGAGCCGCGGCAGCGGTTTCAGCTCACGCAATTCGAGATCGTGCCCGGCATGGCGCGCCAGCCGGCGCAACAGCGCGCGCAGGTTTTCTCGGCCGCCTTCGCGGAAGAAGCGCAACAGCGCGTCAAGCTCGTGGCGCGGCAGCGTCGAGGCCGCCGCAAGCCGGCTATCGTCGCGGTCTTCGCCGGGCAGCACGGCGAGCGCGATGCCGCGCTCGCGAGACAGAGCCGACAGCCGGTCGATGCCGTATTTCCACCAATCGAGACCGCCGAGCAGGCGAACCACGATCACCTTGGCGCGCGCGCCGACGCGATCAATCCACAGATCGACCGACATCGGATGACGAAGGTCGCGCAGATGCGCAAGGCGTACGCTCGGCAGCGCCGCGCGCTCCGCCTCCCAGGCGGCGGCAAGGCCGGCGAGGTCGCTGTCGGCGAACGACAACACGACGATATCGCCCGGCGACTGGCCGAGGTCGACTGCTTCGACAATCTCGTCGAGGTTGGTCGCACTCGTCGTAAGCAGATGCATCGCTCAACCCACAAGAGCTTGCGTGACAGCGGCGCGGTCGAGGCCCTTCAGTCCGATCACCACAAGCCGGCCCTCGCGCGCTTCCGACGCGGTCCATGGCCGGTCATATTGATGCGTCACGCGCGGCCCGACCGCCTGGACCAGCAAGCGCAGCGGCTTGTCGGTCACGGCGGCAAAGCCTTTTACGCGCAGCACGTCGAAATCCTCGGCAAGCGCGGCAACGCGCGCGACCAGCATCGAGGGATCGGCGATCTCGCCAAGCTGCACGACAAACGAATCGAAATCGTCGTGATCGTGCTCAAGCTCGGCATCGTGCCGGGTGCGGCGGTTTTCGATGTCGTCCTCGGTGCCGACGCCGAGACCGAGGAGCAGCGCCTCATCCACCTTGCCGTCGATGACGGTGACGACTTTCACGCTGCGCGGCAACGCGGCGGCGATCGTCGCCATCGCCTTCTTGATGCCCGCGTCGTCGAGCAGATCGCGTTTGTTCAACACCACAAGATCGGCGCAAGCGATCTGATCCTCAAAGACTTCCTCGATCGGATCGTCGTGTTCGAGCGCGGTGTCGGCGGCGCGTTGCCGCGCCAGCGCTTCGAGATCGTGCGCCACGCGGCCATCGGCCAGCGCCGCGCCATCGACGACAACCACGACGCCATCGACGGTGACGCGGCTCTTGATCGCCGGCCAATGGAACGCCTGCACCAGCGGCTTCGGCAAAGCGAGGCCGGAGGTCTCGATGACGATATGCTCGACGCCGCCCTTGGCGAGAATGGCGTCCAGCGCCGGCACGAATTCGTCGGCCACCGTGCAGCACAG
>Ga0182024_10019628_pt1 | contig 12436 bp, 11 predicted proteins | sample P32metaG_FD_120480 | JGI IMG/M metagenome (GOLD analysis project Ga0182024, IMG submission 120480) | Permafrost microbial communities from Stordalen Mire, Sweden - P3-2 metaG (Illumina Assembly) | ecosystem: Environmental > Terrestrial > Soil > Wetlands > Permafrost | place: Sweden: Stordalen...
AATGACAACGTCTTCACCCGCATGCCGCAGCCCACCACCGTGCAAGCGCAGAACTGGCCCATCCTCCATCCCATCGACATCCTCTGCGGCGCCTACTCCTACCAGTGCCTGCCGTCGCCCTTCACCCTACGCGACGACGACGTCGCGGCCATCTCCGGCCTCTACCCCCTCATCGGATGGGTGCCGCTTCCCACCCCCACCCCCGCGCCCGGCAAGATCTGGACCTACATCCAGGCAGGCGCGGTTTGGGGCTATCTCTCCTTCCCCACCGGCGAGGGAATGCAGGGCGTCAACGTCGTGCTGCGCCGCTGGCGCGGCGGCACTGCTGCCCCACAGCCCTGGGACGATGTCTCCGCCGTCACCGGCTTCACCTTCCAGCAGAATGCCGGCAACCCCGTCACCGGGACCAGTCCTTCGATGGCCGCCAGCATGGGATCGACCGCGGCCCAGTTGCAGGGCTACTTCCTCTTTGCCTGGATTCCCGACGCCGATCCTGTTGGGTCAAGCAACGGCCCCATGCTGGGCACATTCACCACCGAGCCCATCAACCCGCTCTACGTCGGCGCTTACGCGGTCGGCCCCTATATCCAGGAGAGCGTCTCGCCCTCCGGCGCCGCCGAGGTGCAGACCACTCCTTACCCCATCGCGCCCAATGTGGTCTCGGGGCGCGCCTTCGACTTCGACCTCACGCGCTCTGGCGCCGCCTCCATCTGTTCTACCTCCGCCGACGGCACCGAGTCCTCGCCCGCACCTGTCGCCTCCACCGGCTGGTGGAACGGAGTCCTCTGCGCCCACGGCCACATCGCCTGGTCCACCTTCTCCGCGCAGGCCAACCGCACCGCCACTCTCGAAGTCACCGCGCTCGATGAGAGCGGTTACGCCACCACCGCCAAGTCCATGCCGCTCATCGGCGTCTGGGCCGCAACCGACCCCACCGGCACCCTCCCCACCGTCGCCGCCACTCCCTCCGCCTTCAACACCATCGCCCTTGGCACCACCGCCGTCGGCCTCTCCACCACACAAGCGCAATCTTTCCGCTTCGTCCTCGCCGACGCGCGCGGCGACGGCCGCCCCGACTACGCCTACCAGGCCCGCGTCCTCTACGCTGACTCCGTCCAGCCCGCCCTCACCAGCATCGCCGGTGGTCAGATCACCATCACCGGCATGGGCTTTCGCCCTGGCAACTCTGTCACGATCAACGGTGTCCCTGCCATCGTCTCCAGTTGGACCGCCAACACCATCGTCGCGATCGCGCCACCCCAATCTGCATTCGCCGCGCCGCCCTCCGCGCCCGTCACCATCGCCGTCACCGACCTCACCGCCCACGGTTCGACCATCATGTCCTCCGCACTCACCTACTCCGGCGGCGTCGCACCCGACCTCATGGCCCTGGTCTCTGCGCCCTCCGGAACTGTCCCCGTCGGCGTGCCCACGCCCGTCCCCTTCGCTGTGCGCGTCACCCTCGGCGACGGCGTCACCCCCGTCGTCGGCCTTCCCGTCACCTTCACCTGGACAGGTCCCGCCAGCTCTCCGGCTGCTTCACGTCGCCCTGCACCCTCCTCACAGACGCGACCGGCCTCGCCTCCACCACCCCCACGCCCACCGGCTTCGGCGCCATCACCCTCCAGGCCTCCGCCGTCGGCACATCGCAGACAGCAACCTTCAACGCCGTCTCGCGTAGCATCACCGCCCTCCAGCCCACCGAGTACATCGCCGCCAACGCCATCGTCGCCTGGGCCCCACAGGTCGCCGTCATCCAGAACGCCGCACCTGTATCCGGCGTCGAAGTCGACTGGACCGGCACAACCGGCTTCTCCCAGTCGCCCACCTCCACCACAACCACTTCCTACGGCATGGCTCAGACCGCAGCCACCCTCGGCCCACTCGCCTCCGGCGCTCAGGCAACCGCTCAGGCCTGCGCTTGGCCCACCACCCCGTCCACCCTCTGCGCCACCTTCACCGTCGTCGCCGTCGATCCCTCCGCCTTCCGCATCGTCATCGTCAGCGGAGCCGGCCAGTCCGTCACCTCGCCCGCCGCCTTCGCGCCCGTCGTCTTTGAAGTCACCGACACCGCCGGCCATCCCGTCGCGGGTGCGCCTGTCAATCTCTACCAGACCGTCAACGCCGCCGAGATGCCCTGCCTCACGCACGGCCCCTGCCCCATCCCTCCCACGCTGGCCGCATCCACCGGCGCCGCCGTCTCCGACGTCAACGGCCTCTTCACCGTCGCGCCCATGCAGCTCGCCGCAACCGCCGAGGTCACCAACATCGCCGCCGCCGCCGGCACCCAGGGCTTCGCCGCCCTCTCCCTCACCCAGCAACCGTAGCTCCGTCCTTTCACCGCCGTCATCCCGAGCGAAGGTCGCACTGCGGCCGGAGTCGAGAAGCCTGTCCTGAGCGAGGTATAGCCCACTCGAACAGAACCCCGCATTTTCCTTTCCCATGCAAAATCGGTGTCATCGGTGCAAATCGGTGTTAAGCCTCTGTCCTTCTCCCCGAACCCCCGCCTCGCACCTCTCGCCCCACTCGTATATCTTGGAAGGTGACAGCAAAATCCGTCCCCAAACGTCGAACTTCTAAGCGCCACATCCGGGAGAAAAACACCCAGCATGACCATGAAGAAGCAATCGGGCGCCACTGCCGCGCTCCCGGATCGTATGCATTCCAGAAGCAACCCCGCCCTCCGCCTGCTAGCTCTCACCTTCGCGCTCCTCGCTCTCGCCGCGCCGCTCGCCGCAACTCGAGCGTCAGCGCAGCGCATCGGCCCGCCCGCGCCCATCACCTTCGACAACAAATATGAGCTCTACGGCGGCCTCAACTACTTCAACTTCAAGGCCGGTGAAAATCTCACGCATCGCATGAACCTGGGCGGCGCGGAGATCTCCGGCACCTGGTGGTTCGCCCCGCGCTGGGGCGCCGTCGCCGAATACCGTGGCGGCGCAGGCACCACTCAGGTCGATCCCACCGCTGAGGTCTACGGCATCCATCGCCCGCTGGTCTTCATGAACGATGCGCTCTTCGGCGTCCAGTACCGCTGGCTCCACAATCAGCACGCCGCCCTCACGCCCCACGCCTACGGCGGCATCGCCATGGGTGTCTTCGACGACGGCACCCAGGGCGCCGGTGCCGGTGACGCAGGCCGGACCGCGACCCAGAACGCTCAGGCTGTCGGCCTCTATCCCGACAAGACCGCGCCGCTCATCGCCGTCGGCGCCGGCATCGACTTCAACCGCTCCCAAAACTGGGCCGTCCGCCTCTCGCCCGACCTCATCCTCGAGCACTTCGGCAACGAGGAGCGCGAGTTCTTCTCCATCTCCGGCGGCGTCGTCTACCGCTTCCCCCTCCGCACCGCAAAGAAGAAGTAGCCATGGACCCGATGCGTGACATCCTGCGCACTCACCTCGGCCAATCCCTCTCCGCCGCGCGCCCCGAGGACCGCCTCGCCGCCGCATGGACCGTCGCCTGCGGCCGCGCCATGGCAAACCACGGCAGCGTCGTCAGCTATGACGAAGGTATCGTCCGCATTCAGGTCGCCGACCCTACATGGCTGCAGCAGATGATCGACCTGCGCTCCACCCTCGCCCGCGACCTCGCCCGCATCTCCGGCCTGCCCGTCACCTCTCTCCACTTCGAGCTGGAGAAAGAAACCCAGCACAAAGGTCTGACCGTCTTGCTTAAGGGCACGGCTTTAGAGCCTGTCCTGAGCGAAGCCGAAGGATGCCGCAGGATTGCCTCGGCAAGGGGCTTTAGCCCCTGAGGTCAGATTGGTCTCGGGTCATCGTTCTCCTACCCGCGTCGGTCAGCATATATCTGCAACGCCTTTTCCCATAAAATCGATCTCATCGGTGTAAATCGGTGTTAAGCCTCTCGCCTTAGGAAACCACCATGTCTGAAGTCACCAAAGAAGATGTCCTCCGCGTCGCCGAGCTGGCCAATCTCGAACTCACCCCCGACGAGGTCCCGCGCATGCAGCGCGACCTCAACGCCATCCTCGGCCACATCGCGGAGTTGAGCGAACTGGACACCACCGGCGTCCCCGCCATGTCCCAGGTTGGGGATGTACTTAATTCAGCCGAGCCCGACCTCACCGGAGCCAACCTCCGCCCCGACGTGGTCGCACCTTGCCTCGACCGCAAGACCGTCATGGCCGCCGCCCCAGAGACCGACGGCCGCTTCTTCAAAGTCCCCAAAGTCATCGAGCGCTAGAACCTTGTCTTTGCCCTGGTTGTCATTCCCGAAGGGAATCTGCTTCTGTCTGTTTCTCGCGGTCATCCTGACCCTGAGCGAAGTCGAAGGGGAAGGACCCCTGCATTTGTCTTTGTGCGGCCCAATCCAGCCCCACATCTCAATTCTGAGATGTGGGTATCGCGCCACTTCAGCGTTTCGGGTGCACCATTCATGCGCGATCGTCAGAGCGCGCATGGGTGGGTTCAGCAACGCAAGGCGCCATAGGGAGGGCTGAAGGCCCGACACAATCCCGGAAAGCACGGTCAACTCCAAAGCCGCGCTGCCGGTTCATTGCTGGTCTTCAGCAGGCTTCTCGGAATGCTCCACAGCCAGGAATTCTGCGGACACCTTCTGCTTCTCCAGCTTCAGCCCTAGTTCGTCCGGCAGCGCGGAGAAGATGTCGGCGGCTTGCGCAAGGTCGTCCGAATTGGCGGAAACCTGAGGATTTGGCATCTGGGATTTCAACTCAAAAAAGTACTTCCCCGTCAGTTCAGTGCGGTCGACCACAGGAGTCCTCAAGTCCTTGGAAAGCTCGTCTGCCAGTTGCCGCATCGAGACGCCGCGTCCCACTAGGGAGAGCACGCCTTTCCCGGGAAAGATGGACAAAGTACGTCCCTGATAGGACGTGGCTGGTGCGCCGTTCATCGAGTCCGGCGTGGGCGGCAGCGGATCGGACGGATTGGCTGCCTTCAGCTTCGGCCCGTTCTTCGCGAGGACGAGCGCATACCCCTGCACCTCCCTCGTCTCGCGGTGCGCCACAAGCTTCAGCCTCTCGACCAGCAGCCCCTGCAGCATCGCGCGGGCCTCGTCTTCCGTGGCGGCTGGCTCTATCTTTGCGACAACCGAATAAAGATGATGGTCCTCTTTGTATCCCACAAGGCCGGCCGCAGGGACGTTGTATGCATAACACAGCATGTCCGACAGAAACATAACCCAGGTAAATCTGTCTCCACTCCTTCGCGGGTACATGCTCACAGACATGCTCATAGGTACGGGTTGACCGTTGTCCGGAAGCTGCCGTAGCGTAGCGACCTCAAACGCGGGGCTGGCATTAGTCTGCGCTCTCGCAACGCTGGCCCCAGCCACCCACGCAATCACCACGGCCGCAATCACCGCAATTCTGGACTCTCGACCAGCCATAAGGATATTTCACTCCGCCGCTGGCTTCTCCGAATGCTCCACCACCAGATACTCCGCCGGCACCTTCTGCTTCTCCAGCTTTAGCCCCAGTTGGTCCGGCAACGCAGAGGAGAGGTCGGGCGCGGGCGTATAGTCCTCGCTCGTCGAAAGCTGATAGGCCGGGTTCTGAAACTTCAGTTCAAAGTAATACTTGCCGGTCAGCCCTGTTCGATCGATGACCGGCGTCTTGAGGACGTTGGAAAGCTGGTCCGCCAGCTGTGAGATCGGCCCACCCCGCCCGAGTACTGCGAACACGCCTCGACCGTCAGCATTCACTGTAATGGTCCGGCCTTGGGCCTCCGTCACCGGGACCGCCATGTAGTTCGGCATCGCCGGCGGATCGGCGGACGCATCGGCCTCCTTCAGCTTCGGCCCGCTCTTCGCGGCAACAAGCTCATAACCCTGCACCTCCCGCGTGTCCCGATGGACCACCAGCTTCAGCCTCTCGACCAGCAGCCCCTGCAGCATCGCGCGCGCCTGCTCCTCCGTGGCGGACGGATCGATCTTTGCGTCAACTGAGTAAAGACCATTCGTCTGTACCTCGATGCGCGACACGGGCACGTTATACGCATAGGAGATCATCAGGGACAACGGCGCACTGTGGAACGTAAATCGGTCACCGCTTCGGTCAGGAACGAGACTCATAACAATCGGAACATCGCTGCGCTTCAGCGTCGCGACCTCAAACGTAGGGTGCTCATCGGCCTGCGCTGCGTTCTGCGCTCCCACAACACTGGCTCCGTGCATCCACGCAATCACAACGGCCGCAATCGCCGCAATTCTGAGAGCTCGACTTTTCATGCCGCCTACCACGCTAGCCTCCACGTCGCCGCTCGTCCACTTTTCTTGTCAAGCCCTTCACGATCACCAAAATGAGCTAACTGTCTGACGCAGCATTTACTTAAATCTGCAAAATAGTTGGCAATTTAGTTTTGCTCCGCGCTCTATACTTGAAGTAACGAACATTGAAATTGAGTGTTGTTCCGGCATCACACGCTCTCAGGTCCCATATCTAGGGGGAGTGGGAAGACCATGAACTTGCACCATTCTCGCGACATACCACATGCAACGCGCTTGCTTTCATAGTTTTAGGATAGTGACATAGGGGGGGGTAGCCCACAGTAGGTCATGACGACAGCAACCATCGATTCCGTCCGCACCGCCATTGCCGCCCGCACCGCCACCGCGACCCAGATCGCCGAAGACCACTACGCGCGCATCGCCGCCGGTGATGGCGAGATCAACAGCTTCCTCGCCCTCAGCCGCGACCGCGCACTCGCCCAGGCCGCGAAGATCGACGCCCTTGCCCAAAAGGGCGATCCGCTCCCGCCGCTCGCCGGCGTCCCCATCGGCATCAAGGATGTGCTCACCATGACCGGCTCGCCCGCAACCGCCGGCTCCAAAATCCTCGAAGGCTACACGCCGCCCTACGACGCCACTGCCGTCACCCGACTCGAGGCCGCCGGTGCTGTTCTCCTCGGCAAGCTCAACTGCGATGAGTTCGCCATGGGCTCGTCGAACGAAAACTCCGCCTACGGTCCCGTGCGCAACCCTCGCGCTCTCGACCGCGTCCCCGGCGGATCGAGTGGCGGCTCTGCTGCTGCCGTTGCGGCGAACTTCGCCGTCGCCACGCTAGGCACGGACACCGGCGGCTCCATCCGCCAGCCTGCGGCCTTCTGCGGAGTAGTCGGCATGCTGCCCACCTACGGCCGCGTCTCGCGCTACGGCCTCATCGCCTTTGCCTCTTCGCTCGACCGCGTCGGCCCCTTCGCCACCACCGTGCGCGACGCCGCCACCATGCTCTCCGTCCTGGCCGGCAAGGACGCTATGGACGCAACCTCCTCCGCGCAGCCCGTCGGCGACTACTCCGCCGCAGTCGCGCAGCCCGTCAAGTCTCTGCGCATCGGAGTCCCCTCCGAATACTTCGGCGAGGGCCTCAACCCGGAGATTCGCGCCGCCATCGAACGCGCCCTCGATCACCTCCGCGCCGCCAGCTGCGAGGTCAAGCCCATCTCGTTGCCCCACACGCGCTACGCCGTGCCCACCTACTACGTCATCGCAACCGCCGAAGCCTCCGCCAATCTCTCGCGCTTCGACGGCGTGCGCTACGGCCTGCGCGCGCCCAACGCCAAGACCCTCTCCGCCATGTACCGCGAGACCCGCGACCTCGGCTTCGGCGCTGAGGTCAAGCGTCGCATCCTCCTCGGCACCTATGTCCTCAGCGCCGGCTACTACGACGCCTACTACCGCCGCGCGCAGCAGGTGCGCACCCTGCTCACCCGCGATTTCCTCTCCGCCTTCGCACAGGTCGATGCCATCGTCTGCCCCGTCACGCCCACTCCCGCCTTCAAACTCGGCGAGAAGACCGACGATCCCGTGCAGATGTACCTCGAGGACATCTACTCCGTCGCCGCCTCGCTCGCCGGAATCTGCGGCATCAGCGTCCCCTGCGGCACAACCGCCGCCGGCCTGCCCATCGGCGTGCAGGTCCTCGGCCCTCACTTCGGCGAAGAGACCATGCTCCGCGTCGCCGCCGCCATCGAATCCGCGCAGAACGCAGCATGAGCGCCGCGGCCAAAGCTAATGCTGCGGCCGAAGCTCCCCGCATCCTCTGCTTCGATCTCGGCCGCGCGCGCATCGGCCTTGCGCTGTCCGATGGTTTGGGGATTACAGCCCAGCCGCTGCTCACCCTCCACCGCAAGACGCCTCGCGCCGACCTCAAGTCCATTGGCCGGCTCATTCGCCGCCACGCCGTCGCCGAGTGCGTCGTCGGCAATCCCCTCCACCTCTCCGGCGATCAGAGCCCGCAGGCCGCCCGCGCCCAGCAGTTCGCCGAATCTCTCCGCGCCGAGTTCAACCTCCCCGTCCATCTCGTCGACGAGCGCCTGTCAACACACGCTGCCCACGAGATCCTCGACGCATCCGGCCACGCTCGCGGAGCCCAGCGCAACCGCATCATCGACCAGGTCGCCGCCGTCCTCATCCTCCAGTCCTTCCTCGACTCCCGCGCCTCGCGCCAGACATGACGCTCTGCCCACTGCCTGTACAAATGTCGGCCGCACATGGTTCTCTTTAGGAAATTTTCTCTCCATCTTCATGCAGCAGCCCCTTTGCATTCACACAACACCGCTACTCCTTGGAGTGGCTCATGCCAACAAGGAGACGTGATGCAAAAGCTGGTTGCAGCTATCGCCGCCGCAACGTTGATGGCCGGACAGATTTCCTGGCCGGTATCGGCAAGTGCGCAGGAAACCGCCACACCGATCAAACACCTCGTCGTCATCTTCCAGGAGAATATCTCCTTCGATCACTACTTCGGAGCGTATCCCAATGCGCTCAATCTAAAGGGAGAGCCGAAGTTCGTCGCCGCTCCCGGTACGCCTTCAGTAAACGGATTCACCGATGGACTCCTCTTTAGCAATCCCAACTTCCTCAACACTGACCTGAACGGCACCGGCGCCGCAAACCCCTTCCGCCTGGATCGTTCCGAGGCGGCCACGGCAGACCAGGACCACGACTACGGCCCCGAGCAGCAGGCCTTCCACGGCGGCCTGATGGATGGCTTTCCCAAGTACACAGGCACGCCGGGTCCGCCGCCCACCGGGCAGGCGACCAACGGCCTCGTCATGGGCTACTACGACGGCAACACCGTCACCGCGCTGTGGAACTACGCGCAGCACTTTGCAACAAACGACAACTCCTTTGGCACGACCTTTGGGCCGTCGACAGTTGGTGCGATCAACTTGATCTCCGGCCAGACCAACGGTGTAGTCGACTCAATCAATCCCGGATCGGTTGTGGTGCCGGACGGAAACGGTGGCCAGACCGACGTGAGCGATGCCGACCCGGTCGGCGACGTATGCTCCAGCACGACGCAGGCGATCCATATGAGCGGCCAGAACATCGGCGACTTGCTGAACACGCGCGGCGTGACCTGGGGGTTCTTTGAGGGCGGGTTCAATCTAAATCTCACCAACCCCAACCACAGCACTGGCTGCAACCGCAGCACGACCTCGGCCGTGACGATGACCCTCAAGGACGACTACATCCCCCACCATCAACCGTTCCAGTACTACACCAGCACGGCGAACCTGAAGCACACGCGGCCCAGCTCGGTGAAGTCGATCGGCTATGACGGCGATGCGGCCAACCACCAGTACGACATGAACGATTTCTTCGCCGCGGTTTCGGCGGGAAACTTTCCCGAGGTCAGCTTCCTCAAGGCGCCGGGCTACCAGGACGCCCACGCGGGTTATTCCGATCCGCTCGACGAACAGACCTTCATCGTGACCGTCATCAACTTCCTCCAGCAGCAGAAGGACTGGAAGGACACAGCAGTTGTCATCGCGTATGACGACTCCGATGGCTGGTACGACCATCAAATCGGCCCGATCGTGAACCAGTCGGCAAGCGCGCAGGATGCGTTGCTGGCGCCCGGTTCCTGCGGCGATGCTAACGAGGCAATGCCGGGCGTCAACGTGGAGCATGCGCAGGGCCGCTGCGGCTATGGTCCGCGACTGCCGCTGTTGGTGATCTCACCGTATGCCAAGGAGAACTTCGTCGACCACACTGTAACCGACCAGTCCTCCATCCTGCGTTTCATTGAGGACAACTGGGTCGGCGGGCAGCGCATCGCGGGATCGTTTGACAGCCGCGCGGGTGTGCTCACCAACATGTTCGACTTCAAGAACCGGCGCGACGATGCAGTAATGCTCAATCCCAGCACCGGTGAAGTGGAAAAATAGAACGCGTTCGTCTGGCTGCAACACAACAGCAATACACTTCATGGCACGGGTTGCCGGGGATCGATCCCGGTGACCTGTGCCACTTCTTTTTGAAGCATGTCAGCGGAGGACGATCTTGATCTCTCGGCGTAACTTTCTGGCGCGCGCGGGCGCGCTGGCGGCCGGCGCGGCGCTGCAGAATACAGCCTCCCATGCACAAGCTCATCGGCAAGCTCCGGCCGTCACGCCGCTTGATCCAGGCACCCTGTCGCGCTACGTCGATCCTTTGCCGATTCCCGAGGTATTGCGGAGCCGCGAGCTTCGCGCCAATCCCAGGAACCCCGCAAACAGGCTTCCGTACTATCGCGTCGCCATGCGCGAGGTCGTCACGAAGCTTCATCGTGATCTCCCCCCTACGCGCATGTGGGGCTTCAACTCGACTTCGCCTGGGCCAGTCATCGAGGCGCGAAGCGGAGAGGGAATTCTCGTGGAATGGGCCAACGAGCTCCCCGCGCATCATTTTCTGCCCATCGACCACACGCTCTGTGGAGCCGAGGCCGATAAGCCGGAGGTGCGCAGCGTCATTCATCTGCATGGAGGCCGGACGCCCGCCAGTGACGATGGCTATCCCGAAGACTGGGTGGTTCCCGGCAAGTCGCTTCTGTATCACTATCCCAACCGGCAGGATGCCGCGCTGCTCTTCTATCACGACCACACGATGGGCATTAACCGGCTCAACATCTATGCCGGCCTCCAGGGCCTTTACATCATTCGCGACCAAGCGGAAGACGCGCTGAACCTGCCGCGAGGCAAGTACGAGGTCCCGCTGCTGCTCTGCGATCGCGCACTCCGCTCTGACGGGCAGTTGGACTATCCGGTCTCCGGCGACCCCAAGTCGCCCTGGGTGCCGGAGATCTACCCCAAAGCCATGCTGGCCAACGGCAAGCTGTTTCCGTATCTCGAAGTCGAGCCGCGCAAGTATCGCTTTCGCATGCTGAATGGATCGAATGCGCGCTTCTTCCGGCTCTCCATCGGCGACCTGCAGGAGATGCATCTCATCGGCGCCGACCAGGGCCTGCTGTCCGCGCCGGCGAGCGCAAAGAGGATTCTGCTGGGCCCGGCGGAACGCACAGATTTTGTCTTCGACTTCAGCGCACATGCCGGGAAGAACCTGCTGTTGCAGAGTGACAGCTTCGAGATCCTGCAGTTCCGCGTCGCATCCACCGGCTCGAAAGACACGAGCGCGTTACCCGCCACTCTCCGCTCAGTCGCGCGCATCCCCGAAGGCCGCGCGGTAAAGACCAGGCGGCTCACCCTGGATGAAGCCGTGGACAAAGTGCAAAACTCCATGGGCATGACCCTGAACAAGACACCCTGGGACATGCCCGTGACCGAAAAGCCCGTGGTGAATAGCACCGAGATATGGGAGCTTGTGAACCTGACCGAGGACACTCACCCCATCCACCTTCATCTCGTCCGTTTTCAGATACTCGACCGGCGCCCTTTCGACGTCTTCGCATACCAGGACACCGGCGAGCTGCGCTTTTACGGACCGCCGGCCGCACCAGGGGTGGATGAGGCCGGCTGGAAAGACACCGTGCGCTGCGAACGCGGCACAGTGACCCGCATCATCGTCCCGTTCGAGCCGTACACCGGGAGATACGTCTGGCACTGCCACATCCTGGAACACGAAGACAACGAGATGATGCGGCCATTCGAGGTAGTGCAAAAAGCGTGAGGTACTTGCCTGGTGATATCGTGACCGCCATAATCAGGTCCCTTATCGCTCCAACCAGATCTCCATCCCGATCTCGTTCGTGACGATCTCCGTCTTCGCGAAGCCCACGCCCTCCAGCAGCTTGCGGAAGCTCTCGATCGTGTACGCGCGCCGCAGCAGCATAAAGCGGAAGGTCAGGCTCGTCATCCACCGGCTGAACAAGCCCAGTCCCAGTCCGCGCACATAGCGGTTGATCTCCTTCATGGACACATCTCTCCGCAGGTCGATGATCAGCGCTCTTCCTCCTGGCCGCAACACACGCCGCATCTCGCGTAGCGCCTCCACCGGCTGCGCGAAGTTCTTGAACGCCGCGCGGCACACCAGCAGGTCAAAGCTCGCATCGGCAAATGGCATCTGCGATGCGCTCCCCTGCCGGAAATCTGCGCGCACTCCGGCCTCCTTCGCGTTCCTTCGCGCAATCTCGACAAACGTCTCGCTGATGTCGAGGCCGGTGACACTCAGCCCGCCCAACCGCGCCAGCTCCACCGAGAGGAAGCCCGGCCCAGGCGCCACCTCCAGCACGTCGCCG
>Ga0182024_10019629_pt1 | contig 12436 bp, 10 predicted proteins | sample P32metaG_FD_120480 | JGI IMG/M metagenome (GOLD analysis project Ga0182024, IMG submission 120480) | Permafrost microbial communities from Stordalen Mire, Sweden - P3-2 metaG (Illumina Assembly) | ecosystem: Environmental > Terrestrial > Soil > Wetlands > Permafrost | place: Sweden: Stordalen...
AACATGGCGGTCGGCAATTCCAGCGTCAAGAAGGGCGAGACGCTGATCGACACCGCGATGACGCTCAACGCGATGCGGCCCGACATCATCGTCGTGCGGCATCATGCGGCCGGCGCCGTCCATTTGCTCGCGCGCAAGGTCGATTGCTCCGTCGTCAACGCCGGCGACGGCGCGCACGAACACCCGACCCAGGCGCTGCTCGACGCTCTGACGATTCGCCGCAACCTCGGACGGATCGAAGGGCTGACGGTGGCGATCTGCGGCGACATCCTGCATTCCAGGGTCGCGCGCTCGAACATCCTGGCGCTGGGCACGCTCGGTGCGCGGGTGCGCGTCGTCGGCCCCTCGACGCTGCTCCCGGTCGGCATCGAGCAGATGGGCGTCGAGGTGTTTCGCGACATGAAGTCCGGCCTGAAAGACGCCGACATCGTGATGATGCTGCGCCTGCAACTCGAGCGGATGAAGAGCGCCTTCGTGCCCTCGACAAAGGAATATTTCCGCTATTTCGGCCTCGATGCAGAGAAGCTGGCTTACGCCAAGCCGGGCGCGCTGGTGATGCACCCCGGCCCGATGAACCGCGGCGTCGAGATCGATTCGCTGATCGCCGACGGCGCGCAGTCGCTGATCCGCGAGCAGGTCGAAATGGGCGTCGCCGTGCGGATGGCGGTGCTGGAGGCGCTCGCGCGGCATCTGCCGAACGCGTGAGAGCCGCTCTCGGTAAGAACGGGGCGTTCCCCTCCGCGCGTTTGCGGGGGGGTTAAGGGTGGGGCGCGCGCAGGCGCCGGAAACTCCGGGCTTCCCATGCTGCGGCGCCGGGAGCCCCACCCCCAGCCCCTCCTCGTGAAGAACGGGGAGGGGAGTCGGTCCGATCGGCCCCGTCGCCGCGCGAGGCTTTTCAGGAACGGCATGCAGACGGCAAGCACCGCTTCGCGATCGCGAGCGACCGCGCCGACGCGTTTGCGCGGGGAGCCGGGGAGCTGTCGGGGCCGGGCAGATCACTCGCGGGAATACGGATTCATGCAACGGCAACGGAATCGGGTTATGGAAACGGCGGCGCCGGGGACGGCGTCGAGGATCGAAAATCAGCGGAGGCGACGACGAACGCCGTCGAACAACACGACGTATCTCGAAGGAGGGCCGGAAAGGCAGCTTCACGACTGGGAACCGCACTGTTTGCCGTCGCGGTGCTGGCGACTTTTTCCGCCGTGGCGGCTACGGAAAATCGCGAGGCGCTCTGGGGCGTCGTTCAGGTCTGCCGGATCAACTACGAGATCACCGGCGCCGCGTTCCCCTGTCTCGCAGCGAATGTCGCGGACGGAGTGCAACGCGGTTATGTGATCCTTCGGCCGCCATTGGGCAATCCGGACTTGATTTTGAGCCCTACGCGGAAAATCTCGGGCGTCGAGGAACTCGCACTCGCAGCCGACGACGCGCCGAATTATTTCGAGATGGCGTGGAACGCGCGCTCGGTCCTGGCTCGCGACGGGCGGCCGCCGGTTGCGCGAGAGGATGTCGCGCTCGCGGTGAATTCCCGGGTCTCTCGCACGCAGGATCAATTGCATATCCATATCGGCTGCCTGTCGAACGACGTCAAGCAAACGATAGCGGCTGTTGCGCCCGAGCTTTCGCCGGGTCGCTGGCGACACCTCAGCCAGCGCATCAAGGGAAGGCTGTTTTGGGCGCGCACTATCGGACAAGGCTCTCTCGCGGGCGTGAATCCGTTTCGCCTCGTCGCCGAGCGCTTCCCCGACGCAGCCGGAGACCAGGGCGCCGTGACAATAGTCGTCGCGGCTGCACAATCCCCCGTCGGTGGCGACGATTTCGTGCTCCTGGCCGGCATCGGCGGCAGCTCGCATCGGAGCGCCGCGTTTGCCTCCGGGAGCGATTTGCTCAGAGCTTCGTGCTTTTGAGCGCCGGGGGGTCGGGCGCAGTGTCGCAGCTGTGCGATGCCCTAAGCAACGGGGTATTTGTTCAAGGACGCGATTCATGACTTTGCCCCTACGAAAGCTCGGCCGCCAGGGGCTCGAGGTATCGGCGATCGGTCTCGGCTGCATGGGCATGAGCCAATCCTACGGTCCGGCGGATGAATCCGAATCGATCGCCACGCTGCGCCGCGCTATCGAACTGGGATGCATTTTTTTCGACACAGCGGAGGGATATGGCCCTTTCGTCAACGAGGAACTGCTCGGTCGGGCGCTCGCGAGGAAGCGGAACGAGGTGGTGATCGCCACCAAATTCGGCTTCCGTTTCAAGGACGGCAAGCAGATCGGCGCGGAGCGAGCCAGCCGTCCCGAACAAATCCGCGAGGCGGTGGAGGGCTCGCTGCGCCGCCTCCGGACCGACCATATCGATCTGCTCTACCAGCACCGAGTCGATCCGGCCGTGCCGATCGAGGAAGTGGCCGGGACGGTCGGGGAATTGGTCGGGCAGGGAAAGGTGCGATATTTCGGCCTTTCCGAGGCCGGCGCCGCGAATATCCGCCGCGCCCATGCCGTCCATCCGGTTTCCGCGCTGCAGAGCGAATATTCGCTGTGGGAACGCAATCTGGAGCCGGAAATAATCCCGGTTCTGCGGGAATTGGGAATCGGCCTCGTGCCGTTTTCTCCGCTCGGCCGCGGCTTTTTGACCGGCGAGGTCAAGCGAGCGGAAGATTATCCCGAAGGCGACTATCGCCGCAGCGATCCGCGCTATCAGGGCGAAAATTGTGACGCGAACGTCGAGGCGGCGCGGATCGTGCGCGAAATCGCCGAGGCCGAACAGGTCAAACCCGGGCAGATCGCGCTCGCCTGGCTGCTGCACAAGGGCCCGGACATCGTGCCGATCCCCGGCACGAAGCGCCGGGTCTATCTCGAAGAGAACGTCGTCGCCGTGACCATCCGTCTGAACCCCGAACAGATGAAGCGGCTCGACGACGCCCTGGCGCCGGGAAAGGTTTCGGGTAAGCGTTACCCCGATTGGATCATGGCGACGATCGATCGTTGAGCGGGGACGGTTCCAGTGTCCTCGGGACACTTTGCTCGCGGCGAGATGCGCGGCGCCCATCGTGCGCCGACGACGGAAAGGTGGTTCAAGTGAGCGTTATGGCATCGACTGCGGAGGACAGCTTGGACAAGACCGCAGAGCGGGCGCTGCGCGTCGACCTCGCAGCGGCTTTCCGGCTCGCCGTCGAGTTCGACTGGCACGAAAGCGTCGGCAATCACTTCAGCGCCGCGCTGACGCGTGACGGCAGGCGTTTCCTCATGAACCCGCGCTGGAAGCATTTCTCGCAGATCCGGGCGAGCGACCTTCTTCTGCTCGACGCCGAAGATCCCGACGTGATGAAGCGGCCGAACGCGCCCGATGCTTCAGCCTGGACCATTCACGGGAGCATCCACCGGGCGCGGCCGCAGGCGCGCGCGCTGCTGCACTGTCATCCGCCCTACGCGACGGCATTGGCGTGTCTCGAGAACCCTGCGATGAAGCCCATCGACCAGAACACGGCGCGCTTCTTTGGCATCGTCAGCGCGGATCTCGGCTTCGGCGGCATAGCTGACGACGCGGAGGAAGGCTCGAGGCTGGCCGCTGCTTTCGGCAATCATCCCATCCTCCTCATGGGCAACCATGGCGTAACCGTCACGGCCCCCACTGTCGCGGAGGCCTTCGAGCACCTTTATTTCTTCGAACGCGCCAGCAAGACGCTGATGCTTGCCTATGCTAGCGGCCAGCCTCTCAACGTCATGTCTGATCGCATTGCCGAGAAGACCGCGGAGGGTTGGAGAGAATACAACGGTATGGCCTTCGCGCATTTCGAAGCGCTGAAAGCGATGCTGGACAAGAAGGACCCGTCCTACAGCGACTGAGGCCCGCGCGCTTCAGCCCAATGCGGCTGGGGCGCCCTCTCGTTTGAGTTCACCACCAGCGCCGCCACTTGAACCATAGCAGCGGCAGCAGACCGCTGAGGAAGATGACCGTCAGGCCATATTGATAGCCCCACGCCCAATCGTATTCCGGTATGTTCTTGAAGTTCATCCCATACATGCTCGCGATCAGCGTCGGCGGAATGCCGACGACGGAGACCATGGTCAAGATCTTGAACACGTCGTTCTGTTCGACGCCGATCAGTCCGAGGCTCGCGTCGAGCAGAAACTGAATCCGCTCGGACAAGCGGCTCTCATGGGTCGTCAGCGAGGCGACATCGCGGTCGATGCGATCGAAACGCACATGCGATTCGGCCGGCAATTTTTCCGCTGCTTCGCCGACGATGAACGGCGTCATCCGCGCGAGACTGAGCAATGTCTCGCCGATATGCGAGGTGAACGTGCGGGCCTGTCCGAGCCTGACGATGGTGTGCCGCAGCGTTTTGTTTTGGTTCTCGTGGCGGCCGGCGCCGGGCGGCTCGAAGAAGATCAATTGCGAATGCTTTTCCAAAGCGCCGGTCACCCCCTCCAATTCGTCGGCGAGGTGATCGACGATCGTCTCCACCATCGCAATGAGAGCTCCGAACGGACCGGCGATGCCTCGGTCGCTGGAGGTCGCGCTCACCCTTTCAGGAGCGCAGACGGTCAGCGGCTCATAACGCACGCTCAGCAACGCCGAGGACGTGATGACGAAGCCGAGCGGACTCGTCGCGCTGGCGCCGGAGGCCGCGCGCCGTGCGATCGGAAGGGTTGCGAACAAAGCGCCATGCGAACGGTAGAGACGGCTGGACGATTCGATCTCCAGCATGCGGGCGAGGGTCGGCGGTTCGACGCCGAGCACGCGGCGGAGGAAATCGATTTCCGCCGGCGTCGGCGCGTGCGCGTCGATCCAGGAAACATCCGGCGGCAGCGACGACGCGTCCAGTCCGACCGCGATCTCGGTCAGTTGCGGCGTCTTGTAAAAATTCAACATCGCGAAACTCGAATCGAGAGCGGAAAGCGGGAACGCCGGCGTTTGGGCGTTCGCGCCCCGATCCCTCGGATTCGGCCGGCCTCACGCCGCCTTGATCGCCTCGCGTCCGGCGTAGCGCGCCTGCTCCCCCAGTTCCTCCTCGATGCGGATGAGCTGATTGTATTTGGCGAGCCGGTCGGAGCGGGCGAGCGAGCCGGTCTTGATCTGCCCGCAATTGGTCGCGACCGCGAGGTCGGCGATCGTCGAATCCTCGGTCTCGCCGGAGCGGTGCGACATTACAGCGGTGTAGCCGGCGCGATGGGCCATATCGACGGCGGCGAGCGTCTCGGTCAGCGAGCCGATCTGGTTGACCTTGACAAGGATCGAATTGGCGACGCCTTCCCTTATGCCCCGCGCGAGCCGCTCGACGTTGGTGACGAAAATGTCGTCGCCGACGAGTTGGCGGCGGCCGCCGATCGTCTGGGTCAGCAGCTTCCAGCCTTCCCAATCGTCCTCGGACATGCCGTCCTCGATCGTGACGATGGGGTAGGCGTCCGCGAGCTTCGCGAGATAGGCGACCTGCTCCTCGATCGAGCGGGTCTTGCCTTCGCCGGAATAGACATAGGCGCCGTCCTTGAAGAACTCGGTCGCGGCGCAGTCGAGGCCTAGCCCGATGTCCTGGCCCGGTTTGAAACCGGCGCTCTCGATCGCCTTGACGCAGAATTCAAGCGCGGCCTCGGCCGAGGGCAGGTTCGGCGCAAAACCGCCTTCGTCGCCGACATTGGTGTTCTGGCCGGCTTTCTTCAGCGCGGCCTTCAGGGTGTGGAACACCTCGGAGCCCCAGCGGACAGCCTCGCTCAGCGAGGGCGCGCCGATCGGCAGGATCATGAATTCCTGAAAGTCGATCGGATTGTCCGCATGGACCCCACCGTTGAGGATGTTCATCATCGGCACCGGCAGCACGCGCGCTGTCGTTCCCCCGACGTAGCGATAGAGCGGCAGGCCCGAGGTCTCGGCCGCCGCCTTGGCGACGGCGAGCGAAACGCCGAGGATCGCATTGGCGCCGAGCTTGGATTTGTTCGGCGTGCCGTCGAGCGCAATCATCGTTTCGTCGATTTTGACCTGGTCCTCGGCGTCCAGGCCGGAGATCGCATCGAAAATGTCGCGGTTGACGGACTCCAGCGCCTTGGTCACGCCCTTGCCGCCATAGCGGCTCTTGTCGCCATCGCGCAGCTCCACCGCTTCGTGCGCCCCGGTCGAGGCGCCGGAGGGGACGGCGGCGCGGCCCATTGAACCGTCTTCGAGCGTGACGTCGACCTCGACGGTGGGGTTGCCGCGGCTGTCGAGAATCTGGCGGGCGACGATGTCGATGATGGCGGTCATTCCGGCTCCTCGGTCTAGTGACGCCGATATCGGCGCGCGGTTTTACGCCAACACGCCGCGCTGCGAAAGCGGCTTGCCGCCATGTCAAAGCCTGCCGATACGTAAAGTGTGGTCTTCTTGATTTGATTAATGATCAAAAAAACAGCAGACAGAAAAAAATTGCATGGCAGCACTGCCCAAGATGGTGACACGACCGCAACAATCCACTAAGAATGGCGCGCTTGTGAAAAGGAGGCCGCCGCCTTGGGAAAAAGGCGACGCTGCCGCTGAGTCTGTGGGAGGACGGGGGGCTAGATCGGCAGAACGCGCGGCGCTATACGCTACAGACGCGAACAAAGTCCGACTGGCCATGCAAGGATCAGGCAACAAAGAGCAAGGTCGAGGAGAATTCCTGACCTTGCTTTTTTGTTTTCCGCTCCTTTTTTAGGCGCCTGCACTTTCGCCAACCGTCCAGCCGCTCTTGACTTCCGCGATGTATTCGGGAAGCCGTCGATTCTGGATCGCGGCGCGAGCGCCCGCCATCAGGTCTTGATAATAGGCGAGGTTCACGGCGGTCAGCGCCATCATTGCGAGAATTTCCCCCGACTTGACGAGGTGGCGCCAATAGGCTCGGGAAAAATCGCGTGCGGCCGCCGCCGCCGAGACTTCGTCAATCGGACGCGGATCGTCGGCGTAGCGCGCATTGCGCAGGTTCATGCGGCCGTGCCGCGTGAAGACGAGGCCGTGGCGGCCGGCCCGCGTGGGCATCACGCAATCGAACATGTCGATGCCTCGGGATAGGCTTTCCAGCAGATCGTCGGGCGTGCCCACGCCCATCAGATAGCGCGGCTTCGACGCCGGCAACAGCGGCTCCGCCGTCTCTATCATGTCGAGCATGACCTCCTGCGGCTCGCCGACCGCGAGGCCGCCGATCGCGTAGCCGTGGAAGTCCATCGAGGCGAGTTCACGCGCGCTCGTCGTCCGCAGCGATCGCTCCGCGCCCCCTTGCACAATGCCGAAGATCGCGTGGCCGGGTTGGGTTCCGAACGCCGAGCGCGAACGCTCGGCCCAGTGCAGCGAGAGCCGCATTGCCCGCTCGACCTCCTCGAAAGGGCAGGGCAGGCGGACGCATTCGTCGAGCTGCATCTGAATGTCGGAGCCGAGCAGACCCTGGATCTCCATCGAGCGCTCGGGCGTCAGCTCATGTCGCGAGCCGTCGATATGCGATTGGAAAACGACGCCGCGCTCGTCGAGCTTGCGCAGCTTGGCGAGGCTCATCACCTGAAACCCGCCGGAATCGGTCAGGATCGGATGCGGCCAGCCCATGAATTGGTGCAGCCCGCCCAGCCGGGCGATCCGTTCCGCGCCGGGCGCCAGCATCAGATGATAGGTGTTGCCGAGCAAGACGTCCGTGCCCAGCGCGCGCACTTGGTCCGGATACATCGCCTTGACCGTCGCCGCGGTTCCGCACGGCATGAAGGCAGGCGTGCGGATCGTTCCGCGCGGTGTCGAAATCTCGCCCAGACGCGCCGCGCCGTCGCGCGCTCGGACGCGGAAGGAGAAGACTTCGCTGGTCTCGGCCATTGAAATGGATTGCTCAGAGGAAGGCGCGCGGCGCCAGCCCTAAGCACGTGGGGGTCGCGAAATCAAACCAAGCCAGGGGGCGGTCAACACGTGTCATCCCCGCGAAAGCGGCTATCCAGCCGTGCGGCCACCACGAGGCGGCGGCGCAAACCGGGAAGCCGTGCGAGACTCGACGGGCCATGGCATTCTGGATGCTCGCGTTCGCGAGCATGACACGTGCTTGTCGAGCGCCCCCGTTGCCAGACGTCCAGCTCCCTCCCACATCAGCGTGATACGACCAGTTGCAAGCGCTTCGGGGCGACGATTTGCGCGGCCGGATGACCATAGAGGTATCCTTGCGCCAGGGTCAGCCCGAGCTTGCGCAGGGCCGCGTGCTGTACCCGCGTCTCCACGCCCTCGGCGACGATATCCAGATCGATGCGCGCGGCGAGTTCGAACACCGCGGCGATGATCGCGGCCGATGTTCTGTCCGAGTCGATATTATCGATGAATTTCTTGTCGATCTTGATTCTCGAGAAGGGATAGCATTGAATATAGGACAGCGAGGAATAGCCAACGCCGAAGTCGTCGAGCGAGAAACGTACGCCATAACTCGCCAATTCGCTGATCGCATCGCGGGTCTGTGTCGTATCGTCCAGCATCAGCGATTCCGTAATTTCGATATAGAGCCGCGACGGCGCGAGCCCCGATCTCAGCAACGCGTTCTTGATCGCCTCGACCAGGCGCTTCGGCTGACGGAACTGGCCGGGCGACAAATTGACCGCGATCGTGAGATGCGCCGGCCAGGCGGCGGCGGCCGCGCAGGCTTTTTCCAGAACGCGCTCGCCGATCGCGACGATCGCACCGTTTTGTTCGGCGAACGGCACAAATAGCTCAGGCTGAATCATGCCCCTCGTGGGATGTTTCCAACGGGCTAGCGCCTCATAGCCCACGATCTCGCCGGTCTCGATATTTTGGATCGGCTGGAACCAGGCCTCGAAGTGGTCGTCGGCGAGCGCCGTCTGGATGTCGATTTCGAGCAGCCGGGCGTCGTTGACCTTGGATTGCAAGGCGGCACTGAACATATGGGCCCGATTACGCCCGGCGCGCTTGGCTTCGTAGAGCGCGATATCCGCGTTCTTCATCAGTTCTTCGCCGGTGGCGCCGTGTTCCGGGTACACCGCGATCCCTACGCTGGCGCTGGCCGGCAACGGCATCGGCGCGCTAGTGAAGGGTTGCGAAAGGGCGTCGACGACCCGGTTGGCGATGCCGGGCGCGAAATTAGCGTCGAGGCCGCTGCCTCTCGCGATGATGACGAATTCGTCGCCGCCCATCCTGGCGACCAAGTCCTCGGCTCGCGCGATCTTCAATAATCTGGCGGCCATTTCGACGATCACCGAGTCGCCGACCATATGGCCCAGCGTGTCGTTGATTTCCTTGAACCGGTCGAGGTCGATGGTGATGAGCGCGAAACGCTCGCTGCGGCGCTCCTGCGCACGAGCCAGGGCGGCGCGCAGCGCGTCGTTGAAGGCAAAACGGTTCCACAACCCCGTCAGCATGTCGAATCGGGCCATTCGCAGATTTTCGTTGTTGGCGCGGTAGAGTTCGACAATCTTGGCGTTGGCGGCCTTGCCGAGCACCAGCGTCACCACGATCAGTGCGCCGAGCGCCAAGGCATAGCCGCGGCCGTTGTCGATAGGGGTCGTCAGGCAAGCGGCCAGCATGGGAACGCTGGTCGCCATCACCTGAAGCGCGAGCAGACGCATCCGGCCCGAGCTGCGCGTGACGTAGGCGATCGTGAATCCCGCGCAGGCGCCCAAGGCCAGCGGTTGCGCGGCGGCCGAAACGGGCAGCACCATCAGCGAATAGCAAGCCAGTCCCAGCACGATCGCGTAGAGCGTCGACCAGAACGAAAATGCGGCATCGTAGGTCAGCGTCGCCCGGCGGTCGTCACCGCTGGTCGAATCCCGCCGATAGCAATGAAGGAGATGGAGCCGCGCGCCGCCGATTATCACGTTGGCGATCGAATAGGCGATGAAGATGCTTGCATGGGTCATCGCCCACGCGAGGCCGGTCACCAGCGCGCCCATGACGATCGAAGCGAACAGCGGCTCTCGCTCCTGATAGAGCGTGCCTACGAGATAGCGAAGAGTATCGTCGTCGACCTTGTCATCGCCGAAGAGCGAAAACAGTCGTTCGAGCGGGTTCATGAGTGCTTTGGCGAAGGAAGAGCGCATTGCTCTGGTATGTCAAATATCTCTCAAGATTCCGTAGCGGAAATGGTCGCTGTTCGGGGCTTCCGCCGCAACGTCACGTTTACCCTCTGGCGCTCTGGCTCGGATGCACGATGGTCGCCGCGCGGTGCAGGAGGCATGCGTCGCCGTAACTGTAGAAGCGGTAGCCGGCGGATATGGCATGGGCGTAGGCGGCTCGGATCGTCGCGGGCCCGCTGAATGCGCTGACCAACATCAGCAACGTCGAGCGTGGGAGGTGGAAGTTGGTGAACAGGACATCGACGGCGCGAAAGGGATGGCCGGGCGTTATGAATATCGCCGTCTCGCCCTCGAAAGCGCTGAAATCGCCGGCAGTGTCTGCGGCGGTCTCGAGCAGCCGAAGCGAGGTGGTCCCGATCGCGACGATGCGGCCGTCCCGAGCCCGCGCCGCGTTGAGCGCTCGCGCCGTGCTCGCGTCGATGCGGCCCCATTCCGAGTGCATGACGTGATCGGTGGTGTCCTCGACCTTGACGGGCAGAAACGTGCCCGCGCCGACGTGCAGCGTGACCCGATGCAGGCTCGCGCCCGCCGCCTCGATGCGTGCGAGCAGGGCGGCCGTGAAGTGAAGTCCCGCGGTCGGCGCGGCGACGGCGCCAGCCTCGTCGGCGAAGATGGTTTGGTAAGCCTCGCGATCCTCCGGCGCGGCGGGCCTCCGCGCCGCGATATACGGCGGCAGCGGAGTTTGGCCGATCCGCTCGATCGCTTCGTCGAGCGCCGCGCCGGAGAACGCGAAGTTCAAGACGATTTCGCCCGCCTCGCCCTTGGCCTCGACCTCCGCATCGAGTGAGGCGAGCAGGCAGAGGTTGCTCTCGGAGGTTTCGCCGAAGCGAATCCGCTCGCCGACATTCAGCTTCTTGGAGGGACGAACGAGCGCGCGCCATCGGCTGACGTCGATCCGCCTGATCAACATCGCCTCGACGCGGGCGACAGCCTCGCCGCGGACGCGAACGCCATCGAGACGGGCGGCGATGACCCGCGTGTCGTTGACGACGACCGCGTCGCCGGGCCTAAGAAAGTCAGGGAGGTCGCCGACGTGCCGGTCTTCGAGCGCGCCGTCGGCGCCGACGACGAGCATGCGCGCGGCCTCGCGCGGCGATGCGGGCTCGAGCGCGATGCGTTCGGGGGGGAGGGGGTAGTCGAACAGGGCGACGCGCAATGGATCAGCGTTCGCGCTTCAAACGTTGGGCTCCGCTGCGGGCCAACTCTCGTACTTCCTTTCGCTTCGCATAGGCGGCGATAAATTGGTGTAGAGCCGGCGCGAAGGGAGCGAACATTCCACGTCCGTCGGTACGCAGGAGAGCGCTCGCCCGTTTTCGGGCTTCCGAAGCGGATAGTCGACCCGGTGCGTGCCGGAAGATTGGTAATTGAAGAATAGCCGCGCGCCGCATGTTCTTCAATGTGTCGCCTTTCAAATTCAAAGTCTCGATACTGCGAACTGCTGCAGTATCAGTTGCTGGGCGGGCTACGATTTCACCTGTGAGCCTGTAAGCGAACCTACTTTCGCAGTTTGGGTCCAGCGGAGAGACGAAAATGCCCGGGTTCGGAAGCGCGCCGTCTTTGGCATGCGCGCCATATGAGCATCGCGGCGAGTCCTCGCCCGGGTGGCAATAGACCATGTTATTGTAATCAATCGCTCTCTCAGGAACGCGCGACCGAGGCAATATATGCTCGATATGGCCCCGCACCGTATTTTTGATGCGTAACATCGTATAAGCGCACAAGAATCCCTGCTCTGCGAGCAACCGTTCCCGAAGTTCTGAGCGAACGTCCCCGGGCATGTTCTCATAAGAGAGAACTTGTGGCGTAGGTTGATTCTCGAGCCGCCACTGGCGAAGTCGCGGGGGTTCGCCCTCCTTTTTTTTGAACTTCACTCAGCGGCCTCTTCGCCGTCGTTCTCGAGATTCCAGAGATAGGCTTCGGCAGCAACAATATCCGGCGCTTCGCCGATCGTGCTGCGCAATTCCTCTATCAGTTCACGCGCACGTTCGAACTGCCCATCGTCCAAGGCGTCGAACAGGCCCTTTATTTGTTTCGCGACTTCAGGATCGCGACCGTAAGCCTCCATGACACACTCAAGGATCCAGTTGGAATCCATCCCGTAGCTTTGGACGACATGCTTTTGCCTGTTCTGCAACGTCAAGCGCACTATCTCCTTCGGCTCGGCCTCGCCGATTACTTGCGGGGAGTGCGTGGTCGCGAAAAACTGTATCTTTGGAAAAATGCGCCTTAGGGCGGGAAGGATCTGGCGCTGCCACTTTGGATGCAGATGCAGCTCAATTTCGTCGATGAATACAAGACCTGTAGTATCAAGTAAGGATCGATTACCAAATATTTGACCATTTAATATGCAGACACGACGCGCAATATCTGCTACAAGGCCAATAAACGCG
>Ga0182024_10019630_pt1 | contig 12436 bp, 9 predicted proteins | sample P32metaG_FD_120480 | JGI IMG/M metagenome (GOLD analysis project Ga0182024, IMG submission 120480) | Permafrost microbial communities from Stordalen Mire, Sweden - P3-2 metaG (Illumina Assembly) | ecosystem: Environmental > Terrestrial > Soil > Wetlands > Permafrost | place: Sweden: Stordalen...
AGCACCTGAATTTCGTACAAGCCCATGATGATCACGCCGCTGTTGCCGCGATCCTGATCTTCGCCGACGGGCGGGGCGGGCTCGCGAAATTCCACGTGCAATTGCATATCTCCGAAGGGCTGCTTAGTAATGATGTCCTTGGTTTTGGGCACGACTTCGAAGTAGCCGTCGGCAACTTTCCATTTTGCGGGGCTGCCGTCCTTCTGCGTCCACTGGGAAAGATCTTTGCCGTCAAAGAGCACGATGGCGTCCGAGGGGGCGCGACCCGAAGAGGTTTCCGTGCCGGGCATACCGGGATCCACGGTTGCGGGTGCGGGACGGTTACGGTCTTTCGACTTCCATTTTTGTTCCGTTTGTGCGGCCACGGAATGCCCCCATCCGATCAGCAAAATTAGAACGATCAGCGTTTTCATCAAAAGGCGAAGACCTTTTTTCATGACTATTCTCCGATGCGATGTGCGTTAACAGCTATACCTTAAGCACTTTTCCCTGACGGCGAATTCCATCCTTCGCGATATTCGCGCCGCAGAAAATCATTGGCCTGCGGCACGTTAGTGATTCTCATATTTGCACCGTCGTAGTTAATTTTTTTGCCGGCCCGCAGCGCGACCACGCCCAGCAGCATGACTTCCGTTAGCCGCGCCGCATATTCGAAAGGACACGAGGCCTCCGCATTTCCTTTCGCAGCATCGACCCAGTTCATTTCGTGGTCTTCACCGGGGATGCGCGGAAGTTTCTGCGGAGGCTTGCCGTAGGATTCGTGGAGTGACTTGGGTAGCAGCCGCGGTTTCGCTCCGTAGGTGTCGTGCAGCAATTTTCCCTTGCTGCCGATAATCAGCGCGCCACCGCCCTTGTTCAATTCTTCGTCGCCAAGTTCTTCGGGTTTACGCGGCAGCAGACCTCCGTCATACCAGGTCATGGTTACGGGAGGCATTTTGCCGCGCGCGGGAAATTCGTAGAAGGTTTGGGTGGCCAGTGGATAGGATGCGCCGTTGAATGGTGTCGACACGGTTTCGACACTGGTAGGAAATCCCAAATCGAGGGCCCACATGGAGTGATCGATCAAATGCGCGCCCATATCGCCGATTGCGCCAACGCCCCAGTCGACCCAGCCGCGCCAGTTGAAGGGATGATAGATGGGGTGATATTCGACACGCGGTCCGACGCCCAGAAATAAATCCCACGCCAAAGTGTCAGGAACGGGAAATGAGCCGGCAAATGAATTCGCTATGCGCGCCGTCACGCCAGGTCCGTTCCACTTTAGCGTGTCGGCGGGCTGTTTGAGTGGCTCGGGGCGCGGGACGCCTTGCGGCCAAAAGCCCAGCGGGCGATTGGTCCATATGTGCGCTTCGCGAACTTCGCCGATGGCACCGGCGCGAATGTATTCCACGGTGGTGCGGGCATCGTTTAGCGAGTGGCCCTGGTTGCCCATCTGCGTCGCGATTTTCAACTCTTTGGCGCGGCGCGCCAGCCTACGAGATTCGTCGATCGACCAGGTTAGTGGCTTCTGCACGTAAACGTGTTTATTGAGGTCCATGGCCGCCAGCGCGATGGGCGCGTGCATATGATCGGCGGTGGCTACGACCACGGCATCGATGTCTTTCTGGCGCTCCAGCATCTCGCGGTAGTCCTGGTAGTGCTTGGCTTTCGGCCAATGTTCGGTCTTCAGGCGGATCATTCCGTCGAGGCGCTTTTGAGCTTTGACGCGATCAAATTCCACCGGCGGAATGCCCGGCACGGTTTGCGGTTGCGGATCCGGCGAATCAAGCCGCGTCTTCAAAGCTTGAATGTCCACGTCAAGACGCTCAAATGCTTTGCCGGCGTAATCCCAATCCACATCGCACAGCGCAACGATGTTCTGGCTGGCCAGTGCGATGAGGTTGGCTCGGCCAATACCGCCAACTCCGACACCAGCAATGTTGAGCGTGTCGCTGGGAGGCGTGAAGCCGCGGCCAAGGACGTGTCGCGGCACAATTGTGAAGGCGCTGGCGCTGGTCGCGGCCCCGGAGACCGCGGCTGCAGCGGCAGTGGTCAGGAATTTACGGCGTGATAGTTCGGCTTTTGCGGTCATAGGCCTCTCTTGCGACCCACCACTGTAGCGTGAAGGCGGGAGTAAAGAACGGAAATTTTTGTCGAGACTTTTCGGGGTGGCGTGGCTAACTTATGGCGAATTATTCGGAGTGAAAGACGGCGAAGAGAGATTTCTCCACTTCGCGAGCCGACTCCTTCGCAGAAGCGAAGGAGAAGAAAAAGCGTCGGCTCGCTCCGGTCGAAATGACAGCGCCCTTGAGGAGTTGAGAAGTAAAGCCGTATGGCAGAGGACAACTTGTCTTAATATTTTGGGCGCTACGCGCGTCGATCCCGTGGTGGCTTTGCGGTGTGAGCAGAAAGCGCATCTCGACTAAACTATTTGTCGATGCTGGCGTGCCGCGCTGAGGCTTATTGGCTTTTCACACAGGAATGAGCGAAACTTTTTGCTCCCAATCAAAGCGCTGGCGAGCAACTTATTGGAGAAGCAATGCATTCAGAAAAGGATTTGTTGCGGCAATTTAAATTTTCGGGAACATGCCTGCTATTTATTTTTCTACTGTGCGCGTGGCAGCCTTTGATTCGCGCGCAAGATCATCCGGCTCGAGAGGGCCAGGCGGGCCACGAGGGAATGAGCAACGACATGCCCGGGATGGAGATGACGCCGACGGCGCCGGACCCGATGGCGGCCATGCGGACGCCTGAAAAACTGGCGGCCGACAAACGCGAAAGCGAATTCAATCATCACCTAGCTGGATTTTTTGTGGTCCTCGCGGGAGTTTTTATTCTTGCGGAGCCACGGCTGAGCGCCCGCTGGCCCAGTGTTCGTTATGCTTGGCCGGGATGTTTTCTTCTCGCGGGGATCTTCGTGCTCGTTTACAGCGATACGGAGTTGTGGCCCTTCGGGCCGCAGTCGTGGTTTTACGGGCTATCGCATCACATGGAAGTCCGCCAACACAAATCATTCGCGCTGATTTTGCTGGCCGTGGGCGTGATCGAATTTCTGCGCGCTCGAGGCACTTTGAAAGCGGCGTGGGCCGGTTGGGTTTTTCCCTTTGTGGCGATAGCCGGATCCATCATTTTGCTTTTTCACGAACACCGCGGCGGGATGCACGGGGCGGGACACATGGAACGCATGGCGCGCATTCAGACTGAGCATCATACCTATACGGCGGCGGGATTTGGGATTGGTCTCACTAAAGGCTTGTCTGAAATCAAAACCAACTGGCAGCCAGTTTTTAATAAGCTGTGGCCGTCGATCATGATTGTTTTGGGTGTGATGCTAATGTTTTACGTGGAATAGCGCGGCGGTTGACAGAGCTTTCTGTTTTTCAAATTAGGGTTATGAATCTTCTCCACACGCGCTCAACTTAAATTCAATCTCAAAATCTCAGGCAAAGCCAGCGCGGCTTAATGGCAATTCGCGGACGCGCTTGCCGGTGGCCGCAAAAATCGCGTTGCAGAGGGCGGGGGCGAAGGGCGGCAGACCCGGCTCACCGATTCCCGCTGGCGGGGCATCGCTCGGAACAATGTAAATGTGCGTTTCGCGCGGAGCTTCTCTCATGCGCGCCACCTGGTAATCATTAAAATTGGATTGCTCGATGGCCCCATCTTTCGCGGTGATCTCGCCATAAAACGCGAGAGAGGTGCCCATCACGGCCGCGCCTTCAAATTGTTGGCGGGCCATTTCCGGATTTACCAACGTTCCGGCATCCAAGGCGGTATCGACGCGTTTGATTTGTACTTGGCCAGCGTCATTCACTTGCACCTGCACAATCGTGGCCACGTAGGTCAAGAAACTCCGGTGCATCGCGACGCCCATGCCAAAGCCGTTGCCGGATTTTTGTTTGCCCCAGCCGGCTTTTTCTGTCGCCAGCGATAAGACGCGGCGAAATCTGGCGGTGTCGATGGGGTATTGCTCATAGGCACCGTCGTAATTCGAATAATCCTTTGGCAATTCTTCCTTGGGGATAACGCGGTCGGGGCCGAGAAGTTGCAGCAGATAGTCGAGCGAATCGCGTCCGGCGGCGTGCGCCAGTTCGTCGGCAAAAGAATGGACTGCGAAAGCGTGATAAATATTTGCGACCGAGCGCAGCCAACCGATGCGCACATGGGCGGTTGCGGGGCCGTTTTCCACGCGGTGATTCGGCAATGCGAACGGAACATCAGTAAATCCGAGTCCCAACTCATCGGCGGCGGAATAATTTGTCTTGGGATCGAATGTTGAGCCGATCGGGGGAAACACGGTGCGTTGCAGCCAAGCCTCGGGCTTGCCATCGGCGCCGAGCGCGGCTTTCATATACATCGCCGCCACGGAATGATAGGTATCGAATTTGATGTCGTCTTCGCGGCTCCAGACCACTTTCACCGGCTTACCGGTTTTTTTCGAGAGGACCGCGGCTTCAATGGCAAAATCCGGAAATGATTTGCGGCCGAACGCGCCGCCCAGCAGAGTAACGTTGACGGTGACGTCTTCTTTTTTCAATCCGAGTGCGCTGGCGATGGCATCTTTTGCGCCCTGGGGATTTTGCGTGGGGGCCCACACTTCGACTTTGCCGTCGCGAAAGGCGGCGAGGGCCGCGGGAGGCTCCATGGAGGCATGCGCGAGTAGCGGCGCGTAATATTCGGCCTCCACGATTTTGCCGCCCTTGGCAAAAATGGCATCCACGTTTCCGTTTTCGCGCACCACTTTTCCTGGCTTGCGCGCGGTGTCCTGCAATTCTTTTTTATAGGAGTCGGAGTTATAAACGCTGTGCGGACTCTTCTCCCATTCGATTTTGAGTTTTTTCCTGCCCTGCATGGCGGACCAGGTGTTGTCCGCGAGGACGGCCACGCCTCCCAGGGTCTGATAGCCGACCGGCGGTTTGAATCCTTCAATTGAGACGGTCTGCTTGACGCCCGTAACAGCTAGCGCGGCCTTATCGTCGACAGTCTTCGCGATGCTGCCGAAGACCGGCGGATGGGCGACGCTGGCGTACAACATTCCGTCCAAGCGGGTGTCCTGGCCGTAGACGGCTTTTCCGTCACACATATCTTTCAGGTCGTAATTTGGAGTGCCTTTGCCGATGTAGCGCCAGTCGCTGCGCGATTTTAGTTTTACATCTTCTCTTTTGGGGACTTCGAGTTTTGCGGCGGAGGCGGCGAGTTCGCCGTAGCCAAGTTTTTTGCCGGAAGGCGCGTGGATTACTTCGTGGAGTTCGGTGTGGCATTCCGTGATTGGTTTGTTCCACTGCGCGGCGGCGGCCTGAACGAGCATCAGGCGCGCTGTTCCGCCAGCTTCCCGCAAGGTATCGAAGAAACTGCGCACAGAATGCGAGCCGTCGGTATCTTGATCGCCGTATTTTTCATCGCCGGTGGCCTGCACAATTTTTACGCGCGCCCAGTCGGCATCAAGTTCGTCGGCCACGATACGGGGGAGAGCGGTCTTGCTGCCGCTGCCCATCTCGGAGCGGTGCGCGATGATGTAGACGGTGCCGTCGGTGTCGATGGCGAGATAAACATTTGGATGCAGCGGGGCGTTGGCCATCGACGCAATGGCACCGGCGCTTGACGGGTCAGTTGCTGCCGCGAACACGGTTTGCGGCGTCCAGCGAACGCTTAATACCAGTGCGCCGGCACTGACCAGGCCCTTCAAAAATTCGCGGCGACCGGGTGCAACAATATTTATGGAGTTATGTAGGGACTCGACGGTGTTCACGGACGCGTGGTCACGGAGCATTCTTGAAGTCTCCCGATTTTTGACAACTAGCGGGCTGCTATTTCTACGCTACATCCTACTGCCATTTGGAATTCTTGCAAGCGCGGACACACGAGTTTTCCGATACATCACGTTGGCTATGGTCCGAATGCCATGCCGGCGATCTCGCGAAATCGCAATGTGCGCAAGAGGTTGAATCATGGTGATAGAATTCGCTCGAAAAGCCAGGAGCGTATACATGAAGGCGACGCGACGCGAATTTGTAAGCACCATGGCGCTGGCCGCGCTGGGGGCGCGCTATGCTCGTGCAGCGGCGGAGCGATTGCCATTGGCGTTTTCAACGCTGGGGTGCCCGACGTGGACGTGGGCGCAGATTCTGGACTTTGCGGAGAAGTATGGATTCGCGGCGGTGGAATTGCGTGGGTTGCTTGGCGATATGAATTTGCCGGCGCGGCCGGAATTTGCCGCGGATAAGATCCCGGCTGCCAAGCGGGACGTCGCGGCACATGGATTGAAGATCGCGTGCGTGAGCAGTTCGGCGGAGATGCACGTAGCGGACCCGCAAAAGCGTGCGCAGCAACTTTCCGATGCGCGCAGTTTTATCGATCTGGCGTCGGCATTGGGCGCACCTTACGTGCGGGTGTTCGGGAACAAGATGGATGGGCCGCGAGAGGAAGTCATTGCGCGCGTCTCCGGCGGGTTGCATGAGCTAGGGGAATATGCCGGGCCGAGGAATATAACAGTGATTATCGAATCGCATGGCGATTTCACCGATTCACCTACGCTGAAAGAAGTTTTGACGCGCGCCGATTCCGAGCATGTCGCGTTGCTGTGGGATGCTCACCACACATTTGCTACGTCACACGAAGAGCCGGAGTTCACGGTGGCGCAATTAGGGAAGTGGATCCGGCACACGCACTTGAAAGATTCGGTGCGGGATGGGAAAGACCGGCATTACGTGCTGACGGGAAAGGGCGATGTGCCGGTGAAACGGCAGGTTGAGGCACTTGTAAAAATTAATTACGCCGGGTTTTATTGCTTCGAATGGGAAAAAAAGTGGCACCCGGATCTGCTCGAGCCTGAAGTCGCCTTTCCTGATTACGTTAAAGTTGTCGGAGAATACCTGCGCCAGGCGCGAGCCAAGTCTTGAGCAGCTGACGCCCTACTTTTCCGAAACCAATACTGGTTGCTTTAGAGATTCCACTTTGCTGTGCTCGTTGCTTGGATTTCATGCGGCTGGCATAATTCTGCTCCCTTCGCTGTGTACAGAGGACATTCATGAAACGCGAGTATCACCGCTGGTATTCTTCGCGGCTGGGAATTGATCTGGGCGTGGTGGTCTATGGACATTGGGGGCCGCCATTGATGGGATTTCCTACCAGCGCGGGGGATGAGTGGGAATTGGAAAACCAGGGGATGATCGGGGCTTTGGGCGATTTTATTGATGCGGGGAGGATCAAGTTTTTTTCTGTAAACTCCGTCAACCATCAGGGGCTTTACAACCGGGGGGCGCACCCGTTTCATCGCAGCTACATGCAAGCGATGTTCGACGGGTATCTGCGCGAGGAAGTGGTTCCGTTTATCTGGGACAATTGCAAATCGTCGGTGGCGATTTCGACGATGGGGGCGTCTTTTGGGGCGTATCACGCAGCGAATACTTTGTTCAAGCATCCTGATGTGTTCAAACGGTGCTTTGCGATGTCGGGCGTGTATGACGTTCGCAATTTCATGGATGGGATGTATGACGAGAATTTTTATTTCAATAATCCCGTGGATTATCTGGCGAATTTGAGCGACCCGTGGCTGCTGGGCGAGCTGGCTTCGTGCGACATTCACATCATTACCGGTACGGGGCCGTGGGAAAAGAGTGGGGCAAGCTACCGCTTGTCGGAAATATTGTCCCACAAGGGCATTCGCCACTCGCTGGACGATTGGGGGCCGCAGGGCGGCCACGATTGGCCGTACTGGAAAAATGAGATGCGCGAATACGTTTCGCGGCTGTTCTAAGGCGCTTCTAAATACCGGTTATAACGGCCATTTCCGCTTGCTCTTTATTTAAAGAGCGAAGTGCCTGGGAATCTAGCGCTGCCGCCAAGTTCTTCTTCGATGCGCAAAAGCTGATTGTATTTTGCGATGCGGTCGGTGCGGCTGGCCGAACCGGTTTTGATTTGTCCCGCGGCGGTGGCCACCGCCAAGTCGGCGATGAAGGTGTCTTCCGTTTCGCCGGAGCGATGAGAAATGATGGAGTTGTAGCCGGCTTTGCGGGCCAACTCGATGGCGTCTATGGTTTCCGTGACGGTTCCGATCTGATTCAGCTTGATGAGAATGGCGTTGGCGATGCCTTCGGTGATGCCGCGGCCGAGGCGTTCGGTGTTGGTGACGAAGAGATCGTCGCCCACCAATTGGATTGATTTTTTGCCGGCGCCCTTGCGGCCGACTTTTTCTGTAAGTTCTTTCCAGCCGGCCCAGTCGTCTTCGGCCATGCCATCTTCGATGGAAACGATGGGATATTTTTCCACCCAACTGGTCCAGTAAGCGGCCATTTCGCTGCTGGTGTGCGCTGATTTGTCGGACTTCTTGAAAATATATTTGCCACTGGATTTGTCATAAAACTCGCTGGATGCGGGATCGAGTGCAATGCGAACTTGATCTCCCGGTTTATAGCCGGCGGATGTGATGGCCTCCAGCACGATCTGGATGGCTTCCTCGTTGGACTTGCAGCTCGGCGCGAAGCCGCCTTCGTCGCCGACGGCGGTGGAGTAGCCGCGCTTTTTCAAGGCGGCTTTTAACGCATGGAAAATTTCCACGCCCCAGCGCAGCGCTTCCGAAAAATTCGGCGCGCCCACGGGCATGACCATAAATTCTTGGAAATCCACGGAACTGTCCGCGTGGGCGCCGCCATTCAGAATATTCATCATGGGCACGGGCAAAAGATTGGCGGAAGAATCCGTGGAATAGCGCGAAAGATATTTGTAGAGCGGCTGCTTCAGCGCGATGGAAGCGGCTCGCGCAGCAGCCATGGAAACGGCAAGAATAGCGTTGGCGCCCAACCGCGATTTCGTGGGCGTGCCATCCAGCGAGATCATTTTGTGATCGAGCCCGCGCTGGTCGGCGGCGTCCAGGCCGGTCACCGCTTTGCCAATTTCCCCGTTGGCATTGGCGACAGCTTTCAAAACTCCTTTGCCGAGGTAGCGCGACTTGTCGCCGTCACGCAATTCCAGCGCTTCATGTTCTCCGGTCGAAGCCCCAGACGGAACCGCGGCTCGGCCTACCGCACCGGATGCCAGCGTTACATCGGCTTCCACCGTGGGATTTCCGCGCGAATCGATAATCTGGCGAGCGTGTATTCGTCTAATTTTCGTGGACATTATTTTAGTGAGTCTCCTTGGAGTGAATGGAGATTTTACAGAAAAGCGGCGAGAAGAGCACGCCGGGCCTAATTCAAGGTCTCTCGGTAGTCGGTCAGCAAGGTGTTTGACCCTGCAAAATCATTTGTCATGTGAGGCGCGACTTCCTATGACTTGAGAAGTGATGGTATAAATCGGCTTGACCAGTCGGTCGGAGGCTCCTTGAAATGGACGCCGAACAGTTTTCTGTCTATCGTCACGAAGCGGTGCATGAACTCACGCGCTTGAATGAGCGATGCGAGCAGGAGTTTCATATCTCCTCTTGGCCGCGATGGGATTATGAATTCGAACGCGGGACTCTTACATTTTCTCAGGACGGTGTGCCCAAGGTTTTGGCCTCGATTCACGTCATCGGTACCACTTCCATTTCTGGCGCGACATGGATATGGGGCTGGGCGAACGAGAGTTTGCCTCCAAACGTGGCTAAGGCAGTAGCGAGAGTACGAGCGTTCGGAGAGGCCGAGAGCATAGTTGAACTCAAAGAAGCTGAACTGCCAGACGATGAATACCTTGGCTGGGGGATGACTGCGGTTGCCGCCAAAGTGCTTGGAGCAAGAGGAGGATATCGATGTCCCGGCGAGAATGGCTTCGTTTACGTGGTCTACTCCTCTATCGGGTTCGCTAAGAGTGAACCCGAGGCTGTGCTCGACCCAGAAAAGGTGGAGTGCCCCGACCACGGAACCGGGTTCGCTGCTTATGTTTGCGAGCATCTTCTCTCAAATCCAGCCCAACCGTGGTTCTCAGGAGAAACGGATGAGGAACACAAATGGCCTGATGCATGGTGTGCGGCTTGCGACACTTTCTTCGAAGAGCAGGGTGAATGGAATGAAAAGAACGAACCAAAAATGAAGATTAAAGTGCTCTGTCATCACTGTTACGAACAACTCCGTCCACAGGGCAGTTTCACTGAAACTGAAAGCTAGATTGCCTTTTTGCGTAGGTTGTAAATAAACCCCGATAATCAGACGAGCTCTTTCCACCGTTATACTGCTCGGATTGATTCGCCATAATGCCACGAAAGAAGCAAAGTTTAGGGGCCTGCGGAAAATGCCAGCCAACCGAGAACAAGTAGAACAACTCGTAGCCGCGGCTCCGAATTTTCGGAGTCGCTGGAAACAATTCCTTAAAGATTTTGAGGGGGATGAAGGACTGCCATTTTTTGTAGGGATAAGCGAACTCGCACATTACGTGGTCGACAGTTACGCCCAAGGTGTCACGGCCGAATTCCCATAGTTCTTTCGTACCATTGAGGACCTTCTTCAGAACCCTGAGCCGGAGCTTGAGAATCTAATCACCGTCGGGCTTTTCGAAGACATGCAGAATATCGCCAGCCACCGCGACTTTGGAGCTGCCCCCTTTCGCGCGTTGCTCGGCCCGCGAGGTGTGATTGTCTGGGACGAAATTGATGCATACATGATAAAAGTGGCAGCTTGGACAGCAAAGAATCAACCGCGGTGGTGGCAATTCTGGCGGCGTCGCAGAGTCTTTAACGCCGAGCAGGCGTTGACTCAAGTTGAAAGTCCCGCACTCAGAAAGATAATCGAATCGGACTACCGAAAGATGAAGTGATTTGTCTTCACTAGCCGTTTTTCTGATCGACGGTCAGGCGGACTCGGGCTCTTCGATCAGGGATTCCTGGCGGACGACTACGACGATGCCGGAGTCGGTGACGTGGAAGCGGCGCTTGTCGGCTTCCGTGTCGTAGCCGATTTCGGTGCGCTCCGGGAGGCTGACGTGGCGGTCGATGATGGCGCGGCGGATGCGCGAGTGGCGGCCGACATTGACGTGATTGTAGATAATCGACTCCGAGACTTCTGAATAGCTGTTCACGCGAACATCGGCGCCGAGGATGGATTTCATGACGCGGCCTCCGGAAATGATGGAGCCTCCGGCGACGATGGAATCTAGGGCGACGCCCATGCGCTCGGGATCGGCGAAAACAAATTTGGCGGGCGGATACTGGTGAATCCAGGTACGCAGCGGCCAGGAAGTGTCATACAAGTTGAAAATCGGCGAGACGCTGACCAAATCCATGTTGGCTTCGTAGTAGGCGTCCAGCGTTCCCACATCGCGCCAGTACAAGGCGTCTTTGCGATTTTCGTCGACGAAATTGTAGGCGAAGACGCGATGCTTGGAGATGATGCGCGGAAGAATATCCTTGCCAAAATCGTGATGGGATTTGGAGTCTTCGGAGTCGGCCAGCAAAATGGGAATCATCAGGTGGGTGTTGAAAACGTAGATGCCCATGGAGGCGCTGCAATGTCCGGCCTGATGCGGCGATTGTTTCGGGTGCGCGGGCTTTTCTTCGAATCCCACGATGCGCCAATCTTTATCGGTTTCGATCACGCCGAATTGCCCGGCGGCTTCCTGCACGGGAATCTGAATGGTGGCCACGGTTACGTCCGCGCCGGAATCGCAGTGCTGCTTGAGCATGCGGCTGTAATCCATTTTGTAAATGTGATCGCCGGATAAAATAAAAACGAATTTGGAGCGTTCGCTGCCGATGGAATAAATGTTCTGGTACACGGCATCGGCGGTGCCTTGATACCACTGCTGCGAGACGCGCATTTGCGGAGGAAGCACTTCGATATATTCGCCGAGCCCGGCGAGCGGCGACCAACCGGCGCGAATGTGGCGATTGAGGCTGAGCGCTTTGTATTGAGTGAGTACGAAGACGCGGCGCAAATTGGAGTTGATGCAATTCGAAAGGGTGATGTCGATGATGCGGTACAGCCCGCCAAAGGGCACCGCGGGCTTGGCGCGATCGCGCGTCAGCGGCCACAAGCGTTCACCCTGGCCTCCGGCGAGAAGGACGCCGATGGCGTCGCGCATATCGGACATGGACAGACCCCCGGTGACTCTGTACGAGCGGGTAGATTCTAACAGTATCGGCAAGGCGGCGTGCAAGCGTGGGCCATCGGCGTCGCCGCGATGCAATTGCGTTGCGCCTATATATTTACTGCTGAATTACGCTGTTACTGCTTATCTACTAAATTACCGGCGCGTCGCTGGGAAGCCAGCCCTGATAAAGATTCCTTGACTTTAGTACCCGCAATTGATTAGAAGATGCCAACGACCTCGTGAGACAATCTATACAGGACGGTGCCACATAAGGCTCCGCTAGAAACCAATCCTAACCGGATTGGGGGTGACTCAAAATTGGCAGAAGTAATTATCCAGGAGAGTGAGTCTCTGGAAAACGCACTGCGCCGTTTTAAGCGCAAAGTGCAGCAGGAAGACATCATCAAGGAAATAAAGAAGCACAGCTTCTACATGAAACCCGGCGAGAAGCGCCGGACAAAAG
>Ga0182024_10019631_pt1 | contig 12436 bp, 11 predicted proteins | sample P32metaG_FD_120480 | JGI IMG/M metagenome (GOLD analysis project Ga0182024, IMG submission 120480) | Permafrost microbial communities from Stordalen Mire, Sweden - P3-2 metaG (Illumina Assembly) | ecosystem: Environmental > Terrestrial > Soil > Wetlands > Permafrost | place: Sweden: Stordalen...
ATCCGCTCCTCCAGCACCGCATTGGTCGGGTTGCTGATCCGACTGTAGCGGAAGCCCTCGGTCTCCAGGTTGAACAGGGCGGCGCCGTGGTCGGCGCTGTCGAAGGCGTAGGCCGCCGTCTGGTAGATCGGCACCGCGACGGCCTTGGTCGTCGGGTCGCAATCGAAGCCGGCGTGGATGGCGATGGTTTCTCTGCGCATGGCTTAAAAGCCCCCGGCCCAATCGTGGGCGCGCCGCTGCACGAAGCGTGCCGCTCGCGCGCCGCCTCTGGCCCCCGCCTTGCAGGCGCGTTTCCCGCAGCATGCGCAGGAGGCGTTCCGTGAGCTTGGCGGCCGTCGCGACCCGATCCGAACCCCCAGCCGCCGGCGAGTCCGCCGCTAAGGGCTGGCTGCGCGCCCTGACGATGGCGGCGCGGGTCGAGGCGGCGCCCGAACGCACCCTGGCCATGGTGATCGCCGAGCAGGCCGATCGCCGCGGCGACGCGCCGGCCCTGATCTCCCCGACCGATACGCTGAGCTACCGAGACTTGGCGAGCCGCGCCAACCGCTGGGCGCGCTGGGCACTCCGGTCGGGCGTCGCCAAGGGCGAGACGGTCGCCCTGATCCTGCCCAACTGCCCGGAATACATGGCCATCTGGCTGGGGATCACCAGCGTGGGCGCCGTCGCCGCCCTGATCAACACCGGACTGCGCGGCCCCTCCCTCGCCCACTGCCTGGACCTGGCCAGACCCCGGCTGACGATCGTCGCCGCGGATCTCGCGCGCGCCGAGGCGATGCTCGAAGGACTGGGCGGCGAACCGCTGACCGAGGCCGAGCGGCGGGGGACGACGCAGTCGGACCTGGCGCTGCTGATCTACACCTCCGGCACCACCGGCCTGCCCAAGGCGGCCCGGGTCAGCCACCATCGGGTGATGATGTGGGGCCACTGGTTTTCGGGGATCATGGACGTCGGCCCGGACGACCGGCTCTACAACTGCCTGCCGATGTACCACAGCGTCGGCGGGGTGGTCGCCACCGGGGCGGTTCTGGTCGCCGGAGGGTCGGTGGTGGTCGCCGAGCGGTTCTCGGCGGGCCGCTTCTGGTCCGAAGTGGTCCAGTTCGAGTGCACGATCATCCAATATATCGGCGAGCTATGCCGCTACCTCCTCGCAGCGCCGATCCGGCCCGATGAGCGCGCCCACCGCCTACGCCTCGCCTGCGGCAACGGCCTTACCGGCGAGGTCTGGGGGGCGTTCCAGGACCGCTTCGCCATCCCCCGCATCCTGGAATTCTACGCCGCCACCGAAGGCAACTTCTCGCTCTACAATCTGGACGGCGAGCCGGGGGCCCTGGGCCGGATACCGGCCTTCCTCGCCCACCGCTTTCCGATGGCCATCGTCGAATTCGATCATGAACGGGGCGAGCCGGCGCGGGACGCCGCGGGCTTCTGCATCCGCTGCGCGACCGGCGCGGCCGGCGAGGCGATCGCCCGGATGGGTCAATCCAAAACCGACGCGGGCGGCCGCTTCGAGGGCTACACCGACGAGGGGGAGACGCGGCGGAAGATCCTGCGGCATGTCTTCGTCCCCGGCGACGCTTGGGTGCGCAGCGGCGACCTCATGCGGCGGGACGAACGCGGCTTCTTCCGCTTCGTCGACCGGATCGGCGACACCTTCCGCTGGAAGGGCGAGAACGTGGCGACTACCGAAGTGGCGCAGGCCCTCTCCGCCTTTCCCGGTGTCGAAAGCGCCTGCGTCTACGGGGTCAAGGTCCCGGGCGCCGACGGCCGAGCCGGGATGGCGGCTCTCGTCGTCAGCGGCGACTTCGCACTCGGCGACCTGCCCGGCCATCTGGAGGCGCGGGTGCCGGCCTACGCCCGGCCGCTGTTCCTGCGGCTGGTGCGAGCCCTGCCGACGACCGAGACGTTCAAGCCTCGCAAGAACCAATTGGCCACCGAGGGCTTCGATCCTCGCGTCGTCGCCGATCCCCTGTTCTTCTATGACGACGGCTCGGCGGCCTACCTTCCGCTGGAGGCCGAGATCGCCTCCTTCACTTCGCGGCCGATCGCGGTGATGGCGTCCAGGGCGTAGGGGATGGCCGCCGGCATGGCGTAGAAGAAGTGGATCATGCCGGGGTGACAGGTGAAGCGAACCGGCGTCCCGGCGGCTTCCAGCCGCTGCCGATAGGCCTCACCCTCGTCGATGAACGGGTCGAACTCGGCGGTGTGGATCAAGGTCGCGGGCAGGCCGCTCAGGTCCTTGCCCCGCAGAGGCGAGAGACGCGGATCGGCGCGGTCGACACCCAGCGGGCGATAGAGTTCCAGATCGCGGGTCAGGGTCGCCTCGTCCAGGAAGTAGCCTACGGCCAGCCGCCGGCGCGACGCGCTCCGCCCGGCCATGTCCAGAATGGGACAGATCAGGAGCTGGAGGGCGATGCTCGGGCCGCCGCCGTCCCGCGCCGTGACGCATACGGCCGCCGCCAGGCCGCCGCCGGCGGAGTCGCCGCCGACCATCAGGCGCCCGGGATCGACGCCCAGGGCGCCGCCGTTGGCGGCCAGCCACTGCACCACGGCGAGACAGTCGCCCAGTCCCCTGGGGAACGGATGCTCCGGCGCGAGGCGGTAGTCGGCGAGGATCACCGTGCAGCCGCAGGCCACGGCGAGGCGCCGGCAGAAGGCGTCGTGGGTGACGCGGCCTCCAGCCACCCAGCCACCTCCATGGAAGAAGACGAGCGCGGGCGCGGGCTCGCCCAGCGGCTCTGTGGGTCGATAGAGTCGCAGGGGAATGGAGCCGCCGGGGCCGGGCGCCTCGGTGTCGGAGACCTCGAAGACGGCGGGGGGATCGCCCTGGGTGGAAGCGACGAGGTCGTCCAGCGCGCGCCGCCGCTCTTCCACCCGTTCATACCCGCCGCCGGACGCCCCGCCGGCGGCGAGCATCTTCAGGAGGCGTTCGGCGCGGCGGTCCAGCGGCACGGCGACCGCTAGCGTCCCGCGAGCCTGCGCACCAGGGATTCGATCGCGGCGAGCGAGCGGAAGTTCTCCGGCGTCATCTCGGCCTCGGGCAGCTCGATGTCAAAGGCGTCTTCCACGGCCAGCATCAGGTTGACCATGTCCAGGGAGGTCAGACCCGACCTTCGCAGGTCGGCGGAGGGTTCGGCCGGCGCATCGAGGCGCCGCTTGGCCAGCAGGGCGCCCACGATGTGGCCGATCTGGTCCCGGGTCGACAAGGTGGATCCGTCCGCCATCGCCTCGCTCCACTGACCGCGTCCGCCGGCGACACGCCGCCCGAACACCCAGTTCAGCGGCGATGTTGTGGCCCTGGAGGGTAAAACTTTGATTGACCCCTGAAGAAAGCCCCCCGCGCCGACGGTGGCACGCCATTTGAAGGTCCCGCCCCGACGTCACCCACCTCGGCGCCACGGAGAAGGGCCCCATGACCATCCACTTGAAGACCGCCAACGTCGTCGGCTTCCACCCGGTCGCCGGCGAGATCATGGAACGCGCCCAGACCGTCGCCGCGGTCGCCGCGCAATGGGCCGACGAAGTCGATCGCGACGGACGCTTCCCGGCCGAGGCCATGGCGGCGGCGAGGGAGCAGGGCCTGCTGGGCCTGATGGCGCCCCGATCCCTCGGCGGCGAGGAGGCCAGCGTCTCCCAGATCGCCGAGGTCTGCTACACCCTTGGGCGCGCCTGCGCCTCGACGGCGATGATCTACGCCATGCACCAGGTGAAGGTCGCCTGCGTCGTCCGCCACGGCCTCGGCGACGCCTGGCAGGAAACCTTCATCCGCCGGCTGATCGCCGAACAGCTGCTGGTGGCGTCCTCGACCACCGAAGGCCAGGGCGGCGGCAATATCCGCTCCAGCGAAGCGCCGATCGAACGCGACGGCGACCGCGTCAGCCTCGAGCGGGCGGCGAGCGTGATTTCCTACGGCGAGGCGGCGGACGCCATCGTCAGCACCGCCCGGCGCGACGCCGACGCCGGCGCGTCGGACCAGATCCTGGCCGTCTTCCTAAAGGCGGACTACAGCCTGGAGCGCACCCTGGAGTGGGATACGCTCGGCATGCGGGGCACCTGCAGCGCCGGCTTCACCTTGCGGGCCCAGGGCGACGCGTCCCAGATCCTGGCCGAACCCTACGAAACCATCCACGCCCAGACGATGGTGCCCTGCGCCCACCTGATGTGGGGCGGGACCTGGGCCGGCATCGCCGCCGGGGCCGTGGAGCGGGCGCGGAAATACCTGCGCAAGGCGGTGCGCGGCGGCGCGGGCGAGCTGCCCCCCGGCGCCGCCCACTACACCAAGGCCACGTCTTCGCTGCGGAACCTGCGCGCCCTGCTCTGCGCCAGCCTGGATCGCTACGCGGCCCTCCAGGGCGACGGCGCCGCCCTCTCTTCGGTTGGGTTCCAGACCGAGATCAGCCTCTTGAAGGTCGAGGCGTCGGAACTCGCCGTCGCCACCGTCCTGCACGCGCTGCGGGCCTGCGGCCTCTCCGGCTATCGCAACGACACCGACGTCAGCATCGGCCGCGCCCTGCGCGACGTGCTCTCCTCGCCGATCATGATCAACAACGACCGGATTCTCGCCGGCCTGGGCGCCGCCGCCGTGATGGCCGACGCGCCCGCGACCTTGAGGGGCTGAACGGCCATGAACCTCGCCGAACACGCCGTCGAAACCCGCGAACCGCTCGATCCGATCGCCGAAGGCCTCTGGCTGCCGATGGGGTCGGACGGCGTCTATGCCCGCACCCAGGCTTACGAGAACGTGGTCATGGCGCTCGCCGACCTGCTCTCGCGCCACCGGCCGCCGATGAGCGAGGTGCTGCGGTTCCCGCCGGTGATGAGCCGCAAGATCCTGGAGAAGTCCGGCTACCTCAACAGCTTTCCCAATCTTCTCGGCTGCGTCAGCTGCCTCCACGGTGGCGAGAAGGAGATCCGCCGGGCGGTGCAGCGCTTCGACGATGGTGGTTCCTGGACCCAGTCCCTGGGCGCGGCCGACCTGATCCTGACCCCGGCGGCCTGCTATCCGGTCTATCCCCTGGTCGCCTCCCGGGGACCCATCCCCGCCGGCGGACTGGTGTTCGACGTGGCCTGCGACTGCTTCCGCCGCGAGCCCTCGCGCCACATCGATCGCCTGCAGTCGTTCCGGATGCGCGAGTTCGTGTGCATCGGCGCGCCGGAGAAGATCCTGGCCTTCCGCGAAGCCTGGATCGCGAGGGCCAAGGGTCTGGCCGACGCCCTGGGCCTGCCGCACACCCTGGATGTCGCCAGCGACCCGTTCTTCGGCCGAGGCGGCCAGATCATGGCCGTCAGCCAGATCGAACAGTCCCTGAAGTTCGAACTGCTGATCCCGGTCAGGTCCAAGACCGATCTCACCGCCTGCATGAGCTTCAACTACCATCAGGACCACTTCGGCGAGACCTGGAACCTGAGGGATGCGTCCGGCGCCCTGGCCCACACCGGCTGCGTCGCCTTCGGCATGGACCGCCTGGCCATCGCCCTGTTCGCCACCCATGGCGCCGACATCGAAGGCTGGCCCGAACCGGTCCGCCGCCTGCTCGCGCTCTGATCGGGGAGAGCGCCGAAATCCTCCCTCCCTCCCTCCCCTTTACGGGGAGGGTCGGCCGAAGGCCGGGGTGGGGAAGTATGGATCATCCCCCGTGTTCGGCGAGGTTCGACACTTCCCCACCCTGACGGCTTCGCCGTCTGTCCCTCCCCGTAAAGGGGAGGGAGGGAGGGAGGATGACCTGCTCTACGCCGTCGCGCCGGCGTCGATGGTCATCACCGTGCCGGTGATGTTGCGGCCGCCTTGGCCGAGGAGGAAGGCGACGGCGGCGGCGACGTCTTCGACCTGGGCCAGCCGGCCCAGGGCGCTGCGGCGGACCACCTGCTGGCGGCCTTCGTCGCCAAGGCTTTGGGTCATGGCGGTGTCGAGGAAGCCGGGGGCGACGGCGTTGACGGTGATCCCCAGGCGGCCGACCTCGCGGGCCAGGGACTTGGTGAAGCCGATCATCGAGGCCTTGGTGGCGCCATAGACGGAAAGCCCGTTGAAGCCGGTCGAAGCGATGATCGAGGAGACGTTGACGATCCTACCCTCCCCGCGAGTCATCATCCCCCGCACGACGTATTTGCTGAGCAGGATCGGCGAGAGGGTGTTGACCCGGATCAGGGTCTCGATGGCGCCATTGGGCGTATTTGCCAGCAGGCCCTCGCGGCTGATGGCGGCGTTGTTGACCAGCCCCCAAAGGGGGCCGAAGCGCGTCTTCAGTTCGCGCACGAACTCCGCGATCGCCTCGGTCCTGGCGAGATCGAAGGGGACGAAATCTATCTCCCCGGCGCCCCCGACGCGGGCCGCCTCGATCGCGTCGCCGAGTTCGGCGCTCGGGCCGCGCGCCACCGCGACGACGGCGTAGCCCTGGGCCGCCAGGGTCCGCGTGATGGCGAGCCCCAGGCCCCGGCTCGCTCCGGTGACCAGAACCCTAGACATGGGCGCGGACCGCCTTGCCGTTGGCGCCGATCTCCAGCGCCGGCACGATGCGGATCGCCGCCGGGGCCTTGAAGCGGGGAAGATCGCGGCGGCAATGCTCCAGGATCGATTGACGCAGGGCGTCGTCGTCGGCTGGCGCGCCGCCCGCCTCGACCACCACGTCGGCGACGACGATGGCCCCGGTGATCGGGCTGCGGCGGGCGCGAACCAGGGAGACGCTGACCGCCGGATGCCGGTTGATCACCGCCTCGACCTCCTCGGGATTGACCTTGAGGCCGCCGATGTTGATCACCCCGCCCCGCCGGCCGAGGAAGAACCAGCGCTGGCCGCGCCGCTCGACGAGGTCGCCGGTGTCGACGAAGCCGTCCGCCTCGGCGAGGGCCATCTCCGACGCGCCGACGTAACTCCGGGCCATGCGATCCGATCGGATGCGCAAGGAGCCGTCGACCACTTTCATTTCCACGGCCCCCATGGCCTCGTCGATCAGCCGGGACGGGAAGCCTTCCAGGCCATCAGTGACCTCGAAGCCCACTCCCGCCTCGGTGGAGGCGTAGGCGTGGCCTATCCTGGCGTCGGGCCAGGCGGCGGCGAGGGCGTCGAGGACGGCCTGATCGGCGATTTCACCGGAGAGCCGCACGACCATCGGGGACATCGACTGGGCGCGACCGCTCATCAGAGCGCGGCGCCAGTGCGACGGGGTCCCGGAAATGTGGGTGGTGCCGCAACGGCCCAGGCGTTCGAGGAATTCGCCCACGGGTTCGCCATCCCGCGACAGGACCATCGATGCGCCCCCGACGATGGCGCGCAGCAGGATCTGCAGCCCGCCATAGCGGCGGATGTCGTAGAACGTTCCCCAGACGATGGGCTCGCCGCCGGCGGCTGGGCGGGGGATCGCCCCGGTCAGGCCCTCCAGGGTGTGCCCGACCATTTTCGGGACACCGCTTGTTCCGGAAGTGAACATCACCCACTCGGTGGCGCGTTGATCGACGGTCGCCGGGTGATCGCCCAGGCGGAGCGGATCGAAAGCGATGCGCTCCAGCCCGGCCGGCGTCATCGGCGGCTCGCCGTCGAAAACGAGCGCGTCAGCCCCGGTGGCGTCGGCGACATGGGCCAGGTGCTCGGGCGACACGTCGGGCGGGCAGAGCACCATCCGGCGGACGAGGCCGTCGAGGCCGATCATCGCCAGGGCGGCGGCGAATTGATCGGTGGCGCAGAGGATCACGGTCCGGCCGGCGAGCCGGTCGCGGTGGCGGGCCAGGGGTCCGCGACGGGCGAGTTCGGCCAGGGGAACCGCGGCGTTAGCGGCGTGGAGGATCGCCGCGGGTCCTGGCCGGCAAGCCAGGAGGGCGCCGCGCAGGCAGGTCGCGCTAGTGCACGGCGGCTTCATAGAAGCTCACGAAGTCTCCCAGGGTCACGGGAAAGTAGAAGTCCTCCGAGGTGGTGAACGGGTCGACGCCCAGTTCGTCCTCCAGGCGCGAGACGATGATCGCGAAACAGAGGGAATCCAGTCCCGAATCGAGCAGCACGGTCTCGTCGGCCAAGGCGCCGTGGATGACTTTCTCCTGCTCCGCCGCCGTGCGGGCGAATTCACCGTAGATCTGGTCTCTTACGGACATCGTGGGTTTCAACTCCGAGTGGGTCTTGCCGGCGCGCGGCTCACCCATCAAGCGCCGTGCCAGGATGGCGCGCACGAATCTTGCTCCCGATCGGCCTGGGCTTCATCGCGCCCGCGTGAAGGGGGACTCTCCGCCAGATGACGACGCCCCCGCGGGTCCGCCGCCGGCAGATCACCGCCGCCGACCTCGACGCCATCGCCGACCTTCTCACCGAGGGGTTCATCGCCCGGACCCGCGACTATTGGACCGACGGCCTGGCGTTGCTGGCGCGCCGTGAGTGTCCGCAAGGCTATCCCCGGTTCGGCTACATGCTGGAATGCGACGGCGCGCCGGTCGGGGTGATCCTGCAGATCTTCAGCCGCACCGACGGCGATCCCGCCGCCCAGGTGCGCTGCAATCTTTCCAGCTGGTATGTGCGCGAGGCCTTCCGCGGCTACGCGTCCCTGCTCACCACCTCGGCGATGGCCTTCAAGGACGTCACCTACATCAACAGTTCGGCAGCCGGATACACTTGGTCGACCATCGAATCCCAGGGCTACGAGCCCTACGGCCGGGGGATATTCGTCGCCGTGCCGGCGCTCTCCCCGCGGTCGCCGGGGGCCAGGGTGCGCGAGATCACCGCGGCGAGCGAAGACCTCGCGCCGCCGGTGGCCGACCTCCTCGCCGCCCACGCCCGATCCGGCTGCGTCAGCCTGGTCTGCGACACAGCCAAGGGTCCGGCGCCCTTCGTCTTCATCCGCTGGCGGCTGAAGTCGCGGCTGAAGATGATGCGCCTGCTCTATTGCCGCGACACCGCCGACTTCGTGCGCTGCGCCGGGCCGATCGGCCGCTTCCTGCTGCGGCGGGGAGTCTGCGCCGTGGCCTGCGACGCCGTGGCCCCGATCGCCAGCCTGCCGGGGAAATGGTTCCCGGGGGCCGAACCCAAGTTCTTCAAGGGCCCGGTCGCGCCGCGCCTCAACGATCTCGCCTTCACCGAATCCGTCCTCTTCGGAGTTTAAAGCCCGTGGCCTCCCTCGCCTTCGCACAACCCAAAGCAACCCTCGCCCGTCCGGCCTCCCGGGTGCTGGTCGACCAGCTGCTCATCCATGGCGTCACCCAGGTGTTCTGCGTGCCCGGAGAGAGCTTCCTGGGCGTGCTCGACGCCCTGCGCGATTGCGAGATCGCCGTCACGGTCTGCCGCAACGAAGGCGGCGCGGCGATGATGGCCGAGGCGGTGGGCAAGGCGACCGGCAGGCCCGGGGTCTGCTTCGTGACCCGCGGGCCCGGGGCGACCAACGCCGCGGCCGGCATCCACATCGCCCGCCAGGATTCGACCCCGATGATCATGTTCGTCGGCCAGGTCGATCTGGCGGTGCGCGAACGCGAAGCCTTCCAGGAACTCGACTACCGCGCCGTCTTTTCCAGCATGACCAAGTGGACGACCGAGATCGAGGACGCCCGGCGGATTCCCGAACTGGTCTCCCGCGCCTTCTATACCGCGACGGCCGGCCGGCCCGGCCCGGTGGTCGTCGCCCTGCCGCGCGACGTGCTGATGCAGCCGGTCGAGACCGAGGACGCGCCCGCCTTCCAGGAGGTCGAGGCCTCGCCCGGCGCCGAAGAGATGGCCAAGCTCGAAGCCCTGCTGGCCCAGGCGAAGCGGCCGGTGCTGATCGTCGGCGGCAGCCGCTGGGACGAAACGGCCAGCGCCGCGGTCGCGCGGTTCGCGCAGCGGTTCTGCCTGCCGGTGGTCACCAGCTACCGCCGCGCGCCGCTCTTCGACGCCCTCGATCCCTGCTACGCCGGCGACCTGGGGATCGGGGCCAACCCGAAGCTGATCGAGCGCTTGCAGCGGGCCGACCTGGTCATCGCCCTCGGCGGCCGGCTCAACGAGATCGCCTCGCAGAACTACGCCCTGTTCGAGATTCCCGGGCCGAAGACCAAGCTGGTCCACATCTATCCGGGGGCCGAGGAGATCGGCCGCGTCTACAGCCCGCATCTGGCGATCCTGGCCAGCCCCCGGCGCGCCGCCGCCGAGCTGGACGTCCTGCGACCGGCCGGCCCGCCGGCCTGGCGCCACGAGACTCCCGAGGCGCATCTGAGCTATCTGCGCTGGTCGGAAACGCCCACCCCGCAGCCCGGCGCGGTCAATCTCGGCGCGATCATGGTCTGGCTGCGCGGCAAGCTGCCGGCCGACGCCGTCCTCTGCAACGGGGCCGGCAACTACGCCGCCTGGATCCACCGCTTCTACCGCTTCCGCCGGTTCGGCACCCATTTCGCGCCGGTCTCCGCCTCCATGGGCTACGGCGTGCCGGCGGCGGTGGCGATCAAGCGGCTGAACCCCGAGCGAGAGGTGATCTCGATCAGCGGCGACGGCGACTTCCTGATGAATGGCCAGGAGTTCGCCATCGCCGTGCAATACGGCCTGCCGATCGTCTTCCTGATCTTCGACAACGCCATGTACGGCACCATCCGCATGCACCAGGAGCGCGAATTTCCCGGCCGCCCAGTGGCCACCGAACTGAAGAATCCCGACTTCGCCGCCCTCGCCCGCGCCTACGGCGGCTTCGGCGCCACGGTGGAGACGACGGCCCAGTTTCCCGCCGCCTTCGAAGCGGCCCAGGCCTCGGGTATGCCGGCGATAGTCCACGTCAGGTTCGACGCCGACGGCGCCACCCCGGCCAAGACGCTGAGCGGCATCCGCTCGGAGGCCCAGGCCAGGGCGATCGGCACACGCGCCCGGACGGACAAGGGCGCTCGGACGTTCTGAGGTTGTTCGGCCGCCGCCGCCGCGTTTCCGCAAGCGAGAGCGCATGTTGAAATCTTGTCTCCCATGGGTTACATGGCGACGTGATCGAGATTCGCCAGACCGAGACGTTCGCGCGATGGTTGATGAGCCTGCGAGACAGAAGGGCGGCAGCGCGAATAGCCGAGCGTCTGCGCCGTCTGGCGCTCGGCAATCGCGGCGATGTCAAACCCGTAGGGGCGGCCCTTTCGGAGCTGCGGATCGACTACGGGCCCGGCTATCGGGTCTATTTCATGCAGCGAGGCGCGACGCTGATCATCGTGCTTTGCGGCGGCGACAAGTCTGATCAGGCACGCCACATCGCCCGCGCCATAGCGTTGGCAAGGAGATTTGACGATGACACTGGCGACCCGCCCCTTCGATCCGGCCGAATTCCTCGACACCCCGGAGGCGGTGGCCGAGTACCTCGCGGCGGCCTTCGAAAGCGGCGAGCACGCCGTGATCGCCGACGCGCTCGGCGTGGCCGCCAAGGCGCGCGGCATGTCCCAACTGTCCCGCGACACCGGTCTCGCCCGGCCGGCGCTGTACCGCGCGCTCAGCCCGGACGGTCACCCGGAATTCGAGACCGTATTGAAGGTGTTGCGCGCGCTGGGCGTGACCTTGAAGCCGGCGGTGGCGTGAGGCGTTCGGAGTGAGTCTGGCAGCGATTGCGTGGGCCAAGTCCCAAGCGCACGGACGCCGCAGGTTAATGACTCTGACCCCTTTTTCCCCACTCTGACAAGCCTCAGAGCCGATCGCTATCCGCTCCCCATGGGGTCTTTTTCCAATTGAGCTACCCGCCACCGGAGAGTGTCCCGGGGAGATTTTCAGGCCGATCGGACGGCGCGCGGGCGGCCGGAGCCCTCTCCCGCATGCGCGAACTCCCAGTAGAGCTTGCGGGCGCGTATCGCGACCGGGCCGATGGGGAGGGCGCGGTCTTCGATGCGGGTGATGGGGGCGACCTTGGCGAAGTTGCCGCAGGAGAAGATCTCGTCGGCGGCGAGGAAGTCGGCGTGGATGAGGGTCGCCTCGATCACCTCGGCGCCGTCGGCGCGGAGGAGGGCTATGACCCGCTGGCGGGTGATTCCATCGAGGAAGGAGCCGTTGGGGACCGGGGTGCGGACGACGCCGTCCTTGACCAGCATGACGTTGGCGTTGGCCAGCTCGGCGATATTACCCAGGGCGTCGCGCAGCAGGCAGTTGTCGAAGCCGCGGCGATGGGCCTCGATCAGGGCCCGGGCCCCGTTGGGGTAGAGGCAGGCGGCCTTGGCGTCGATCGGGGCGCAGTCGAGGGTCGGGCGGCGAAACGGCGACAGGGTGACGGCCGCGCCCTTGGGGGCCGGCAGGGGCGCCACGTAGAGGGTCAGGCACCAGCGGGTGGAGTCGGGATCGTAGCGGACGCCGCCGCCCAGGCCACTGTCCGGCCAGTACATTGGCCGGATGTAGATCTCGGCGTCGCGGTCGAAGCGCCTGAGGCCCTCGCGGGCCAGGCCGATCCAGGTTTCCACCGGCGTGACGGGCTTGAGCAGGAAACGCTGCGCGGAGACATTGACCCGCTCGCAGTGGGCGCGAAGGTCGGGGGTCACGCCCTCGAAGGCG
>Ga0182024_10019632_pt1 | contig 12435 bp, 8 predicted proteins | sample P32metaG_FD_120480 | JGI IMG/M metagenome (GOLD analysis project Ga0182024, IMG submission 120480) | Permafrost microbial communities from Stordalen Mire, Sweden - P3-2 metaG (Illumina Assembly) | ecosystem: Environmental > Terrestrial > Soil > Wetlands > Permafrost | place: Sweden: Stordalen...
CATCGATGCCGGTCGTGATCCGAGACGGCGGCAAGATGTGGAACAGAGAGGACGGCCTCGAAGACACCCTAGCCATGATCCCGGACCGCTGCTACGCCACCATATATCAGGCCGTGATCGAGGACTGCAAGAAGCACGGACAGTTCGATCCGGCGACCATGGGCAGCGTGTCCAACGTCGGGCTCATGGCTCAGAAGGCCGAAGAGTACGGTTCGCACGACAAGACGTTTGCCGCGCCCGGCAACGGTACGATTCGGATCGTTGATGCCGGGGGCAGGACACTGCTCGAACAGAGTGTCGAGCGCGGCGATATCTTCCGCGCCTGCCAGACGAAAGACGAGGCCATCCGCGATTGGGTAAAGTTGGGTGTGACACGCGCGCGCGCAACCGGCGCACCCGCGGTAATCTGGCTCGACCCCGATCGTGGTCACGATGCGCAAATTATTCAGAAGGTGAATGCCTACTTACCGGAACAAGACCTCTCGGGACTGGAAATCAAGATCATGAAGCCGGTCGACGCGATGGAATTCTCGTTAGAGCGAATTCGCCGCGGCGAGGACACCATCTCCGTCACGGGGAACGTGCTTCGTGACTATCTCACCGACCTGTTCCCGATCTTCGAATTGGGGACAAGCGCCCGCATGCTCTCAATCGTGCCGCTGCTCCAGGGCGGCGCAATGTTAGAAACCGGCGCCGGCGGTTCGGCGCCCAAGCACGTGCAGCAGTTCTTGAAAGAAGGGCACCTGCGCTGGGACTCGCTCGGTGAATACTGTGCGCTGGTACCCTCGCTGGAGCTGATGGCGACGAAGACCGGCAATCCGCGGGCGGCGCTGCTTTCGAAAACGCTCGACGACGCCATCGGCCGCTACCTCGAAGACGCCCGCGAGCCTTCGCGCAAGGTGAACGAGATCGACAACCGCGGCTCGACGTACTATCTCGCGTTGGCGTGGGCAAAGGCACTCGCCGCCCAAGACGAGGACGGGGAGTTGAAGCAACGCTTCACTCCGGTAGCCGCCGCGCTGGCGGCCAACGCGGGCAAGATTACTCAGGAGTTGTTGGTGGCGCAGGGCAAGCCGGTGGACATCGGGGGGTATTATTTCCCGGACGACGCTAAGTGCGCCGCAGCGATGCGGCCCAGCGTTACGCTGAACGCAATCATAGACGGAATGTAGTGGCTTTTGCGCGTCCGTGCCGGCGAGCGAAGCTACTGGTTTAGGCCGCACGTCCTTTATGCAAACGTGGTAACGGCGCACGCCTGCGAGATCTACGTTTGGAGATCCGATTTCACGGGGCGAACCTTGGCGGAACATCGCTACCGGTGTCTGGCCTGCTGTGGCAGCCTTGTACTGGGGCAGCCAACCGAGCACTTACCGCCTGAACTCATTACGGCTCTAAATCGCCATCAAGATGAATTCGGACCGGCAATTGGAACTTGGAACTACACCGTCGGTGATGCCAATTACCAGGTGGCGTTCTCGCATTATGACTCGAATGAAATCAACTGAGAGAGAATCTCGCAACAAATTGAGGACAGGCGACTGCGACCAGCGTGGTTCCCGACGAATAGGCGCCGTTAATGTTGGATAACGGTTTCCCAGCCTCGTGGGCCACTGCTGGCTTGAACGCGCCTGCTGTCCGCTTCCGAAATCGCGATCGCGCACAACCACGCCGCCGCCGTAGCCATCTTTGAGGTTCAACCGGCGCGGAACGACAACTCCAGCGAAACGGCGTTCGAGGGATTTTGCCCAACGACGCGTCCAAGCAAAACGCCATACATGAGATCTAGATCGGGGTCTGGATGGACTGGGTAGCGTGCCAAATACTTCGTAGCGCAACACGACCGATCCCCACCGTCGCCAATTTTTTTCCTCGATTGCTTTTGAGCCTTGTCCGATATGCGCATCGGCTTGGACGGCGGCGAATCCTTGCTCAATGCCTATCGAGTTTCTTTCGGCAACCGCTTCGCGACGTTTCAATGATGCGCTGGAAGCCTAATTTTATTGGCTTCGCAGCCCTTATTGAAACATGTGATTTTTCACAAGGCACAGATAAGGGCACAGTCACGGATGTTGCATGTTTGTAAGTTGTGGATTCTCTGTGGATTCGAGCCCAGGGCATCCAGATTTACAGATGCGGAAGGTTGATTGGATTAGGATTGATCGTAAGTTATTGATTTTGGGGCGGCTGGTGGGATTTGAAACAACCGCAGGGCTCAGTCTTCGTATAACTTATAGAAAACAAATTGCCGAGAACACCTTGGTTGCCATCTTTGCCGTCGCGCATTGCCCTGGTTTGCCCTGGCTTCTGCAGCACTGGCTGGAAAGAGAAGCGAGGATTGGCGTGACAACCCAGAGGGGCGATGGAGAACGTCACGATCAACTAGGCCACACACTCGCTCGATCGTAAAATGGACAGCTTAGTTCCGGCTGTAACGGGTGTGGATGTCATGGAATGGTCGCAGGCCCCGGATCTTCACCGCCCAGGTACTGATCCAGTGCCTCCCGGAGTTCGGGTATCCGGGAGGACGCGACGTTCCAGACTTCGTCGAGATCAACACCTATGTAATCGTGGATCAGTACATCGCGCATGCCGCAGATCGCCTTCCAATCGAGTGACGGAAAGCGGCCTCGCGCCTCCGCCGAAACACGCTTCGCCGCCTCGCCAATCACCTCCACGTTCCGGATAACGGCGTCCTGCAACTGCTCGGACGTCATGAACTCCTCTCTGCCGGCCGCGATGAAGCGGGTGATACGGTGGCAACGTTCAACCATGTGGTGAAGGTAGAGCCGATCGTCCTTCACAGCGGCGTCGCCTCACGAAGGATGCGTTCGCGAACGTACCAGTGGAGAGACTTCTCGGTCCCGACATGGACCTTCATTCCAAGCAAATCCTGGAGATCCTGAACCAGCCCGGAATGGTCCATAAGACTCCGGCCCGGTTCCCAAGAGACCAGCAAATCGAGGTCGCTATTTTCGTCGGCTTCATTGCGCGCCACGGAGCCGAAGACACGCAGGCTGTGCGCGCCACGCTGCCGGGCAAGCCGGAGGATCTCCTCTCGGCGTTCCGTGCGCAACGTGTTCAGGGTCACCACGTCTCTATTGTGCGACAAATGGAATTCCGCCCGCCGATTCTTGAGACGTGGGGCAGTGGCCCCCCCAGGAAGTGGAACTCAAGCGTGATCCCCGGCTAAATCGGATATCGGCGTGCTCTCGACAAGAGAAACTGCAGCCTCCGGGCGGGAAAGCGAAGCACTGACGAACTGGCGTCAGCGCAAGTTAGCGACGATTCGCCGCCCGAGTTCTGGTCGAGTTTAATTGGACGTATATGATTGTCCCCAAGTCCAATTCGGCGCTTGTATCGCCAGAGTTGTTTTTCGAACTGCAACTACGCTATGCTGGCAGCGGCCGGTATCGCGACGCCCGAAAGCCACTGTTGCAGCCAATTCGCAACGTCCTCGCGCCGGAGTTGCTCCCATTGGAATTGATTGTAATAGTTGCGCAGACAACAATAACAACTTCCTTTGCGATCACAACGTGGATTCCGGCATGTGTCAACTCGCTTCAGCGTCGCGGACAGGATCGATGGCAGCTCCTGCCGCACTCTGTGAACGTACCCGGCTCCACCTGGTATGCGATCAAATACGATAAGTTCGACTTTGCTATCCGCTGCTCCTTGAGTCCGGTAGGTTCCATCTAGATCTCTTGCCGGGATAGACAAGACCTCTGCTGCCGCGCCAACAAAAGCTGTTTGGAAGGAAAGCCAAAATGCGGTATCTTTGATGCTCGGCGGTTGGGGTTTGACCGAATCAAATCTGATCTGCAAAGTGTCGGTTCTGAAGCGGTATGCAAGATCGAGATGAGAAAACTTTTCATTCGGGCAGTCAAGACCCCACGGCTTCTGGTGTTTGGGCTTCTGTCCGGCATCGTGAGCCCTACCGCAGACTAGGCAGATCCGAAACGGTGCGCCTTTTCTTGCAGAGCACGCCCTAAAAAGCTCTCCGTCTTCTCTGTATCCGGTCGTCACCCCCGAAAGCGCAGGATGATTGAGGAACGACTGCTCACTGGCGCCAGCGATCAAGAAGATTTTTGAGGGCGAAGCAGATCGCAACCGACCAAATCTGACTTCCTCCGCATGCTCATTGATGTCAGTCGTGAATCCCGGAGGAATGACATATTGACGCGCCCTACTGGCGGCGTTGTGCGGTGGTGCCCCGCACGTTTGACACGCGCCTGAGAGTGTCTTAAGATCCTCGGAAAACTGAACGTTATTGCAGACGCTGCAGGCCCGATAGCCTTCAACATGAAGCTCCTGGCCTTGCTTGTCGATCCCTCTGCTGCGGATCAAATAGCCATCCGCCGTCACTTCTGATCCAGGCGCATATTCTGCGATTCCATACTCCGCGTCTCGTTCCAGGCGGAGGCGATCCGCCAGTTTGGATTCTCTAACAAGTAGCCGGACGACATCTTGCGGGAATGCGTAGCTCGGTAGCCAGTGCTCTGACGCCAAATAGTCGATCAAGCGGCTCTTGCGAAGCTGGGATATAAGTTTCGTGAGGTGGTCCTGCAGAGCGGCACTCCTGCGGTCGATGTTTCCCGAATTGGTAAGTTCCGCGTGAAGACGTGTCCGTAGCTCAGCTGCTTGGCCTTCGAAACCCGCAAGCTTCGCCTTATACTTTAGCTCGACTTCGTGCAGCAGGTTTCCCGCGGACGCAAGGACGCCAGAAGCATCCCCACCAATCTCTATCGGGAGAATTTGCGAGAGTCCAAAGCGGAGAGGAACATTTTCCACGTCCAGCCATTTGCAGAATTTTGCCGCTAAAGATGGATCGCCCTCGAAAAGTGCCTCGGCCGTCGCGATTTCGGTGGGCGCCAACAGGAAAAACCTACCCAGCAGAAATGAATTCGCGTGCCGTTGCGCAAGGCGAGTATTTGCAAGGTTAATTTGCGGAACGGGAACGGTCCCTGCGACGATCGTGACAGGTTCATGATAATGAATCTGATCATGGGGAAACGCTCTCGCATACGTCAGCGCGTAGGCGCTGCCTTCCTTACGGCGGCCAGCTCGGCCAGCGCGCTGTATATAGTTGGCTGCGGTTGGCGGCACATTTCTCAAGAACACCGTTTTTAACTGACCAACGTCAACACCCATCTCAAATGTCGTCGAGCTGGAGAGCACGTTGACCATCCCCGAAACGAACTCTTGCTGGTATTTCTGGCCGAATTCATTCGTCAGCTGTGCCGTATGTTCTCTTACCGCTAATGGAAGCGGCTCCGTTTGCGTCGCCCTGATGAAGGAATGATGAAACGCGTAGCGCTCATCAAGACGCGCTCGGTTTAACTCTACAATCTTGCCGGAACATCCCGGTACTATACACGCGTCGGCGATCCGATCAACGGTTACGACGCCGCAGCTGTTACACACAAACCACGGTCCGCGTGTGCGAATCATTACCTGCTGATAGGGCAAGATATACTCGTTCGCCGCCCACTGTTCAATTACTCCAAACTCCCGCATGGTGTCCCAGATACGGCGGAGGACATCTGAAATGCACTCAGCATCCACAACGGGGTCTGAATTTAGAACTTGAGCGACAATATGAGCCTGCGCGCTTCTTGGCACCGTCACTTTTTTGATTATGGCCTCGTACGGATTCCACCTCACCCGCTGTCGGCCTTCGAAACGATCCGCGAGACTATAGTGCATCACGTACTGTTGCGGTCCTCCACTTGTCTGAATATGGCCCAGAGTAATTCCACTCGGAAACGAAATCGCTCGTTTGCGGACCAACAGTCTCAACAAGTGTTGAATCGCGGCCAAACCCTGTTCAGTGCTTTTGCTGAACAACTCAGGAACACGCTTTTCGAATTGTTCGGCTTGCTCCTCATTCAGCTCAATGGCGATAGCAGCAACCGCAAAAGCTGTCAGTGTGTTCTTGGCCCGAAGCGGTGAAGTGAAAGTCTGCAGGAGGCTAATCAAGCACTCTCTGCGGAGAGCGTCCTTCTCGGCCCGGTACAGCTGCTTTGGCGATTTGATCTGCGTGGTAATTTCGCCTTCGCCTTCGAGCGTATGGCGCAGAACAATGAATGGCTGCTTGGCTATGGCCGCCACAAAACGATCGGCAACCGCTGACAACAGAACGTCATCGTTACTATCGCCACTGAGGAACCGGATCGCGTCGACCACTAGCTTCATGTATTGTGTTTCGGCAGTGGTCCTACTCAAATATGGAGCGAAGTGCGCTGCGCGTTGCCGCGAATCTGAAAAGGCAAGAAGTCGCCTTCCAGCTGCGGGTCTAGTAGCGTCTTCCTCAGGCATTGCCCGGATTATCGCCTCTGCAAGAACGGCCGAAGCAGCGTCTTCTCCGGTGCGAAAGTCTCGGAGAACGGATTCGAATCCGCCGCTGCGGCCACCGCAGGCGACACAGATGGCAAGATTGCCTTCACCGTCTGCCCCTGTAATAATCTCCAGCTCTTTTAAAATGGGCGACTGGCAACACGGAATAAGGCGATCGCCTTCGAAAAGAGATCGGCACGACAGGCATAGAACGGCATTCGTACTGTCTACCGCATCATCTTCAGCATCTGTTTCGGCCTTTCGATTCTTATCCCAAATCAGCAGGTGAGCGTTCTGCCCCTTTGTGCCGAGCATTGGCTGAGCTTGCCAAGAACCCGTACCGTCAACGTATACACGGGCGTACGGCGTTCCGCAGTGCACACATGTCAAGAGTGGCAACACGTGGGCGTCACAATCGGGGCATCTCGCACGGTCTTCAACTATTAGTTTGCTCCATACGCGGTTTGGCCTTTCAGTTGCCGGTCCGCAGTCAGGGGATAGACACACTGACGCGCCTCGAAGGCCTCGGAAAAAAAAGTGAAACCGAGCGGGCAACAGGGGAGCGGATGTGCTCTCCAGCTTGGCACGAGATCCAAGCGTCAAAAGCCACACCGAAACTCTTAATGCCTCCGGCGACGCATCCGCCCAAATGTCCTCCGCGAGACTCTCAACAGTACGAGGGCCTTGCTGCAATAACCGGTGCATTTCTGAAAGCTCACGGTTATTTACAAGCCATTCCCATAGAATTCGTGATGAGTCTCTGGAAGTACTTGGACGACTTGCCTCGAGCCCGGATCGATGGATCAGGCGAAGCACTTCGTCGGGTTCTTCTAGCGCTCGGAGCCATTCGGTTAGATCTGCCTCATGTCCCAAGAACGCCGTATAGTCCGCAAGGGTGTGCGGTACCGTTCCGGGGTCGAATTGACTGATCACGTTCCCAGTCAGCACGGAATCCTGCTTGAACTGAGCCCCCGTCAGCTTTTCGGCAAAGGTGCGAATCTTTTCGTTATCACCGCCGATTGTCGCGCTTGTCAAAAAAAACTGGGGTTTATTGCGCGGGAACGCAAACTTGAGACGGCGCATCAAGAGCGCTACATCAATCCCCTGGGCACCGGTATAAGTGTGTGCTTCGTCGAGAACAATAAAACGGAGTCGTTGCTCTCTAAAAACAGCATCGTCTTTAGGCCGGAGAAGCAGATACTCCAGCATCGCGAAATTCGTCAAAAGAATGTGTGGAGGATGTTCGCGAATTTCCTCTCGACTGAACCTTTCATTCGGTCGGAGCACTTGCTCTAGCGCCTCTGGTCTCGCATCGTCTTCCGTTTCAGGAGTGTCACCGGTATACCGGCCAAAGGTGATCTCGGGCATCTCCACTAAGAGTTCCCGGAGCCGAGACAACTGATCGTTGGCAAGAGCGTTCATTGGGTATATGAGAATCGCCCGAATACCTGGGCCAGGGTTGCGAGCAGCGTCGTCAAGAATAGGCAAAAGGAAACATTCCGTCTTTCCGCTGCCCGTACCCGACGCCACAACAAGATTGTTGTCGTTCTGAACCAGGCTGAGGCTGGCAACTTGGTGCGAGTACAGAGGCCGGTCAAGGTCAAAACGGTTTGCTGGAAGCTTACCAAGACGAGTATGAAGGCGCGGCGCTTTGTCGCGGCCAATCAGTGAGCGTGCTGAAACGGCGGTTTCATAGGCGGGCAGAGCCGAAACTAAAGGTGTCTCATAAAACAATCCCGGTTCCTGAAGAGCGGTCCAAAAAGCTCTTCGGAGGTCGGCGTCAGAATCGGCTATGAAATTCTGCGTGAACAAGTATCGCCGAAACGTTGACGATATCTGATTCAAAAAGTCCTGAGGATGAATTTCTGGCATGATTCCTTATCCGATATGTTTCCAGCATTCGCAGTATTGCGGGGGACGCCGCCACAAGTATAGGAGAGCAGTCCCGCTGCGAACCGGTCCGTAAATTTGGTTGTTGCAATAGGGGCACTCCGGCTCGAAGTATTGCGAGAATTGCCAATCGGTCAAACGTTCCTTGAGATACTCCCTTGACGGATACGGAATCAATTTGGATACCATCTTTCGAAGCGCATTGTAACCGCGCACTTGGCGTTGAAAGTCGCTGTCTTGCCGTATGTCAGGTGTGTTTCGTATGTGCACGTTGGATCGAAGCCGCACGTTTGCCATCATCACGAAAGCCCTCCTTGCAAAAGAGAATAAGCGAATCGCAATTCCTGAGTTTCTTTTCTGATGGTGTGACGCGCGTTTAGGCGGCCACTCCTGGCCGTTACGCCAAGCGTTAGATCGCAAGTGAGTTCCAACGCCAAATGAATGTCTTCGAGATCGAAACCCATGACGGGCACCGGCACCGGGAGGAGTAGACCATAGTGATCTCCTGGCTGGGTGCGACGGTGCAATAAAATATTGGCAGTTTTCGCGTCTTCGACGAGGGCCACCGTAAGCGCGGATTTCGCCTTGCCTGCCTGGTCGCCGTTCTTAAACAGATCGAGAAAACTTCCGTCGCTCAACTCAATCGCGATAGACTCGCTCAATTCGAAGTCGCCGGGACTTTTCTGGAGAATTGCCGCGCCTCGCGCTACCGCCCATTCAGGCTCGGCGGCCCAATGAACTAGCTGCGCCATCCGGGGGTCGTTAACAAGCTTGTCTCGAAACAACCAAAGTTTGGAACAGCCGCCGGTGATTATAATCTGGTCAAGCGACTCCAGCGGTAGCTTGGCCTCTCGTAAACCATCAAATAGCGTGTCCAACGCCTTTGACACGAAGGGCTGTAGTAGTGGGTTTAACTCAGCGCGAGTTATTTCGACGACCTCGTCAAAACCGTCGTAATTGAACAATGAAAAGCGAGCGATGTCGGCATCGGCCAACGAACATTTCGCGTTTTCACAGCGGACAAGAAGGTCGTTGAAGGCAAGCGGATGTAAATCGGAAAGCTCCTTAGACTTCCCCCGTCTGGCCATTATGCGGCTGTGGATAAATCGAGCGATCTCTTCGTCAATGATATTTCCGGCGAGGGGGAGACCCTTGGTCGCGAGCTCGATAATCTTGGTCGCGCGAAGCTGAACGATGCTAACGTCCAGCGTTCCGCCTCCCCAATCGAATACTGCAACGTATTGGTTGCTTTTCACGTTTTGCCATTCACTGATGATGGCCGCCGTGGACTCTTTGACAAATGTTGAGACCTCGATGCCAGCAGCCATCGCCGCCAGTCGGAGAACCTTGCGGGCGGCGGGGCTTAGATCGACCGGAACGCTGAAGGTGGCACTTGTGAGATCCACCTGACCGCTGTCGGCTACGTTCTTCCTTAATTTACTGATGATCGCGGCGGCCACATCCACGACGGTCCAGACGCGGCCTCTATGCCCGATCCACGTTTCGGTAGTACTCAGCAGCGTTTTGACTGACCGAATGACTTGATAGTCCCCACGCTCCCTCAGTTCGAAGCGGCGTTCCCATGCGTCTCGGCCAATTAACGGAGTATCGCTTGCCCGATCGATTGCCACGATTGAAGGCAATGGAGATCCGAATCCGTCGCCGTATACGCGCCTTGTCAATGCGTCGCACGCACTCGTGTTAGTAGTTCCGAAATCGATCCCGAACCAGCTCACAAGTATTCTTCCTTTACCCAAGTCGAATGGGTATAGACTTCCTCTTCAGAGCTTCAATAATCTCCCATACTCTAACCAGAATCGCTTTTCCATCGATTACCGAGCCAACCGAGTCGAGCGGTGGCGTTCCGCGGAGAACTTCGGAGACGCGGCGTCCGACATCGTTGCGGAATTCCTCGAGTTGCTGGTTAGTTTGGCCCTCCATTCGCTGAACGAGTAGTTCCATTTCTTGCTTATGCGACGCCGCGGCCGCATCAATGCCAGTTCGCAGTTGTGAAGTAGCAGCATCTGCTTTGGCCAGGCGGCTGGAGAGCTCACTTGCAGATTGGTTGAGGTTTTGAATTGAGGCGTCTTGGTCCCGCACCTGCCCGGTCTTGGCTTTTAATTCTTCCTTTGTATTCTGTAGATCTGTCGATAGCGATTCAATCCGATCCTCCAAAGTACGCAATTGCTTATCGTGCGCCGCAGTCTGGGCTGCCGCTGCCCGGAGTTCACAAGCAGCCCTCTCGAAAAGAAGGGCGGAATCCCGATATTCTCTGGAGCGCACCTCCAGTGCGAGAACTACTTCCGTCGGATCGAACAGTTTGACAAGCACTTCAGGCGTAGGCCGATCGGCCTTGGCGTCCGTCACAATAGTGGGCTCTGCGAGTGCTGGCGGTGCAATGGCAGGAGACTGCTCCCGAGGGAGCCCTCCGTGGACTGCTTGACTTCCGGCGCTTGTCGGAGGATCCACGAGAGCAGCCTGGCTGGCGGGAAGCACTGTCGGCGCGATAGGCAGGCCGAGTCGTGAGGCCATCTGCGGCGTGTTGTCCCGGAGAAACTCGTTGATGGAAGCTGCTTCCGCGCTTGGCAATGTGCGAATGATCTCGGTTAAACCCTGGAGAATCGGTTCAAGTCCCGTTTTCGCTTGGGCAAGGTTGTGTTCAGTAAGACCTCGGGCAGCGATGCGTACTACCTCTGAGCGAACATGGCTGTTTACAACTGGTTCGTGGGAAAGACGCAAGAACAAACGCAGGACGCGGGTCACTTCATATTCCACAAGCTCGCCTGCTAATAGATGTGCAAGGAGACTCGCGTCTTGTGCTAGCCAATTCTTTGCGAATCGCTCCCGTTCCTCCCTGGAGTCGAGGTCTTTGGGTTTTGCTGGAAGCATGGTTCGGCCCGACTTGGGGTCGTATTCGGCGATTACAGGGATAAGGAACCGCCGAACGCTGTTTGCACCTTCCTTCGGAAGGCCCTCGATCCACTGAAGTGCATCTTTGGAGCGGTCCGAAGTCATTTTGTTCCAGGTTTCGCCAAACGCTGCCGCGTAGAGGCGGGCCGGCACGCCCTGAAGACCTTGTGCGATATCTGCCAAGGGAAGCGCCGAACGAACTAAAAGCTCGACCAGTCCCTGCACGATCTGCCGTTCGTCATCAGGCTTAAGCTTCTTTCCTTTACCGCTGGATCGGGCTGCCGCGGACCGGACCACTTCTGAAAGCCTGGCAAGAGCTTGCCTGGTGTCGAAATCGATAGTGGGTTCACTCATCTTTTAACCGTCTCGGTGTTTATGGTTATATAGCATCTACTGGTCTGGAGCGTCCAAGTTCGCTTTCTAGATCACTATCTTGGGGGGCGGGCGAAATCTCAGCTAGTCCCACGCCGAATTGAGGCCACACAGTGTTGATCGCTTTACCCGCTTCTCTGGCCTGCAAGGCGGCGAGTGTAGCGCGTAGGGGACCCAGCATAGGCGGCCAAGACGAGAACACCTCCGTGTCGAGTATCGAACGCCTATTCAATCGATAGTAATTCATGTACCGGAATGCCTCCGCCAAGAACTTCACCACGGGGTAAGTCTCCAAATCAGAAATGATAGCCTCGAATCGTTTAAGCTGTCCGGCCTGATCGCGCTCGCTCACATGCGGGGCCTGTAGCGAAAGACGGTACGAGTTAACGGCGTGCCAGAGATCCTTGCCCCCTTTGCGTTGGCATAGGGCCACTCGACTTGTTGTCGCGACTGATTCGAACGAGTTTCGGAATTCTTGAATCAGCAATGGCAACGTGGCATTCTCTCTTAGTTCACCGATCAAACCCTTGATTTGCGCAATCCACCGTGGCGCGGGAAGCACATTGATCAGTTCCCACGGTGGTGGCGTTGAGACTTCCTCATCTGTGAGACCGGCGCGCGCCTTTCCAAGTGCTTCTCTCAGCCAGTTGACCAGAATGTCTGGGCCTAAATCATCCGTAGCGACCCGTTTGTCCTTACCCTCGTCAATCGAGTGGTCTAGCGCGTTCGCGAGAAAGCGCAGGCGTGCGAGATATGCGCTGAGTTCCGCGGGAATGTTGCTGTCCGGGACTGGCAATTTGGTAGCGGGCGGCGCGTGTCAACGACTTTGAGACACTCCGGAACGGAGATTAGAGAGTATTTTCGTCTGAGTTGTGGGGTTTGTTGATCCAGACCTCCTTGGGAAGTGGCAGCGGGGTTGGCGGCCGGCGG
>Ga0182024_10019633_pt1 | contig 12434 bp, 8 predicted proteins | sample P32metaG_FD_120480 | JGI IMG/M metagenome (GOLD analysis project Ga0182024, IMG submission 120480) | Permafrost microbial communities from Stordalen Mire, Sweden - P3-2 metaG (Illumina Assembly) | ecosystem: Environmental > Terrestrial > Soil > Wetlands > Permafrost | place: Sweden: Stordalen...
CGAAGTGGCGGTGTTCCTGCTCGTTGCTCAAGCTTTGGTGATCAATCGGCTCGCCGGAGTACCCTACCCCTTTTGGCGCGCCAGGGCGTCGGTCAAACCAGTGAACGAGGACTCGGAATAGAGTCCCATCCATTCACTGAACTGCCGTGATGCAGGAATAGGCAGAACCGCGCCCCTTGGAATCGATGTGTATGCGAAATTCGGCGCAGAGCCAGAGGGCCTAGAGCTTGCTGCGCCATGATGCGGGAGACCGCAAAGCCCAAATTCGTCCTCTCAGGAAAGTTATCTAGGATTACAGACTAGACCGTTTAGGCGCGCTTCCTAAGGGGCGCTCTGCGAGCTTGCGCCTTAACGTGCTTCAGCGCTTTTCCCTTGTGAATTGCAATGTGATCGGTTTTGTCACTCTTGATGAGGTACTGAGGCTCGTCCTTCGAAGCATGGTGCAGATAGCCTTTGAAGCGAATGACGGAGATCACTTTCTTAACGATCACGCCACGAACTCGTCCTGCTTCAGAGTTCCATTCCACAAGGTCACCGCGCTTGAACGCCTTCGGCATCCGACTGCTAACAATTGTGAACGAACGCGAACTGAGTATGCAATGTCGAAAGCACGTCAATGGGTTCGGTACAACTTTGGTATAACTAACGCCAAGATTTCAGGAGAGAGCCCGTACGCGACTCCCAGCAAAGCATTCAATTTTTCTGCCTCCTTTGTTAGAAGGCAGACCTCTTTCCAAGTGAGCTACGGGCGCGTTGAGAAGAACGCCTTTAGTTTAAGGCCCTTGCAGCCGCTATAACAACCGGAACGACTGAGCCGCGTGCCCCCTTTTCGGGCATATCCAGCCTTGGCGTCGCATCTCACGTTGCATCGACTCAATCTGCCCGGAGACCCGAAAAAATCGAATACCCGTGGTGATTCAATTTGGGCCTGACGGTTCGAAGTGAAACCTATGAACTGCGACAAGAGCCTTCGCCAGTCCGAAACCCGTCCCAACTCTCCGGATTAGCCCATGTTTTCAATTACATATACCTAACAACACGGTCCTAGCCATGGCTGACATCGTGCAGGCAGAAGAGGTCAGTCCAGTCTGGCGACCGTGTTCTTCGTGTGCTCAGCAGAACTTCAGGCGCACGCAAAGCAAGTGTTGCTGGTTGGCGGGAGCACGGTGAAGCCGATAGACTTGCAACTACCGAGAGGACCAGACGCGCCAGCTGCCGACGCGCTACGAACCAATTTACGCCGAATCGAGAGACGCGAATGGCAATTGTGGATCGTCGCGATCATCGTGACACTGATACTTTTGTTTGGCCTGATGGCGTTTATTCTTCCAGGGCTCGGCCTGCATCAAGATACTTTCTCCTTCCTACTTTTGCCGCCCGTGGTGCAGGGCTTGGTTGCTCTGGTTTTGATTTTTGACATCTATACAATTTTTCAACAACTTCAGATTCACCGGATGCGCCATCGTCTGGCCGAACGCGAAGCCCGGTTTCGCTTGATCAGCGAGAACGCCGCCGACATGATCGCCGTAGTGGATATGGAGGGACGACGAATTTTCAACAGCGACGCCTATCAGAAAATATTGGGATATTCCACAGAAGAGCTAAAAAACTCGTCCTCCATGGATCAGATCCATCCCGAGGATCGCCAGCGCGTAAAAGACGCCGCGGCCGAAGCGCGGCGTACCGGTATTGGCAAAAACCTGGAATATCGCATCCGCCACAAAGACGGAACATGGCGGGTCCTGGAGTCCACTTCGAGTGTAATTGGCAACGCCAGTGGCGTCCCGGAAAAACTCGTCATCGTTAATCGTGATATCACCGATCGCAAGCGTGCGTCCGAAGCACTGCGCCTCTCGGAAATCAGTTTTCGGTCGGTGATCGAAAATGCTCCTTATGGCATCTATCGCGCGCAAGCATCGGGAAAGTTACTCCTGGTCAACCCTGCGCTGCAGAAGATGCTCGGCTACGCCTCCCAGGAAGAATTACTGCAAGTGAGTCTCTCAAAAGAGATTTATCTAGACCCGTTGGAACACCAAAAAGTAAACGATTTGTTCGCGAATCAAGAAGCATTTACAGACGTGGAAGTTGAATGGAAACGCAAAGACGGTACGCCAATGAGGGCGCGTTGCACGGGATGGCTGGTTAAAGACACCAGCGAACGAAGCGGATACTTCGAAGTTTTCGCGGAAGACGTTACCGAAAAATGGCTGCTGGAGCGGCAACTGCGGATGGCGCAAAAGATGGAAGCGGTGGGGAGACTCTCTGGAGGAATCGCGCACGACTTCAACAATTTACTGGGAGTGATTATCGGGTACAGCCAAGTATTGAAGCGGACGTTGCCGCCCGGCACCGCTTTCTTGGAACATGCCGAAGAGATCGAGAAGGCTGGGCAGCGCGCTGCGGCACTGACGCGGCAACTTCTGGCGTTCAGCCGGCAGCAAGTGATGGCGCCGGCTGTGCTCGATCTCAACTCTTTGATTTCCGAAATGCAGAAACTGCTGCCGCGCCTGATCGGCGAAGACATCGAGATCGTGATGTGCCTGGATGCTGCAATCGGGCGAGTGAAGGCCGACCAGGGCCAGTTCGAACAGGTAGTGATGAATCTGGTAGTCAATGCGCGCGACGCCATGCCTCACGGCGGAAAAGTAGTGATTGCCACCGCGAACGCCACACTCGACGAGTCGTATACGCGGCAGCATCCGGGATCCAAAGCCGGCGAGTATGTGATGTTGTCGGTGACGGATACCGGCACAGGAATTGATGCAGAAACCCTCGCGCATATTTTTGAACCATTCTTCACGACGAAGGAGCGCGGAAAAGGCACCGGCCTGGGACTCGCGACCGTGTACGGCATTGTGAAACAGAGCGGTGGATACGTCTGGGTGGCGAGCACCTTGAAAAAAGGAACATCTTTTGAAGTCTACTTGCCGCGCATTGAAGAGGCCGTCACGGTTGTCGAGCCCGCCGTGCCCTTCATAGAGACATTTCAAGGCGCCGAAACGATCTTGCTGGTAGAGGATGCGGACGCCCTCCGGAAACTCACGCACATGCTACTGGAACAGCATGGCTACCACGTTCTGGCGGCTGCGAATGGCATGGACGCGCTGTTGATGGCACAACAAAGAGCGGATCGAATCGACCTGCTCGTTACCGACGTAGTCATGCCCGGGCTCAATGGCCGCGCACTCGCTAAGCAATTGGAATCCTTGCAGCCCGGATTGAAGGTTCTGTACGTGTCTGGCTATACAGACGATGCAATCGTAGATCACGGCGTTCTTGAGGCTGATATTCACTTACTTCACAAGCCATTTAGTGAGGAAAGCCTGATCCGAAAAGTCCGCGAGGTTCTGGATGCTGAACGCACCCCGGTCCCTAATAGACCCGAAGCTCTGATTCTTTCCGGCGCATAGACGAAGTTCGGAAAAAGAGGCGGCCTACAGATGAAAAGGCTCTTGATCGTGGATGACGACGAGGCTACGCGCCGGTTGTTCCGCCTGAACCTCGCCGACAATTACGAAATTATCGATACCGCCGACCCGGATCAGGCACTCGGCCTTGCCATGGAACACAAGCCCGACGCCATTTTGATGGATTTGCATATGCCGAAGCATTCCGGTCTTGATTTGTGCCGTGCCTTCGGCTCAATCAGCAAGACCCAACCGATTCCCATATTTGTCGTCAGTGGGGAAACGGGAGTTGAAGTCCGGGAATCCTGTAAGAATATGGGCGCTAGCGGTTATTTCGAGAAGCCCGTGGATTTTGACGCGCTGCGAGCTTCGCTCGCAAAGGTGAGAGGACAGCCCCACGTTCCGCGAACCGAAGTCCGGCTGCAACTGCGCGTGGAGTTGAGGCTCAGCGGAAAAGATGTCCACGGAAAGGAATTTAAGCAGACTACGTTTACCGAGAACGTCAGCGTCAGCGCGTTCTTGTGCAGTTGCACCGCGGAGCTGGCCAAAGATTCCATCGTCGACGTTTACCTCGTCAGCGGGAATGAAAAATACGTGGGCAAGGCTCGAGCGGTTCGTTTGAATCCCACCCGGGGTCCGTAAACCTTTGTGGTTTTCGGTTCGTCGAGAAATCGGGAGAGTGGATTCTGAAGTAGAACGTGGATGGAGCCGCGTCTGGCGAGACTCAAAATGATAGTTCGCGATGCACTGACAAATTCGCGCGCGGCCAGCGATGTCGAGACGGAAGTTCTAACTCCTCGAGAAATCTTTCGAGTGCTGATCGTAGACGATGAGGCGCCAGCGCGAAAGGTTCTCGGGCTGATGCTGGCGCAAATCCCATTTTCGTGCACGATGGCTTCGAGTGGCGACGAAGCTCTTCGGATTCTGGCGAGTGCGCACCTGGACGCGGTGATTTCCGACCTGCAGATGCCAGGGATCTCCGGCATGGATCTCCTGCTGGAAGTTCGGCTACGCTATCCACACGTTGCATTTTTGGTGGCGACCGGGGTCGACGAGATTCGTGTCGGCGTGCAAGCAATGCAGCTCGGTGCCGAAGATTATCTAGTTAAACCTTTCGATGTGGATCTCGTTGTCGCGAGTCTCCATCGTGCCTTGCAGAAAAAACGGCTGGAACGTGAGGTAGAGAATTACAAACAAAATCTGGAGGAAATGGTTTCAGAACGAACCGTGGAATTGCAGGCCGCCTTGCGAAAGACGGAGCGCAGCTATGAAGATACCTTGGAGGCGCTCGGTGCCGCCATCGATCTGCGCGACAGTCCAACCGCGGGTCACTCGCGACGTGTTTTCCTTTACTCGATGGAAATCGCCAAAATCATGAACGGCACAAAATATCCGCTCGGAACTATTGCGATGGGTGCGTGGCTGCACGACATCGGAAAACTGGCGATACCCGACCGGATCCTTCTGAAGCCCGGGCCGCTGAGTGGAGACGAGTGGGACATCATGCGGCAGCATGCCAGACTCGGCTACGACCTGGTCCAAAACATCTCGTTCTTGGCCGACGCGGCAGAAATTGTGCTTACGCATCATGAGCGCTACGACGGTAGCGGCTATCCGCAAGGCCTGGCAGCGGAACAGATTCCGCTCGGGGCTAGAATTTTCGCAGTGGCAGACACACTGGATGCAATGACTTCCGACCGGCCGTACCGCGCCGCTCTTCCACTCGAATCGGCGCGTTCGGAAATCGAGCGCGGATCAAGCACTCTTTACGATCCGCAAGTCGTAAACGCGTTTCTGAGAACTTCAAACGATGCCTGGATGGCGATCGGAAAACAAACGAGAGCTGTCACGGCGAGCTCCGTGCTCGCTGGCGGAATCCACGAAGTCTCTGAGACCCAATCATAGACTCCGGAGTTGAGACGATCGGACGATACGAAGGTGTGGGGCAATATTTCTGGAAAGCACTTCGTTTGGCGAGGAACCCAATGGAGCGGAAATTTCTCGAACAGCGCCTCATCGTGGCTTCGGAAGGACTTTCTCCTGGTTAGCTTAAAAAAATCGGCGCGCAACGCCTCGTTTGAAGCGCCGCGCGCCAACTCACCCGTGCCTGCAGTGCCGCTACCGGCTCCGCAAGGCCGTTGCTGTGGTGCCCGTCACGCCTACCTGACCGCCGACGAGAACCTGCTGACCGCCCTCGGTTGGAGAATTAAAGAGTAACCCTCCTGTGTTGACGGTGTTTCCGACGGCAAGACCCGTGAAGTCATTGGTCGTGCCGCCAGTGAATGTCGTTCCTGTCGCGGACGTGCTGACATTAACGTCATTTATATTGTTCCCCGTGAACAAGCCGTTCAAGCCATTCAGCTCGAAACTTTGATTGGTCGCATTTAGCGAATCGATGTTCCCGCCAAATTGCGATGGGACGAGGGTAACGTTGTCGGTCGTCAGGCTTCCCGGGCTTGTTCCAGTACCCGCCGTGAAGCCTGTTGAGTCGAGCATCACAGACTGGCCGATGCCCAGATCGTTAGAGCTCGCGAAAGTCAGCCCCGCTGGAAGCATCGTGCCGTTCGTCTGTGCAGAAAAAACAGCACCGGTCGATGGAGCAACTTGGACAACCTGCCCAACGGTTAGGCCGGTGTCCCCGCCTACAAATGCCGGGCTTGCGCTAGTGACGAGCACCTCAAACGGATTGGTGCTGATCACCGTACCGGTAACGCCATTTGTGACTCCGTTGTTGAGGTTCAGGCTTGTTAGCGTCGGCCCGGAACCGGCAGCACCGGAAACTCCGAAATTAAAGTTTACATTCTGGCCCGTTTGAACACAGGCAAACGTATTAATGGTCGTGCAGGTGGCCGACATGTTGAAATTCGTGAAGGCCGTGTTTGCCGACGTCGCGAATGTCAAAGGCTGACCCGTGGAAATGTCAGTAACCGTGACTTGATTGTTGCTCGCCGACGTGACCTGGCCGGTGCCGTTCGCAAAGTCCGCGAGATTTCCGGTCGTGGCGTTTGTTGTTGTGTTCGTCGTAATCGTCACTGTTGGCGTGATGCTCAGCGTGCCATCGGTGATGGTCAACGACTCATTGGAATTGAAGTCCAGGCCAATCTGGATCGGTGTACCGGCAGTCAACGTAAGGGGAAACGGAGCACTACTAACAACTACGCTGTTTGCCGATAGGCTCGGAGACAGCGAGCAAGCCGCCGTTGCGCTCGCCACGCAATTGTTAGTACCGTCCCCGAGTTGAGCACCCGTATTATTGATAACGGATACCTGAGGAGTCGACAACGTAATGGTGATGCTGCTGTATGTGCCCGCTGGAGCGCTAGTGTTGGCCAGAAGCGTATTGAGCGTTTGCAGGTTTGATAGGTTAACGGTCACCGGTGTAGTCAAGAGAGCCACACTCTGTTTAGTGGTATCAGAAGGCTGCAGCGAGACGCCGCTAACCTGAATACCGAATGAAAGGGCCGTCAGGCCAGCGGGAGGCTGGTCTTGAAGAGTAAGAACGACGGGAACCTGGCTCGCTGGCGGCGTGGTATGACCGCTGCCACCGCATCCAACTATAAACAGACACGCCAGAGGCACTGCTGAAAACCATCCAAGTACTTTTCGCACGGGTGAATCCTCCTAAAGCGTAAAGTTTAAAACTGCACGGTGGATTCTGAAGTTTGGGGAGGCGCAGGAGAATCGGCCACTACCAGTAGAACCTTCGCGGCTATCATGTAGGCAGAATATTGAACCTAAGGTAATTGCCCGATTGAGCTCGAATCACCGTATTCCGTACATTGTTTTCAACGAAGAAGGTAGGGGGAAAGCAAGTCTCTAAACGATAACTACGTCCTCGAGTATCCGGGAGTATCGGAATACTGCTGCTACAACGAATTAAATTTTTTGCCAGGCTACAAACGCTGCACCGAGCAAAGGACATTCTTCGTTCAGCACTACATGGATCGGTATCTCCGACAGGAAAGATTCGAGTTTTTCTTTGTGCTTTACAGCCGCAGTGAATTTGCCGCTCCGGATCCTCGGTAAAACCTTGACCGCGATTCCACCCGCAACGTAAATCCCACCCCGCGCCACCGTTCGCAACGCCAGATTGCCCGCCTCAGAACCGTAGATTTCGACCCACAGGTCCAGCGTAGCCGCGCACGTGGGACATTCGCCGGAAAGGCCCATGCGGGTTATTTCTGGGGCCGGATCGGGAATTCCCGTGTCAAAGCCCGGATGTTTCAACGACGGGTTCAAGAATTCATGGACACGCTGAAATCCGCCCCCGGATAAAATGATTTCGGTACTTACAAATTCATGGCGAGCTTTCAGGAACTTCCACAAATCCGCTTGCTGTGCGGTATTTGGAGCGAAATCAGCGTGCCCTGCTTCAGTGGCCATCGGAAAGTGGCGCTGGCCATCCCAGAATAAAACGCCTTCGCCCAAACCTGTGCCGGCCGCAATTACAATTCGAGTGGATTTCGGAGCTGCGACTCCAGCATGGATGGTCTCCAGTTCGCTCGGTTCAAGCACGCCGATTCCATAGGCAGCAGCCTCTACGTCATTAACCAGATGAACGCGATCGAGGTGAAGATGTTTGGCGAGACTGGAACCGTCCACCACCCAGGGGAAATTGGTAGCTTGCACTCGGTTGTCAACAACCGGGCCTGCAATTCCAAAGGACGCGGCTGTGATTTTGGTGCTAGCACCATTCAAAAAATCGCTGGCAATTTCCTCCAGTCCCGAATGGTCGCTCGTGGCATAGCGCTTATCAGCTACGCGAACCAGTTTCCCTTTTTGCACATCGAACAGCCCGAGGTTGGACTTGGTTCCTCCCAAGTCACCGGCCAAAATCATCGAATCCTCCAAAATCTCTCCGTTGCATTTTTCCCAAGTGCGCGAACTAAATACGATTTAATCCCGCGTTCGCTTCGACGGATATTTGACTTTTTATATCGGACGCCATTGGCGGCCATCGGCCCCAGTCAGATCACCAGCCGCTTTGGGGCCATCGCTTCCCGCCGGATAGTTAGGAAACGGCGGCGGCGCAGCCTTCTCCCACGCCTTGAGAATAGGATCTACAAGTGCCCATGCCGCTTCCACGCTATCGGCCCGATCGAACAACGTGGCGTCACCACGGATGCAATCGTTGATCAACGTCGCATAGGCGGGACGAGTGCTGCCTCCAAAAGTGCTCTTGTACTCGAAGTCCATTTTCACGGGGCGAATGTGCATCTGAGGACCGGGAATTTTTGCGCCAAAGGAAAGCGAAATACCCTCGTCCGGCTGGATATTTAGGACCAAAGAGTTCGTTTCTGTATTTTCTCCGCGGAACACCATGTGCGGAGCGCGCTTGAACAGAATAGCGACTTCGGTATGGGGATGCGCTAGGCGCTTTCCGGAACGCAGGTAAAAAGGCACGCCGCTCCAGCGCCAATTGTCCACATGAAGTTTAAGCGCCGCGAACGTCTCCGTCGCAGAGTTTGGTTTAACGCCCGGCTCCTGCCGGTAACCCGGAACCTGTTTTCCTTCAATTTCGCCGGGACCATACTGGCCTCGGACCACGTCCTTCCATACGGATTCCGTGGTAAAAGGACGCATCGATTGCAGGACTTTGATTTTTTCGTTGCGCACTGACGTGGCATCGAATGTAGCCGGAGCTTCCATCGCGACCAGCGACGTCAGTTGCAAGACGTGGCTTTGAATCATGTCGCGCATGGCACCGGCGGTTTCGTAGAACGCGGCACGCCGCTCGACCCCGAGGGACTCCGCTGCGGTGATCTGGACGCTGTCGACGTAGTTGCGGTTCCAGAGCGGCTCAAAAATGCCGTTGCCGAAACGAAAGACCAGCATGTTCTGAACGGTTTCCTTGCCTAGATAGTGGTCGATGCGGTAGATCTGCGATTCATCGAACGAATCGAGCGCGGTCTTGTTGAGTTCGCGCGCAGAAGCCAGATCCCGGCCGAAGGGCTTTTCGATAATGATGCGCACCCACGACTTATCCGCTTTCGGCTTCGTGAGAGTGGCCTTTTTAAGCTGCCGAATGACGTGCGGATAAACTTCGGGCGGCGTAGCGAGATAAAAAAGACGATTACCACCAAGATGGCCTTCACTATCGACTTCGTCAAGACGCTTTGACAATTGCTGGAAGGCGTCTGGGTCGTCGTAGTTCCCACTGAAATATTGAAGATTCTTCAAGAATTCCGATTTTTTTGATTCGTCCGCGCCTTCTTCCTGTCCCGTCGGCAGCGCCTCGCCGGCAGTTTTCCGGAATTCCTCATCGCCCATTTTCGTTCGGGCAAATCCGAGCAGCCGGAAACGCGGAGCGAGGCAGGCATGGAACGCGAGATCATACAAAGCAGGCATGAGTTTGCGGCGCGCGAGGTCACCGGAAGCTCCGAACATAATGATGGCGCAGGGATCGGAAGGCATTTCGCAGAAGTACGGGCTCGTTTTAGGAGCAGTCGCCGGGCTCGATTCTTGCGCATTCATGAGGCTTTCTCCAATGACCCCGGGCCAAGGGGGTAAAAATCAGAGTGTATGTTTTATTAAAACTTTCCGGTTACTGCAAGAGCCTACCATAAATAAAAAAGATAGGTGATTATTGGCGGTCATACACCGGCTCTTAGGAGCTACCTCACTGGAAATTCCTATGGCGATGCAGTATCTTGAAATACGGAAGCGATGAACAGGAGACTTTGATGGCAGACGATCAGAACACAGGATCAGGAGCTTCGCCCCAGCGAATGGTGAAATGCGTCAAATTCGGCCGCGAGATGCCCGGCCTGGACCGGATTCCCTGGAAGGGCGAGATTGGCAAGAAAGTGTACGATAACGTATCGAAGGAAGCCTGGAAACTGTGGGTAGAACATTCAAAAATGGTGATGAATGAGTTTCGCCTGAACCCGCTGGACCCCAAGGCGCAACAAATCATGGAAGAGCAACTCAATAATTATTTCTTCGGCGACGGCGCCAAATTGCCTGACAGTTACGTCCCTCCGAAGCACTAACCTGTCTTGCAATAACATTAGTGCCGCGTGCCCGCAGGAGTTGAAATGGCGTCCTGCCAGCGTCGTACTGCGCTAAAATACAGACTTAAATAGAGGAGTGACCCTCGCATGAGCCCCGCATCCAGCAATTCGTTCGCCGCTAAATCGACCTTGGAGTCCGACGATAAGTCATACCAGATTTATCGGCTTGCCGCGCTTGAAAAAGCGGGAGTCGGCAACGTCGCACACCTCCCATTCTCATTGAAGGTTCTGCTCGAGAATTTGCTGCGCCATGAAGACGGGCGATTCGTATTTGCGGATGACATTCGAGCGCTCGCCGGCTGGGATCCGACGAACGTGGGCGGTGCTTCCGAGAAGGAAATTTCCTTCATGCCGGCGCGCGTGTTACTGCAGGACTTTACGGGCGTCCCGGCAGTGGTGGATTTGGCTGCGATGCGTGATGCGATGCGCGCCTTAGGCGGCAATCCGAAGAAAATCAACCCTCTTCTTCCTGCGGAGTTGGTGATCGACCATTCCGTTCAGGTCGATCGTTTCGGAACGGCAGACTCATTCAGCATCAACGCTGGACTCGAAATGGAGCGCAACATCGAGCGGTATGGATTCTTGCGTTGGGGACAAAAAAGTTTTGACAATTTTAAAGTGGTTCCACCGGATACGGGAATTTGCCATCAGGTAAACCTGGAATATCTGGCGCGTGTGGTGTTCAGCGCCAATAAAAATGGGGTCTTGAGTGCCTTTCCCGATTCTTTGGTCGGCACGGATTCGCACACGACTATGGTCAATGGACTCGGCGTTTTCGGCTGGGGGGTGGGCGGAATTGAAGCGGAGGCCGCAATGCTGGGACAACCGCTTTCCATGCTGATTCCCGCCGTCGTTGGTTTCAAATTGCATGGCGCTCTGCCGGAAGGCGCCACGGCAACCGATCTGGTGCTGACCGTTACGCATCTGTTACGCAAGCGGGGCGTCGTCGGAAAATTTGTGGAGTTCTTTGGGACTGGGTTATCGAGCCTCTCACTTCCGGATCGCGCGACGATCGCCAACATGGCACCCGAGTACGGCGCGACGATGGGATTCTTCCCGGTCGACAAGGAAACGCTTGCATACCTCCGGTTCACTGCGCGAAGTGAAGACCAAGTCAAGCTGGTCGAAGCTTATTCGAAAGAGCAGGGACTGTTTCGGACGGACCGGACGCCCGACCCGATTTTTTCGGATACGCTCGATCTTGATCTTGGCAGCGTGGTGCCGACGATGGCCGGTCCCAAGCGCCCTCAGGATAGCGTGCCATTGACCTTGGCTAAGAACTCTTTCGAGCAAACGCTGACCGAACAACGGAAGCAGGTGACCATGCAATACAATGGTCACAGTTATGATCTGGCGGATGGCTCCGTTGTCATTGCGGCGATCACCAGCTGCACGAATACTTCGAATCCTTCACTCATGTTGGGGGCGGGACTACTTGCCAAGAAAGCGGTGGAGCGCGGCTTAAACACCAAACCCTGGGTGAAGACGAGCTTTGCTCCTGGCTCAAAAGTTGTGACCGACTACATCGAAAAAGCAGGACTCTGGCCTTATCTCAATTCACTGCGATTTAATCTGGTCGGTTATGGTTGCACCACTTGCATTGGCAACAGCGGCCCCCTGCCCGAAGCGATTGGGAAAGCAATCAAGGACAATAATCTGGTCGCGGTTTCGGTGCTGAGCGGAAACAGGAATTTCGAAGGCCGCATCAATCCTCTATGCCGCGCAAATTATTTAGCGTCGCCGCCGCTTGTAGTGGCCTATGCAATTGCAGGTCGGATGGATTTCGATATCGTGAACGAATCGCTGGGCAATGACAAAGCCGGTAAGCCTGTCTACCTGCGCGATATTTGGCCGACCCCTGAAGAAGTTGCGACTACCATGCGGGAATCCGTGTCGAGCGACATGTTCCATAAGCAGTACTCCGACGTTTTCGCGGGCGACTCGCATTGGCGAGCGTTGCCTATACCTGAAGGCGATCTCTACGCGTGGGACGACAAATCCACATACATCAAGA
>Ga0182024_10019634_pt1 | contig 12434 bp, 13 predicted proteins | sample P32metaG_FD_120480 | JGI IMG/M metagenome (GOLD analysis project Ga0182024, IMG submission 120480) | Permafrost microbial communities from Stordalen Mire, Sweden - P3-2 metaG (Illumina Assembly) | ecosystem: Environmental > Terrestrial > Soil > Wetlands > Permafrost | place: Sweden: Stordalen...
GAAGATGTCGCCGCGACCAAACCGATCGAGCGGATGATCGGCGGCGCAAGCAGCGTCGACGCCCAGGCCGCGGAGTTGGTCGCGCCACGCCAACGCCGTCGTCTGCTCTTCGAACGTGCTGACGGTCTCCCAATTCTCGAAGCGCGGGTCCGCCACGTGCACGCGCGGCTCGCTCGTGGCGCGGCGCCTTCCAAACCTGCGGATCGGCACGCTCGGAGCCTACGCCTCGGAGCTACCGCGCCGCAAACCGCGGCCCCCCCACACTAACTGCCGGAGGCCGAGCAGGCCATCAGCGTACGGGGGGCGCGCGTGTCGCAGCTGCTCCTCGCGCCGAGCGACAGCGCGTTTCTGCGCGCCGCTACGCGGCCGAGATCGTCTCGTGCACCGGGAGTCCGAAGTCACCGACGATCTGACCACGGCGGCGTGCGCGCTCGTGGTGCTAGAGCGTTAGCTCGCCGGCTACCTCGTAGAGCTCGACCGATGAGCGTCTGCCGGCGTTGCGAGGCTGCCCGGCGTTCATCGCAGCGTCGCCCTTGTGCATCGCCTCCTCGGTGCCAAACATCGTCACCGCGAGCCGTCCGCCCGACTGCCGATCGACGAGCATCAGCACCTTCGCACCCGCGAGTTCGGGTGGAACTTCACCCGAAGCGGCAAAGGCCCGCATCTCTTCAATCGCCGCATCGACAGTCCCCGGATCGCCCTCGAACCGTGCCACACGCGCCCACATACGCAGCTCCTTCAGATTCAGGGCCATGTTCAAGTTCGCCGGGAATACAGCAACGAGGGTCGCGATCAGCCACCATCCGGCCCAGCATCGCGTGCGGGGATGCATCAGACCCACGCCACCGGCGATCTCGGCGACGCCGCTGGCGTAGACGAGCTCGCGGTGGGCGGGCAAATACCGCGGCATCATCGCTATATAAGACTGGGGAACCACGAAGTGCACGGCACCGCTGATGACAAAGAGACGACCCACGGCGCGCTTGAGCATGTAGGCGAATCACGCCGTTGGGCTCAAGCCGAGTGCTGCGTGTCGCGCTGAGCAGCACTCGGGCACAGGGCGCTTGCGGGTGGCCGCCGGAGGAGGGGGCTCCTGGCGCGGTCGGGTTGGGCGTTGCCTGGCGACTATTGTTGCGGTGCCCTGATTGTTGAGGTGGATGATGGCTGACGTGGATGATCGCCGTTTGCGGGTGGGGGTGCTCGGTGCTGGCCAGATCGCGCAGGCGGCTCATCTTGAGGCGTGCCGGAAGGCCCGAAATGTCGAGCTGTATGCGCTCTGCGACGCGGCTGCTGATCTGCTTGGGGCAGTAGCGCCGATCCATGAGCCGCGGGTCACCTATTGCGATTACGAGCGGATGCTGGCCGACCCGCTCGTCGATGCCGTGATCGTCGCGATCGCGGATCAGTTTCACGTGCCGATGGCGTTGAAAGCGATCCAGGCTGGAAAGCACGTGCTGGTGGAGAAGCCGATGGGCGTGAGCGTTGAGGAGTGCGAGGCGCTCGTCGGGGCCGTGGTCGAGTCGGGGCTTGTTCTACAGGTCGGCACGATGAGGCGTTTCGATCCGAACGTCGCTTTCGCGCGAGATTTCGTCGCTGAGCAGATCGGCGAGGTGCTCGCCATGCGCTGCTGGTACTGCGACTCGACCTATCGGTACGAGATGACCGATGCGGTGCAGCCGCTGATGCGTACGGCCAGCGCCCCGGTGCGGCCGGGAGGCGATCCGAAGGCTGATCGTCGTCGCTACTACCTGCTCGGCCACGCCAGTCACCTTGTCGATACGGCGCGGTTCCTATGCGGCGAGATCGTGAGTGTCCGAGCGCAGCTGGCGGAGAAGTACGGCGCCTTTTCGTGGTTTGTCAGTACGGAGTTCTCGGATGGCAGCATCGGTCACCTGGACCTCACGATGTCGGTCCGCATGGATTGGTTCGAAGGCTTCCATGTGTACGGCGAGCACGGCTCGGTCGTGGCGAAGGCCTTCCAGCCGTGGTATTTCCGGGCCGCCGAGGTCGAGTGCTTCTCCGCGGCCGACCAGACCTATCACCGGCCGCTCGGCGCTGACGGACAGTTCTTCCGACGACAGGTCGAAGGCTTCGCCGACACGATCCTCAACGGCGCGCTGCAGATCGGTGCCGACGCCCACGACGGACTGGCTGCGATTCGTGCACTGGTCGCGATCGACCGCTCGCTGAGCTCAGGCGAGACGGTCAAGCTCGCCGACGTCGCCGGAGCGGTCTGATGGAACTTGGGATCTTCGCCCGGACCTTCAGCCGCCCGACCCTCACCGAAGCACTGGACGCCGTTCGCGACAGCGGCCTGCGGGTCATGCAGTTCAACATGTCACTCGCAGGCGGCCCATCGCTACCCGACGAAATTCCCGCCCGGCTTGCCTCCCAGATACGGAGCGAAGCGAGCAGCCGCGGGCTCGTCATGGCGGCCGTCTCGGGCACCTACAACATGGCCCATCCGGACCCGCGGTCCCGCGCGAGCGGTCAACGCCGTCTCGCCGCGCTGATTGCCGCCGCGGCCGACCTGGGCACCCGGATCGTCACGCTATGCACCGGCTCGCGAGATACCACCGACATGTGGCGCCACCACCCAGACAACGCCACCGCCGGGGCGTGGCGGGACATGCTCAACAGCGTCGAGGCGGCACTCACGTCTGCGGAGCCACACGACGTCACGCTCGCGTTCGAGCCCGAGCACAACAACGTAGTCAACTCCGCGATCGCCGGACGCAGACTGCTCGATGAGATGCGATCGCCACATCTAAAGGTCGTCATCGACCCGGTCAACCTGCTCGACGGCCCCGGCCTCGAACACCAGGCCGACACGGTACGCGAGGCATTCGACGCGCTCCGCGATGCCCTCGTGCTGGCTCACGCCAAAGACCTCCGCACCGACGGGACGATCGCGCCGGCGGGACGCGGCCGGCTCGACTATGTCCGGTACCTCCACCTCCTCACCGAAGCCGCCCCCGCGATTCCGCTGATCCTGCACGGCCTACCAGAAGACGAGGTCACGGACAGCGTGACCTTCCTACGACAGACCCTCGCCCAAACCCAGACCCGCTAACTGCAGCGTGTCGCTCCCGCGTGATCTCAGCGCTGTTGCTGGTCGCGCTGAGCGACAGCGCGCAGGATCCAGTCGTGACCGGCTACGGAGGGCTATCGGCGGCCGATTCGAGCTGGTGGGCTCGCGCTACTCCCTCGTCCGTGAACCACCACGTCTGGGCCTCGTCGTTGGTCGCGACGCAACCGGCGCCGACCAAGGTCGGTATGAGTTGCTCGGTCTCGTCCATCACCGCGTCGGACCAGCCTGCGTCGTCCATCCCTAGATTCCACGCGCGCATGAGAGCAGCGTCTACGTCCATCGGCCGAGTGTAGGCCGGTGACTGCTTCTCGCGCACAGCGACAGCGGGATGCCGAGGGCTCGAACACGCGGCGGACGGTCGGGGCGTCTGGCAGCGGCGACGGAGCGGGGACGGCTGTATCGTGTGGTCGCCGCGAAGCCGCGTGTGGCGACCTGATCGGAGTGGCTATGGGGAAGATCGTGCTTGTCGTTGTGACGTTGGGTCTAGTGGGTGCTGCCAGCGCTGTGGCGGCGTCTGGGTCTGACGGTTCACGTCCGGCATCGGCCACAGTGCTGGCCGAGGTCAGTTCGGTTCCGGCAAGCACCTTCGATGCAGTCGGTCTCGGCCGAGTTCAGAAGAACGACCTCACGCTGACGCGACTGAGCGGCTCTGTTCCGGGTACCGGCGCGAAGCCCGTGATCCTCGCGGCAATCGCTGAGTGGTGCCCACACTGTCTCGCGAACTCGTGGGTCCTAGCGCTCGCACTTGAGCGGTTCGGGACGCTCACTGGGCTGCGGACGATCAACTCCGGCACCTATTACGGCAAGCACGGTGGCAGCCCGGCGTTCTCGAACACGCACGGCCTGAGCTTCATCGACGCCAGCTATTCGAGTCGGTACTTCGTCTTCAGGCCGGTGATCCGATTCGCAAGAGACGGCGCATCGCTCGAACACGAGACCGAGGCGGAGAAAGGCATGCTCCGGCGTTTCCATGCGCTCGGCTCCTTCCCCGCGCTGGACCTCGGCGGCGCGTTCGGACTCGTGGGTCTCGGCTTCTCGCCGGGGGTCCTGCATGGCCTGAGCCCCGCCCAGATCGCGGGCCAGCTCGCGAATCCGAGCAGCGCTGTCGCCGCATACATCGACGGCGAGGCAAACCTGCTCACTGCGGCCCTGTGCGTGGCCACTGCGCAGCAGCCCACCGCGACCTGCGGCTCAACCGGCGTTACCGCCGCGGCTGCCGCCCTGCGGCGAGGCTGACCTCGAGCAAGGGTTACATCAGGCGGCCTGCCTCCGCCCCGAAGAAGATTGGCGGCAGTGAGGCGGGCTGTCGCCTGTCGCGCTAAGCAGCGCTCGGGCGGACACGCACGGCCGACTCGGGGTCGCTCTGAGCTGCAATTGCCGTGGGCGTGACGGTTCGGCTTAGCCGGGTTGTGGGGTGGCGGTGGCCCGAAGCGGCGCAGCGGAGGGCTAGGGCGCGTGGAACGCGAAGGGGCCGCCTGAGCATCTGACGTGGCTAGCGCTGAACACCGAGCCAGCGGTGACGGTGCCGGTGATCTTCCCGTGGTCGATTGTCGCCGTGAAACTCGCGTGCAGCAGCTGGCCGGTCAGTCGCCCCTTGCCGACGAGGTTCGAGTAGCTGTCAGCGAAGTGGCCGGAGGAGTTCTGCGGGTGTGCGAAGGGCACCTGGAAGCCGGGTTCCTCGATGACGTACGAGCCGTTCGTGCATCGTGCGCGCACCGCCATAGCGACGAAGGTGACCTTGCCGTTGGTGACCGTGGCTCTGACGCTGGGGCCGAGAACCGTTGTGGCGAGGACGGTGGACGCGGCCAGCAGGAACACGATGGCGGTCACGGCTGCGACGAGACCGCGGAGCATTCGCGTGTTGACGCGCTTCACGGTCACGGGTTGAACGGTAGCGCGCCGCCGTTCGTGCCTTCGTAATGCTCGATAACGATCGAGGGGAGCGTAGCGACAGGGCTGTTGGTTCTCGCGCCATGCGACAGCCACACCGAGTGACCGGAGAGTACTGCTTTACCGCAGAGCAACAGCTAGCTTCGGACGCCGGCCAGTGAGGGGGATACGTAAAGCGTCCTTGACATCGGGGCCGTGTCAAGGTACCTTTACCTCGTGCGGAATCGGGTTCGGGAACAGCGGGTCACGCGGGGCATGTCGCAGGCCGAGCTCGCCGCGGCGCTTGGCGTCTCACGCCAGACGGTGATCTCGATTGAGAGCGGTCGTTACTCACCATCTCTACCGCTCGCGTTTCGGATCGCGCGAGTCTTTGTCATGCCGGTTGAGCAGCTGTTCGACCCTGAAGAGGAGGTGAGCGGATGACTGTGAGCAAGCACCGTCGTCTGTGGACACCGGCGATAGCAGTCGTTGCTGGTACGGCGATCGCTGTCGCGGTTGGTATTCACGAGAGTTGGTGGTCCGCCCTCGCCTCAGAGCTGGTGGCGCTCGCTTGGGCGGTGAGCCTGTACGTGATCGGCGGAAAGGACACCGACATCGGCGCGGCCGTCGGTGCTCAAGGGGATGAGCGCCAGGAACTCGTCAAGCTTCGCGCCGCGCGCCTTTGCCTGGCGGTGGTCGTCGTCGCGGTCGTCGCCGGCTGTCTGATTGCTGCCGCGACCAAGCACGCCATTTGGCCGTTTCAGGTCTTCGCTGTCCTCATCGGTATCGCGTACTTCTACGGGCTGTGGCTGTACGGCACCGACCGCGAAGAAGCCGATGCCGCGGCGCGCGAGCACGAGGATCATCGAGATGGCTTCTGAACTGGCCATGTCCTCCCGTTCCAGGCGAGACAGCGTTCGTAGCACTGACCGATCGTTCCCCGCTGAGATCTAACACGACGAACAAACAGCCACCACCTAACGCTGAAAGGCGATCACCATGAGCGCGACACTCCAACTCTCCCGCCCCTTCCGGATAGTCGACTGGGCTTTCCCGTTCAAGATCGTGCTCGACGGGCGAACCGTCGGCAAGATCAACAACCGCAATAGCACCGAGATCCAAGTCGAAGCCGGCACGCACACACTCAATCTCGACTATTACGTGGGGCTGAAGAGCCCCACCGTGATCTTCGACGTCAGCGACAACGAAACGGTCCATTTCGTCTGCCACGCGCGACCCGCCGTGATGGGCCTTCCATGGCTCATCGGATCGCTGCTGTTCCAGCACGATGCGTGGATCGTGCTCGAGCGTGCCTGACGCCGAACGTCGGCACGCGACAGCACCACGCCGGCTGCTGCTTTGCCAAGCGAAAGCGGCAGCCGGGTCCGCTTTTGACCTCGCGATTGCTCCCGCGTGAACGCGACACAGCTGACCGGTGCCGGGTGCGGTGCCACCAGAGGGGCTCACGATTGGCATGCGGGTCGCGATCGTGTGAGCGTGTGCATCCCGACACGGCCGGAAGGAAAGCCGCGCCACACCACGTAGATAGTGAATCGATGCAGCACCCGACGCACACTCCGCACACGCAGCACGCGACGCTGACCGGACGAATCGAACACATCTTGGGCCACTCGCCGCGCACCCGGCAAGAGATTGCCGTCGCGGTTGGCTACGCGGGGCACGACGTCCTGATTACGCAGGCGCTCGCCCGACTTGTGCGCGAGGGGCACGCGAAGCGCACGCCGACCGGTTGGCAGGCGCCTCGATAGCGACGACGCGCGGCCCTCAAGCGCCCTCGCGTATCTGCCGATGGCGACGCCGTGGCATGCGAGCGAGCTAATACGTGACGCCTACGCCGCTCGGCACAGTTCCACTCGCTGCGGGAGCGCTGCGAACCGCCGCCGTCTGGGTGGTCGTTGGACTCCTGGCTGCCGGGTTGTGCCGCGCTTTCGGCTCCAAACTATGCTTGGCGCGGTTTTCGTCGTCCTTCCGGTCGTAAGGTTGCTTACCCACAGCTACTAGGCCAATAGCTCGGAACCAGCGCCGCGGATCCTGGGGTGGGTGCAAGCGCGAACTGTTCCGCCACTCAGCGGTGCAGCGATCAACCGGCGCGCCAGCCGGCTCGCTCGGACCGGTATTCGGCGCGAATGCGCGCCGCGTAGGAAGGCAGCGTCAGCCCGAACAGCTCGAAGCGTCCGAGCTGGTGCAACAGGAAGAAGTTGGCGCCCATCCGACCGAGCCGGCCGACGTCGCCGGCGAGCAGCAGCTCGCGTTCGGAATCGCTCAGCGCGGGTGTTGCGCCACGCAGCGCCGAGTCGGGGTCCGCGCGCAGTCGGTCGGCGAACCCCGGCTCGCAGACGACCCGTCGGCACAGCTTGTCGACCGCGTAGACGCTCACGTCGCACTCCACGCGGCGAACGCGTGGCCCTCGGCTGGCTGCGCCTCGATGAACAGCGGCACGCCGCCGTCGAAGGTTCCGAGCATCGCGATCCAGTTGAGGACCTCACCGCCCGCATTCCCGGCCGCGGCAAGCTGCGCGGGCGTCGTCTCGCTGAGCAACGCCTCGACGTCGCCGGCCGCGAGCAGCTCGGTGACGCGCAGCGCCCACTCGGGGGCCGGCACTCCCACGTGCGAGTCCTCGCTCATCCGCGGTCCGCCGACCTCGAAGGAGAACGCGCCGCTTGCCACCACCGCCACGCGACGGTCGAGCGGGCTGCGCTCCACCGCGGCGCGAATCGCTGAACCCAGCGCGTAACAGCGCCGCGCGGACGGGATCGGGCGCATCGACGTGCTGATCCACAGCGGCACGATCGAGACGTCGATTCGCGGGATCATCACTCCCAGCGGCGCCGTGATCGTGTGGTCCAGCTCGAACTCCTGGCTCATCCCGACGTCGAAGCCGTCGTCGACGACCGCGGTCTGGATCTGCTTCGCAAGCACGGCGTCGACCGCGATGTCGTAGTGCGGGAGCATCGGGTAGTCGCTCGGGCCGGATGTCGATTCCGCGACGCCGATCGCGAAGATCGGGACGCTGAGCTCGAAGAACAGGTTGTAGTGGTCGGTCGTGAACACGATCAGCGTGTCGGGACGCATTGCATGCAGATGCTCGGCGACCGCGCCATACAGCCGCTTGGGCTCGGCGGCGCCGTCAGCGTCCTGGGCGACGAGCAGCGCCGAGAAGGGGTTGTGGGGCACACCGAGCGCACCGACGATCTCAGCCACGCCCGCGCACACTAACGTGTCCGCCGTCGCGTTCCGGACGGCGGACAGCGCCGCGCCACGGTCGCGCGGCCGTCCGGGTAGGTTGTCGCGGGTGACGCGCCTGAGCCAGGCACTCCGATCGGGCGAGTTCGTCGTGACGGCGGAGCTTGGTCCGCCCATCGAGCCCGATCCCACGCCGGTGCGAGAGACCGCACGACGCTTCGCGGGCATCGTGCACGCCGCCAACGTCACCGACAACCAGGCTGCCACCGTCAAGCTCTCACCGGTTGCCTGTTCGGTCTGGATGATCGAAGAGGGGCTCGACCCAATCATGCAGGTGACGACTCGCGATCGCAACCTGCTGGCGCTGCAGGCCGACCTGCTCGGGGCGTGGGCGCTGGGTGTCAAGTCCATCCTCGCGCTGTCCGGCGATCCACTCAAGGTCGGTCCCTACGAGGGTCTGACGAAGCCCAACTCGGATCTCGACTCGATCGGGCTGCTCGGCCTGGTGGCAAACATGAACGCCGGCCGGCTGGCCGCCGGCGAGGAGCTCGGCATGCCCACCGACTTCCTGATCGCCACCGCAGCCAACCCGCTGGTTGACACCGTCGAGCGCCTCGAACGCAAGCTTGCCGCCGGCGCGCACTGCTTTCAGACGAACATCGTCTACGACGTCGAGCGCTTCGCCGCCTGGCTTGCGCCGGTCGTCGAGGCCGGGGTCACGGAGCGCGCGCCGATGATCGTCGGCGTGACGCCGCCGCGGAGCTCGCGGATGCTGCAGTACATGCACGACCACATCCCCGGCATCGAGGTCGACGCCGCGACCTTCGAGCGCATGAGCGGGCTCGAGGGCGCCGCTGCCAAGGAGGCGGGGATCGCGATCGCGGTCGACATCGTCGCCCGACTGCGCGAGCTTCCCGACGTCGCCGGGGTGCACATCATGGCCCCGGGCTGGGAGGCGGAGGCGGTGCCGCTTCTCGTCGACGGCGCAGGCCTGTCGATCCCCGCGCGCTGAGGCCCGCGGCGCGAGCGGCGGTCGCGCGGCGTCCGGCGCCGCTCAGCTGGGGTCGACGAGCGTGACGAACTGCCACGTTTTGCCGGGCGCGAGGCCGGCGAGCTGGCGCCCGCAGGCTTGCCGGACGGGCGGCGCGGAGGTCATGTGCTGGGTTCCCGCGTGCATGTCGCGGAAGAACCGCTGGATGACTCCCGAGCGAAGCGCGGCCGTGCCGGCTGCGTTGTAGACGAACATCGACACCTCCTCGACGGTCCACGTCGCGTACTGAAGCGCGAGGCGGGTCAGCGTGTTCTGGCGCATCGACAGCGCGTCGCCCCGGTCCAGCGTCGCCTGGACGTCCTGCCAGGTCTCGTACACCAGGGCGCGTGCGGCCCGCAGCTTCGCCTCGGCCATCGCGTAGTCACCGTGGAAGGCGTGGTTCTCGCTAAGGCCCCCCGCCCGTCCGCTGCCCGCCTCGATCAGCTTCAGCAGCTCATCGAGCATCCGGCGCCCCACACCCAGCGCCCACGCGGAATGGCAGATCATGCCGAGGTTGATGATCCCCAGCGTGTAGAGGATGCCGCCTCGCAGCGGCGTCTCGGTGGTCGCATGGTAGGTGTAGGCCTCCGGCACGAACAGCGAGTCGGTCGTGTAGTCGATGCTCCCGGTGGCACGCAGCCCGAGCACGTCCCAGTTGTCGATCAGCGTGGCCTGATCGACTCCGAACACGCAGATCCGCGCCTGGCCGGTGGTCGTCACGAGTCCGGCGGTGTGCAGTACCTGGGCGTGCTTGACGCCGGAGGCGAATCGCCAGGAGCCGCTCAGCAGAAAGCCGCCGTCGGCGGGCACCGCGGTGCCCGGCTGGGTCCCCGCGCCGGCATGGACCAGCAGGCGCTCGCCGCCGAACAGCGACTCGACCGCCTCGTCGCCGAGATACGCCGCGTCGGCGCCGGTCGCGAGCGCGGCGGCCATCACCACCCAGCCGGTCGACGCGTCGCCGTAGGAGAGATGCTCGATGACCTCGAGCGAGGGAACCGGTGCGAGCTCAGCGCCGCCGAGCGTGCGCGGCACCCAGATCGCCCACAGTCCCGTGGCGTGCAGCGCTTCGACAACCTCGTCGGCGAGGGCTCCGCGCTGCTCCGCCGCTTCGGCGTGGGCGTCCGCGATCGGAATCAGGCCCTTGGCCAGCGCCACGAAGTCCGGCTCTGCGCGATCGTCGACGGCTGTCGCGTCGCCGCTTGTCGACGCCGATCCGTTGCTCATGCCGGTCCCCAATCTCCCGCTCGCGTTGTCGGCGGCCAATTATGCCTGCAGCGTCGCGCGCTCTGCGATGCTCTCGCGCGATGGCAGGGCGAGCGATCAGCGAGACGATGCGCGCCGTGGTCCTCGAACGGCCCGGTGAGCCGCTGCGAGTGGAGACGATTCCGCGACCGCGGCCGCTCGAGGGCGAGGTTCTCGTTCAGGTGCAGGGGTGCGGCGTGTGCCACACCGATCTGCACGTGATGAAGGGCGAGGTGGCGTTCCCGACGCCCTGCGTGCTCGGCCACGAGGTCGCTGGAATCGTGACCGAGCTCGGGCCCGGGGTCGGCAACTGCGCGGTCGGCGACCGCGTCGTCGCCGCGTTCATCATGCCGTGCGGGCACTGCCGTCACTGCGTGCGCGGCCGCGACGAGCTGTGCGAGACGTTCTTCGCGATGAACCGGCTCCGCGGGACGCTCTACGACGGCACGAGCCGGCTGCAACGGACCGACGGCACGACGCTCGCGATGTACTCGATGGCCGGTCTCGCGGAGTATGCCGTCGTTCCCGCGACCGACGTGTTCGCGGTGCCCGACGCGCTCGAGCTCGGGGGTGCAGCCGTGCTCGGCTGCGCGGTCTTCACCGCGTACGGCGCGGTTGCCCACGCCGGCTGCGTGTCGCCCGGCGATCGCGTTGCCGTGGTCGCCGCCGGGGGTGTCGGACTCAACATCGTGGCGCTCGCGCGGGTCTTCGGCGCGAGCCAGGTGATCGCCGTCGACGTGGCGACGGCGAAGCTCGAGCGAGCTCGCGAGCTGGGGGCAACGGATGTCGTGGACTCCTCCGCTGGAGACCCGGTGGCGCGCGTGCGCGAGCTCACCGGCGGCGCCGGCGTCGACGTGGCGTTCGAGGCGCTCGGCCGGCCCGAGACCGTCCAGGCGGCGTTCAAGATGGCACGCGACGGCGGCACCGTGGTGGCGGTTGGGATCGCCGCCGGGGCGGCGGCCGCGGAGATCGAGATCACGCATATGGTGCGACGCGAGATCAGGCTGGTTGGCTCGTTCGGGGCGCGCACCCGTGCCGACATGCCGCGCATCGTCGCTCTCGCGGCGGCCGGGGCGATCGACCTCGAGCAGCTGATCAGCCGGCGCGTGGGGCTCGAGCAGGCCGATGAGATCTACCGGTCGCTGGACCGCGGCGAGGTGCTCGGCCGTGCGCTGGTGGTGCCGTGAGCGTGTCGGCCGCGCGTTGACCCGCGGGTCGGGGTCAACTACGGTAGGCGGCGTCGGCGCGCCGACCGGCGCAGTGCGCTGAGCGCGCGGCATTCGTCTGTTCCCGATCGGAACGAGGGTCGAAGGTGTCTGCGATCAGTTCTTTCCAGGATGGCCTGGACGTGTCTCGCCCGGACGAGATGACGCCCGAGGAGGTCGAGGCCTACAGGAACGAGTACACGGGCAGCAACAAGGGCCTGCTCGACTCGTTCGAGTTCTGGCTGGAGTTCCGCCCCGACGTCCTCAAGCGGCACAAGGCCCGCACACGCCACTACAGCAACAGCGTCGAGCCTGCGTATCCGCTCGTCGGCCTGCTCGGCGCAATCCACCAGTACACGATCGCCGCGTTCAAGGAGGGCGTGGCCTACGAGATCCGCCTGGCCCAGACTAACGGCGCTCCGCGGACCGACATCCTCGACACGCTGTCGGTCGCCTTCATCCACTCCGGCCATCGCGGGATGTATGCCGCGGCCGACTACAGCGAGTACCTCCGCAGCTACGTCGATCCAGCGCCCACGCCGCGGTTCCCGGAGGGCTGGTCGTTCGACCCGCAGGCGTTCGACTCCGGCATGGACTATTCGGTGCGCGAGGCCAGCCGCGAGGACATGGACCGCGTGCAGGAGTGGTATGTCCGGACGCTCGGCGAGCTGCCGCGCTACGTGCGCTTCCTGGCGCAGCATCGCCCGGGTCTGCTGAAGGCCTACCGCGACCGCTACGAGCACGCGATCCGCGACTCGCTGCCCAAGCAGATGCTGCCCTGGCTGATGCTGAA
>Ga0182024_10019635_pt1 | contig 12434 bp, 12 predicted proteins | sample P32metaG_FD_120480 | JGI IMG/M metagenome (GOLD analysis project Ga0182024, IMG submission 120480) | Permafrost microbial communities from Stordalen Mire, Sweden - P3-2 metaG (Illumina Assembly) | ecosystem: Environmental > Terrestrial > Soil > Wetlands > Permafrost | place: Sweden: Stordalen...
CGGCACCGGGCCGATGGTCAACCCGTTCCCGCTGGACCGGCTGCGCCGGCAGGCACGCGCGGGCGCCCATCACAACCCGATGGAGCCGGCCGCCCTCAGCACAGCCGCAGCCGCTGCGCTGCCACGCTGATCCAGGGCCGGCTCAGCTGATCGGCGTTCTGGAAGGATCGCTGGCCGCCGGCGGCCAGCGACTGTGCACCGATGCCGCTCTCCTGGCTGTCGGCCATCAGGCGGGCGAGCCCGAGTAGATGTCCGCGCTGCCTGCCGGGCCCTTCCGGCGTGACCTACGTGACCTACGTGACCTACGTGACCTACGTGACCTAAGCGATCGCTTACCTGGACTGTACACCGAGGGCCCGGCGAGTGAATGCGTGATATCCGCGCCCATCTCGGTGCGGATCCGCAGGCCTGCACCCCGTCACCGTGCGAAGTCGCGCTACACCCGCAACGCGGCCCTGGCGCCGGCGGCTTGACATCAGCTACGAACTGCGAGACGCTCCGTTTTGAGCATACGATCAACTACTTGCACATGTGTTCACCAATATGCGCCTCCGCCGCGGAGGGAAGGGCTACCTGTCGATGAGGACGGACTCGCCAGAAGAGATACGGGCCGAGCTGGTCGGACAGAGCGTTGACCTGCTCCGGCGGGGGCTGCTGCGGCAGACGTCGGGGAACCTCAGCGTCAGGTCGCCGTCGGGCGAGATCTTCATCACCCCGTCGTCGGTGGAATATGACCAGATGACGGCCCAGGACATCGCGGTCTGCGACCTGGACGGCAATGTCGTCAGCGCCCGGCGCCCTCCGTCATCCGAAACGCGGCTGCACTGCGCGGTCTACCAGGCCAGGCCGGACATCTCGGCAATTGTGCATACTCATTCCCCGCATGCCACGACCTTCGCGATTCTCGGACGGCCGATTCCGGCAGTGCACTACATGATCGCGGCGCTGGGAGTTACGCAAGTGGAGATAGCCCCGTACGCCACGTACGGAACTCCCGAGCTAGCCCAGAGTGTCCGGGACGTCTTCGTGCGGCCGGCCAGAGCTGTCCTGATCGCTAATCACGGAGTCGTCGCCGGCGCCGACACACTGAAGCAAGCGGCCGTTGCGGCGGAGACCGTCGAGGTCCTGGCCGAGTTCTATTATCGCGCGCTTACTATCGGCACGCCAAATGTGCTCACCCAGGCGCAGATGGCTGAGGTCGCAGCAAAGTACCGGCTAAAGCCTTCCCCGCAGGTGGCTGATGTCTAGACGCGCCCGCCTGGTGAAGGCCAGAGTCGGTCATGGCCGCTAGCATTGTCATCACGCTCGACATAGGCGGCTCGGGGGTAAAGGCAAGCGCTTTCGACGCTCACCGCGCCGCTGCGATCGCCTCGGTGGTCGAGCGATATCCCGCCGACCCGGGCGTGCCGCCCGGGACCTTCAGCCCAGAGCAGTGGTGGTCGTCCGCGGCGGCCAGCTGCCGGGCCCTGGCCGACCGCATAGGGGCACCGGGGCGCGACTACCTGGGCATTACCGTCAGCGCGATCCGCATTCCGTTCGTCCTCATCGGCGCCGACGGCCAGGTCGTCCTGCCCAGCCTGCTCAACCGGGACCGCCGGGCCGCCGCCCACGCGGCGGACCTGGCCCGGTCGCTGGGCGAGCGGCCGCTCCATGCGACCACGGGCCACTGGCCAGCCCCGGAGTTCGGACTTCCGAAGCTCATGTGGGTGCGGAGCAACTACCCGGACGCCTGGCGGGCGACAGCCAAGATCCTTCAGCTGCACGACTGGTTCATCTACAAGCTGAGTGGCGTGATGGCCAGCGAGCTGTCCTCGGCCGCGATGAGCCAGCTGCTCGATATCCGGGCCGGGACGTGGGCCGGTGACCTCCTGGCCGCGGTGGACGTGCCGCTCGACCTGCTGCCGCCGCTGCACCGGGCGGGTGCACCAGCGGGAGCCATCACGCCCGGTGCGGAGGCGGAAACTGGCTTGCCCCGAGGCCTCCCGGTCCATCTGGGCGGCGGCGATACCCACATGTCAGCGATGGCCGCCGGCGCACTCGCCGATCCGGCGCCCGTGGTCGTCGCCGGCACCACCGGGCCGGCCCAGCTGGCGGTGAGGCGGAACGAAGATCAGCCGCCTGGCGACTACTTCCCGCTGCTGGTGAGCGAGCAGCCCGTCTCCGGTGCGTGGGCGCTGGAATCCAACGCCGGGCCGACCGGGGAGATTGTCGACCGGCTGGCCGACCTGCCGGGCGCGCGCGGTGCTGAACTGCGGGCCGCCCTGGACGAGCGCGGCTTTGACCTGCCGCCTGACCCGGGCGGGCCGGAAGCGGAGTCGCCGCTGACCGTCCTGTCGGGCAATCCGTTCTTCGGGCCGGCCGGCTGGAGCGCGTGGCCACCGCCGACGGTCCTTGGCCTGCGGGCCGATCACACCGGCGAGGATGTGCGGCTGGCCGGCCTGCGCGGGACCTGCTGGGCCTTCGCCGCCATCCTCGATCAGCTGCGCGAGCACTCGGGCGCTCATCCTGTCGCCGTCACCGCGACCGGCGGCATGAGCCGGAGCCCGGCGTGGAACCAGGCGCTGGCTGACGCGGCACGCCTTCCGGTGCAGGTGCGCCCGCTTGACCTCGTCAACGGACTGGCCGGGGCCGCGCTGGTGGCCGGGGCGGAACTCCTGACCTCGCTCGACCAGATCGAGAGCACCCGTTACCTGCCCAGCGCGCGGCCCGATCACGACCCCGCCGGCCAAGACGACTACCAAATCCAGTTTCGGGCCGCGCAATGCGGCGCCCGGTGAAGTGAGGCGGACGTTGGCGCTAGCTCTCTCTAGTACCGCACTGGCCGGCGAGCTGCTGAGCTCGCTGACTCAGCGGCGCGGGTGGGATGTCCGGCAGGTGAGCAGCGTCGCCTCGGCCGTGACGGCCATGAGCGATGCCGAACGGGGCCAGGTTCGCGCCGTCATCGTCGAGACCGAGCCCGTCGATCGCGGGCTGATCGGCAGCCTGGTCAATCTCGAGGTGGTCATCTGCCCTAGGTCCGAGCCAGTCAACGTAGACGTTCAGGCCGCCGACGATCACGGCGTCGCCGTGATACATGCGCCCGGCCGAAATGCCGAGGCGGTCGCCGATTTCACGCTCGGGCTGTGCCTGGCCGCGCTTCGCCACATCGCCACGTCGTACCAGGCGATCGTGTCAGGCGAGCTCACGAGCACCGACTCGGGCCCGGGTCCCGCGATGGCCAAGGCCGACGTGATCTGGCGGCCTCGTGAACCCGGCCGCGTCATCCCGTACCTGGCCTACAAAGGGCCCGAGCTGTCCGGTCTCACCGTGGGGATCATCGGGTACGGCGCAGTCGGGCAGGCCGTGGCGCGCAGATTCCAGGGGCTCGTCCAGCGGGTGATCATCGTCGACCCGCTCGCCTCAGCGCAGGGGCCAGGCGCCGGGTTCGTGTCCATGTCACTGCGCGACATGCTGCCGGTCGCGGATGTCGTTACGCTGCACGCGCGCAGTGCCACCATCATCATGGGCCGGGACGAGCTGTTCCGGATGAAGGCGGGCAGTTACCTGATCAACACGGCCCGGGCGACGGTGCTGGACTATGACGCGCTCCTTGCGGCCCTGGACTCCGGGCCGCTCCGGGGAGCCGCCCTCGATGTCTTTCCCGAGGAGCCGCTGCCGCACGCCAGCCCGCTGCGGACGCACGCTGGCCTGACGCTGACCCCGCACCTGGCCGGCGCCAGCGAGAAAGTGGGCGACCGCCAGTACGCGATCGCGGCCAGCGGCCTGGACGGAGTCTACGAGCCTGACGCGGCCTGGGAGCGGCTGCCGGTACGCAACCCCGGGGTGCGGGAGTCATGGCTGGCGCACCAGGGGACGACCCAGAACCCCAGCACCGCGAGCAGCTAGCCGCTACCACCGCGCGAGTCATGGCCGACCGGGCCTCACCGCAGCTGCGGCCGGCCAGGAGGGACAGCCATGCCGGACGCCGACGATCCCGTGACCGCCAGCTGGCGCGAGATCGGTAATACCCTCCGAAACTGGGGCCGATGGGGCACCGGTGACCAGCGGGGCACTATGAACTTCGCCGGACCTGCCCAAATCCGCTCGGCGGCGGCCCTCGTGACCAGTGGCCGGGTGTTCGACCTGTCCATCCCGCTGGATGGGGCAGGCCCGCAGGAAGGGCCGGACCGGCCCAACCCGCAGCGCCTCATGTCCGTTATCGGCGGCACGGCTAGCGGCGGCGGGGCATTCCGCTACAACGACGACGTCGTGTTCATGCCGTTGCAGGCGGGCACGCAGTGGGATGCCCTGTCCCACGTCTACTACGACAACATGCTCTATAACTCGGTGCCGAAGGAGGCGGTTGACTGGGCCGGCGCGAGCAGGCTCGGCATCGCCACCCAGGCCGGCGGGGTCACCGGGCGCGGCGTGCTGATCGATGTCGCCCGGCACCTGGGGGTCGACTGGCTGTCGAGTGGCCAGGTCATCGGGCCGAGGCTGCTCACGGACGCTCTCCGCCGGCAGGGGACAGAGCTGGCCGGCGGCGACATCCTGCTGATCAGGACCGGATGGCGGCGCAAGTACCTGGCCGACCAGGACCGCGCGGCGTTTCTCGGCGACGAGCCAGGTATCGGCCTGGACTGCTGCGCCTGGCTCGCCGGCCACCAGGTCGCCGCCGTGGCCAGCGATAACTGGGCGCTGGAGGTCATCCCGAGTGAGGTCGGCGGCGAGTCGTTTCCCGTGCACATGGTGCTCATCCGCGACATGGGCATGATGATCGGTGAGATGTTCGACCTGGAGGACCTGGCGCAGGACTGCGCCGGCGACGGCGTCTACGAATTCCTCCTGTGCGCGCCCGTGCTGAGATTCACTAATGGTGTCGGCAGCCCGGTCAGCCCGATCGCGATCAAATGATCGCCAGCGGGCCGCCGCTTACTCCTGGCCGGAAGTGTCGATCTCAACGACCATTTCTATCTCCACCGATATGCCAAACGGCAGCGCCCCCATGCCGATGGCCGAGCGGGAATGCCGGCCGCGGTCTCCGAACAGCTCCACCAGCAGGTCCGACGCGCCATCGATGACCCTGGGCTGCTCCGCGAAGTCGGGCGCCGAGTTCACCATGCCGAAGAGCCGCACAATGCGGGTAACCCGGTCGAGTGACCCTATCTCGGCCTTGAGGCTCGCGAGCAAGTTGAGCGCGATCAGCCGCGCGGCCTCCTGGGCCGTCTCCACATCCATGTCGCGGCCGAGTTTGCCGATAAAGTGCCAGGCGCCGTCCCGGAAGGGCCCGTGCCCTGATACGAATACCAGGCTGCCGGTACGGACCGCACCGACATAGGTCCCGACCGGCGGGGTCAGCTTCGGAATGGCGTAGCCCATCTCACTGAGCTTTGCTTCGATCGAGCTCACAGCCGTCCGTCCTCTCGCCCAGGCAACCGGACACCGCTAATCTGCGCCCGGCCACGCCGAGTCTGTCCAGGGTACTGAATCAATGAACCGATGTACGCCACTAAGTGCAGTAGTTCACAGATTAGCCAGACCGCATATCGACGTCAAGATCCCGGTGCCGTCTCGCCCGCACCCGGTGCTCACCCGTCCGGCCAGGTCGATCACCCGGTCATCCGGGGCTGTCAGCCCCGAGGTTGACTGCCAGGCCGACTGCCATCTAGCCTGACTGTATGTCCAAGGATCGCACAGAAGTTCGCCCTCGAGCGGATCCTCGGCTCGTCGGCAAAGCGGCCAGGCTCTACTACGAGTACGACCTCACTCATCATGAGGTCGCCGCGATCCTCAACGTCTCTCGCGTCAAGATCACCAGGCTCCTGCAGCAGGCGCGCCGCGAGGGCGTCGTCGTGATCCGGGTGAACTCTGACGACTCGCCGTTCTTCGAGCTGGAAGTCGCGCTCAGCCGGACACTGCAACTCAGCGAGGTCATCGTCGTCCCGAGCTTCGCGGACCGCAGCAAGGCCCGGCAAGCCCTGGCCCGCGCGGTCGCGAACTACCTCCAGCGCGTGATCCGGGACGGAACGATCGTCGCGATCGGGCTGTCGCAGACGGTCGCGCTGGTTCCCGAATTCGTCTTCGACCCGCGGCCGACCGCGGTCACCTTCGTCGCGGCCGTCGGCGGCATCCGGCGCGGCCTGGCCGGGATGAGCCCGAATCGGCCGATCGATCAGCTCGCCGAGCTCTACAGCGGGGTGGCCAAGCACCTCACCGGGCCGGCGATCGCCGGCAGCGCGGAGATAGCCGCTGTGCTCTCCGGAGACCCGGCCATAAGCCGGACGCTGAGCGAGGCTACCGCGGCCGACATCGTTGTCCTGGGCCTGGGCCCGGTGGCCGGGCCAGTTGCCCTGCTCGAGCAAGGCGAGATCACCCCGACCGAGCTCAACCGGGTTATCGAGCATGGCGCCGTCGGCGACCTGGCCGGGCGCTTCTTCGATACGGACGGCCGGCCCATCGAGGACGAGTGGGACCAGCGCGTGATCGGCCTGACCCTGCCGCAGATCAGCCGGGTCCCCGTCAGGGTCGTAGCGGCCGGGGGGCTGGAGAAGGCCGAGGCCATCCTCGCGGCCGTCCGCGGGCGCCTGGTGTCGGTCCTGATCACCGACGAGCACGTCGCGAGCGCTCTCCTGGAGAGCGCCGGGGCCGGCTCGTCCCCTGTGGTGACCGCGAAATCCTGAGCAGGAGGAGCTAGTTGAACGTTGGGCACGGCCTGTGGCAGCTCGATCCTTCCGTCATCTACCTGAACCACGGCTCGCTCGGGGCCTGCCCGATCCCCGTCCTCGACGCGCAGCGGGCGTGGCGTGACAGCATGGAGCGACGCCCGGTCGAGTTCCTGCTGCGCGAGCTTGCGCCCAAGATGGAGCACGTCCGTCAGGTACTCGGCGCACTCGTAGGCGCCGATCCGGACGACCTCGCGCTCGTGACCAATGCCACGACGGCGGTGAACACGGTCCTGCGCTCGATCGACTTCCAGCCCGGCGACGAGTTGCTCACGACGAATCACGAGTACAACGCGTGCCTCAATTCGCTGGCGGTGGTGGCTGAGCGGCCGGGCGCCAGGGTTGTGAAGGCCGACGTGCCGTTCCCGGTGGCCGACTCCGGTGACATTCTCGCGCCGATTCTCAGCGCCGTCACACCGCGAACCCGGCTGGCTCTCATCAGCCATGTCACCAGCGCGACCGGGATCATCTTCCCGATCCGTGAGATCGTCGCCGCGCTAGAGGCCAGAGGCGTCGATGTACTGGTCGACGGCGCGCACGCGCCCGCATTGCTGGACCTGAACCTGGAGAGCATCGGCGCGGCGTACTACGCGGCGACCGGTCATAAGTGGATCTGCAGCCCCAAGGGAACGGGCTTCCTGCACGTCCGGCGGGACAAGCAGGCCGGCATCCGCCCGCTGGTGATCTCGCATGGCACGAATGACCCGCGCACGGATATCTCGCTGTTCCGGCGGGAATTCGACTGGCAGGGATCCAATGATCCGAGCGGCTTCCTGGCCATTCCGGCCGCCGTGGCCACGCTGGAAGGCCTGGTCGGCGAGGGCCTTCCCGCGCTCCGGCAGCGCAATCATGACCTCGCCCTGAGTGCGCAGGAAATGCTCTGCGACGTGCTCGACACCCGCGCCCCGGTCCCGCCGTCGATGATCTCCGCCATGACGGCGGTCACCATTGACCATCTGTTCACCGACGATGAGTCACGCACGCGGCTGGACCGGTCACTCCGCGAGGCTTTCGGCATCGAGGTCCCGATCATGCGGTGCGGTCTTGACCTCGGCGGACCACCTCGCTGGCTGATCCGCGTCTCGTGCCAGGCCTACAACGACCAGGCGGACGTCGACGCGCTGCGCGTCGCCCTGAAAGCCGCGCGGTCAGGTGGTCAGAAATAGCAGATCGGGTTGACCGCGGACCCGGTTCCGCCGCGAATCCGCAGCGGGGCGACGGTCAAGAGAAACTCATGCCGGCCGAGTTCAGCGCAGACCGCCGCCAGCTCTTCCAGGTTGGTCGCATCCAGGAATGGCATCCCGAGCGAGGCCAGCGCGATCTGGTGGAAGGGGGACCGCAGCCGGGTATAGGGAAGTGGCACATGGTCGTAGCAGTCACCGGAGAACAGCGCGACGGCACGCTGATGAAACCAGGGAATGCACTCGGGCATCAGCCCGGCGCGCCGGGACGGGTCCTCAGGTCCTTCAGCCGCTACCCGCGCCGTCAGGCCGGTCCGCACGAAGACCGCATCGCCTGGCCGGACGGATGCCTGGCCGAGTGCCTCAGCCCGGTCCAGGTCCTCGGGATAGATCCGGGCGGTAGGCGGTAGCCAGGGAACACCGCTCGCCGCGGCGACGTCGAGCAGGACGCCCCTGGTCATGATGCCCTCACGCTGGGCATAAATAGATCCGAACGACAGGCCGGCCGGGGTGACGGCATCCGCCGCGCTGCGCCCGTTGTAGATCTGCCCTTCCGCGAACATATGCGCGACCGCGTCCAGGTGAGTGACGGCGAGGCCGTGCGGGGCTATCTCGAGGACATCCATCGCGGCGCTGGCGCCCTCGTGCGCGGCGTACAGCATCCGGTGCACCACCGGCGTCGGGTTCGCCGCCGACTGGACGGTGTCAAGATCCTGGCCGATGGAAACGGGCCGGCCCAGCGTCACCGTCGCGATCGCGGCCAGCCTGGTGGACGGCTCGATGAAGTTCAGCGTTCCGAGCTCGTCGTCCGGGCCCCAGCGCCCAGCATTGGAACAGGCCTGCGTCATCTGGAGCACCTGCTCCTCCGAGAGCAGCGGCCGCTCGGCGGGCGGCACTACTGGTTCACCGCGGCTACCGCGTTGTAATAGGTGTTCGCCTTCAGGCCGTACCCGAGGTCGGCGCCGCCGCCGATGACGATGTCCTGGCCGGTGACAAAGCTGGAGCGCTCGCTGGCCAGGAAGGTCACGACCTCCCCGACCTCGGCCGCGCTGCCGCGGCGGTCCAGCCAGGCCAGGCTGGCGCCCAGAGCCTGCGCTGCCGCGCTGGGGCTGCCCCCCATCGGGGTAGCGATCGCCGCCGGGCACACGCAGTTGACCCGGACGCCATAGGCCGCCTCGTCGATCGCCAGTGACTTCGACATGCCGCTGATTGCGCCCTTGGTCGCGCAGTAGGCGGCGGCCCCCTCCTGGCCGAACAGCGCCACCACGCTGCTCAGGTTGACGATCGAGCCGTGGCTGCGCCGCAGCGCCGGCAAGGCGGCCCGGCAGGCCACGAACATGCTGGTCAGGTTCTGAGCCAGGAGCGCCTCGAAATCCTCGACCGAGACGTCGTCAATCGGCGTCTTGGGCGGATGCCCCCCGGCATTGTTCACCAGGATGTCCAGGCCCTGGTGCCGTTCGGCCGTCTGCTCGACAAACCTGGCCAGGGCGGCGAAATCGGTCACGTCGAGCACGGCGTGGGAGTAAGGGGGACCCAGGTCCGCCGCGGCCGCCGGATTCAGGTCGCAGCCGGCCACGACCGCTCCCTCACGCAGCAGCGTCTGCGCGATCGCCCGCCCGATGCCCTGTGAGGTGCCGGTGACGATCGAGACCTTTCCCTCGCAGCTGCCCGTCATGAGCCTCTCCTGTCGTCATAATGCCGGGGAATCTCCGTGAAGCTTCCGCGATTACTTGCCCGCTCCCCTGAGCAGCCCGCTCACCAGGAAACGGTGCAGCAGGACGACCACCACGATCGGCACCAGCATCGCCAGGCAGGCCGCCGCGGCCTGCAGGCCGATGTTCTGGGATGTCTTGGCGACCAGGTTGGGGACGAAGACGGTCAGGGGCTGGGTCTTGGACGTCTGAGTGAAGAACACGGGCACCAGGAACGCCGACCACGAGGTCAGGAACACGATGATCCCGACAGCGGCGACCGCCGGGCGCAGCAGCGGCAGCACGATATGACAGAGAATGCGGACCTCGCCCGCGCCGTCGATCCGCGCGGCCGCCTCGATGTCCGGGGGCAGGGCCGCGACGAAGCTGCGCATGATCCAGACCGCTAGCGGCAGCGAGGCGGCCACCGCCAGCAAGATAATCGGCGTGAAGGTGTCCAGGATTCCAAGATCGGCAGCCCACCGGTACAGCGGGATCAGCACCGCCAGCAGGGGCAGGGACAGCGTCGCCACGACCGTCAGGAACAGGGTCCGCGACCCGGCAAACCGCCAGCGTGCGAAGGCGTACCCGCCGAAGAGAGCCACGACCACCGTGATGATCATCGCTCCCCCCGCCTCGATCACCGAGTTCCGCAGAGCCAGGTAGAAGGCGGTGGAATTGGCGGTTCCCGGATGCAGCATCTGGGTGTACTGGCTGGCCGTGAAGGGGTGCGGGATGAAGCTGGCCGTCGCATTCAGCAGCCCGACTGGCGTGGTCAGGCTGACGTTCAGTGCCCAGTAGATGGGCACCAGGCACCACAGGAGGACGAGCAGCCCGAAGCCGAGCCGGAGGGGAGTCAGTCGTGATCGCATGTCAGAAGGCGATCTCGCGATAGATGAACTTCAGGACCACGAGGCTCACGATGACGCTGGCGATGGTGCCGATCATCGCCGCCGATACCGCGTACCCGAAGTCCAGCACCTTGAAGGCGTACAGGTACGTCTGCTGGACGATCGAGATCGTATTCTGCGCATTGCCGGTCAGCACGTAGATCTGGTCGTAAATGCCAATCGCCGAGATGGACGCTACGACCAGCGAGATCGCGGTGGCGGGCCGCAGGAGCGGCAGGGTTACCCGGCGCAGCGTCCGCAGGCGGCTAGCGCCGTCGATCCTTGCCTGCTCATATATCTCGCCCGGGATGTACTCCAGCCCCGCGAGCATGATCAGCGCCGCAATGGGCACCGTCTGCCAGATAAGAGTGAGCGAGACGAGCGGAAGCGCCTTGGCGCCCTCCAGCCACACGATATTCGAGTGAATGATGTGCACCTTCAGCAGGAAGCTGTTGAGCAGGCCGTTCGTCGGCTTGAAGATCAGCGACCATAGCTCGCCGTTAACGGTGCCCGGCACGGCCCACGGGATGAGCACGATCGTGAGCATCACCGCGCGCCTCCGCCGCTTGAGCCCGCGCAGCCACAGCGCGATGGGGAGGCCCACTAGCAGGACGCCGATGTCGGTGTAGACCAGGTAGGCGAGCGTGTTCTTGAAGGCGGTCTGGAAATCCGGGTCCGTCAGTACGGCAATGTAGTTATGCAGGCCGATGAACGAATGATCAGTGCTGAGCAGAGAGCCCCGGTGGAGGCTGCCGCTGATCGAGTAGGCGAGCGGGATGAGGCTGAGGCCGGCCAGTACCACGACGGTTGCTGCCACGAACAGGTAGGGCAGAAACCGCGGCTGCAGCCCCCGGCGCCCGATCCGGCGCAGGAGTGCCCGACCGCCGACGGGCTCATCGCCGCCGGGATCGCCGCCGACGGGATCGCCGAGCGACTGCGTAAGTACTGACCGGTCCAAGCTCGATCCCTTCTGGGGTTGTTCTCCTTACTTCCGGCCGAGTTGGGCCGCCGGGCAGGCGGCCGAGCTCAGCCGCCTGCCCGGCGGAGCTCAGGACTGCTTCTTGAGCGCCTTGGCTTCCTTGGCCAGTGTGTTCATGCCGACCGAAACTGGTGTATTGCCCATGATCACCTGCGGCAGCACGGTGGCGATGTCGTTCGCGAAGGATGGGTACCAGGTCGGCGCGCCGTTCACGAACAGCGGCTTGATGTCCGGGAGCACCGACTTGATCGACGTTGCGACCGACGGCTTCAGGTTCGTCAGGACCTGATCGATGGCCGTCTGCTGGGCCGGGAAGCTGCCGCCCGACGGCTGGGTGTAGCGGAAGACCTCTTGCGGAGTCTCGTTCCACCAGGCGATGAACATCGAGGCAGCACACTTGTGCTTGGCGTTCACCGGGATGCCGAGGGACTCCGGCAGGCCGTACGCACTCGTCGCCAGGCCGGCGGGGCCGGCCAGCACGCCGGCCACGTCGTCCTTGGTGACCTTCGCCGTCTGAGCGTTGGTCTCCGTCGAGATGATTCCCGGGCCGGACGGGATGCCGAATGCGGCCTGCCCGGCCGCGAACTCCTGGATGACCTCATCGGCGCTGAGGTTGACCGACCCCGGGTTGATCAGGCCAGCGGCATACAGCGAGTGCAGGAACTCAGCTGCCTTGTAGCCAGCCGAGTTCGGATCGGTGAAGGTCGGATTCCCGCTGGCGTCCAGCAACGTCCCTCCCGCCGACACCATCAGGGTCAGCCAGGGCTCGGCCGTCGTGGCCTCGACGTCCAGTTCCAGCGCGACCGGGTACTTCAGGACGCCCTTCGCCTTCAGCACCTTCGCGTCGGTGAGGATGTCTGCCCATGACGTCGGCGCCGTCTTGATGCCCGCCTTCTGCAGCAGGGTCAGGTTGGCCGCCGCGGTCCAGCGGAAGTCCACGACCCAGGGCATGCCGTAGAGCGTGTTGTTGATCGTGAAGTTAGGCTTCGCGC
>Ga0182024_10019636_pt1 | contig 12434 bp, 9 predicted proteins | sample P32metaG_FD_120480 | JGI IMG/M metagenome (GOLD analysis project Ga0182024, IMG submission 120480) | Permafrost microbial communities from Stordalen Mire, Sweden - P3-2 metaG (Illumina Assembly) | ecosystem: Environmental > Terrestrial > Soil > Wetlands > Permafrost | place: Sweden: Stordalen...
AACGCTGCGCAATCCGATCTCGTGTGCGTGATGCGATAATTCCCGAGTCCGTCGACTTAAATAGCCCATCGGATAGTGGGAGGTTATTAAACAATGGAAGCACAGTCGCAACCACCTTTAATCGAAATGATCGTTGAACCTGCAAAACAGACACAAGACCAAGAGAATGTTCGGAGACTTCGTGGAGGTTGCGGTCTTTGGGAATGTCTTACGTATGTGTTTGGGTATCAAAGACCTAATAGTAGTGCCGCATTGTGCTGTTTGGCTTATGAAGAGTGCTGCTGCCACGTGTTATAAGCGATAGTGATGTTGAGCGGGAGAATAAAAGGATTCAAGTACTATTTTATTGAATGAATGCTACTTAGATAACGACGCTCTGGTCTTTCGGATCTTCCCAGTCCGGCTGAGATTCATTGTAGTACTGTCACGGCCTGAGCATTATATTGATCGTGGACGTCCCTCGCGCCACTCGTCACCTTATTATACAACGTTTTAAGGAAGGTGTACCATAATTACTAGTACCGTCCACTTGTATTTCCAGACGTCCACAGAAAAAGCGTGCTTCCGTATTCCGTGCATACTTGATTCCCTTTAGTGGGTTAAGCCTTCGTGATTATTCCTGCTTTGTGATCGGTTATTCACGCAAACCCCTTGTGGATTTCAGGTTCTGGCGTCCTTGGCATTAGGAACAATCAACACCTCGAACTGTGCAATTTTTGTAAGTAATCTTACGGAACTGTTTAGTTGAAATTAAAGCGTATTGCGGACAAAATGATCACGCAAAGGAGAGTCAGATGACCAGTCATGACACCGTCTTCGGAACCCCACCGCGCTACCCTACTATGTAAATTGAGTTCCGGCTTAAATATACCGTAGGCTTCAGTCATTTGATTAATGACGATTTCGTTCCTCCTTGTCCACACAAAAATGTATCTATATTGCAGCTAGAACAAGCTCAAAAGACTCTCACCGAGGAATGGCCATTTTTCGCCAATTCCCAAAATTTTCGATCCGGATTCTGCCATGCTAATTCAAGGATATAATCCATTCTTCTCGCCTCGACATGTCCCGCATCCATCTTTTCATGTAACATTAGAGACGCTTAAAGGGCATCTACCGAAGAAATAGTCAAGAGTACGGCCTTGTGCATGAGGGCGAACTCGAAATCTTCGGCATCTGACCACCCGCTATAATTATCGGGTCAGTAAACTTCAGAGAACAAAGGGATTAGTAGATCCAAGGAATACAGAACTGAGAACTCGGAACAATATATCGTCCAGGCATCTAAGAAAATTATACAGAAGCTCGACGCACATCGAGAGAGTATCGTGATTGCGATACAGACACCGTAGCGCACTACACCGGGGGGTTCCATTGAGTCATTCCCGGGAAAGGCACCTTCAATCCCCTTCGGCAGCATACACACGAGGTTCTTTGAAGTGCTCATAATGTACAAGGCAACGATTATCCAAGCCACAATGAGTACCCATGCTGGCAAAGCAAGTCAAATTCAACTCTGTCGATGAAAGTGGCGGAGGGCGTTCAAATATTTGAAAGAATCCCAGGACGAGGCAGGATTCTGGAAACCCCACTTTGTTCGGGGTACGTTTTCCATTCTGTGTTTATCTCGGCGAATGTAGCGCATATGAACTAGAGGTTTGTCAAACACTCTTAGCTGGGATTTATTTTCCACCAAAAGCCGAGATAAGCAAGGTATAGCAGAAACCTCGAAGTTAAATATTGCGGTTTGGATCTGTGGAAGGGTCCTGCTAAAGTACTAAGAAAGCTATAAAGGCGTGGGCTCGCTGAGGAGATGAGATAAAGTCTCTTATACGCGGAAGATATCATTTTGTCCATTCGGAGTGAGAAGATGCCGAGATATTCGTCGATTGGGAGAACGTCCAGCGGGGGCTGTCAACGCGGGATAGATCTTGGCGGTAGAAGACTCATCTCGCCAGTTTCTGGATTGCTGATGTCGGGAAGCCTAAGCTGTCTTGTGCTAACTTTTCCGGGTTGCCATCGGTTAACGTAAAGGGAATATTGTAAAAGCTAAGGCTTCTGAGATGGATGGCGCGACCCCTCCGTACGTGGACTTTTGGTAACTGTGTATTTCGATTTCGTGCGGATGTTTCTCATCGAGCTTTGTGTCATACATAAGTGATCGTAAAACTCGTACTTTTGGGTGTGGGAGGCAACAACCTATTTCGGTTATCACAAATGGAGAATAATGTGCATGCTGTGCATATTGCGATCATTTCCTTACCGAGCATTCCTTCCCCAAGACCGTCATTATTGTATCGGATTCAAGGGAAACCGGTGTGCCGTCAAACAAGGCGGGATCTACGATTACATCGCTATTTTTCCGTCCGATTTACACCAGTCCTCGCGACTCAGGGATTGGAAAACAGCCCCCGGGGGGAACTTTGTGTCAAATTCCATCGAGTTTGATCCCATGAAGTCTGAGTGACCTAGATTGAGGCGACAGGAAAACTTACTCCTGTCAAATTACTTTCTCAAGTGCTGACGGCACGAAACGGACCAGTAAAATAGGTGGCATTGATGATTAGGCGTCCCACATCACTCGACAAAGGATGGTGTCGCGTCGTGATATTTCTCTACGCGTCCTTATCCGCTTTGGGAATAATTCCCGTCTTCCGCCTGCGGCCCTCATTTGTCCAATCACCTTTTAGTTGGTGAAACCTTAAATTTGGATTTAATACCAAGTGCAGGAGGTGCGACAACTCGCGTAGATTTCGTTACTAAGCGAAAACAGTTACAATTCCTCGTAATTACATGGCTCTAAAGATGTACATCCTTCTTCAACGTCACATTATTTGGTCTGATCAGTCCCATTGCTCGCCCGCAACCTTTTGAATAGCCTCCCAATAGTTCCCCCGCAGCTTCCAAACCCGCTTCAAATTGTGGGAAAGTGTGCTTGCAATTGGATAAAAAGATTCCAACTCGCTCAACTGCTTTAGAACCCACTCCGACTCCGCCTACTTTGTCAGATTCAACGACAAAATCATGAAAAACCTCATACATATCTGGTCCCCCAAAGACGACACCGGCAAGGTATAAGCCCACTGCTTTCTCCGCGCCAAGGAAGGTACGTTCCTCTTCTAATGCTGCATGAGTCCGACAAAGATCCAAAGCGCAGAAAAATCTCGCCCCATCATAGACTCCCCACATCGGATCTTGAATCAATCTGATGTGCAGCTGCGCCGCTCGCCAATTGTTCAGTCGACTTGCTACGAACGGATCGTGTATTTGTATGGGGGAATAATCAAGAATTCGGCGCGGCTTTGATGCTTGATTTGCGTGGGGGGACGACTCTGCACGGATCGATGGTTCTGTCTCCCTAATTTGCATGTTCATAAAGATATCATTCATTCGTTGGAAGCTCTCCCTCTCCCGCGCATCTTTGATCACCTTCCGAGCTTGCCAGTCCTGGTGAGCATGATTCAATTCGTCGAGAAGAAGGCGGATTTTCGAGTCACTGGCCGTACCGGGACTTGCTCTTAGGTCGCGTACTGTTGCCGATATATGACATGTTTGATGCATCAAAGCATCGACTGCGAACCAGGCCTCGGCCCATGCTGCATTATCAGTCACGAAGTTGTTGTCGGCGTATTTCCTGATCCATTCGATGTGGTCTCCCTCCTGTTCCCTTGGCAAACTACTATCAATCATGCAATCCATGGAGGCAAAACTTTGGAAGGATTGGTCTTTGTCCCGAAGTTACGGAGGAAATAAAATCAATTCGAATAGCCATTCGCCAAATCAAAATGGTCAATTCGGTGTTGTTTGAGGGATTTGGAACCACGATTCTGTTGCTTTCTCGAGAGGGGTTCAACTTTTCCAAGACAACCAGCATTCCCCGTAAATGCTTCTTTGCCGTGACATGATCCCCCAACATAATGCTGAAGTGCGATAACAGAAAACTACTGATTACAAGTCCCTCGTCCACTCCAGCGTTCGAGAGTTTGTCGCGGATCAAGTACAGAGCGTTTTGTAGATGTCCAAGAGCCTCCGCCTGTCCTTGAGTGTTCTTGTTGGCAAGTAGGGCAGCTACTGCAAGAACACTTTGTCGCAACGCGGGGTTGTGATTACTTGACGAGAACAAGGTGGCTGCAGTCCAAGGAAAGAGCTTGACATACGGAAAACATTTCTCTAACTCGGTGAGGAAAAAGTTGAAGTACGCTCCAGTTCGTTCGTCGTCGGACTTTGGGGGAGACGGGGAGTCATTGACGGAGGGAGAGGTATGATGAGAGCTGTGAGAGGCGAGGAAGTTCGACAGTGGGGCCAGACCGGTGTCTATCAGCGACTCATCCATATTGGAATCGCCCGGGAAAATGATCCCATCAAATGGATCACCTTGGATTGGTTCTGGGGCGAACGGAGGTGGGTAAATGTCGTTGGCCGGGGTCGCCGTGCTAATGGTAAAGGGCATATGACTTGCAGATGTCGAAGAGTCAGGCGAAAGTTCGAGTGGGCGGACTGAGACAGGACTGGAATCTAGAACATTAGTCTCAAAGGGTGGGGAACTACGTTTTCGCAGCGATGTACTCCGTGGCGGCGCAACTTGAACATGACGGTGAATGGCATCGAAGTCGTACTACAGCTCTTATACAGGTAAACAAGGATCAAGTAACCTTACAATCTTTGCCATGTTTCTGGCAATACGCGCATTGGGGTTTTTCTATTCATCAACAAAGCCTCGAGATACTAACACAACCTTGTGTGCACCGACGACGAAGATTTCTACGCAAATGAGCGGAACCCTCAAGTTAGGGGAAGTACCTGCAACTTACACAGCCCCCATACAGCGTTGGAAATTCCCTGAGCTTACTAGTCTCAGCCATAGCAGATGATCGAAACCCGTGTGGGCCTATTCCACAATATAAGCCACCTTCTGAGTAGGATTGGTCCTGACTCCTTCCTCATATTCGAGCGACCCTGAATCGGCCCAAATCCGTAGATCAGCTCCCAATTCCCGGCTTTCACCATTCCAGATGCTTCCGGCACCTTCCAGATGAGCGGCATCTCAGCTGAACACCCGAAGATTTCTAATTATCCCCGTTGATCATATGATTCTTATCAGCTCCAACTTTAATGGCTGTTGGTGGCGGTATCACGGCTCCACCCGACTTCCCACGTGTCTCGATATAGTTTGTGTAACTCCCGTATTCCCGGGGAGAGATAGCATGGACACCATTTTCCGACGATGAGATATTGGTCAGTTTAGGCTTTGTATTGTTCATGGTTGGTCGTTGCAGTCGTAAATCCACCCTGTTCGTGATTCGGGTGGCTGATGGTCACCGGGTCGCCAAGAGATGGCTCTTCATCGCGGGCTCGCCAGAAAAATTCATTCCCCGACCTTCTTTAAGAATTGATGTCTTGGCAGGCCGTTTCCCCCAATCCCAGACTCGTTTAGAGCCTTATAGAACGCCCACGCCGTGGGGCGGTTGTAGGTGTAGTGGTTGATTTGATAACAAAGTTTGCGTGAAGTACTGGCCCCCAATTAATTTCTGTCCCGAAAATAGGGGAATGTGTGCGCCCTCCTGCCCATCCCGCTCTTTCACACTCCTAAAAAGACCTTCCAGTGCGGCAATTAGGAAAGAGGATGTCGGAACACCAACCAGTGGCGAAAATAGCCGAGGCCACGGGATACATTTGGACAACGCCCTAGAAATCGAGAGAAGACGGTTATCCGAACACGAAACTTGGCAGAACTACCGAGCCGGGACCCACCGTATACAGATACCCTTCCTCTACAAAAGGTAATCGCTTAGCTTAGCACGGTAATCCCCTTTGGGTCTGAAGAGTTGACTTTATAGGCAGATACACGAAGAGCGACTGGATACGCCACCCGTCCATCCGAGTCCATGCCCGCGATGTACGCCCACTAGTTGCCGAAGCCTTGGCTCCTGTAGACTGCTTAGTCCTCAGAGTGACATTTGCGATGCAAAAGCATCTCTTTACCGAACGGTAAACTATCCCCTGTTGTGTGGCTGATGTTGTTAGTGCCCGATGGAGGAACCAAACACCAAGAGTAAGAAGTCCTTTCGCGAGAGAACTGGATTCTTCTCACAATAGGTACAATGCCCGAATCCAACAGTGGTCGAGACAGTGTTTGTCGCACAACCGCAATATGCTTTCTTAGCCTACTAACAGCGCTGATTGTAGTCTGTCAACTCCCGGAGTAGTCGTTACTCCCCATACCCGGAACCGCCTCCAGGTCACCAAAGATCAAGGACAGTGGCTAGGAATGCTGTTTTCTGGCTGTTTTGTCCGAACCTAGTCACACTGGCCGTAGTACTATAACTCGCTGACGGTAGTGTGCCATCCAGTCCTGCCCAAGCTCTCGAAAGACATCATGTAACACACGCCAGTTGGGTGGTGGAACTAGGGAATGACAGCGGTGACTGCCAGTCCTCGATGGCTGCTCTTCCTCGGCCGCAGGACCGTAGCGTGAGTCGAGGCGGCGCCGTTCCTTCGACTTCGCTTGCCTCTCTTATCACTGAAGAATTCGGTACGGCGCTCTCTCGTCAATCCCGACTGTACAGGACTGCAACGTAGAAAGATGTGGAAACCCCTTGCTGCGTCGGTTTATATGTCACGAAGACTCCGGACCCGGTACGAGTAGATCGGCGTGGACGTGGTGCCGTGTGTTACGGGAGGACAAAACGGACGTACTAGTACCAGCTCGGAATTTGGTGGCTGATACTATTGTGTGAGTCGTTGTTATATCCTTACCACTGAGCTTTCTCAGTGGTGGCTATTAGGCATACCCATTCCGTCGTGGTATAGCTTGAAGAAAGTTCGTAGTTTACATAGTTAATTGTATTCGTGTTGATCCATACTAGTATGTACAATATTTGAGTCTAGCTAACAATCCTCCTGGGTATTTTGACCCATTTTCCCATCCGTTTCAGTGGCCATCCAGCGAGCAATTAATCCGGCCACGTCGCCTGATTGCTCTGCAACTCTTTCATATACCCCCCTCCGGAGGTTAAGCAACATGCAAGGGTGCCCATGATACCGAGGTTCACATGCAGCATCCTTCCCCCTGTCCGACGGCACCGATCCATTTCCCCTTCCGCTCTCTTTTGTTGGCTGCCGTAATTTAAGTAATGCCGCCCGAGAAACATGCCCGTGATCTCGATGTCCGGACATTGTGAAGACGAAGCCTTTCCGAGGGGTGGCTTTGTCGGCCGCGGCTTGTTCAACGACTTGCGTTTTACTTGGATTCTGTCCGAGTCGGGTGAGGGATATTTGCTTGGCGGCGGGGATGGGGGGGATGGGGGCCCGGGAAGACAGTAATGAAGGATTCGAAGGGGGGGGGAGTTGGGTCCGGTAGACGCGCGAATGACGCCGACTTTGAAGAAAATTGTATCAAGATGGCCGGGGCAAAAAACCCACGTTTGAGGAAAATCTCAGGCAGAAACTGGACGTCTGTTGATGAAGGATTCAAGGGACTGGGACTGGGTAGAACCAAGTCGTCCCATCGACGAACGGGCGCAGGGTCTGTCGTCCAGATTTGATTTTCTTTGACAGCAGAGGGCTATGAGTTAGCTTGGCTACTAGTCTCGGGGAAATACAAATTGTGAAAGTCTGTTAGGAAGAAATTGTTGACATCAGACAAGTCATCACACGGCCCCATTTTTGAGAACAATTGTTGTTTCTCGCGGTGGTAACAGTCATGGTTGCATGGTTGATGAGGCGAATTGCGTGGAAATTATATCGTTGAAGGAAGAGCCGATCGAACTTAAAGCTCAGTTTCGGACTTGCTCCCTCGAAACGCCTGCCTGTTCTAGTGTTCACTCCGGTTCTGCTTCGACGGTCCCCACTGTCACCATAGCCACGTGTCCAACGATTTATAAATTATACCAGTGTCGTCAAGATTCTGCGCGATTTATGATTGATCAGGTGACTTGCCGACCTCGTCTATTGCCCAAAACGGAACTGGTTGCCGATATTTAATTAAAGTTCAGTCGCCGCACGGGTCACATACCTGAATAGGGACGACACGCGTAGATATGACGGGGCGGGCAAACTCTATTTCGGTGGCGTTACGTGACACTCCCTGGAAACCCAGGTCTACGCGTTTTTTACTGCCAGTGCCACTCTAGTCCTCTGAAATAGTATTGTGCTATCGAACCGGGACAATGATTTTCCTAGCCTGTCCTTCATAGTGTTTCCTACACCCGTTGATGATCCTGGAAATTCTTTAAAACCTCAATAGCCATCTCAATTTTCTCCGTCCTCGAAACATATTGCCCTTCCACAGCCCGTTTCTGTTCTTCGGGAATGAGGGTCCAGAGCTCGTCTATTAGTCCCTGTGATCTCTGTCGCGATTGTAACGCACTGGTGTTACGGTTACGGCGTCGGTTCTTCCTTCCTTCGGATTGGTGCAGCGATGCTTGATTTCTTGGGCGGCGGCGTTCGGGTGAGGTCGAGGGGGAAACTTGAACTCGCAGCCCGTGGATCTCAGGTGATGGCTGCAGAGACGGGGGTGATACGGCCGTTAGACATTTACTGCCCACTGCTGGCTTGTCTGATTCGCTCGTCTCGAGGGTAGTCGGAGGGTCCGATTTCGTCTTTGCTCCTGCGCTGTTTGCCATTTCTTCCAGATCCACCTGCTTCAAGAACTCTGCTAAAGCCATCTGCGAGCGTTGTTGAAGAGAAAGGGAGTGCGGAGGCGGCGACGGCGGATGATAAAAAGGAAAACTCGTCAGCTGTTCTGGAAAGCTCACAAAATCAATCAACGAGTCCTAACGGACATTTTGGCCACCGTGCAGTATCGGTGTATTATGCTGAAGATGGGAGATTAAAGGCAATTATTTGCACGTTCAAGAGAGAAGGAAACGTCAGGAAGTCTTACGCGTTCGCTTCCGGTTTAGGTATCCAACCCTCAACTTTGATTCAGGGGGTCGGTCACGTCACTGATGGGGTGACAACGATCTGAACTTGCAATCAAAGATAAATAGCCCCGGATCTCAACGCTAATCAGATAAAAACAATGGCACCCGATCAGCTTGAATCAGTTCACAATGATCTCACTCTCGATATCTTCCGGGAAGCGGGAGACAAGAACTTTCTGAACCGCTATGTCCAGAATCCTCAAACAGGGGTAATCGCTCCAATTTCCCTTCTCATATGTTAGGAAGTATTGTACTTTGCACTCGCGGACGAAGACCATAACGTGACTATCCACAAAGGCTCCAAAACCGGTCCCATTATCGGCACGGCAACGCAATGTCTCACGCAAGACGGCCAAACGGATGTCCACTTACTCTCTACAAAGGAATCGTTTCAATTGCACCATAAACACAGCTTATTGCCATTCTTCAACGGCAAAACTTTGTTTCAGAAAGGCGAGAGAAAATTCCACTGGAGCGGTCAGACTGCACTTGTGGAGGAACAGAGTGGGGCCTTTTTGGCGGGATTTCATGCCAGGTATTTTGAAACGGAGGAACACAAGTTGGGGAGTTTGGTGGTCACAAAGGAGGGGCAAGAGTTGTTAGATTTGGTAGTTGTCACTTGCCTTGTAATGCAGGAACGGAGCGACGAGGGAAAGTTGTCGAGGGACAAGTTCAGAGCGGCGATTGTCGGTCGAGGAGGCGTTATATTTTGAACAAGCAGAAATGAAATTGTCATGAGAGCCTTTGTCTGTCTGCCTACCGTCAGGTATTTGATGCCGACGTGGTAATCGAAGTCATTCACAGTCCGCAAGGGAAAGCGGGAAAGTGGAATGCGGGAACGTGGTCGGAGATTAGGCTTCAAAGATCGGGAGGACACTGCATCGACTGTTTCTGGTCCTTAATTTTATTTTAAGAGACATTGTGCGGACTACTGTAGTTTAGCGCCGATTCGACCAGTGTCGGCTATCGATTCAGTCGAAAAGGATCCGGTCGTTTCAACTTCTTGTTTGAAAAGCCTTTAAAGAGCAACAAAGGGTTATATCAACGATGAGGGCGGGCTCTCCGGGCGATGGGTGCGTTACCCCGGGTGCAACGGCAGGCTTGATAGTTTGAATGAATTGAATAATTATATCGAAGCTACTACTGGATAATCCCCTTAAGACTAGCATTCTCCTTAACATTTCAAGTTCTTTAGCCTCAATACCAGCTTAATATTCCTGGGAACGAAAGAACAAATTCCGCAACACTAAGATCCCCACACTCGAGGCTCCACACGTCTCGCATCGACGAACACCGATCAGCTCCATCTAATAAAGTGAATACTGAGGGAATCTTGTGGTCTGAAATTGGCCACTGTCCGTCATAACTCCGGATCCAGTTCCTAATCCATGCATTGGCTTGAAATAAGCAATTCGGAGTTTGAGAAAGGAGATACCAGTCGGGTGACGAGAGCTTGTTAAAACCAATCCGGCAAGAAACAAATTCCGAAGTCCAAGGTGGCCGTCAAACGCTCGGGAGGGACATGCTCGACAAACCGAGAGGGCCGAAACCATAGCCATGTTATCGCTTTCGATAGAGTGTTTTGATAATAACATATTTTTTAACAGCTGCAGAGTGAAATGTAGAAAGTAATGTTCAATACCCTCGGTTTTCGGCAGTTGATGAGGAAATGGGCGCGCAAAGTCATTAAGATTGATTTTCTCCAAGTTCTGAACGTCGTAATTCGATAGAGAGTTGAGTTCAGGAAGGAGATGAATGAGTTCCTGAACGACTCGTCGTAATTCGCATGCGATTTCTTCGTTTAACGATTCATTTCGTGGAAGGCGATTGATCCGCGAAAGGAAGTAGATGAAATAATAATTAAAAGACAGTTGAAGTCTTCGAAATCGGCAATGTGACCGGAGCATGGCTGATTGTTGCATAAATGGGTCAATTGAGATTGAGGAGATGGAATAGTATGACCGGACCTTGACAAATATCTTCTCGATCTGAGGTGTAAATGCGGATTGCAGAAAAAAATTCCGCACGATTGTTGTAACCCATCGATCAAGAATTGCAAGACACATGTTCTCCATTCCAAGCCACTCCTGCGGACTCAACACGGACGGAGTGTTCCGTAGATTTTTTAATGCTTGCGAGATTCCGACAATATGAGCTAAGAGCGTGTCAATTGACTCGTTGTGACGAAGCGCAAGTCCCGCGAGAAAATGGGACGCGTAAACGATATCAACGAGTGCTGAGATTGAAATAGCTTTTTGAAGCTCTTTATAACATAAGGCGAGGTATTGCAGTTTAGTTTGTGTATTTTCATTGTCCAAAATCGAGATTGCACACGCCAATGCTGCATAACGAACAGGTTTCGAGCCAGCCGTAAGCAAGAGAAATGCCACCCGCTGCTTCAAAACATCATCCACTGGGGATAGAGTATGGACGTCATAAGATCGAGTGAAGGGACGGCTCCAGCGACAACAGAATAACCCTTGGATATATAGAGCTTCTACTCCAGTAAAGGAGATGTCTCCGGGACTTCCGACTGGGCGATCCAATAACGCTATACTATACCCCCCGTCGTAACGAAGGGATTGCGTAGTTGCCTGTTTGGATTGAGTCTTTGGCCCGAAAGTTTTCTCTTCAGTGCCGCACGATAAGCCTCGCTCTTTGCATAATTTGCAGGGTGCTTCCAGACTTTCGTATACGCACAGACAGTCAGCAAATTTTCTGTTGCATTTACCTTCTGCCGCCATTTACGACAAGTTATACATCTCCTGCATCCTGCTCGGCCATAGCGATTGGGGCCAACAAGTCTTGGTCGGAGGTCCTTACGGTTCCTAATCAACATCAACTGGGGCGGGACAGACTCTGTACCTCTTTATCCTAACCGGCTCTCCGTTGGTAGCGATGGTGGTTCTCTGAAATACAGTTGCATCATGCGAAATGAATGCAGTTCCTTGTGTCTGATTGAGTTCTCCGGCAGAAGACTGCCCGAATGTATGAGTGGCGCCTTCTTTCAAAGAATATGCTTCAAGCGACGAATCGGGTATACTGACTAGAGATTTGTCGGTGTGGACTTTAGGCACAGTACCCATGAAGCTGCCCGCAAGCCAGTCAGATAGCGGTCGCTGATCAGAGAGGGAAAAGTCGTGCGTGACGTCGATATGATCTATGACAGCAGGCGGACTCTGGTTCCAGTCCCCAATATTCTCTGAAAAGTTGAACTCCATCGACTAATACGGTGAAACCGACAGGGTACTAGAAGTTGTGCGGGGACGTGAAATAATGGAGGGCGATGATGTAGAGGATGGATAAATGTACCTTGAAATTAGGAGAACAGAAGAATCGCGTTGGGCGGACTGAGGGCTATTTAACACCCGTGCGGCACTACGGTCCTTTGTTCGGAGCCCCGGTCCGCTGGACCGCGCTTTGCTTCCTGTATTTTTCCGGGGCAAATGTGAAAATGTCATCACCGGATCGAGGGCTTTCAAAGCGAGTCTGGACGACCTCCCCCCCCCT
>Ga0182024_10019638_pt1 | contig 12433 bp, 10 predicted proteins | sample P32metaG_FD_120480 | JGI IMG/M metagenome (GOLD analysis project Ga0182024, IMG submission 120480) | Permafrost microbial communities from Stordalen Mire, Sweden - P3-2 metaG (Illumina Assembly) | ecosystem: Environmental > Terrestrial > Soil > Wetlands > Permafrost | place: Sweden: Stordalen...
GCCATGCCATCCCCGTCCCGTAGTCGGCAGGTGTTCGCGGCGGAGTGGGCGCCCTCCCCGACCCGAGGGCGGATTAGGAGTGTCGGCCCGGGGCGAACTGAACACAGTAGATCACTCCCAGTACCAGAAGCACGCAGCCCCACCAGGCATTGGCGTGATACTGGAACAGCACAACCGGGTTCGCGGGTGGGGAGAAGATTTCCCAGATACCCGCTCCAGCAATCAGAATCCCGTTCACCAGCAGTGAAATGCCGATGAAAAACCAGATTGAAACTTCTCCCTCACGCATTTCGTCACCCGTCATTCCTACCAGAAAATAATGTTGAGAACTACGAACACCACGCCGATCACGGCCGCCCAGAATACCGGTCGTTGGTAGAACGGCACCTCGGCTTCATGAGGCATCGCGGTCACTCCGTACACTAAGCCCGCCAGTTCGCTATCCTGCCTCGGCTTCGTCATATAGCTGACCGCCACAGTCACCACGACGCAAACAATCCAGGACCACAAGGCGCGGTACATGTTCTCGGCCATGTCGCGAGCATTGGGGGAGAGCGCCACATAGCGCAGGGCCGTGGGATCGACTTTCACCCACGCCCATATGCCGATCGAAGACAGCGTGCCCGCCAACAGACCCAAGAAACCTCCTGCATCGGTGGCGCGCTTCCACAACATGCCGAGGATCACGGTTCCGAATAGCGGCGCAATGAAAAAACTGAACAACGCCTGCACGTAATCCATAATGCTGCCAAACTGCATGACCAGGTAAGCGGTGCCGATGCTAATCAGAACTCCGAGAATCGTGCACCAGCGCCCCATGCTCACATAGTGATCATCGCGGGCCGTCTTGTTGATGAGCGCGCGGTAGATGTCGTAGGTCCAGACGGTGGTAAACGCGCTGACGTTGCCGGCCATCCCGGACATGAATCCGGCGATGAGCGCGGTGATTCCCAAGCCCAGGAGGCCGGGCCCGCAGTAGCGCGCCAGCATCAACGGCAGTACCTCGTTATAGCTGTGGCCGCCGCTGGCGATCGCTTCCGGTGCCCCCACCAGCTTGACCGGCAAAACCGCCAGAGCCAGTAGCCCCGGCAGAATCACGATGAATGGAACCGCCATCTTGAAGGCCGATCCGATGATGGGAGCCATTTTCGCTGATCGCAAGTCCTTGGCCGCCAGCACCCGTTGCACCACCAGAAAGTCGGTCGTCCAATATCCGAACGAGATCACGAACCCTAGGCCCAGAACAATTCCCGTCCAGTGAATGCCCATGGGATTGTCACTGAACGAGCCCAGTGTCGACCAAAGATGCGTGTACTGGCCGGAGGCGTTGTGGGCGATCTGCAGCTTGAGATTGGTCCATCCGCCGGCTTCGACCAAGCCCAGGATGGGGATCAGCAGCGCACCCGCCCAAATCAAGATGAACTGCAGCACCTCGTTGAAGATGGCTGAGCGCAACCCGCCTAGGGCGACATAAATCGCGACCGTGATGGACGATACCCAGATGCTGAAATGAATGTCCCAGCCAAGCACCACTTTCATGACCAACGCCATCGAGTACATGTTGATCCCGCTCATGAGCACTGTCATGAAGGCGAAGGAAACCGCGGAAAGCGCGCGACTGGGCTCCCCAAACCGCAACTTTAGATATCCCGGGACCGAATGGGTCTTGGAGATGTAATAGAACGGCATCATCACCAGTGCCAGAAACAGCATGGCGGGGATGGCTCCGATCCAATACCAGTGGGTTGCCAGAATGCCGTATTGGTAGGCGGCTGCCGCCCAACCCATCAGTTCCAGGGAGCCCAGGTTGGCAGAAAGGAAACTGAGACCGGCGACCCACGCCGTCATCTCCCGGCCTGCCATGAAAAAATCTTCGCCCGTATTCGACCGCCCCCGTAGGTAGAAACCGATCCCCAAAACCAAGGCGAAGTAAAACGCTACGATGACAATATCGACCGGGGCCAAGTGCACGAGCGTGTTGGTAACAAACATCGCAACCGTGGGCATCATTTTTTTCCTTTAGCTGCCGTCCATCGTCCGCGTTGCTTCCGTGCGTTTTGAGTCCGAGGTACCATTCAGAGCGCAGAGGATTCCGAATCTCCGGATTGGGCACCCAGGGCGCCATGCATGGGATCGGTGAGGCATGAGGAAGGCGCCGGCGAAAATCATGAGCATGGGTAGGTCCAAAAGCGCGAATCGGTTTTTTGCAGCCGCGTCGCCGCAATCATGCTCGATAAACGCCTAGCAACGTGGTAGGCAATCGTTTACTGCTCGAAAAAAGTAGTGCAATTCAGTCGACTTTGTCAAATGGCGGTTGCCGCGCGTCCCTGGGCGAAAAACCCTGCTCGTCATTCTTTATTCTTTTTGTTCTGTCGGATCTTCCACCGACCGCTGCTTCCACAGGATCTGACGAAGCATGCCGAGCCAGACCTTGGCGTCGTGCGATTCCAGGTTGAGCCGGCGCACTAGGCGACGCACTTTCTCCTCCACGTAGGTGGGCGGGCGCGAGTGCATATAGCCGCTGGTCCCGAGCACCTCGCACAGAATCGTGGTGATAAGTTCAACATCGCGGGCGGGCGCTGCTTTGCGTTTCTCCGGTTGAGGCAGCGACTTCCCGTTCCGCACCAGCTCGTAAAGGCAGACCGCAACCGCCTGCCCTAGGTTCATCGAAATGTTCCCTTCCCCGGTGGGAATGCGCATGAGCCAGTGGCAATGGCTGAAATCCTGGTTGGAGAGGCCGAATTTTTCCGAACCAAAGAGGAGGGCGACCGGGCTCGATCCGAGCCGCTTGCGAATGAGCCGCGCACCGTTTTCGAGCCGGCGCATCGGATGCTGCAAGTGCCGGTCGCGCACCGCCGTGGTGCCGACCACTAACGTACAATCGGCAACCGCTTCCGCTACGCTGTCGTATTGCTCGGCAGCCGCCAGCAGTTCTGCTGCACCGACCGCCGAGCGCGCCTGGCGAAAGGCGGCGTCAAACGGGTTGACCACTCGCAGATGAGAGAAGCCGAAGTTGCTCATGGCGCGGGCCGCCGCCCCAATATTGAGGGGATTGCGCGTCGCCACCAGAACCACGCGCAGACGGTCAAGTGCAGGCAGGAGAGGCAACAGCGCATATTCTATCGTAGCGGCCCCCGGGAACAAGCAGTGGCGTTTGCGCGCGCGGAACACAGAGCAAGGAAGATCGGGTAGACTTTGGATCGAGAACTTCTATGAGCCGACTGCGGGTCATCGCCTCCCTACTACTTTTGCTTTTTCCCCTGCTTGCGCACCAGCCAAGCGCGTGCGCTCAAGCGTCAGAGCAAAGCCCGAATGTCCTCACGATCGATGCCGGGGCCCCGGCCCATCCCTTCCCCCATTTCTGGGAGCAGATGTTCGGCTCAGGCCGTGCCAACCTCGCCCTTCGCGAGAGCTATCGCGACGACCTGCGCAGCGTAAAGCAGATTACCGGTTTCAACTACGTCCGCTTTCACGCCATCCTCATGGATGAGAACGGCGTGTACAGCGAAGACGCCCAAGGCCGACCGGTCTATAACTTCTCTTACGTGGATCAGATTTACGACGGCCTTTTACAGAATGGCGTACGCCCTTTCGTCGAGCTCAGCTTCATGCCCCGGCAGCTGGCGGCCCGGGAGGCCTTCATGTCGTTCTGGTACAAACCAAATGTGGCCCCTCCCAAGGACTGGAGCAAGTGGGACGATCTTATCTATCAGTTCACCAAACACCTGGTGGACCGCTACGGCATCGACGAAGTCGCGACTTGGTACTTCGAAGTCTGGAACGAACCGAATATTGATTTTTGGGCGGGGGATCCCAAGCAGGCGACCTACTTTGAGCTGTACGACCACAGCGCGACCAACATCAAGCGCGTCAGCCAACGCTTGCGGGTGGGCGGTCCGGCGACGGCGCAGGCGGCTTGGGCGGACGCATTCATCAAGCACTGCGCCGACAACCATGTGCCGGTCGACTTTGTATCGACGCACGTTTACGGCAACGACAGCGCCCACGATGTGTTCGGCACCGAGGAAACTATTTCGCGCGATCAGATGGTCTGCCGGGCGGTGAAAAAGGTTCACGAGCAGATCAAAGCCTCGCCCCTTCCCGCTCTGCCCCTGATTTGGAGTGAGTTCAATGCCAGTTACAAGGCCGAGCCGGAAGTAACCGACGCGCTTTACATGGGGCCTTGGCTGGCCAACACCATCCGGACCTGCGATGGCTTGGTCGAGGTGATGTCCTATTGGACTTTTTCCGACGTGTTCGAGGAGCAAGGGGTGGTGAAACAGCCCTTCTACGGCGGTTTCGGCCTGTTGGCGGTCGGAGGCATTCCGAAACCCGCCTACAACGCTTTTAAGCTCCTGCACCGGCTGGGCGAAGAGCGCCTCGCACTCGACTCCGATTCCGCGCTGCTAACGCGACGCAAAGACGGCACTCTGGTCGTGGCGCTCTGGAATCTGTTTCCGCCCGGCCAATCCGGGCCGCAGAAGATCGTGAACCTGCAGTTGAAAGCCGGCACCCGGGCGCGCCGCGCCTATATCTCGCGCGTCGATCAGAGCGATGGAGACGTTCTGCCGGCCTACGAAAAGATGGGTTCTCCTCCCTATCCGACGGCCGCGCAACTCGAAGCGCTTCGGAAGGCCGCCGAGACTCCAGCACCCGAAGTGCAGAAACTAAGCGGTGGAGCACTGACGGTTACCATTCCACCTGACGGCCTGGCCCTCATCGAACTGAGGAAGTAGCCGCGATCGTGACGGGCCGTGGGTCCTGTTCCCGGGCAGCCTAGCCATTCCCGCAATCGGGCGCTATAGTTGTACCGCAAAAACTGAGCCTCGAGGAATCCTTGCCATGAACCAGTTCGCGAAGCTGAACCGGCAGTACATTGGCGGTGTATGGCGCGATGGGTCGAGTACGAAGACGCTGACTGACAGAAACCCTTACAACGGGAAATCGATCGCCGACTTTAAGCTGGCGAGCCTCTCGGATCTGGATGAGGCCTACCGCTCGGCCGCCGCTGCGCAGAAAATTTGGGCCGAGGTCAATCCTTTCGAGAAGCGCGCTATTCTGGAGAAGGCCATCAACTGGATCGAACAAAACGAAGCCGACATCACCGACATGATCATCGAGGAGCTGGGTGGCACGCATTTCAAGGCGTTCATCGAGATCATGCTGACGAAAACCTTCGTCAAGGAAGCCTCGACCTATCCGCTGCGAATGACGGGCGAGATTCTTCCCTCCATGATCGATGGCAAGGAGAACCGCCTGTATCGGGTGCCCGTGGGCGTGGTGGGCGTTATCAGCCCGTTCAATTTTCCCTTCAACCTGAGCATGCGCTCGGTGGCTCCGGCGCTCGGCGCAGGAAACGGTGTGGTTCTCAAGCCGCACGATGACACTCCCATCGTGGGGGGAACGCTGATCGCGAAAATATTTGAGGAGGCGGGAATTCCCAAAGGCCTGCTGAATGTTGTGGTGGCAGACATCGGCGAAATCGGCGACGCCTTTGTGGAGCATCCCATTCCGCGCGTCATCTCCTTCACCGGATCGGAGGCGGTAGGACGCCACATTGGCGGGGTTGCCGGTAGGGCTCTGAAGAAAGCCATCCTCGAACTTGGGGGAAACAGTGCCATGATCGTGCTCGAAGACGCCGACCTGCAGATCGCCGTCAATGCCGCGGTTTTTGGACGTTTTGCTCATCAGGGGCAGGTCTGCATGTGCACCAATCGGATTCTGGTGCAGCGCGGCGTTTACGACAGATTCTTGGAGAAGTTCGTGGCACAGGTTTCTAAGCTGAAGGTGGGCAATCCTCGGGAAGCCGAGACTGATCTGGGTCCACTCATCAACCAGCGCCAGGCCGAGACCTATGCCAAACAGGTGCAGAAAGGCATCGACGAGGGAGCACGACCGGTACTGCGCGGGACCATCGAAGGCAATGTCGCGACCCCCACCATTTTTGCCGATGTGAAACCGGACATGTGGGTGGCGCAGCACGAAATGTTCGGACCGGCGGTGTGCGTGATGCCCTTTGACACGCCAAAGGATGCAATCCGGATGGCCAACGACAGTCCGTACGGTCTGAGCGGATCCATCCTCACGCGCGACGTCGAGGTGGGCGCCGAGCTGGCCAAGCAACTCGAATCCGGAATGGTTCACGTGAATGACAGCACGATCAATGATGATCCGCTGGTTGCATTCGGAGGGGAAAAGGCGTCCGGAGTGGGCCGCCTCAACGGGAAATGGGCGCTTGAAGAATTTACTACCATGAAGTGGGTGTCGGTGCAGCACAAGCCGAGGCACTATCCGTTTGAGCCTGCGGCTTCCTAGCCGACAGTGCCGGGTGTCGGCGATTGCCGCAAGGCACAACCTAACATCGCGGACTAGGGACCAAGTTGCTGGCTCGAACTCCTGACTCCAACTTTTACACCCAATGCATAAGGGTCGGTCACCCGCCCGCCAACCAAAGTCACAGACTATTCGTCAGCTCGATGAATCATCATCGTGGCCTGGCCGCCAAAGGCGGATGATGAAGCAAATCAGAATGGCTGGCACCACTCCCGCTAGAAACACATACACGAATGACGGCGAACAGGCGATTCCAGCCACACCGCCAGGATGATCTCGAAGTCAACCTTTCACCATCATGCCCAGCGAGACGATAGGCAGCAATAAGCAAGCGGTTGCCCAGTTCTTGTCCACCCCTTGGGGTCGAACTCCCGACCATCCGAAACCAGACCCGTCCAGCGGCGAAAACGACGACCGGGAACCCGAAGGCCATCCCCAAACTGATTCCGAGTGTTGAGATATCTGTGTACAACTCAGCGGGCACACTGAAAGCCGGTGTAAGTAAAAGTCGCTCCGCCGTAGAGAACCTTGATCCCCGGATCGTCGGCAGCTTTCTGTGCGCTCACCTGCTCCCCAAGAATGGAGCTAGGCGGCCACCTCGCGCCTGGTGAGCACGGATTTGACGGCCGCGACGATCTTGTCCTCGTTCGGCAGAATATAGTTTTCGAGAGGTTCGCTGTAAGGCACCGGACAATCGAGTGCGGTAACCATCTTGAGAGCTGCTTTAAGATGATCGAACCCGTGTTCGGCGACTTCAGCGGCGATGATGGCAGCGGCCGAGCCGTGACGCGTGCCCTGGTCGACCAGCACGAGATGTCCCGTCTTGTTGACCGACTTGAGGATGGTCTCAACATCGAGCGGCGCCAGAGTGCGCGGATCGATGACTTCCGCACTGATGCCTTCTTTGGACAGGCGCTCCGCGGCGGCCAGAGATTTCTTCACCATCCATCCCGTGGCCACAATCGTGATGTCGCTCCCGGGCCGCTTTACCTCCGCCAGACCGAGGGGAATCGCATAATTCCCGTCCGGCACTTCCCCCTTGTCGAGCGTCAGCATGTAGTGGTGGAGATAGACGACGGGATTGTCGTCCCGGATGGCTGAGGTCAGCAGACCTTTGGCGTCGGCGGGCGTGGATGGCACGACCACCTTCAATCCCGCAATCCCCATCATGGTGTGATAGAGGCAGTTGGAGTGCTGCCCCGCCCAGCCCGCAGCGAATCCGTAGCCTGCCTTAAACACCACCGGCACTTTGACCTGACCGCCGGACATATAGTGGAAGCGAGGGGCTTCGTTGAGCACCTGGTCCATGGCGACGAGCATGAACTCGCTCATCCACAACTCGACGATTGGGCGCAGGCCGGTCATGGCCGCCCCCACGCCGATGCCGGTCTCCGCGGTCTCGGAAATAGGTGCGAGACGGACGCGGTTCTTGCCAAATTTCTTGAGCATCGGATCGCGTTCGGTCATGGCCATGTTCTGGCCATAGAATACGACGTCGGGGTCCAGTTGCATTTCTTCGACAATCGCCGCGGCGATTGCGTCACCGTACATCATTACCGACGCCATCAGCGGTTCCTCCTAGGCGTACACATAGTTCACCGCCTCTTCGGGGGCGGGCAAGGGGCTGGCCAGCGCGAACTTCACGGCGTCGTCCAGTTCGGCCCGGGCAGCGTTCTCAATGCCTCTGGCTTTGGTTTCTGAAAGCACCCCGTCCTTCACCAGACGGGCACGGAATCTCGGGATCGGGTCTTTCGCCTTCCATTTCTCGAATTCCGCCCGATTGCCATACACCCCGATCGCCTCGTGCTCAGGAAACTGTGTGGGCAAAGGCGGAACGGTAATAACATTGCCATGCGCGCTCAAGCGGTAGAACTTCGATTCCACCAGGCTCGGCCCCTTCCCCGCCCGGGCGCGGTCCGCGGCTTTTTTGACCGCAGCCCGCACCTTGAGTGCATCGGTGCCATCAACGGTCACGCCGGGGATGCTAAAGGCTTGCGCTTTCTGGGACAACGGGTCTCCGGCAATGGCGTTCGCGTCTTCCAGGCTGTAATGCGTGTAGGCCTGATACTGATTGTTCTCGAGGACGTAAACAATGGGTAGTTTCCAGACGGCCGCCATGTTCAGTGATTCGAAAAACGCGCCTTGCTTCGATGCGCCGTCGCCGAAGAAACAATAAACCACCTGCCCCGGATGCTTCACCTGTGCGGTCAATGCAGCGCCGGTGGCCTGAGCGATGCCCGCTCCGATGATTCCGTTGGCGCTTGGAAAATGATGGGCCGGGTCGGCGAGGTGCATGGATCCGCCAAAACCCTTGCACAGGCCATCTTTGCGTCCGAAAATCTCCGCCATGACATTCCGCGTCGGCGAGCCGAGCACGATGGCATAGCCGTGGCAGCGGTAGCTCGGCATCACCAGGTCATTTCTCTCGCGGGTAGATAGCGCGCCGACGATGCTGGCCTCGGCACCATCGCCCAGATGCGAGTGCCCGCGAATGACGCCCGGATGTTCAATGAAAGCTCGCTTGACTCGTTCTTCGAATTCGCGGATGCGCACCATTTGCGTGTACATCCAGATCAAGCGGCTTTTTTCGAGTTTTTCCTTCTTCGCCTTTGGCATGGCTCATTCCTCCCGCCGCCAGGGCTAGGGCACTGATTCCCCAGGCTGGCCGATGTAGCACAAGGGATCGCCCACCGCCACTGCGAGGTTCTCGCGCGCAACAATCTTCAGCAGCACCCCCTGCGCCGGGGATTCTAGCTCATAACTCACTTTTTCGGTCTCCAGTTCGACCAGGGGTTCGCCTTGGCGAACCGGCTCTCCCTCGTGCTTGATCCAGCGCACAACATTCACCTTGGTGCTGGTGACGCCGCCTGATTTCGGAACGATGACCGGGTTGACGATGGCTTCCCCCTCTTCGCTCGATGACTCGCTCTTCGCCACGCCGCCTAGTGGACACTCCGATCCACCTTCTCCCAGTACGGCTTGCGTAGCTCTTTTCGGTCGATCTTGCCGGCCGGAGTCTTGGGAATTTCCGCTCGGAATTCGACCGACTTCGGGGATTTTACCCCGCCGAGTTTGGCCTTGCAGTGGGCCACCGTCTCTTCCTCCGACAGGCATTCTTTGTCTTTCAAGACGATGATGGCCTTGACCGCCTCACCCCAGGTATCGTCAGGAACGCCAATGATCGCGCATTCTTGAACTTGAGGAAGCGCCATGATCCCCGCCTCCACTTCGGCGCAATAGACGTTGAAGCCTCCGGTAATGATCATGTCCTTCTTGCGGTCGACGATGTAGACATAGCCATAGGGGTCCATGTAGCCGACATCGCCCGTATGGTGCCAGCCGAATGCTCGTATTTCCGCCGTCGCCTCGGACATGTTGTAGTAGCCGGGGGTCACGAGCGCGCCCCGGGCCACGATTTCTCCGTGTTGGTTGGGAGGCAGAATCCGGCCTTCTTCGTCCATCAAGGCCAGGCGTACGGCGGAGGTCGGTTGGCCGCAGCTGCGCAAGCGCTCGGGGTGCTCGCCGGCAGCGGCGGCCGCGAGCGTCTTCGGGTCCAGCCAGGTCAACAACATGGGCGCTTCGGTTTGTCCATAACATTGACAAATGCAGGGTCCGAAAATCTCAACGCCCTTTTTCAGCTTGTCCGGCGACACCGGAGATCCAGCCAGCAGAAACACCCGCAAGCTCGAATAGTCGAAGTTGTCGACCTCGGGATGGGAGAGCAAATTGTAAAAGGCGGTGGGCGGGAGAAAAAGATGCGTGACCTGGAAGCGCTCGATATTACGCAGCACTTCGAGCGCATCAAACTTCGGCATGATGACGTTGGTAGCGCCAATTGCGAACATTGTGAACGCCACCACACCCGCGGCGTGCGACAACGGCGCAACGTTGAGACAGACCGGTGCGGTCTCCTCCGAGCGCCAGTAGTGCGAGGCCATTTCGGTCATGGTCCCCCACGCCAGACTGGTGACTCGGACACCCTTGGCCGGCCCGGTCGTACCCCCGGTCGGCACGATGCCCACCAAACGATCGAGGTTCCCGGAGGAATCGGCCCAATCCACGTCATCGGCCTCGGTTCCTCGCTCCATGAACGACAACAGGGAGGGATTGTCGCCATCCTCGCGATCCATGCAGATCAGATGACGCAGCGAGGGAACCCGGGCTTGTATCTCGGAAACGTTGGCCTTGAAGTCACTGTGATAGAAAAGCCAGGAGGTCTCCACGTAGTTCATGTAAGCGGCGTTGTCATCGGTAGAATTTCGGTAGTTGATCGGAACCCAGACGGCGCCGGCGCGCATCATGCCGAGCATGCAGAACAGAACCTGGGCGTTGTTGTGCGAGTAGATGGCGGCACACTCCTCGCCACGCAACCCGCTGGCCCACATGGCGCGCGCGATCCGGACACTGATGTCCCGCATTTCCGGATAGGAATAGAGCACCTTGCCGTCGATGATGGCGGCCCGATCGGGATGCGCATCCGCGCCTTTGTCGAAGTAATCGATTGCTCGCATAGCATTTGGCCCCGGGGCCGTCGAGCCCCAGGGTCGGTCCATTACGAATAGAGCTTTGCTTTGGCCAATCCGTGGCTTTCGACCGTTTTCAGCAGCTCACGATGGCCAAACGCCTGCGCCGCCGACGCGAAGCCGACCTTTTTTGGCGCCGAGTGAATCAAATTGTGCGCCGCCCATGCCTGGATGAGGCCGGTCTGCTTGTAGCAGCAAGTCCCGAAAATGACGCATTGCACAAAGTCCGTGGTACCGCGTCCGGCGATCACATCGATGGTCCGCTGCTCGCGTGAGTTCTCCCGCGGCGGCGTGCTGCCTTGCACCGAATTCGCCATTTCGGCCAGCCTGCGCTCTTGTTCTTCCTTCGGCAAGGGGCGGATCTGCTCCTCGAACAGTTTCTCTGTCGCCGCGACCCCCTCCATGATTTGGCGGTCGAGCAACCCTCCAATCGAACGGACATTGGCAACCTGAGGATGGTCCTTGAACCAGACCGGATGGGGAAAACCGCCCCAGGCCAGCGCCAACTGGGTTTGAATCGAGCCGGGCACAACCACGTCGTAGCGGGTGGCGCGAGGCCATGGCTTGTACTGGTTTTGCTCGAGGTAATAGCCGTCGGTCTGAATGACCGCAAAGATCGTCTGCGTCGAACCGAAAGTAGGTATGCCCTTGAACATGGTGAGAGTCTCGAGCGTGTCAATGGCGGCAGAGTCCACACAGAGGCGGGCCGCGGCATCACTGACCGCGGACATGAAGGCCGTTCCCGGCGCGGCCAGAAGTCCCTTGGCAGCAAACTTCGCGCCCCAGTTCTCTGCGACTGTTCTCGCCCACGTTTGTTCACCTCCAATGTCGAGATAGTGACATCCCGCCCTCAGCGCGGCCTCGATCACACGCGGGCCGTTATAGATGAACGGGCCGACCGTATTACAGACTACTTTGGCACCGGTAAAAAGCTTGGTCAGCTCATCCACCGAGCCGGCGGTCTCGGCAATTTCGTAATCTGCCGTCTCGATGCCAGGTACGCGGCCGATCACGTCCTCGATTTTCGACCGGTTTCGCCCGGCCGCGATGAACGGTACGTTGTATTCGCGCAGGTACTCGACCACGAGTCGGCCGGAAAACCCATTGGCTCCGTACACCACCACAGGTCGCTGCTTATCCATCGTCGAACCTCTGAATGTGAGTGACTTCTTAAGATCAAACAGATCAACTATAGACCCGTCCTAAGTTCAGCCCCGTCCTGCGGATAAGGCGACACGTAAATCGAAGAATTCGAGTTGCGGCGCTGCCGGACCCCTCAGCGGTTGTCCGGATAGCGAAAGACTGCATCGATCGGCAGGACGGCGGGAGCATCTCGACCGGGTACTTTTCCGCCCCTGCCAACCGTGTGCATGCTGGCCCGGAACCAGATTCTAGGCTAAAGTATCTTTATTGCTAGTAGGCACCTTTCTGTAACCTAGTGTCGAGGAGGACCCTGGGAATGGGAAACTACAATTGCCCGGTCACACTGACGGCGAACATCATTGGCGGCAAGTGGAAGCCGTCGATCTTGTTCTTTCTCGAAGGCGGAACACGCCGGTTTGGGGAACTTCAAAAGC
>Ga0182024_10019639_pt1 | contig 12432 bp, 10 predicted proteins | sample P32metaG_FD_120480 | JGI IMG/M metagenome (GOLD analysis project Ga0182024, IMG submission 120480) | Permafrost microbial communities from Stordalen Mire, Sweden - P3-2 metaG (Illumina Assembly) | ecosystem: Environmental > Terrestrial > Soil > Wetlands > Permafrost | place: Sweden: Stordalen...
CCCGCCAGTGCCGCCAGCACGCGGATTTCATCGATGAACCGCTTTTCCCCGGCCGGGTTGCCTTTGGACAGGGCGGGCAGCACCTTTATCAGGACGGGCCGGGTCACGTCGCCGGGCAGTTTCTCGTCGCCGGCATAAACCGAGCCGCCGGTGGATTGCACCACGAGTGAGGTCAGGACGAATCGGTCGAATTGTTTTTTCATCGGCTGCGCTCAGGGTGACGGCTTGAAGCCGTCAGTTTGGCTTGATCGGGTTCAGGCTCGATTGCTCCTTGATGCTGAACGTCAGCCAGCGGTCGGCAAAGCGCCCCAGGGCGGACGCGTATTGGTCATCCGTGGGGTCGAACCCCGGCGGAGGAGCCAGAAACTGGTTGAGATACAGGTCCTGGTCATGGGCAGCCGGTTCGAGGCAGCGCATCTTACTCTCTGGCGATGACAGGACGATCTGCAGCCGTATCCATGCCCGCTGGCTGCCCGGCCAGTCCTTCGCCTCGGAAAGACGCCAGGCATCGCCGAACAATACGACGGTTTCGGGGGGCATGCGATGGATTTTGACCTGCGTCTTGAGCCAGGGCATGAGGCTGTCGTAAGCCGTGTCCCAATTCTGCGGCGGAGTGCGAGGGGCCAGCACCTGGTAATAGCCGACCACACCGAGGACCACGAGCATCACCACCACGGCGGTGATCAGGACCGCCCGGCTTGTGCCCGCGCCGCTGGCGGACTCGATCCGCAGGACCGTCTGCTCGGTTAGGCGGATTCTGTCGCCCGGCCGGACCCGGACGCGCCCGTTCACCCTGGCCTCGCCGACCCATGTCCCCAGGGCCGAGAGGTTCTCCAGGAAGCACTGGTCGTGGTCGCAGGTGACCAGTGCGTGTTCCCATGAGACGTCCTCGACCGACAGCCTGACGGCCGCCGCCTTGCCCCGCCCGATCATATTCGGTCCCGGCTGCAGGGGTTGCACAAGCCCTTGGTCCGGGCCTTCGATAACGCGGATGAGCAGGTCCATATGACTACTTTAACCGCAACCCGCCCTGCATAAAGCGGACGAGGATCGTGCCGAAGAGGAGAATGATCGCGGCGAGCAGCACCAGGGTGGAGGGGATCATGACCAGCACGCCGGCTGCGCCGGCCTTGCTCTGGGCCATCAGGATGCGCTCGGCGGCCATGCGGTCGGCCTGGCGCTCGAGGGTGTCGGCCAGCGGCCAGCCCAACTCCTCCGATTGCGCGATCGCCTCGGCCAGGGCGCCGATGTCGGCCGCCTTGACCCGGTCGGCCAGGCGCCGCAGCGACTCCACGCGCGGCGCGCCCATCTCGATCTCGGCCAGCACCTGCCCCAGCTCGTCGCCGACGGGGTGCTCGTTGTAATCGGCCACGACCTTGCGGATGGCGATGGTCAGCGACGTGCCGGAGCGCAGGATCAGCACGATCAGATCCAGGACGTAGGGCATGGCCCTGAGGATCTGCGATTCGCGGATCTCCGCCTGGCTCTTGAAATAAGAGACCATCCCGAGGAACCCGCACGGCAGCGCGCAGAATCCGAACCAGGCGTAGGCCGGGCCGCCGATCACTGCCGCCGAAAAGCCAACAAACAGTCCCGCGACGATGCTTAACAGGACGCCGAGTGCCACCAGTTCGTCTTCATCGAGGCCGCCGGGATAGGCGGCGCGGGCATACGGCTCGCGGACGTAGCGGCGCAGGGGCTCGGTGCCCATCCGCGACAGCAGCAAGGCCGGGATGCGCAGCCAGACCAGGAAGAACCCGAACGCCGGCGAGTTGGCCAGGGCCCGCCGCCGCATCTCCGCGCGGCGGATGGAGGGGTCGGCGGGAAGAGCACCTTCAACGACTTCGCCGCGCAAGCCCCGATAAGCCACCACACCCAGGCACGTGGCTGCCGCGCCGAAGCAAAGTGAAGAGAGAAGTTTCAGGAGATCGGGGGACATGATTGTTGGAAGAGTCCTTTGTCCTTTGTCACTTGTCCTTTGTCATTTGTCCTTGGTCCTTTGTCCCTGCCGGGATCAATAGCAAAGGACAAGGGACAAATGACAAAGGACGTTTCAAATATCCGTCCGGGTAATCTTGTTGGCGAAGAAGACGCCGATGCCGATCAGCACACCTGCGATCAGCAGGATGACGTAGCCCTGCGAGGTCGTAAACAGCATGGTAACGCCCACCGGGTCGCCCGCGCTCAACATGAGCAAAATCAGCACCGGCGCCACCAGGAGCACCTTGATGTTAGTCCGGCCTTCGGACGTATGGGCCTCCACGGTCTGGCGCATCTGGTGCAGCTTATCGAGCGACATCGAAATGCGCGTCAGCGTATCGGAAATGTCGCCGCCCATCTCGCGGTTGAGCAGCAGAGCGGAGGCGAACAGGTTGAAGTTAGGCGACGCCAGACGTTCCTTGGCTTCATTCAGCGTCGCATCCATGCTGGCGCCGAAGGCGTAGCGGTTGGCCATCACCTGGAAATCCATGCGAATGGGCTCGGGGGCGGTCTCGGAAAGCCGCTGGATCGCCTGCACGACGGTCAGCCCCGCGCGGATGCTGTTGGACATCGACGAGACAGCCGCCGGGAGTTGCAGGTCGATCTTCCGCCGGCGGGCCTGCCAGAGCCATTCCACCACGATCCGCGGGACCGCCAGCAGTGCCAGCCATAAAACGACTGCCATCACCGGACTTGCCAGGAAGCTCACCATCAGGACCAGCAGCAGGCAGAAGGTCACGTAGTAGGCGATGGTCCAGGCCCGGGCATCGACCGGATTGGGTGTGAACCGCAGCGCCGTCTGCTCAATCCAGGCTCGGTCGCGCTCGTAGCGGCGCAGCAGGTAACCGCGCAGCCCCCAGATCAGGAGCACGACGGCTAAACCCATCACAGCGGCGATCGCCAACGGCTTCATCACCATCTCCTCATCCAACCGCTCCTACGGAAACCACCCTAAACGTCGCTCGCTGCGCCGAGCCCTTGGGTGGCCCTGAATGAAATTCATCCGGGATCATCCGCCTGATTGTACCCAAAGAACTCCGGTGGTGTGAGTTGGAGGTCGGCAGTATGTTAATAGGCAGGGCACCAAGCGGTTTGCTGGTGAGCGTTGACCTGAATACAATGCGAAGGATGAAGCCCGAGAGCCTCGCCGCAGAACTGGACCGCCAACCGTTCATCCCCCTGCGTCTGCACTTGTCCGACAGACCGACGCTGGACGTCCAGAACCCGGGCTTGTGCTTTATCGCCAGGCTCTCGCTGTATGTCTTCGTGGCCAGGCCCCACGCTTCTCTGGCCGAGGATGTAAGGGTCATCAGTTTGCGGCACATCGTCTCGGTGGAAACGTTGTCGCCCCAGGAAGCTGTGTAGGGACCTTATGACGTTCATCGCCGCAGAACCACGCCCCTTTCAACCCGGCACCACCGGCTGGACTGCCCGCGATCTAGATGATCCTGAAATCGAGCGGCAGTGGTTCAGCGGACGCTATGAAATCGTCGAAGGAGTCCTCACGACCATGGCTGCCGCATATTTCCCGGGTGGTAATGCCACCGCGAACGTGATTGTTGCGGTCAAGGAGCACTTGAAGCACCGAGGACTGCCGGGGCGATTTGCCGTAGAGCTGGATATTGTGGTTGACGAGACCCGAATTTCGCGGGCGGATGCCGCCATGCTTCTTCCGGCGGATGTGGTGAGGCAGGAACAAGCCGCCAGGAATGCCGGCCGGAGCAATTCCCGCCGGACCCGCATTCTGGTGCCACCGACGCTCATTATTGAGTCCGTCAGCCCGGGCCACGAGCTTCATGACGAGCGGACGAAGCGTCGTTGGTATGCCGAATTCGGGGTCCCCAACTATTGGATCGTCGATGCATACGAGTTGTCGTTTCTGTGCTTAGTCCTCCGCGACGGCTCCTACCTCGACGATGCCGTAGGCCACGGCGATGAGGCAATCCGCCCCTCGCTGTTCCCGGGACTGGTTCTGTCGCTTAAGGAGATCTGGGAATCGTGATGGGCATCCAGGTCCCCGGCAGTAGGATCATTGAACGCTTGAACGCGTCCGTAACACCACCCAAACATCGGTAACGCCCGCAGGCCGCTTGCCGTTCCCGCAGTACCGTTTTCATTCCGACCGCGAGCCTGGCGCATCACCCCGGCAGCTTCACCTGCTCGAACCAGCTCCGTAATTGCAGTTGCCCCTGATCGACCATTTCACCGAGGAACGTCGGCATGTACCCCGTGGGGTGCAGCCTGGCTTCGCCGGCCAGGTCGGTTGCCCGCATGATGTCGCGCGTTTCGACCTCGCCGGTGATCGGATGCAGGCCCATCACCTCGGTGATCTGCACCACGAGGCGCTGGCCCGAGGGCAATCGCTCGGTGTGGACGATCACCTGGATGGCCGAGGCGATCTGCCGGCGGACCGCCGTGAGAGGGATGTCCGAGCCCATCAGCACCATGGTTTCCAGGCGGCTGATGGCGTCCTCGGCGGTGTTGGAGTGGATGGTGGTCATTGACCCCCGGTGGCCGGTGTTCATTCCCTGCAGCATGTCGACGGCCTCGCTGCCGCGAACCTCGCCGACGATGATCCGGTCCGGCCGCATGCGCAGGGCGTTTTTCACCAGGTCGCGGATGGTGAACTCGCCGGCGCCCTCGGCGTTGGCCGGCTTGGTCTCCAGCGTAACCACGTGGTCCTGCTGCAAGCGCAGCTCAGCCGAGTCCTCGACGGTGATGAGCCGCTCGTGGCTGGGGATCATGCCCGAGAGCACGTTGAGCAGGGTGGTCTTGCCGGACGACGTGCCGCCGGAGACCAGGATGTTGCTGCGGTGCAGCACGCAACCGCGGAGCAGGGCCACCGCCGATGAGGTGACCGACTTCCAGCGGACCAGGTCATCGGCACTGACATGGAACTGCGGGAACTTGCGGATGGTGATGCACGGCCCCTTGACCGCCAGCGGCTCGATGATCGCGTTGACGCGCGAGCCATCGCGCAGCCGGGCGTCGACCAGCGGCTGCGATCGGTCGATGCGCCGGCCCAGCGGGGCCACGATCCGTTCCACAATCGACACCGCCGCCGCCTCGCTCGGGAACGTCTGCGGGACCCGGCTGATCCGCCCGGCGCGCTCGATGTAGATCTGCGTCGGGCTGACCACCATGATTTCCGTGATGCTGGGGCTGCGCAGCAAACCCTCCAGCGGCCCCAGCCCGAACAGGATGTCGTAAAGCAACCGCTTCAAATGAGTGGCGATCACGTACGAGCGGACGTTGGCCAGCATCTCCGCAGCCACGGGCGGCAGCACGGAGTCGAAATTCGCCTCGACCTTGTCCTCGGCCACCGCCGGGGGCGTCTTGCCCGGCACCAAGCCCAGCTTCGAAACCAGCGACGACACCGTGCCGGCCACCGTTCGTTCCGTCTCCGGGCTGACGCCGACCTCTTCCCATCCGCTGACCACCTTCTTTTCCCGGGCCAGCGTGGTGAACACCCAGTCGTTGAGCCGGGCCCGCAGGGCCTGCGAGAGGATCACCGGCGTCAGCTCCGACTCGTAGATCTGCGCCTTGTATTCCCCCAGCAGCAGGTCATCGAGCACGCGGTTGAGCTGATCGGTGCGCTCGGCCGAATAGTCCCCCTGCCCGAACGTCCCCAGCCGCAGGTCGAGCCGGCGCAGCAGCGTCGCATGGAGCTGGTTCTGGAGTTGCGAGACGCGCTCATCAAGTTGCGGCAGGCCGGTGGCCCCCTCCCCTTTTTGTTCGTCGATCAGGGTGAGGACGAACTCCATCAGCTTCAGCCGGGCCGAACCGCGGACGCTTGCGCGCTGGCCGGCGGAGAACTCCTTGCCTTCGATCTCGATGGGGTTGACGCCGGGCAGCAACTCGACTTCCCACATCCCGTCGTTGCGCTCGACGCGGGCATGCACCGGCGCGACGAAGCGCGAATCCAGCTTGACGTCGCAACGATCGTCACGTCCGATGAGGAACCCCGCCGCTCCGTCGAACGCGACCGCCTGTCGATTGGTGAGGGTGTTTTGGACCAGGACACGCATATCGTCGCCGTTACCGAGTCAGGGAATACGTTCTCCCTCTCCCGGTACTCCGGGAGAGGGCTGGGGTGAGGGCGTCTTGCTTCGCGGTCGGAAGAGAAGACCCTCACCCTTACCCTCTCCCGGGGTACCGGGAGAGGGGACCCGAACGATCATCGGGCTCCGCTGCCTGATGTCGACCCGGTAGTGCCTGCCGCCGCCGGTGGCGGGCACATGAGCAGCGTGACGGGGTATTTCCCCGCCCCGGTCTGCTCCAGGATCATCTTGGCTTCGGCGTCGCTTACTTCGATCATAATGGTCGGATTGGCGATGTTCTCGCTGGCCGACTGATAAGCCTCCGCCGCCGTCACCTGCAGCCGGGTCCTGGAGAGCCGGTTATTGACGGCCAGCACTTTGAAAGTCGTCGGGACCTCGACGGTGATGAATTCCTGGGCGTTGGACGGATCGGCGGTCTCCGAAGGCTGGGACGAAGCGACGATCCGCTTAGGCGGGATGGGGTGGCTCACCATGAGCCTGACGAAATCGCCCGGCACCAGCAGCAAGCCGAACCCGTTGGAGGCCTTGACCGGCACGGTCATGGCAAACTTGTCGCCGTGCAATTCCAGCACACCCTCGGCGGCCAAGTCCGCCTTGAGCAGCAGTTGCCCCGCCAATAAGGGGCGGTTCACCCGCTGGCCCTTGTAGGCCGTCTGCATGTCCGGGCTGACGGCCAGACCGATCATGTCGGTCATCCGATTGGGGACTTCGACTTCCCTCAGGTCCTTATCCGGGTCCAGCACGGTGTTTTCCCGCAAGTCGCGCTTGGCGACGAGCACTTTGGTCATCGGTCCGGTTTCCTTGCCGGCCGTGTTCTGGAGGAACACGAATGCCGCAACCATGGCCAGCACGCCCAGCGCCAGGGAGCTCAATAAAAAGACGCGTGAACCGGATTTTGCCTCTGCCACCATGCCTCCACTGCCAGGGCCAGACGTCCCGGCAGCGGAGGTTATAACATATTAGCCGGCCGGGCGTGAGCCCGGTCGGGAGCGGGGAGCGTGGGAGCGTGCGATTGTCACGTTCGTAGGGGAACGCCCTATACCCAAATCAGCCTCCATCCGATTTCGGGCCGCGTCCCATTGGTGATGATTCGTTGCTGCGGACCGCTTTACGAACGTGGAGGGCCGCGTGAATTGCCTGCTGCATCATTTCCAATACCCCAGCCGCCGCCGAGGCGCTGCCGCGCGACTGTGGCCAACCGTGGTCCTGGTCGGCTTCACCTGTATTTCTGTGGGGGTGCCAGCTCGATCGCAAGGTGCTGACACGCATCGACCCGGCGATCGACTTCATCTGGGGCGACTCACCGCCGCTGGCGGGAATGCAGAAGGATTTCTTTTCCGCGCGCTGGCAGGGATGGCTGCGGGCACCGGCGTCGGGCCGGTACACGCTGGTGGTCATCGCCGCCGATGCGGCCCGGGTTTGGATTGATGGACAGCCGGTGATCGACCGCTGGGGCAGCCATCCTCATACTCGCCAGAGCGCGACCGTGGATTTGACCGGCCGGGAGCAGGAAATCCGCGTCGAGTTCTGGCACAAAACCGGCCAGTCGTTCATGGGCCTCGGCTGGGTGCCGCCCGGCCAGACGCGGGCGCAGGCCATCCCTGCCAGTGCCCTCTTCCACGAGCCGGTTCCCGCACAGACCTGGCTGCCCGACCCACCACGGCCCGACGAGCAGGGACGCATCGAGCTTCCCGCCGTCTTTGCCGACTGCCATGGCGACACGGTCCGCTACAACGAGCTTCAGGACGGCAACGCCATCTGCGGCTGGGACAACGCCGCGGACCGGGTCAGTTGGGACTTTGTCGCCCCCGAAGGCGACTATTCGGTCGCCCTGGAATACTGGGGCGACCCGGCAAGCGCCGGCAGCGAGTTGAATCTCACAGTCGGGGCGTTCAGCCTCACCGGCAAGGCCGAGAACACAGAGAATCCTCCCGATGCCAATACCTTTGCTCTGGGCACGGTTCACCTCACGGCCGGGCATCAGACGCTCGAGATCAGGCCGGCGGCCGCGTCACACGATGCGTTCATGGACCTGAGCAAGGTTGTGCTGGTCCCCGTTGTGCCAGCGTCGGCCCCCTGACTCTCATTTTGATCGCACATTGCACATAGTGGGGGCAAACTCCCTGGAACTTTGGAACTTCCCACGCCAGCGCGGGCAAAGATCGGAAGTTCCCCTTTCACCAACGCCAGTGCGGTTTTTTGACCGTTTGGACAGAATGTCACCGCGATAATTCGATCAAAAACGGAACTTTGGATCTTCGGTCGAAATTCATCATCAACGTCGATCTCATCACCTTCCCTCAACCCCTTCAACCTGGAATCTTCGACGTGCCGGCTGATTCCGATAGCCGTGAACGTTAGGCCAAAAAAATGAACGCCGAGACGCCAAGAACGCCAAGGTCGGACTGCAAGAAGAGTAATCGACGTGCGAATCTCTGTTGGCACGTCTGGTCCTGGCACGGTTCATCTTTCTCTTTCCTTTTCCTTGGCGTTCTTGGCGTCTTGGCGTTCACCTATCCCATCACGTGGACCTCGCCGATCGCGTTCATCGCCATCGACGCCTGTCCCGCGTCGCTTCGCTAGCCACTGGCCACCAGCCACCGGCCACTGCTCGTGCAACTCCGCATCCGCTGCGCGCGGTAACGATGTTAGGTATATGTTCAGACAGGGTCAAGCAGAAATCCGAAATAATCGTCGCCAGTCTTTCGGCCGAGCCAGTCGCGCGGAAAATACCGGATCGTTGACGGATCCGTAGCTTAGCACCCATCCATTAACTATTTCGGGGATCGGCCTCAAGTCGTCAGTCAACTGTAAGCAGGAGTGTCCCCCTTCGTCGTTTCCCCCTTCGTCGTTACTGTAAGCAGGAGTGTCCCCCTTCGTCGTTCTGTAAGCAGGAGTGTCCCCCTTCGTCGTTCCTGCCCCGCGCGGGCGATTGTTTGTCTCTCCGCAGGGCGGTCGAGCCAGTATCGAATGTCGACCGCCGGATGCTCGCCGAGCCGGGCGCAATGCACACCAGGCTCGAAGCCTTCTTCGAGCATTCCTTGAACTTCCGGCGCTAGGAAAAAACCCACAATACCAGCCGCAAGCTCACTTCTCGCGCTCGCGGACGACTACAGCCCTTCCGCCATCGGTTTTGAACTCCGTGGGCCGTTCGCTTGCCAGGTGATCTTCGTCGTTGACGCAGACCCGAAGCTGGTCCCCGGTTAATTCATAGATGCCCTTGAACGTTTTCCCCTTATTGGGGCCGTCAAGCTGAACCAGGTCTATCTGTTTCGGCGTCTTCCCCGGATCGAGGTGAAACTCGGTGAGGTTGACACGGTCCATATCCTTCGTGAACTCATTTTTCCTCAAAAAGTAGAGATGGTTCCCCTCGAAATACACGGTGGGCCCAGCGTGGAGCGTTTCCTGGCCGGGGCGCTGCCACTCGATCATTCGCCACGTTCCCTGGATGAAATCCTTGTCTTCCTTCTCGGCGGCCCCCGACCTCTCGGATGCGAAGGCAGCACCGCAGAGCACCGCCGCGACAAGAACGCTGAACATCCGCATTAACATGATGGTCCTCCAAGCTTGCCGATCACCTGCGACCGCCCGACGCGTCGGTAACACGGTGAGTTGGCATTTTCTTCGATTCGCATGTCACCGTCATGGACGAGCCGTTGCGTCGGGACCCACAGCGGCGTCAGATACGACCGAAAACACGTCGGCAAACCCGCGCTGGTTGGTCGAAAGCGGGCCGCACCGTTCCCCGACCGGCAAGCCCTCGCCCAGCCGAGGGGCCTCAATGGCCCCGCCGGGGAACGCCACCGAATTCTTACCTGTGACGCGCCCGCCAAGAGGGCCCGGACTCCTCGGGGGCGCGCCCGTTATGTCGTGTCTATGTACCCGGGTCCACATACGATTGGATCGCACTCGACCACACCTACTGAAGGATATGGAACCCGTTGGTCATCTCCGGGGCCAGCCCGGCGGACAACAGCTGCGTTCTGCGTTCCGCCAGGGCCAAGGGAACAGCTGCCGGTACATGCCCCAGAGTTACGCTTTTGGCATCCCGGCAATACGGGCAAAGCAACCCCATGGCCAGCCGGTTCACGACCAGGACCGCCTCCGCCCCCATAAACGCCGCCCATCGCTTTGCATCCTATTCCGGGACCGACGCCGTGTGAGCGATCGATCTCGTTGGAGCAATTCACCGGAGCAACACGATCGCGCCCAGCCGATCTCGATCTCTTATCCACTCTTTACCAATTCAATTTCGGCCTAAAAAAATCGTCGCGTTCTTTTTCCACACCGCGAGTCGTCGGCGAATATGATGAATCGTATGGTAGATCCCATGCCTGTCCAGTGGCTGTATCAATTATGAAGATCTCACGCGGGTTATTGCCGTAGATCGTGAGGTGGAACCTCCCAACCGGCGGAGTGGATGACTGAGGCTCGGTCGTACACCCTAAGGGAACAAATGAAAGCAGAGCAACGATATAACTAGAAATACGCATATCTGCACTCCAGCTTAGGAGGACATCATGGTCGCTCTATCCAAAGGCGACCTTTGAACGAGGGTCGTGAATGCCGCAAAGACCAAGGGACTCTCGAGGGTTTCGGGCCATTTTCGAGCAGGCAAAAGCCCAAGATGCGTGATTAAAGCGCTCAAGAGGCGAATTTCACGATTCACGGCCCGAAAGTCCATAACACGCTCCAAACAAATGCCTTTGCCCTCGTGTGTCTACCCTTTCGAGCCTATTGTATGTAGGAAGGACGAATTCATTTAGAGGGGCTCGTGGTCGGCCGGGTAGTTGGCGAAGTATCGCTCGGAATTACACTAGTAAAATTATCCACCGGGAACGCAGTATCCGAACCGAGACCGGCAGGTCGCTTGATGCATGTACAGCTCGAGGGAAGGGTGGTACTGCTCTGAGTCTTCCCCTGCCAAGTCACTTTCACCGCCGGACCCGTTTCAGTCTTGTCAAACACATTCACTGGATTCCTTTCCGCCGGGTTCGGATTGGCCACAAGCTTGTAATATTGGGTAATGGGCGTATTGGTTGCACCTAGAATCTGTCGAGCAGAGATGAAGAATATAGGAATGCCGCAGCCTGAAGGGCAACTGTCTTGCCTATACATTACATAGGTCGTGGTCTGAATGCTCAAGCCTATATTCGTGTATTCATCTGTCGTTTGGGACGATTCAGCGCCGATTCTCTTCCCGGCTTCGGTTACGTCTACCGTAGGTGGAAATTGGAGTAACACTCCTGGCGGAATTATGTCTGATACCTTTGCGCTGCCAGCTCCACAGTTGATTGTGTACTGAAAATTCACCAGCAGGGATTGAGTTACCACTCTCGGTATACCGCTGTTCACGCCCGGAACGGTAATCGCCGCAGAGTCCTTGCCACTTGGGTCAAAAAAGGCCACTGGGCTATTCAGCGAATAGGCAAACAGACTAATTTGGAGCGCGCTACGCTTTGGATCCGGGCTGACCCACTGTTTCGTATTCGGGTCATACCAGCGCTGCCTGACGTAATAGAGTCCACTGTCGCTGTCGTAGTAGTACCCCGGCTGGGCGATCCAGCCCTGCGGGTAGCCGGGCGACACCAGCACCTGACCGTACGCCTCATACGCCCCCTGTTTCGTCACGCTGCCGGTTGAGCCCGTGATTCGATCGATCGACCCCAGGCCGTCGTACAGCGCGTACACTGTGGCCCCGCTGCTGATGGTGGTGATGTCGAAGGCATTCGGCGCGCCGCACCCCGCGATGACGATGCACGCGCAGGCGACCAGGCGTTCGGTGGTTGTCATGACATGTGGCATACGACGTCGTGTACGACGTTTCGCTGCCTTGTGTCCGTGCCAGGCGTAACTGGTCCGGCCGCCTGGGTTCCATTGTAGCGTGCGGTTGACGCACGTGTTGTGGCGAAGATCGTTAACGGGTGCCGCTCCGTCATTCGCGTGCGGACGTGGGCATCGGCGGTGTCGAAGACGTACATCGCCAAGCCGGCGGGGTCGGCGGTCGGCGCGCGGTTGTTGTTGCGATCGTCCATTACATGAGATATGCGACAGGAGGCGTTCGAGTTGGCCAAGAATTCCCAGATTTTTCTTTGCGGCGCTTCGTTGCCGCTTTCGCTCGTCTGGTAAGTTCTTACGGCCCCTCGATTTCCACGCGGGACGATAAGCCGGACCCGCGAGGCCGGCACTGGACACCTGCGTGTGCGAGACGTTCAGCTTTTTCAGCCGTGGCATTGCGGCGATGTGGGCGAGGCAGCCGTCCGTGATACTCGTTCCGCTCAGATCCAGCTCCTCGACCGATGCAAATCGCCCCAAGGCTGCGGCATCGGCATCGCCGAAGTTGGTCTGCCAAGTAATGCTCAGCGCGCGCAATGCTGGGAGGGCTGCCAAA
>Ga0182024_10019640_pt1 | contig 12432 bp, 10 predicted proteins | sample P32metaG_FD_120480 | JGI IMG/M metagenome (GOLD analysis project Ga0182024, IMG submission 120480) | Permafrost microbial communities from Stordalen Mire, Sweden - P3-2 metaG (Illumina Assembly) | ecosystem: Environmental > Terrestrial > Soil > Wetlands > Permafrost | place: Sweden: Stordalen...
GTTTCATAAATGGCTTTGCGGGCGTTGGAGCCCATCCCTCAGGGGCTAAAGCCCGCTGTTTTCCGGCCCTTTTCGGCACGACTGAAGTCGTGCCCCGACACAATGCGGGTTTATGAAACACGATCTAACAAAAGTAGACCTGTCATCCTGAGCTGAGCGTACTTCAGCGGAGTTGAAGGACCTGCGTTTCGGGGCCCGGGGCCTCGCATTTAGACTGAAGAGAGTGACCCGTCAGGACCCATTTGCGCCCCAGCTCGATCTGAGCTTTGAGCCGCCGCGTTCAGCGCGCCGCGTGTGGCCGGTGCGCGAGCTCGTCGGCCAGGTGCGCGAACTGGTGGAGCAGGAGTTCGGCGATGTGTGGGTCGAGGGCGAGATTTCGAATTTCCGCCCGGCGCCGTCGGGGCACGTCTACTTCACGCTCAAGGATGCCGACGCGCAGTTGCCCGCAGTGCTGTTCCGGCGTCAGGCGCTGCTGCTGCGCTTTCGCCCCGAGGACGGGCTGCACGTGCTGGTGCGCGGACGGGTGAGCGTCTACGAGCAGCGCGGCCAGATGCAGCTCGTCGCCGAGACCATGGAGCCGGTGGGCGCGGGCTCCTTGCAGCTTGCGTTTGAGCAGCTCAAGCAAAAACTCAAATCTGAAGGCCTCTTCGATGCGGAACGCAAGCGACCGCTGCCGGCATTCCCGCGCACTGTGGGCATTGTGACTTCGCCCACCGGCGCTGTGATTCGCGACTTCCTCAACATCGTGAGCCGCCGCCACTCCGGGCTCAACGTGCTCGTGTTTCCTGTCTCCGTGCAGGGCGACTCGGCGGCCGCCGAGGTTGAAGCAGCGCTCGCCGCACTCAACGCGTCGAGCCTGGTGGACGTGATCGTGCTGGCGCGCGGCGGAGGGTCGCTCGAAGACCTGGCTGCATTCAACTCAGAGCGCGTGGCCCGCGGCATTGCCGCGTCGCGGCTGCCGGTGGTCTCGGCCATTGGCCACGAGACCGACTTCACGATCTCCGATTTTGTCGCCGACCTGCGCGCGCCCACCCCCTCGGCCGCGGCCGAGCTCATCACCGAGGCGCAGCACAGGATTGGCGAACACCTGGCCAGCCAGTTGCACCGCCTGGATCGCGCCGCGCGCTTTCAACTGTTGCAATCGCGGCAGCGGCTCACGCGGCTGCCAATCGGACGCGCCGAGGCATGCGTGAATACGCTGCTGCATCGCCAGGCACAGCGGCTGGACGATCTTGGCTTCCGCATGGAAGCGTCTGTGGCGGAGCCGTTGCGCGCTCTTGAGCGGCACGTTGCCGAGCTGGCCGGAGCGGTGCTGCGCCACGATCCGCGCCAGTCGATCAGCCGCGCCCGCGAACGGCTCACCGCGTGCCGCACGCGCCTCCACCGCACGCTCGAGCGGGACCTCGATCGATCCGCTACCCGTTTGAGCGCTCTGCACGCTCGCCTGCATTCGCTTTCGCCGCTCGCGGTGCTGGAGCGGGGCTATGCGCTGGTCAGGGATGCCGCCGGCCGGCTGGTGCGCTCGACGGCCCAAGTAACCGCCGGCAGCCTGGTCACCACGCGCCTGGCTGATGGCGAGTTCACCAGCCGCGTTGAATCCGCATCCAAAGGAAAACGATGACCACAGCAGTACCGCACGCTCGCAGGCTCTTCGGCACAGACGGCATTCGCGGCGTCGCCGGTGAAGCACCGCTCGATGGAACCACGGTCTATGCAGCGGGACTGGCGTTGGGTCACAGCCTGCGCTCGATCGCGGCAACGCCTGCCGTCATCATGGGCCGCGACACGCGCGAGTCGAGCCCGTGGATCGCAGCTACGCTGGCAGCGGGATTGCGCCAGGCCGGTGCGCGCGTCGAGAGCGCGGGCATTGTGCCCACGCCCGCGATTGCGTTTCTTGCACACACGCACGGATTCCAGGCCGGGGTAGTCATTTCCGCCTCGCACAATCCCTGGCGCGACAACGGCATCAAGCTCTTTGGCGCTGACGGATTCAAGCTGCCCGATGCGGTTGAACTGGCGATCGAGGACGAGATCCTTTATCGCGCCGGAAATTCGGCCGCGCCCGACCCGGCCACGCTTGCGCCCGTCGAAGACAACTCCGCTTACGATGCGGATTACATTGAGTTCCTGTTGCGCGCAGTGCCTGGACTTTCGCTGGCCGGAATGAAATTGGTGGCCGATTGCGCGAACGGCGCCGCTGCTGCAATCGCGCCACTGTTGTTCGAGCGGCTGGGCGACAGCGTCACGCTGCTCAACATCGCGCCCGACGGCCGCAACATCAACGACCACTGCGGCGCGCTGCACCCCGGCGTTGTGGCCGCAGAGGTGGCTAACCGCGGCGCCGATGTGGGCGTTACCTTCGACGGCGATGCGGACCGCTGCATGCTGGCCGGCGCCAATCGCAACGTGATCAACGGCGATGCGATTCTGCTGATGGCCGCGCGCGATCTCAAGGTACGCGGCCTGCTTGCCGGCGATCTTGTGGTGGCGACAACCATGTCCAACATGGGTCTTGAAGCTGCGCTGCGCCGCTCCGGGATTCGCATGTTGCGCGCGCCGGTGGGCGACCGCTACGTGCTCGAACAGATGCAGGCGCACAACGCCGCACTGGGCGGCGAGCAGTCCGGGCACATTCTCTTTCCGCACCTCGCCACCACCGGCGACGGGCTGCTCACGGCCCTTGTGATTCTGGATCTGATGGCTCGCTCGGGAAAAAGCATTGAAGCGCTGACCGCGGACCTCAAAGTCTTCCCGCAGGTCATCATCAACGTGAATGTGCGCGAAAAAAAGCCGCTCGAATCGATCCCATCGGTAGCCGCACGCATCCGCGCCGCCGAGGCGGAACTGAAGGATTCAGGCCGCGTAGTCATTCGCTACAGCGGCACCGAAGCGCTGGCCCGCGTGATGATCGAAGCAGAGAGCGAGGAGGCGATGCGGCTTCACGCCGACGCGATTGCAGCGGCGATACGCGAAGAGCTTGGGGCATAGTCTTGCAGACCTCGTGGGACGTGCAGTCCTCCTTTTCTTGCCGACTTAAAGATCCCGCCAGTTCGCACCAAACGCCAGATCGGCGATGAGCGGCACATTGAGCTTCACCACGCCTTCCATCTCCGCGCGCACCAGCGACTCGATCTCCGACTTCTCTTCTGCGGGAACTTCGAACAGCAGCTCGTCGTGAACCTGCAGCACCATGCGGGTCTTGAGCCTGCGCGCCGTGAGTTCGCGGTCGATAGCGATCATGGCCAGCTTGATGAGGTCGGCCGCGGTGCCCTGCAGCGGCGTGTTGACAGCGGTGCGCTCGGCAAAGCCGCGCTGGTTCGGGTTGCGGCTCTCAATGTCGGGGATGGGCCGCACGCGTCCGAAGAGCGTGCGCACGCTGCCCGTGCGGCGCGTGTCCTCAAGCGTCTTCTCAATGAACGCGCGCACGCCCTGGTAGCGCGCAAAGTAGCGCTCGATGTAAGCCTTCGCCTCGGCCTGCGGAATGTTGAGTTGCGCCGCGAGTCCAAACGCCGAGATGCCGTACACAATGCCGAAGTTCACGGCCTTGGCGCGGTTGCGCGTCTCCTTGTCCATCGTCTCCGCCGCCACGCCAAAGACCTCGCTCGCGGTGAGCGTGTGGATGTCTTCGTTATTCCGATACGCACGGACGAGCAGCGGGTCCGCGCTGAAATGCGCCAGCAGGCGCAGCTCAATTTGCGAGTAGTCGGCAGAGAGCAATTCGGTGCCCGGCGCTGACGTAAATGCGGCGCGAATCTCACGGCCCAGCTCGGTGCGAATGGGAATGTTCTGCAAATTCGGATTGACCGACGACAGGCGGCCTGTGGCCGTGGCGGCGGCCTGAAACGTGGTGTGCACGCGGGAATCGGAGTCGGCAAGCAATGGCAGAGCGTCAACGTAATTCGACTTAAGCTTGGAGAGATGGCGATATTCGAGCACCAGTCGAGGCACGTCGTGCTTCTCGGCGAGCTGCTCCAGCACATCCTGCGCGGTGGAGACGGCCTTGCCCTTGCCGCGGACCACAGGCGCGGGCAGGCCCAGGTGCGTGAACAGCACCACGCCAAGCTGTTTCGGCGAGTTGATGTTAAACCGCTGCCCGGCCAGCTCGAAGATGCGCTCGCCCACGCGCTCGAGCTCGACCGCAAAGCGGTGCGATAGGCCGGCGAGCACGCCGGTATCGATGCGCACTCCGGCCCGTTCCATGCGGAAGAGCACGGGCGCGAGGGGCAGGTCGATGTCCCGATACACGCGCGTGACATTGGTTTCGTCGACATCGGCGCGCAGTGCGGGCACCAACGCATGAATTGCAGCCGCGCCCGCGGCCAGCGTGGATGGAGCGGCCTGCCCGTGGCGCGCCGCCACATCGGCCAGCGACTGCGTGGCGTGCGTGGGATTGAGCGCGTACGAAAGCAGCATCGTGTCGTCAACAGGGCCGCGCAGCTCAACGCCTAGACCGCCGAGCACATGGAGAGCGAGTTTGAGATCGTGCACGCGCTTGGGCACCGTGACATCTTCAAGCAACACACGCAACTCAGGCGTGAGCTCCAGGCGCAGCGCAGTTCCCTGCTCCGCGCAGACGCCGACATTGCAGACTGTCTTCTTCTCCGCGGCTTCGACGACATCGAGCAGCGATAGCGTGAACGCCTGCGGAGCTTCTTCATCGCTTTCGACAGGCGCGGGCTCTTTCGCATCGAGGGCAAATGCGAATCCCTGCTCACGCGCAGCCGCATAGAACGCGGCGATCTGCTCTTCAGAAGGCTTGTCAATCAACTCGACAGCAGGCGCTGACGCAGACGGCGCAAGGTCTTTGAGCATCGACGTGAACTCGAGCTCGGTGAAGAGCTCGCGGCACGCCTCGAGATCGGGCGCCTGCGTTTCCATCACGCTTAGATCGAGCGGCAGCGGCACGCGGCAGTCAATGGCGACGAGCTCTTTCGACAACAACACAGCCTCGCGATTTTGTTCGAGGGACTCGCGATAAGTCTTGCGCTTCACCTCGCTGGCGCGATCGAGGACGGCTTCGACTGTGCCGAATTCTAAAATCAGCTCGACGCTGCCCTTGTCGCCGATGCCGGGCGCGCCGGGAATGTTGTCAACGGCGTCGCCGCGCAGCGCCATCACATCCACCACCTTCTCAGGCGGCACGCCGAGAGTCGCAACCACGCCTGCGGGATCGAGAATCAGGTTGTCCTTTTGCGGATTGAGAATCTTGATGCGCGGCGTGACCAGCTGCATCATGTCCTTGTCGCCGGAGACGATGAAGACTTCGTGCTCGAGTTCCGCTGCCTCGCGCGCGAGCGTGCCGATCACGTCGTCGGCCTCGAAGTTCTCAGCCTCAAGAATGGGAATGCGCAGAGCATCGAGCGCGCGGCGGATATAGGGAATCTGCCGCCGCAGGTCTTCAGGCATGGCTTCGCGATTGGCCTTATAGCCCGCGTAGGTCACATCTTCAAAGCTCTGAGTTTTCGCATTCCACTTGCGCAGCGGCGCCATGGTGCGCGCGCGCTCATCGCGAAACACTTCACCGCTCACATCGAAGACCGCCGCGAAATATTGCGGCGAGAAATCCTGGCGCAGCTTCTTGATCATGTTCACGAAGACGTAGATGGCCGCGGTGGGCAGGCCGCCGCGCGTGCTCATGGGCCGGCTGCGCTGCATTGCATGATAGGCGCGAAAGATGAACGACATAGTGTCGAGCAGGAAGACGGGCGGCTTGGCTTGGTCGGTCACGGTAGTGAGTTTAACAGGAACAGAGATCGGGGGTCATGGATCGGTGATCGGTAGAGCTATGGGCTATGCAATGAACATGCAGTCGCCGTAGCTGAAAAATCGGTACTTCTCTTGGACCGCGTGGCGATATGCGGCGAGTACCGGTTCGCGGCCTGCAAATGCGCTCACCAGCATTAACAGGCTCGATTGGGGCAGATGAAAGTTAGTCAGGAGCGCGCCGACCATGCGGAATTGAAAGCCGGGCGAGATGAAGATTTCCGTTTCGCCCGAGTGCGGTTGAAGCTCGCTGCCGTCGGCTTGAATCGCGCAGTGCTCGAGGGTGCGTACCACCGTGGTGCCGGCGGCGACGATGCGGCGGCCGTCGCACACGGCGCGGTTGAGCGCCTCGGCGGCGGGCGCGGAAAGCGTGTAGCGCTCGCGATGCAGGCGGACTTCGTCGAGCGTCTCTACGCGCAGCGGCGCAAAGGTGCCTAGGCCAACGTGCAGTGTGATGCGCGCGATTTCGACGCCACGGGCTGCGAGCGAATCGAGAATCTGCGGCGTGAAATGCAAGCCGGCGGTGGGCGCGGCTACCGAGCCGGGATCGCGCGAGAAGACAGTCTGATAGCGCTCGCGATCAGCGGCTTGATCACCGCGGCGAATATACGGCGGCAGCGGCATGTGTCCGATGCGGTCGAGAACTGCGAGGAAGTCATCGACTGGCGCGAACTGCAGCACGCGCTCGCCGAATTCGCCGCGGTCAATCACATCGGCTTCGAGTTCAAGCTCGCCGGTTGGCGAGAAGAATGCGAGACGCTCGCCGACACCGACTTTTTTTCCAGGTTTGACGAGTGCACGCCAGCGGTGTTCGCCGGCCTGCTCGGTGAGGAGAACTTCGATTGAAGCTAGCCATCGGTCAGTTGAGATCCGAGGATTCCCAGGTCTCAAAATCGAGACCTGGGGCACCCAATTTTGTTGGGAGGCTTGCGATTCTGGCCGGACGCGACGACCGTAGAGGCGCGCGGGAATGACGCGGCTGTCGTTGAGCACGAGCAGGTCGCCGGGGCGCAGCAGCGATGGCAGCTCCGCGAAATTCGAATCGCGCAGCACGCCGGCAAGGCGGTCGATCACCAACATGCGGCTCGTACCACGCTCGACCGGCGGCTCTTGCGCGATCAACTCCTGAGGCAGATCGAAATCGAACTCTTCAACGCGAAGGCCGCTCATGGGGTGGGCTTCCTGAAGTGCGCGAGGGCACGCAGGCGCGCGCATTCAAGGGCGGCATTCAATCCTTCGCGTTTGGAATCGAACTCCGCTGCGGGCAGATCCGAGGGCACGCGCGTCCATGGGCCCCAACTCACAACGATGCGCGTGAAGGGCATTGGCACGAGGAAACGATCCCACGAGTTGACGACCCACGCGTGCTCCGGCTCAAGATGAAAAGCGCCGATGGGCGCGCCGGTTATTTGCGCGAGCTTGATGGGGCCGGCTTTGGTTTGGTAGATGGGGCCGCGCGGGCCGTCGGCGGTGAAGATGGCGGGTGTCCCCTCTTCGAGCACGCGCTTGAGGCCGAGCAGCCCGCCGCTCGCGCCGCGCGAACTTGAACCTCGCGCCGCATTGAATCCGAACAGCCGCAGGGTGCGCGTGATGAGTTCGCCATCAAAGCTGCGGCTGATCAGGATAGTTCCGCCGGTGCGGCGAAAGTATATTGCGCAAGGCAACACGCACTGGTGCCAGAAGCAGAAAATCTCGCGACCGGCTCCGCGGCCATCGAGCAATGGAGTTACGCCTTCGACAGCGATGACTTCAAAGCGCCACGTGCGGCTCACGATCCACAGCAGCGCCCACACGAAACGCGGGATGACAGCCAGCATGAGGCGCTGGGTGAAGGTGAAGCGCGATTTGATTTCGGCGGTCACTCTTTTTCGATTTTATGACGCGCATCGGATGAGCATGTCTCACTTCGAATTCGATAGCTCGACATAGAAGCTGCCGTGAGAGACGTTTCACCATGCAGCGAGTTGGCGCCGCTCAAGCGGCGTGGCGAGTTGGCAAGTTGGCGGACGGCATCGGCCCGAACGCGCTAACTGTAGCGCAGCCAGCGCAGCAGTTCGGGGAGCGTGGCGCGCTTGCCGTACATGAGAATGCCGACGCGATAAAGGCGCGACGAGAACCAGAGCACGGCCCAGATGCTGAGCAGCATGAGCGCGATCGACACCTCGAACTGCCACGCGGGTGGAATCTCGGATGCCATGCGCAGGAACATGATGATCGGCGCAGTGGGCGGGAACAACGACGCGGCGATGGACCATGCCGAGTTTGAGTCGTTCATGATGAGCACGATAAGCGAGAAGCTCAGCCACGTGGGCGCAGCGGCCAGCGGCATGTACATCTGCAGCTCCTGCTCGGTTTCGCATGTAGCAGCGAGGCCCGCGAACAGCGCGCTGTAGAGCAGGAAGCCGAGCACGAAGTACACCGGGAAGAGGATGACCTCGCTCGGCGAGAAGTGGATCGCCCATTCGCCCGACAGGAGCGGAGCGGCAAACGCGGAGCCGAGAATTGCCGCTCCTGCGATGAGCCAGATGCCGATTTGCGTGAGGCCCACGGCGCCCACGCCGATGAGCTTGCCGGCCAGCAGGTCTTGCGGCTCGGCCGTGGCCAGTATCACCTCAAAGATGCGCGAAGTCTTCTCCTGAATGATGGAGCGGGCCACATTCATGCCGTAAATCAGGGTGGTCATGGAGAGCAGCAGGGCCATGGCATAGCCTTTCCAGAAGGAAGCCTGCGCGCTGCTCTTCACAATCTGGCCGTCTTTTTTCACCTGGAACGTTTTGAGGGTCACGCCCTTGACCACGGCCTCCGCATCGGACTGCGCCATGCCGCTCGAGGTGAGGCGCACGCTGACCAGAGACGAGTTCAGTGCGTCATTGAAACGGCTGATGCCGATGAAGTCGCCGGAGGCCTGCGAGTAGTATGTTGCCTCGGGGACCGCACCGTGGGACGGTTCGATCCACAGCACGCCGTCGAGGTCGCGCGACCGCACGCGGGCCAGCAGTGCGGCGCGATCGGCTTGCGTGGGCGGCGAAATTACCTCCACCGTAGCTTTGGCGGACTTGTCGCTGAGCAGCCGGGTGCGAATGTCGTTGGCCAACGCCGCATTATCGGCGGCCACCGCGAGGCGCTTGCCGGAGCCGAGCCCATGGCTGGCGAGAATGAAGACGCCGATGATGAGCACAAACACCAGGGGCAGTCCGAGCGTAGTCATGCGAAACGCGCGCCCGCGCACCTGCTCGAGATACTCGCGCTTCGCGATCAGGAACATATTACGCATCGGCTTTGCCTCCCACGGTCTGAATGAATATCTCCTCAAGCGAAGGCTCGACCAGTTCGAATCGATAGATCGTTGCGACAGCCGAAGCTTCATGCAAGAGCCGCTGCGCGTTGCCGTGTTCCTTGAGCTTGATTTCGGCGTGGCCGGAAAACTTCTTCGCCTCGGCAATCTCGTCGCTCTTCAGGAAATCGGCGCTGCCCTCAAACTCAACGATCACGCGGTTACGCTCGTAGCGCGATTTGATGTCGCGCATCTTGCCGGCCAGCACCGCGCGGCCCTTGTCGATCAGGCAGATCGAGTCGCACAGCTTCTCCACCTGGTCCATGCGATGCGTGGAGAAGAGAATAGCCTTGCCGTCATCCTTCAACTCGATCAGCGTGCGCTCCAGCAGCGTCGCGTTCACCGGGTCGAGGCCAGAGAATGGCTCGTCCATCACGATCAGCCCCGGATCGTGCAGCACCGATGAGATGAACTGGATCTTCTGCTGCATGCCCTTCGATAGTTCTTCAGTCTTCTTGGCCAGCACCTCGTCGATGTCGAGGCGCTTGGCCCAGCCGGTGGCGCGCTTGCGAGCCTCACCCGCTTCCAGCCCGTGCAGTTCGCCGAAAAAGACCAGCTGCTCCAGCACCTTCATTTTCTTGTAGAGGCCGCGCTCCTCGGGCAGGTAGCCCACGCGCTCCAGGCTCTTGCGCTCGAATGGTTTGTCGAAGAGGCGAATGGAGCCCGAGTCGGGAATGGTGATGCCCATCATCATGCGGATGGAGCTGGTCTTGCCTGCGCCGTTGGGGCCGAGCAGGCCAAACATCTGCCCCGCCTCGATCGACAGGCTGAGGTTGCTGACGGCAACTTTGCTCTCGTAGGCCTTGGTCACTCCCGCGAGTTCGACAACTGGCATGGATACTCCCGCCGCTCCGCTTGCGATTGGTTCCGGGGAAAACCGTGGGCCGGCCTGAAAAGAAGTGTAGCAAAGCTCGGCGGCGACTTGTGGATGACCGCTTGACGTTGAACGCACCGCAGCCTATGATACTGCTGTGATACGGAGCTTCAAAGACCGTGACACGGCGGAACTGGCTCAGCTTGGGACCAACCGCCGATGGCGCGCCATCGAGGCCGTAGCCCGGCGGAAACTCAACCGCATGGACGCGGCTACGCGCCTGGACGATCTCCGAGAGCCTCCGGGAAATATGCTGGAACCGCTGAAGGGAAAGAGGCGGGGCCAGCATAGTATCCGCATCATCGATCAATTTCGTATCTGTTTTGCGTGGAAGGAGGATGAAGCGTATGACGTTGAAATCGTCGATTATCACCGCGAACGGAAAGGCGCGAAATAAGGTGCCTCTGGTTCGCCCCGCAGATGGTTGGAACTACCGGTACGCAACCACGTCGCCAGGCGAGATGCTGGCGCAGGAGTTTCTCAAGCCGCTGGGCTTGAGTCAACACCGGCTGGCGATGAGCATTCGCGTGCCGTCGACGCGCATCGGGGAAATCGTTCGCGGCAAGCGCGCCATCACGCCCGACACCGCGCTGCGCCTTGCCCGTTTTTTTAAGACCAGCCCGGAATTCTGGCTCAATCTCCAACAGATGCACGATCTCTCGAAAGCGAGGCTCGCCTTGAGCCGAACCATCGAAGCCGAGGTGCCAGTCTACGAATCTGACGCGGCGTAGCTGACAAGGATGAGCAAAGTGCTGGCATACTGGTGTCATGGCCAACCCCGAACATCTTGCCATTTTGAAGAAGGGCGTTAAGGCATGGAACTTGTGGCAGGACGAACATCCGGAAATCTCGCCTGATCTCAGCTTCGCGGACCTCGCTGGGATGAACCTCGGCTGGGCAAATTTCGTCGGGGCAAACTTCGACGGTGCGAAGCTCTCCCGGGCGACACTTACTGCGGCGGACTTCAGCCAGGCGAGCCTTCGCGAAGCGGACCTCGACGGGGCGGACCTAACTGCGGCTCGGGTCGCATTTACAATATTTGCCCACGACGATCTGAGCGCCGTCAGGGGGCTGGATGCCGTTGACCACATCGGCCCATCCAGTATCGACATCAATACGATCTACGATTCCAAAGGCAAGATTCCGCATTTATTTTTGCGCGGGGCAGGCGTTCCGGAGAACTTCATTCAGCACATGGCCTCACTTGTCGGCACAGGGATTGAATTCTATTCGCTATTCATCAGTTACTCGCACAAGGATGAGGAGTTCGCGAAGCGGCTCCACGCCGATTTGCAGGCCACCGGAGTCCGCTGCTGGTACGCGCCTGAAGACATGCCCGGCGGGAAGAAACTCCATGATGAGATCGACACCGCGATACGGATGCATGACAAGGCGCTTCTCATCCTCTCCGAACACAGCATGGTCAGCAAATGGGTCAAGACGGAGATGCGCCGCGCCCGCAAACGGGAGCTTGAGGAAGGCCGCCGGGTTCTCTTTCCCATTTGCATCTGCCCCTTCGAGAAGGTCAGCAAATGGGTGTGCTTTTATGCCGATGAAGGCATCGACCTGGCGGAAGAGATTCGGGAATATTTCATTCCCGATTTCAGCAACTGGAAGGACCACGACGCCTACAAGAGAGCGTTCGACCGGTTGCTCAAAGACCTTCAGGGGAAGGCCGATTCGTCGTCGGCCTGACCGATCGGTTTCCCTCAGGGGCTGAAGCCCAGTGATTTTTGGGGCGCTTTTGCTGGACGACTGAAGTCGTGCCCTGTTACAGAGCCTTTTTAGCGGTGTAGTTTCGTGCCTTCCCACCCTTGTCCCGGAAACGCAGGTCCTTCGACTCCCCGTTCGCTTTGCTGAGGGTCGCTCAGGATGACGGATCACAGGGGAACGAAGCTTGCCGGCTTGTTGTTTGTCCGAGCCCACGCGCGGCAATTAGCATCCAAGATGTGCCCGGCCTCGATACTCCTGCGATGTATGTGCGCGGCGTTGGTCCCAAGGTGGCGGAGATGCTCGCGCCCAAGGGCATCCTCACCGCCGAGGACCTGCTCTACCATCTGCCCTTCCGCTATGAGGACCGGCAGAACCCGCGCAGCCTGGACGAGATCAAGGCCGGCGAGACGGCCAGCGTGATAGCCGAGGTGCGGGGCTCCGCGCTGCTGACGACGCGCAAGGCGCCCATTTTTGAGTTGACCATCGGCCAGGGCCGCTGCGCGATGAAGTGCATCTGGTTCAACGGGACTTATCTGAATGGGAAATTTCACGCCGGGCAGACCGTGGCCGTCTACGGCAAGGTTGAGCCATCGCGGTCGTCGAGCAATCTGAAGATGATTCAGCCGCAGTTTGAGCTGGTGCCCGACGCGAGCGACGACGCCGAGACGCGGCTGCTCGAGGTAGGCCGCATCACGCCGGTGTACGAGTCGCTGGGCGGCAGCCGCCTGGCATCGCGCTGGCAGCGCAA
>Ga0182024_10019641_pt1 | contig 12432 bp, 7 predicted proteins | sample P32metaG_FD_120480 | JGI IMG/M metagenome (GOLD analysis project Ga0182024, IMG submission 120480) | Permafrost microbial communities from Stordalen Mire, Sweden - P3-2 metaG (Illumina Assembly) | ecosystem: Environmental > Terrestrial > Soil > Wetlands > Permafrost | place: Sweden: Stordalen...
CATCACTTCGTAGGATTCCTTCGTGGCGACCAGGAATGTCCGCAGCGCGACATGCCAAGGCTGCACGCCGCCATTGCTGAGCACTGGCGCGGTCGAACGATTCACCCACTGCTGCCCGGAAATCGCGCGGCCGGGCTTTGATTTTTGCGATCAACTTGTCGCGTTCAGCCCCGGCGAGTCGGTTGGGCAGCGTGGCTTGCGCGGTTACGCCGCCGAAAGCCGGCTTGATCGCTAATTGATCCAAGTTTTGCAGCACGTACGCCAATTCCGTCGGACGACCGCACCACCAGGTATTCACCGACGGAATCAGCAACTCCTCGTTCAGCAACCGCCGGCAAAGTTGCGGCAAGAATCCCAACAAGGCCGGCGCTTCCAACAATCCGCTTCCCAGCGCATTAGCCACGATCGCGTTGCCGCTGCGCACCGCCTGCAACAAGCCGGGCACTCCGCCTTCGCCCGGCAGTTCCAGCGGATCGCAATCGTCGTCCGCGACGCGCCGCAGGATGACGTCGGTCTGGATCAAGCCGCCGAGGGTTTTCAGATAGACGCGATTGTCGCGGACCGTCAGATCGCCCCCTTCGACCAACGTATAGCCAAGGTAGCGCGCCAAATAAGCATCTTCGAAATAGGTCGCGCTAGTCGGGCCGGGGCTCATTAACAAGATGCGCGGATTTTCGCGATGATGGGCCGCCAGACCGCGCAGCGTCTCGCGAACCGAGATGAAAAACGACGCCAAGCGCTGCACGCGGCAATCGTGAAACTTGTTCGGCAACATTCGCGAGATAACGATCCGATTCTCGACGGCGTAGCCGGCGCCGGAGGGCGTCTGCGTGCGATCGGCCAGCACCAGCCAGCGGCCGTCGTCGGCCGAGCGGGCCAAATGCACGGCGTAAAGATGCAAATACGTGTCGCGCGGAACCCGAACGCGATAGCAAGGTCGCAAAAAATTCGGATGCGCATAGACGAACTCCGCCGGCAGATCGCCGGAAGCCAACAGCGTCTGCGAACCGTAGACGTCCGCCAGGATCATGTTTAGCAACCGAGCGCGCTGCGTCAGTCCGGCGGAAAGAGCCGACCATTCGGCGGCGGGGATCAACAGCGGCAGGGCGTCGAGTTCCCAGGGACGGTCGTAGCCTTGTTCGTCGCCATGGACGTTGTAGGTGACTCCGTTTTCGCGAATCAGCCGCTGGGCGATTTCCCAACGCCGTCCAAGCTCGGGCCTTCCCATCGCATCCATCGCCTCGACGAACTGCTTCCAGTGTGGCCGCAACACGCCGGGAGCGCTAAACATCTCGTCGAATTTACCGGCCGGCGGCTGATAACCTTGGAACAGGCTCGGCGACGAGGGATCGCGATACGGAGGAGACGAGACAGCTAAGCTCATTCGCTCAGATTTCCAAAAGGCACAACTGCGGATCAATGGCGCGAGATCCGGCTTAAACAAAATGCTAGCGGATTCGCTACGCACCACCAAGATCAGTAGGAGAAGTAGTTCCGGCAATCCCGCTTTTGATGAACTGCGCTCCGGTTAAGCCCAGGGAAGGCCACCGATGCGTTTTCCATTGCCATACTCGTCGGTGGCCTTCCCTGGGCTTGCTCGAATTCACCCCCGCAATGCTCTCCAGCCTATTCCTAATCCTTCCGCAAATCGAGCGTCAGCGGGAAATCGCAGTTGCATTCTTCCGAGATCGCCGGCATTTGCCCCGGCGTGTGTCCCATTTTGAAGAACCGCGCGACGCGACGGCTTTCCGCCTCGTTGGCGTTCACCGGGAAGGTCTCGTAGCTGCGCCCGCCCGGATGTGCGACATGCCAGGTGCATCCGCCGATCGATCGCGAAGACCAGGTGTCGAACACGTCGAACACCAGCGGGGCATGAACCGAGATCGTCGGATGGAGGCAACTCGGCGGCTGCCAGGCGCGATATCGTACGCCCGCCACGGATTCGCCGGCCACTCCCGTCGGATGCAGCGGCACGCGGCGGCCGTTGCACGTCACGATGTGTCGCGGATCGGTCATGCCGCGAACTTTCACCTGCAGCCGTTCGACCGACGAATCGACGTAGCGCGCCGTGCCGCCGCCGCCCGGCTCTTCGCCCAACACATTCCACAACTCGATCGCCGCTCGCAATTCCAATTGCAGTCCCGCGTAGGCAACGTCGCCATACACCGGGAAGCGAAACTCCAAATGCGGAGCAAACCATTCAGCCTCCATCGGATAGCCGGCCTGATTCAAATCGGCGATCACGTCGGCAAAATCCTGAAACACGAAATGCGGCAGCAGGTAGCGGTCGTGCAAGATGGTTCCCCAGCGCACAAGCGGCTGCCGATACCGATTCCGCCAAAACCGCGAGATCAACGCGCGAATGAGCAATTGCTGCGTAAGACTCATGCGAGCGTGCGGCGGCATTTCGAATGCGCGAAATTCCAGCAGTCCGAGCCGGCCGGTCGAGGTGTCGGGCGAGAACATCTTGTCGATGCAGAACTCGGCCCGATGCGTGTTCCCGGTCAGATCGGTCAGCAGATGACGAAATAGGCGGTCGACGAGCCAGGGTGGGCAGCCACCGCCCTCGGGGATCTGCTGAAACGCGATTTCAAGCTCGTACAGACTATCGTGTCGGGCTTCGTCGATCCGCGGCGATTGGCTCGTCGGACCGACGAACGTTCCGCAGAAAAGATACGAAAGCGACGGATGGTTGTTCCAATAGGCCAGCAGCGAGCGGAGCAAGTCGGGCCGGCGGAGAAACGGGCTGTCGGCCGGCGTTGGGCCGCCGAGAACGACGTGATTGCCGCCCCCCGTGCCGGTGTGCCGGCCATCGAGCATGAACTTTTCGGTGCCGAGGCGCGAATGCCGGGCATCGTCGTACAAGCCCGTCGTGTTTTTGACCAACTCGTCCCAGCTATGGGCCGGATGGATATTGACTTCGATAACACCAGGATCGGGAGTGACTTTGATGAGGTTCAAGCGATAATCGTGCGGCGGCGGATATCCCTCGACCACGACCGGGAGCGAAAGTTCGGCCGCCGTCGCTTCGGTCGCCGCGACCAGCGCCAGATAATCCTCCAAGCGAATGATCGGCGGCATGAAGACATGCAGCCGGCCTTCGCGCGATTCAACGCACAGGGCGGTGCGGATCACGCCTTGGGCCGATTGGCCGGCGGCCGGAAGCGGCGCCGCCGCGGCCGCTTCGGCATCCATCGGTTCCGGCAAGCCGTGGCCATTGGTTTCGGGCAGGCCGGTTTGCGCCATTTCACCCGTTGCCTGGTCGTCGAGACCGACCGCGCCGCCGGCGCCCAACAGAGCAGAGGTCGCAAAGTGATGGCCGGCAACCGCGGCCAGCGGCGAACCGGTCGGCGCATGAAGGTGTTGAAGCTGTGCGCTCTCCGCATGAGGCTCGGGCGTAACGTCGATATGTCGCTGGCGCAACAGTTCGCTCGGCGGAGGCATCGGCGAACGCGGCGCGAACGGGTCCATCGGCTCGGCGAATTCCCGATCCTCCGGCGCCGACCACGGCAATCGATCCAACGGCAAACGCAAGCCCATCGGCGAATCGCCGGGAATCAGATACATACGCTCGCCGCGGAATCGCCACGGGCGACTTTCCCAGTGGGTGCCTTCCGCCGTCGATTGGGGGCTGAGCGGCAGCGCATAACCCACGACGTGCCCGAGCCCTTCCGTGAAAATCTTCGCCAGCCGCTTTCGCTCTTCCGGCGATTCGAGTTTCGATTTCAGCGGATCGACATTGATCGGCAGCCGTCCTTCCTTCCACAGATAATGCCAGACATCTTCATAGCCGGGAACCGCGAAGTCGTGTACTCCCAAGCGTTCCGCCAATGCGCCGACAAACGCCTTGGCTTCGCTTTCGCCGTGGGAGTAATTGATCCGATCGTCGGCCAGCAAGCTCGAATCGCGCCAAATCGGCTTTCCGTCTTTGCGCCAATAACAAGCCAGGGCCCAGCGCGGCAACGATTCGCCCGGATACCATTTGCCTTGTCCGGTATGCAGCAGACCGTTCGCGGCAAATCGCTTTCGCAATCGCGTGGTCAGATCGCCGGCCAGCAGCCGCTTGTTCTTGCCGAGAGCGAGCGTGTTCCACTCGGGGCCGTCCATGTCGTCGATCGAGACGAACGTCGGCTCGCCTCCCATCGTCAGTCGCACCGCGCCCGCTTCCAATTCGGCATCGACGCGATGGCCGAGCGATTCGATCCGTTGCCACTGCTCTTCGGTATACGGCTTGGTGACGCGTGGGTCTTCATGGATTCGCGAAACCGACATCGAAAAGCTGAACTTCGACTCACAATGGTCCACGGCGCCGGTCACCGGCGCGGCGCTTGCTGGATCGGGAGTTGCAGCCAACGGAATATGTCCCTCGCCGGCCCACAGTCCCGACGTGGCATCCAGCCCGATCCAACCGGCGCCCGGCAGATAAACCTCGGCCCAGGCGTGAAGGTCGGTGAAATCCTTGGCGGCCCCGGCGGGACCATCGAGCGATTTGATATCGGCCGTCAATTGGATCAGGTAGCCGGAGACGAATCGCGCGGCGAGGCCGAGGTGCCGCAGCGTCTGAACCAGCAGCCACGCCGTGTCGCGGCACGAACCGCTGCTTAGTCGCAACGTCTCTTCGCAAGATTGCACGCCCGGATCCATGCGGATCACATACTTGACGCGGTCGTGCAGCAAACCGTTGAGCATCACCAGAAAATCGACCGAGCGGATTCTCGTGCGATCGATTCCCGCCAGCAACTCGGCATGATGCTGACCGAGCGGCGCGACGGCCAAAAATGGCCGCAGTTCCTCGGCCAATAGCGCATCGTATCCAAACGGAAACGTCTCGGCCGACGGCTCCAAGAAGAAATCGAACGGATTGACGACCGTCATCTCGGCGACCAGGTCGACTTCGATCGAAAGTTCTCGCGCCTTGTCGGGAAAGACGTATCGGGCAAGGAAATTGCCGTGCGGGTCTTGCAGCCAATTGACGAACTGCTTTTCCGGAAGCACCTTCTGCGAATAGCTGACGATCGGAGTGCGGCAATGCGGCGCCGGGCGAAGTCGAACCGTCTGAGGAAAGATCGTCACGGGACGATCGTATTGATATTCGGTCTTATGATTGAGCGCGACGCGAATCGGCATGAGGCGACCTTATTTGAACGCTACGGCAATCGGTTTCCAGTCATCGTGGCGCGCCGGGTGCCATACCCACGGCTCGGTGTGGGCATGTGGCTCAGCGTCATGACCACGCACTCTCCGTGAGCATGGCACCCAATTCCCAAAACTGCATTATGGCTCATTCGAGGTGCGCGCGCAGCCCTTGCCCACGAATCGGGCATCCCGGGACCCGAACCTGAGCAAACAGGCCCACATTCGGCGATAATTTGCCCAGCCGAGCGTTAAAAGGCAAACGCCGTGCCTTTTCGGCACGCAAAGAAGGCCAAGAGGCCGCCGACCTTCGCTTGCGCTTCAGGCTGGTATGGATACCAGCCTGAAGCACTAGCGAAGAGGGGCCGCTGATTCATTCCGCCGCTGGTACAAAAGATGCACGACACGACGCCAACATTTGCGAGTAAACTCAAAGCTCGACGTTTTTGTGTCGCAAGGAGAAGCCGCGATGAACGTGGGACCGCCAATGCTCGACGCCGCTGCCTCGAACACCACTGTTGCGAACGCCCCTGTTGCCAACGACTCGCCGGCCAATATGCCAAGCCCGGCGAGCATCCGCCGGCTGCGCGTGCGTCATGCAAATCATTACGACTACGATCAGCCGGTCGGCCGCAGCGTTCATCAACTTCAATTGTGCCCGGTTCACGATCGCCGGCAGACGGTCGTTTCCTATAACCTGCAAATCGATCCGGCCGCCACGACGCACGACTACGAAGACGTGTTCGGCAATTGGTCGACGCGGTTCGAGCTCACGCAGCCCTACTCGAAGCTGTCGATCGTGGCGGAATCGGTCGTCAAGCTGTTGGACGTCGATCCGTTTGCGTTCGCCCTGGTCGACAAGCGCCCGATGTTTCCGGTGAACTGGATGCCGTGGGAGGTGACGATGTTGGCGCCCTATTTGGCGCCGGTCGAATTGCCCGAGACGCAACTGCGGGAAATCTTCGACTACGCGATGAACTTCGTCGTGCGCAATAAGCACGATCTTCTGGAAACGCTGTTCGACATCAATCTGACGATGTTCCGCGAATTCACCTACGTGCCGATGAGCACCACCAACGAGACCACGCCCTTCGAAGTGCTGATGAGCAAGCGCGGCGTCTGCCAGGATTTTGCCAATCTCGTGATCTGCATGGCGCGGATGCTGAACATTCCGGCCCGGTATGTTTGCGGCTATTTATTCACCGGCAACACGAGCCCGACGCGGGCCCAATCGGATGCGTCGCACGCCTGGGTGCAGTTGTATTTGCCCGGCGTGGGCTGGAAAGGATTCGATCCGACAAACGGCGTCTTGCCGACGACCGATCATGTGCGCGTATCGGTCGGCCGCCATTTCCGCGACACGGCGCCGATTACCGGGACGCTCTATACGCCGGCGAATGAGCGGTTGATAATTGACGTCGAGGTCGCACCGGCGGAATAACGATGTAGCAAAGGGATTCGCGATGCAGAGATTCGAGAACCAAGTCGTTTTTAGGGAACAATGTCCCGTACAACTTGCCCCAAAGGAATGGATGAACTCGATACGCTGTACCCAAAACGAGTTTTTACACAATCTCGAATTTGTCAAATGCAAATTCGAAAGTGCAGGGATAACTACCTACGGAGCCCCAATCAACCGTTCGACGGCTCGGCACGTTCGGTTAAAAGATTGTGTCGTGGGCAGTTTTTTTGGTACCGGAGCCGTATTTGATGAGGTCGTTGTTGACGGGCTTCGGGCAAGTCGTGCGCCCGTAATTCTTTTCGGTTGTGCGTTTCGTCACGTCGTGGTAACGGGGATTTGTGGACGTTTCTTGATTAACCACCAGGTCAGCTTCGACAACGATCAAAGGAACGCCGACTTCGATTCGGCAAATACCGCATTTTACGAAACTGTCGATTGGGCATTGGATATTTCAAACGCGAAAGTTGCTTGCCTCGAGATCAGAGGGTCGATTCCGTCCCGGCTGGTCCGCCGAAATCCAGACGAGCACTTTATAATGACCAGGCCGATCGCTCTGGCCGGTGAGTGGCGAAACTACGAACCACCCGGTGCAGTTCAAATTGGCGTATCGACATTTTTGGATTCCGGTGCAGAGGATAACCTGTTCGTGGCCGCACGACGGTCAAAGCACTTCAAGCAGGAAGTCGAGTATTTTCACCGCCTGAAGCTGGCGGGACTTGTAACGTAATTGGCAGCCAATCACCGAGCGCGAGACGATTGCACTTCAATTGCTCACTCGCTCAACTGCTCCAATTCTTCCCAGCGACTATAGGCGGTCGTCCGGCGCGTCTCCAATTCGCCAAGCCGGGATTGCTCTTTGGCGATCGCGGGACCCGGTTGCTGGTAGAACTCGGGCTTCGCCATTGCGTCGTGCATCTGCGCAATCTCCGCTTCCAATTGCTCGATCAATGCCGGTAGCGCGGTTTGCTCTTGCTGCTCTTTATACGTCAACCGCCGTTTCGTCGCCGTGCCCACGGTTTTCTCCTCGCCGCGCGGCGTCGACTGCGATTTTTCTCGCTTCGGCTCGGCCTTCTCGGGAGGCTTGTTACTTCGCTGCCGCAGCCAATCGTCGTAGCCGCCGACGTATTCGCGCGCGTCGCCGTCTTCGAACACAATCGTGCTCGTGACGATGTTGTTGAGAAACGCCCGATCATGGCTCACCAGCAGCACTGTTCCCTCGAATTGCACCAGCCGCTCTTCGAGCAATTCGAGCGTCTCGGTATCGAGATCGTTTGTCGGCTCGTCGAGCACGATCACGTTCGCCGGCTTGGCAAACAGCCGGGCCAGCAGCACACGATTCCGTTCGCCGCCGGAAAGGAATCGCACCGCCGTTCTCGCTCGTTCGGGGCTGAACAGAAAATCTTGCAGATAGCCAATGATATGCCGCGGCGATCCGCCGCCGGGAACCGTGTCGTAGCCATCGGCGACGTTTTCCGCCACGGTCCGTTCGTCGTCGAGTTGCTCGCGGCGCTGATCGAAATAGGCGATTTGCAGATTCGACCCGAGCCGCACTTTGCCGGTCTGCGGCGGAAGTTGGCCGAGAAAGATTCGCAACAGCGTCGTTTTGCCGGCGCCGTTGGGGCCGATGATGCCGATCTTGTCACCGCGCATGATCATCGTGGAAAAATCGCGGACGATTGGCCGCTCGCCGTAAGCAAACGACAGATGTTCCACTTGCGCCACGAGCGCTCCGCTCCGCTGGCCTTCGTGGATTTCCATTTGGACCGCGCCGGTGCTCGAGCGCCGCTCGCTACGAGTTCGCCGCATTTGCTCCAACGCTCGCACCCGGCCTTCATTGCGAGTTCGCCGGGCCTTGATCCCCTGGCGAATCCAGCGTTCCTCCTCGGCCAGCCGCTTGTCGAATAGCGCGTTTTGCTTTTCTTCGCCGGCGAGCGCCAATTCCTTGCGTTCGAGAAACGTGTCGTAGTCGCACGACCAATCGAACAGCCGCCCGCGATCGATCTCCAATATCCGGCCCGCCAGCTTGCGCAAAAACATCCGATCGTGCGTGACGAAGAGCATCGTGCTATTCCAGCGGGCAAGAAAATCTTCCAGCCAGGCGATGGCTTGAATGTCCAGGTGGTTCGTCGGCTCATCGAGCAGCAGCAGATCAGGGGCAGAGACAAGCGTCTGAGCCAGCAGCACGCGGCGTTTCATGCCCGACGACAAAACCTCGAACCGTCCACTTCCGTCAAGGTCCATCCGCGACAGAATCTCTTTGACCTGTTGCTCCGCTCGCCAAGCCAATTCATGCGGATCATCGCCGGGCGTCAGGCCTTGCGCAACGACCTCCGCGATCGTGCCAACGAGATGTTGCGGTAAGTCCTGGGGCAGCAGCGAAACCCGCATCCCGGGAGCCCGAACGATTTGCCCTGCATCGGGCGGCAGATCGCCGCGCAAGATCCGCATCAACGTCGTCTTGCCCGACCCATTGCGGCCCAGCAAACCGATCTTCTGCCCTGCTTCGATCTGGCAATCGACGCCATCGAGCAGTGGCGGCCCATGGAATCCAACACTGACTTCGCGGAGAGTGACGATCGCCATAACCGACTGTTGAAAAAGGGGACAGGCACCTCGCGGCAACGCAAGAAGGTACGAAACAACTGACTGATGGCTCGGAGCCAGTCCCCTTTTTCAACAGGCTGATAACCGCGGGATAGTCCAGAGCGGGAAGCACTTGGCAAGAATGTCGGACGAATGGAGAGCATTCGACCGGTGACCAATTGTTACCCGACAAACGAGTTTTGTCGATGCGTCTCAATGGATCGCTGTCACCCACGAGCATTGTCTGGACGCTTGCAATTTCTGGCACGCATCAGTTCATCCAGCCTTGACTCCGCCTCTCAGCTTGCTGTACAGTTCCGCCCCCCGATTCCGTCCCTCACTCAGACCTTATCCTGGAGCTAATCATGATTCGCGATGTCGCCTCCGCCAGAGGAACATTGAAATCTCCGCGGCTTCTCTCGGCTGTCGGAGTTGTCGGATTGATCCTGGTGGCGATAATTAGCTTCCCCGCCGTGCGTGCGGGAGCTCAAGAGCCCATTCCAGCGGCTGGCGACATGTCGCGGCTCATCGGGAATTGGTCGGGGCAAACGCAAGGCGATGGTGTTCTAACGGTCACTATTTCCGAGGATCGCATTCTCGGCTTCAAATTCACCGGCGGCGAAAAAGACCATGGCATGGGCACCTTTCGCCTCCAAAGCCCCGACCGGCTGCTCTACACTCCGCTCAATGAAACCGACGTCGAGCACTGGACCTACGGCTTCGATTCCGCGGGCCATTTGAAGCTGAAGATGGAAGAAGACGACCCGAAGGACGTCGAGGAATACACGCTCAGCCGGCTCAAACCGTAGCGGAGTGTTAGCGGCATGTTGAAAAAGGGGACAGGCACCGAGCGACAACCCAAACCGTCCCGACAAAACCGCACAGCCGCTCGGAGCCAGTCCCCTTTTTCAACGGCCCGTTGGCAACGCGGACGATTGCCCTGCCGGACCGCGAAAGGTGCGGCAAAACCGGCTGTTCGCTCGACGCAAATTGCCTCTTTCGACGCCCATTTGGGCCGTTTCGGTCGCAGCCGTCGTTGATTTGACACTTGTTTTCGGCCTTTCTACAATGGAGATTCTACGACCTGCCAGGGAGAGATGGCCGGGAAGAATCCCATCTGAGAATTGCCAAAACAGTGCCCCAAATACGACGGTTGGAGAAACAGGCGATGAAAAAGGCTGAGATGAAGGTCTACAAAGAGCGGCTGGTCAGCTTGCGGTCCCGGCTCCGCGGCGACGTGAACCAGATGGCCGACTCGGCGCTAAAGAAGACTCGCAGTGAATTGAACGGCGACCTGTCGAGCATGCCGATCCACATGGCGGACATCGGCAGCGACAATTTCGAGCAGGAATTCACGCTCAGCCTGATGGAAAACGAGGAAGGGACGCTCGAGGCGATCGAAACGGCCCTGGAACGGATCGCGGCCGGCACGTTTGGCGACTGCGAGGAATGCACCGTCAAGATTCCAAAGGCCCGGCTCAACGCGATTCCCTATGCGTCGCTTTGCGTGAAGTGCGCCCAGCAGGTCGAACGAAAGTATTGAGCGATTGGATCACTCAACGGATTGCGATTCCATGACGGATCTCGGCAGTACGCATCAAGAGAGTGCATCGCAAGACGGCACGGCGAAGTCGGTTCCAGCCAGCCGCTACCTGGTGTTTTTCTCGATCGTGGTGATCGGCTGCCTGACCGATTTGGCAACCAAAAGTTGGATCTTCTCGTGGCTCGGAATGCCGAGAACCAGGCCCCCCTGGGTGATTTGGCGGGGATTCTTCAGTCTCACCACCAGTTTGAACGAAGGCGCCCTGTTCGGATTGGGACAAGGCTGGTCGTTGGGCTTTGCGGCACTCTCGATTGTTGCCGCGGTCGCGATCGTCGCCTGGCTATTTTGGGCTCGCGCTGCCCACGAATGGGCTCTGACCGTGGCGCTCGCCCTGATCATGGCCGGCATCTTTGGAAACCTTTACGATCGCCTCGGCTTCCCTGGGCTTACCTGGAACCGGGAAATGCAGATGGGCCGCGTCGGACAGCCGGTGTATGCCGTCCGCGACTGGTTGCTGGTCACGGTTCCGATCGTCCGCCGGGAGTGGCCGATATTCAACCTTGCCGACAGCATGTTGGTGGTCGGCGCGAGCCTGTTGTTCTTGCATCTTTGGGTCGCGCAACGCAAGCTCAACGCCGAGCTTGAATCGACGGACGAGCCGCGCGAAGAGGCCGCCGCGGTCGGACGATAGACGATCTGTCTTTGTAATGCTCTGCGACGTCCACGCTGCTCGGGGCCGCGAATTCCAAGGGTTCGGCCTTCGTACCCCCCTATCCAGGATTATTCAAATCAGCCTGAATCGCTAGCGAAGGAGGGTGCCGCAACGCGTCCACCAGCGGTATTCCTTCGCTAGCGCGTCAGGCTTGTGTGCGATGCCGCCGCTTAGCGCCCGTTTTGCGCGGTGCTTTGGGCAAGATCGTTTTAATCGCATGGCCGCGAAGTCCTTGCGAATCACGGTTGATTGGCCATGAATAATCCGGGCTGGATTCTCGCCGAATAATTTTGACTTCTCTTGGCACGCTTGCTAGCTTATCTATCGACGCACTGGGTGCTTGGCTGCCCTCGTAAGAGTGGCCGCGATCGGTTCCCATGCCCAATCCATTCGACGAAGGAGGTGAATTCAAACCAAATCGGTTCGGTGCTGGGTGCGATCTCATGGAGCTTTGAGAGGCAACAATGGATCCTGCCCATCCCACACGATCGAAGTCGGATCGCCCGTCGGACGCAGGGATTCTCAGCGTCCGGGGCTCTTCAAGCGAAGGCCCGTCCGGCTCGGATCACGGTGGTGAACTAGGAGGTTTCCACCCCAATGCAATTATCGCGAACGGTTGGTTACGCCCTGCAAGCGACCTTGCAGTTGGCCCTTGCCGAATCCAGTTCGCCGGTGCCTTGCAGCCAATTGGCTGCCGAAGGTCGAATGCCCGAGCGCTTCCTGCTTCAAATCCTCAGAAACCTGGTGACGCACGGCATTCTGCAATCGGTCCGAGGCGTCGACGGCGGTTACACACTGGAACGGAAACCCGAAGACATCTCGCTGCTCGAGGTGATCGAGGCGGTTGATGGCCCCTTGAGTTCGGGCGCGCCGGTGGCGGAAGGACTGCCGCCGGAGTCGCAATTGAAGCTCCGGGAGGCTTTGGAGCAGGTGACCGCCACGTCGCGGCGACAACTTTCGGAGATCAAGCTGGCAAGTTTGTTGAAGAAAACAGGGGTC
>Ga0182024_10019642_pt1 | contig 12432 bp, 13 predicted proteins | sample P32metaG_FD_120480 | JGI IMG/M metagenome (GOLD analysis project Ga0182024, IMG submission 120480) | Permafrost microbial communities from Stordalen Mire, Sweden - P3-2 metaG (Illumina Assembly) | ecosystem: Environmental > Terrestrial > Soil > Wetlands > Permafrost | place: Sweden: Stordalen...
CTGCTGGTGAACGTGATCGCCTCGACCTCCGCGACCTTTCTGATCGTGACGCTCGTGTGTGCCGTGGTGTACAAGATGACGGCAGGCTACGTCTGCGCGGCCATTTCGCGCGACAGCTGGCGCGCCACACTGGTGCTCGTCGTGCTGGGCACGGCGGTGCTCCTCAGCTCGGTGGTGCAGACGTGGACGCTGATGCCCCGCTGGTATTCCGTTGCGATGACATGCATCGCCCCGACGGCCCTCTGGTTGGGGGCGCGCACACACGCGCGACGGTCTTTTGCGCCCGCGTCCAATGGCCCAATAATGGGAACGTGACCCCCTTCCGCTTCCTCGCCGCTACCCTCCTGATCCTCGTGACCAGTGCCACGCGCGCTCCCGTCCGCGCCGCCGAGGACGTGACGCGCGCCAAGCTCGACAACGGTCTGCGGGTCGTGATCATCCGCGACCGGCTCGCGCCCGTCGCCACCGTCTACGACAACTACCTCGTCGGCGGGAACGAGACGCCGGAAGGATTCCCCGGCATGGCCCACGCACAGGAGCACATGGCCTTTCGCGGCTGCACCGGCGTGACCGCCGACCAGACCTCCGCGATCTTTGCCCAGCTCGGCGGCTACGGAAACGCGGATACGCAGCAGAACATCACCCAGTATTTCGAGACCGTCCCGGCCTCCGACCTCGACATCGCCCTGCGCATGGATGCCTCGTGCATGCAGGGCATCGACGACGCCGATAGCGAGTGGGCCGAGGAGAAGGGCGCGATCGAGCAGGAAGTGCAGCGCGATCTGTCCGAGCCGACCTACAAGTTTCTGACCCGGCTGAACGAAGACATGTTCGCCGGCACGCCCTACGCGCACGACGCCCTCGGCACGCGCCCCTCGTTCGAAGCGACGACCGGAGGCGCCTTGAAGAAGTTCCACGACGCCTGGTACGCGCCGAACAACGCCATCCTCGTCGTGGCCGGCGACGTGGACCCCGTAGCGACGCTCGCGAAGATTAGGCAGTTCTACGGTCCGATCCCCTCGAAGACGCTGGACGCCAAACCCGCCATCACGTTGCAGCCGGTCAAGAGCGAGACGTTCAACCTCGACAGCAACCTGCCCTACATCCTCGTAGCCGAGGCCTACCGTCTGCCCGGCACTGACAGTCCAGACTACGCGGCCGCGCAGGTCCTTGGCGACGTGCTGGCCAGCCAGCGAGGGGACCTCTACGATCTGGTCGTCGAGGGGAAGGCCCTGGGCACAGAGTTCTCACTGGGGGAAACCTATCCGAAAGCCAGCGTGGCCTTCATGGCCGCGGCCGTCGGTACCGGATCGGATCCAAACGCCATCCTGACCAGCATGCGGGGCGTGATCGCCGGCTATCTGCAGAAAGGCCTGCCCGCCGAGCTCGTCGACGCGGCCAAGCGCAGCGAGGTGGCCAGCGCCGAGTTCCGACGCAATTCCATTCCGGATCTGGCCGGCCAGTGGTCGGAGGCGCTGGCGGCCGAGGGCCATGACTCGCCGGACGTGGATGTGAACGCCATCGCACGCGTCACCGCCGACGACGTGAACCGCGTCGCCAGGCAGACGCTCCTCGACGCGAACGCCATCACCGCCACGCTCGTGCCGTCGCCTTCGGCCGAGCCCATGAGCGGCAAGGGCTTCGGCGGCGGCGAACGCACGACCAGTGCGCCCACCAAACCCGTCGTCCTCCCCGCGTGGGCCGCCACGGAGCTGGCGACGCTCAAGCCGCCGACGATGGACATGACCTGGTCCGACGTCACCCTGCCGAACCGGCTCCGCCTGGTCGTCAAGACCGAGCAGGCCAGCCCCACGGTGACGGTCCTGGGCGAGGTCCGGCACGAAGCGGACCTCGAGGCCGCGCCGGGCAAGGACGGCGTCGCAGATGTCCTCGAGCAATTGCTGTCCTACGGCACGACCACGCTCGACCGGCTGGCCTTCCAGAAGGCGCTGGACGACATCGCTGCGCAGGAGTCGGCCGGCTACGACTTCTCCCTGCGTGTCCTGAAGACGGACTTCCCGAAAGGGCTCGCCTTGCTCGCCGATAACGTCCTCCGTCCGGCGCTGCCCGCCGACGCGTTCCCGATCGTGCAGAAGCAGACCGCCGATTTTGAGGCCGGAAACCTCAAGAGCCCCGCCTACCGCGCTGACTTGGCGCTCCGCACGGGCCTGCTCCCGTCAGGCGATCCGGCGCTCCGCGAAACCACGCCCCAGACCGTGTCGTCCCTGACCTTGGACGACGTGAAGGCCTTCCACGCCAAGACGTTCCGGCCCGATCTGACGACGATCGTGGTCATCGGCGACATCACGCCCGCCGAGGCGCGCCAGGCCGTCGAGAAATCATTCGGATCCTGGACCGCCTCCGGCACGAAACCGGACGTCACCCTGCCGCGCGTCCCGCTGAACGCGTCCTCGACCGTCGTCGTGCCGGACCCGGCTCGCGTGCAGTCGGAGGTCGAGCTGGCCGAGGAAGTGAGCCTGACGCGCACCGATCCCGACTACTACGCGATTCAGCTCGGCAACCATGTCCTCGGCGGCGGATTCTACGCGACGCGGCTCTACCACGACTTGCGTCAGGTCGCCGGTCTCGTCTACACGGTGGACAACAGTCTCACGGCCGACAAGACGCGCAGCGTCTACAGCGTGACCTACGGCTGCGATCCCGAGAACATTGGCAAGGCGAGGGACCTCGTCATCCGTGACCTGCGGTCGATGCAGACCGACGATGTGACGCCGCAGGAACTCCAGCAGGCGAAGGCACTCCTCCTTCGGCAGATTCCGCTCCGCGAGTCGAGCGAGGACGATGTGGCCGGAGGCCTGCTCGGCCGCGCCGACCTCGACCTGCCCCTGGACGAGCCGGTGAAGGCCGCCCAGCGGTACATCTCCCTGACCGCAGACGAGGTGAAGGCCGCCTTCGGGAAGTGGATTCGCCCGGACGCCTTCGTCCAGATCGTCCACGGCCCGTCAGGCAAGTAGCGCCGGGGCCGCCAGCCGGGGGTCGCGCGCAGCGCCGCCGGATTCGCGCCTCACAACGACAACTCGACAACTTGGGACCAGGAAAGCGAGCACACGCCATGATTCGAAACGTTTCGCGCGGGATGGTAAGACTCATTTGTGCGGTGCTGGCCGTGGTCTGGCTGACCAGCGTCCCCACGCTCGGACACACCGCCGCCCAGCAAGCGCAGCAGCGGCACTATTTTCAGAGCACCGGGTCGCTGGCAGGATTGCCCTTCAGCAACGCGGTTCTCGTGGGTAACACGCTGTACGTCGCCGGGCACATCGGCGTAGCTGACGCCAGCGGGCAGGCGCCGGCCGACCTGGACAAGGAAATCCAGCTCTTGCTCGATGGATTCCGCACGACTCTGGCGCAGGCGGGCATGAAAATGGATAACCTGGTCTCGGCCGACGTCTACTGCACGGACCTTTCGCTGTACGACAAATTCAACACGAGCTACCGCAAGCAATTTTCCAAGGATTTTCCCGCCCGCGCGTTCGTTGGCGTCGCCTCGCTGCTACGCGGAGCGCATTTCGAGATGCAGGGCGTGGCCGTGAAGTAGCTCCCCGACTTCGCAGGCGAGACCTTCAGGCACGGTGCTTCGTGTGCTCACCTGTTGCGAGGTCCCGCCCGTGCCAATGCTAATGACCGCGGACGACCGTCGTTGAGGCGAAGCGCGCCCGCGAAATCAGCGACGCGGCACTTGGGCGTTGAAGGTCATACATACACCGACGAGGCTGGCGTCCGGCCCCCAATCGGCCACCGTCACGGGCCGTCCGAGCGAGGCACTGCTGAGCTTGCACTGGCGCAAGATCGCTTCCGGCGCCCCAAAGAGTCGCTGGAGACACTTCCGCGCGGCGCGAATCGCGGTCGCGGCTGACGTCCCGAGGATCGAAAGCGGCCGGCCTTCCAGGTCGATGATGGGCCGGACGATGTCGCCCTCCTCGGCGTGGTCCACGAAATAGACTCGGGCCACGTGCAGCGCGTCCGGTGCCGACTCGGTCGCGACCGCTTCAATGAGGCAACGGGCCCGTTTGTAGGTGATGCACCGGCTCGTCATAGCACCCTCCCGTGTTCCCATTAGTAGGTGTGAGAGACGACACGCCTGGCTGTTCCTCCGGTCGCAACCGTGCAACCTGCAGCAACCGTGCCACCAGCCGGAGGGCAAATGCCCGTTGAGCTCACGCGAACACCGCGCGGAGCCACCGAGTAACGATGGCCACATTGGCCAAAGACACTCCCCTCGTGCGCTTCTCAGTGGCCGAGTTGGGACCCCTGGGACCAAGGGTGAGACCTTGACCGTGAAGGGCCGGAGGCCCGGGAAGCCTGCAGCGATCGAGGACACAGCCAGGCCTTGACCGGGCCGGCCCAAACGGGTATCTGTAGGGAATTCTTGCTTCCCCGCCATCGCAGGGCAGCGCGCACCGTGAAGCTGCGCGGCCCAAGGAGCGCGTCATGACCAAAGCGAAGAGTCCAGTACCCGAAGGCTTTCACACCGTCACGCCACATCTCATCTTCGACGACGCCGCGAAGGCGATCGACTGGTACAAGAAGGCGCTCGGCGCCGACGAGAAGAGCCGGGATGTTGGTCCGGACGGCAAGATCATGCACGCTGAGCTGCAGATCGGAAACTCGCGCATCATGTTGAACGACGCGATGGGCGGCGGCCGGAGCGCGAAGTCGTTCGGCGGGTCGCCGATCTCGCTCTGGGTGTACGTGCCGGACTGCGACGCGAGGTTCAATCGCGCCGTGGCGGCCGGCGCCCAAGTCGGATCCGGTCCGATGGGACAATTGGGCGACCAGTTCTGGGGCGACCGCACCGGGACCATCACTGACCCGTTCGGATACCAGTGGACGATAGCCACGCGCCAGGAGGACCTGACGCGCGAGGAGATGGACCGTCGCGCGCAGGAGTTTTTCAAGCAATTCGCGCCCTCGTCCTCGAAGGGGTAGATCGCGGCCAGGTGCGACGCCTGCCGTCGACGTCCGGCAGCGCATCGTTTGAGTGATTGGGTGGACCGTGGCAGAGGTGAAACAGGGAACTCAGCCGTTGAGCGCCCGCCTGATTGGACGCTGGAATCTGATCTCGTTCGAGGAGAGCAGCGGCGAATCCACGGCGTACCCCCTGGGCCGGGACGCGACCGGGCAGATCGGGTACGACGCGGCCGGCAACATGGCCGTCCAGATCATGAAGGCGCAGCGCCCGCTGTTTGCGTCAGGCGACCAGGGCGTCGGGACGATGGAGGAGATGTCGGCAGCACTCGGCGGGTATGTCGCCTACTGCGGCACCTACTCGGTCGATGAGACCGCGCGGGTGGTGACCCACTCGCTGACGATGAGCCTCTTTCCGAACTGGGTCGGCACCGAACAGCGCCGGCACGTCGTCTTCAACGGCGACCAGTTGACCCTCACGACGCCACCCATGGCGTTTGCCGGCCAGACGCGCGCCTACCGCGCCGTGTGGAGACGCGTCCTCGAGACGTCCCGCGAAACCGTCGCCTAACCATCTGGAGGACCACCATGGGCACAACCGCTGAAATCGACATGACGAAACTCAACGAGTTCGTCGGGAAGGCCGTCACCGATCTCGGTGCGACCTTCAACGCCGGTCTCGTCGTCATCGGTGACAAACTCGGTCTCTATAAGGCGATGGCCGGTGCGGGCCCCATGACGCCGGCGGAACTCGCCTCGCGTACCAAGACGGACGAACGGTACGTGCGCGAGTGGCTCTCCGCGCAGGCGACGGGCGGCTACGTCACATACGATGCTGCCACCCAGCGCTTCGAGCTGCCTCCGGAGCAGGCGTTCGCTCTCGCCAACCCTGACGGCCCCGTGTTCTTTCCGGGGGCGATGCAACTCGCCCTGGCGACGCTCAAAGCCGAGCCGCGCATCATCGAACGCTTCAAGACCGGAGAGGGCCTCGGCTGGCACGAGCACGACCCGGAGTTGTTCCGCGGCACCGAACGCTTCTTTCGGCCCAATTACATCGGGAACCTGGTGAGCAACTGGATTCCGGCGCTCGACGGCGTCGAAGACAAGCTGAAAAGCGGGGCGAAGGTCGCCGACGTGGGGTGCGGCCACGGGTCGTCGACGATTCTCATGGCCACCGCGTTTCCGAAGTCACAGTTCATCGGCTTCGATTACCATCCGGCCTCGATCGACTACTCGCGGCGGGCGGCGGCGGAAGCAGGCGTCGCGGACCGTGTGAAATTCGAGGTCGCCCCCGCCAAGGAATATCCGGGCAACGCCGAATACGACCTGGTCACGTTCTTCGACTGCCTCCACGACATGGGTGATCCCGTCGGGGCCTCGGCACACGTGCTCCGCACGTTGAAGAAGGACGGCACGTGGATGGTCGTTGAGCCGTTCGCCAGCGACAAACTGGAAGACAACCTCACTCCCGTTGGACGCGTGTATTACTCGGCATCGACGATGATCTGCACGCCAGCGTCAAAAAGCCAAGAGGTGGGGCTCGCACTAGGCGCGCAAGCCGGCGAGGCGCGTTTGCGCGACGTGGTGATCAAGGGCGGATTCACCAGGTTCCGGCGGGCGACGGAGACGCCGTTCAACCTGGTGCTCGAAGCGCGGCCGTAGCGTCCAGAGATTCCAGCCTATTTCTTGGCGACCTCGAGCGTCACCTGCCCGAACATCCCGACGACGCCGACGCTACCGACGTTGAGGTCGTCGCCGTTGACGGTTCGGATGAGCAGGATGATCTGGTGACTGTTCTCGTACTGTGACGGTGGAACCGCGCCATTCCGTGCCGGCCGGCCCGGACAAGGCGATTGTCTACCGCGGCAACGCTCAGACGAACCGGAGTGCGATTGACAGCGCCCGGCCGAGGGGCTCGAAGTCGCGATCCGCGGTGACGACCGTGGCGCCATGGCGGCGCGCGGTGAGAGCGAGGAGGGCGTCGTTCTGGAACGACCGTCGCTTCTGTTCGTCCCAACTCTCTGTATCACCAATCGTCCGAACCAGTGTGCCCGCCTCCCACCAGTCGCTGGTGGATGGTGTCCACTGGACCTTGGCGAGCCGAAACAGGCCGTCCACTAATCGGCGTGCCTCTCGCGTCCGGGCACCGCGCCGAAGTTCTGAAAGCACGATCGCGGAATGGCGGACAATGAACTCCCGACGGACGTTATTGAGAACATCGTCACGCAGTCCCCGCTCCCAGTGATCGATGTAGACGCTGCTGTCGACGACCGCCCACCGCATCCTACGGAGTCTCGAAGCTACCGGCCTTGACGCTCGCCCGGCTCTTCATCATGAATCGCCAGAAGCGATCCATCTCGGTGACGTGCTCGAGCGCCAGCCGGACCGCCTCGGCGTCTGTCCGCACCCGCAGGACACGCCGCGCCCTCCGAAGCTCAGCCGGATCGACGAAGAAAGACTTCCGCCTCAGCACAACGTGTGTGGGCATGATCCGAGATCCCTTCGGAATCATCATAACAGGCATACATTAGATGCTCAACAGGCATACCAAAAGGATCATCGGGCGTCATTCACGGAACCCGGTCCCGATCTCTGGGCCTGGCTCGACCTGACCGTCAGCGGCGAGGATCGGCAGATGGACCTTGCAGGTACACCCTTCGATACGGAGAATCACCCCGTGGCCGCGAGCAGAAGGTCCAGGATAGTCGTCTCGGCGGGAGGTAACGGCGTGACCTCGAACGCCCCTTCCTCGCCAACCAACCCCCGCCGCGCGGGGCCGGAGATTCTCCTCTACGGCCTGTGCGGCGGCGTGCTCATCGTCGCGCTCAAGCTCGTGGAGTATAGGTTCTTGGTCGTCGAGCACTCGGTGGAGATCTACGGTGCGCTCATCGCGGCGCTGTTTGCCGGACTTGGCATCTGGCTCGGCCGAACGCTGACCCGTAAGAAGACCGTCGTCATCAGGGAAGTCCCCGTGCCGGCGACCGGGCCGTTCGTGCTGAACGAGGCGCGGGTGCGGGAGCTCGGCCTGACCCCCCGCGAGTGCGAAATCCTGGAGGCCATTGCCCGCGGGATGAGCAACCGGGAAATTGGCGAGAAGCTGTGTGTGAGCGAAAACACGGTGAAGACGCACTCGCGCCGGCTGTTCGACAAGCTTGGCGCGAAGCGGCGCACCCAGGCCGTGCAGATCGGCAGGGCGGCTGGGTTGATTCCATAGAATCCTTCCTCGCCCGAAAGCATGATTTTGCGCCACGCTCGGCAGAATCACCCGAAAGGATGACGACACGTCGTCTACATCGACGCTACCTTCCTGACACGTGAGCGGGTGTTCACGCAAAGGAGCTGCGATCCCAATGAAAAAGACAGTCTTGACGTTCGGGTTGATGTCGGGCGCCGCATCGGCGGTGATGATGCTCGCGACGCTTCCCTTCACCGACGCGCTCGGATTCGACAAAGGGGAGATTGTTGGCTACACGGCCATCGTGCTGTCGTTTCTCCTCGTGTTCTTCGGTATCCGATCGTATCGCCAGCACGATGGCGCGGGCCGAATCACTTTCGGCAGAGCCTTTGCCGTCGGCATCTTGATCACGTTCATCACCTGCGCCTTCTACGTCGCCACGTGGGAGATCGTCTACTTCAAGCTCATGCCGGACTTTGGCGAGAAGTACGCCGCTCACATGGTCGCCCAAGCCAAGGCCTCGGGCGCCAGTCAGGAAGCCATCGACGCAAGCGTCCGAGACGCGCAAAGCTTCAAGGAGATGTACGACAAGCCCTTGGTCAACGCAGCCATCACGTTCACCGAGCCCTTTCCGATTGGCCTGGCCATGACCGTGATCTCAGCGGCCCTCTTGAGAAGGAAGTAAAGTGGGTTGACCGAGGCGGCCGCCGAGTGGGAGACCGTCGATGCAATACAGCGTCAACCTGACGAGCGTGACCAGTTCGCCCTTGCTGGTGGTGCGGCGTCGTGCGACGTTGCCCGAGCTCTCGAAGGTCCTGCCGGAGGCCTGCGGCGTCGTCTGGACCTTCATCCGTCGTGCGCAAGTGGCCTCGCATGGCCGCAACGTGGCGGTTTATCTCAACGACAAGCTTGACCTCATGGACCTGGAAGTTGGCGTCGAGGTTGGCGTCGACGTGACCGCCGATGGTGCCGCCGGCGGTGAGGTCACTCCGTCCGAGACTCCCGCAGGCACGGTGGCGACCACGACTCATTTCGGTCCGTACACAGGTCTGGCCGGCGCGCACGAAGCCGTCCGGCAATGGTGCAGGGATCGGCAGTATCGGCTGGCCGGGCCGAATTGGGAGGTGTACGGCCATTGGAGTGACGATCCGGCGAAGCTGCGCACCGACGTGTTTTATCTCCTGAGCACCGATGCGATGCCCGCTCGCTAGTGGTCAGCCACCGCCGGGTTCTTGGGCGCGCGTTTCAGAAGTCGTCCAGGTGCGTGACGCCGAACGGGGCCGCCCCGCTCGGCGCGAAGCCCACACCCGTGACGGGCGGCTTGGGGCGAGCGCCAGGTGGGGCCGTTCGGCGGCAGGACCCGCCTGGACGACTTCTGAAACGCGCGCCCAGACAGCTTAGGTGCCCACCGTAAAAGGCACGGAGGCGATCAGATTGTCCCAGACCAGCGCGAGTGAGCCGCTGACCGGCGTCATGTCGATGAACTGCCACGACAGTTCTTCGAACGTATGCGTCAAGAACTCGACCGTCATCGGCGCACGCAGCACGTCCTCGGTGGGCGTGTAGTTGTAGGCGCCGTAGACGTCGGTCTTGTCCTTGGGGTCGTCGTGCGCCTGCGCCGCGAGCGTCGAGAGCACGAACGTCCAGTGCCCTTCCTTCACGTCGATGAACACCGTGTACTTCTTGCCGGGCGCAATCCGGTGGCCGCTGATGATGAGCGGCACTTCGCTCGTGAGCTGGGTCGTGACGTTGGCGCCTGCCCGCCAGATCGGCGCGTCAACGAGCAGGTCCTGCCCGTAAGTCGGGCCAGCGCCCCACAGGTCGCGTCCACGTTTGAGCGGCCGGCCATAGCTGATGTCGACCCATTTGCCTTCGACGTAGTCGCCCCGACCGAGAGTGAACGCTTGCTTCGCGCCCTGCACCCACCGGCCCTGGAGCTCAGCGGACGACGTGCCGTCGGGGCTCAGAGGTCTGCGTGGAGTCTGTGGAGCAAGTGGGGCTTTTGGAGCTGGTGAAGCCTTCGGCGCTTGGGCGCCTTGTGCGCCGACCAGGCTCGCAGCAAAGAACAAAGCGGCGCTGGCAGCAAGCAGTCTGCGACTTATCATGACCCGTGATCCCTCCGTGGACAGTCATCACTTGCACGAGCGGGACCAAGTGAAAAGCCGCGCCCAAAGAGCAGGGTAGCCAACGGCCAATCAGGTGGATCCCAGAGCGGCCGTGCCGGAAACGACAGAATCGTATGCGACCTGAGTGCTAGCCGCCACCCAGGCGTTTCGCGTTGTCACAGCCGGAGCGGTCGCCAGCCTTGCACGCCTGCTCATAAAGCGTGCGCGCCCGATCGACGTCCTTCGTGACTCCGCGACCCTGCTCGACCATCAGGCCCAGGTCCGTGCACCCGAGACCAACTCCGCCGTCGCAGCCCTTTTCATAGAGCGTGGCCGCTTTGGCAAGGTCCTGTGGCGTACCGCGGCCCTCCGCGAACATGAAACCGAGATCCGTGCACCCGAGGCTGTTCCCTGCGTCGCAGCCCCTCTGATAGAGCGCAACCGCACGAGCGTCGTCCTGCGTCACGCCACGGCCGCTCTGGAACATGAACCCCCAATTGGTGCACCCGAGGCTGCCGCCCTCCTCGCAACTCTTCTGATACAGGGCCACCGCCCGCTGGTCATCCTGCGCGACTCCACGACCGTTCTGAAACAAGAAGCCCAGGTCGGAACAGGCGAGGACGTTCCCGCCATCGCAGGCCTTCTGATAGAGCGTTGCCGCAAAGGCCTCGTCCTGTGTCACACCCCGGCCGTTGCGGTACATGAAGCCCAGGTCGGTGCATCCGAGGACGCTTCCCTTATCGCAGGCCAGTTGAAAGAGCATCACGGCTCGGACCAGATTCTGCGGCACGCCACGGCCCTGTTCGAGCATGAAGGCGAGATCGATGCATCCCTCAGGGCTTCCGCCGGTGCAGCCCTTTTCAAAGAGGGCGACGGCTCGGACGTCGTCCCGTGGCACGCCATCTCCGCGCATCGCCATTTCCCCGAGGTGCGTGCAGGCGGAGCTGGTCCTCGCGTCGCAGGCGCTCTGATACTGCGCCGCGGCTCCGCCAATGTCTTGACCCGTGGCGACCCCTTGCGCAGCCAACCCTGTCGCGGAGCCGGCCAACGCAACTGCGAGCAGCGCGAGTCTGGGCCAGCGGGGCATGGGGTCATTATGCAGGCCGACGTGCACCACGGGCTGTTAAGGCTGGGCCGGAGGAGGCGTCGACTACCGCACCACGCGTGATTCCGGTGGACGCTCGCCCGCTTGGAAAATGGTCCAGGGCCCGGCATCCATGTCATGGAGAACCGGCGCCTGCCACGCATAGTCCTGGTGCGACGCCAAGAACGAGGCCGCGTCGAACCGTATTCCGCACGGATGCCCGGTCCTCGCGACGAGCTGCATCGCCTGCGCCATGTGGCTGTCGATCGCCTTGCCTTCGACCGCACCAGACGGGCTGTCACGCGGCGTATTCGGACGGGCGAGGTCGGTCGATGTAAGGTCTTCGTGACCGCAGAGCGTCCGCTGATCCGGGCCCACCACCTTCGTGTAGCTGTCGTAATGATCGGAGATGAACTGCTGCGCCAATGCCGTGTCGATCTGGCCCTTGTGCTCGGCCATCAGTTGGTCCCACCGGACATGTCGCGCGTTGGCGGACTCGGACGCATCGCCCGGGTCGAACGTCGTCTCGTCCTTGATGAGGTCGGGGTCGCTGGGGAAATTCGAGCCGGCGAAGTAGCCGTCCGTGGTCCGCCAGACCTTCCAATGCTTGAGGCCGAGCTCGAATCGCGCGACCGCACCGGTCGTCCCCTCGCCGAGCAGCCAGTCGTTCGCGTACCCGCCGTTGTCGCCATCGCGCATGATCGCGACGAACTCGTCGATCGAGCCCGCGTACTGCATCGCCTTGCGGGCCCGGACGAACTCCGGCTTGCCGTTCGGATCCCAGCCGCGGAAGTCCGAGATCGTCGTCTCGGAGACCATCAGCCCGGCGGCGTTCACGGCGAAATCATCGTCGCTCACGATGATGCCGGGAAAGCCGTCCATCAACAGGCGATGGCCGTGCTCGGGCGCGATGTCGAACATGATGCGCCACCGCGATCCTTCGATGTACGTCGTCCAGTTGTTGTGCGCCATCACGACGTGATGGTCTTTCGTCCAACTGCCAGTCGCGACAAACGCGCTGCAGCGCTCCGGCACCGTGACCCGGGGCGCGCTCGGCGTCTTTTTCTGGGCGTCCAGCCACGGCACGTAGTAATCGGGCAACTCGGAGAACGCGTTATAGGCCACGATGTCATCCAAGTCGA
>Ga0182024_10019643_pt1 | contig 12430 bp, 10 predicted proteins | sample P32metaG_FD_120480 | JGI IMG/M metagenome (GOLD analysis project Ga0182024, IMG submission 120480) | Permafrost microbial communities from Stordalen Mire, Sweden - P3-2 metaG (Illumina Assembly) | ecosystem: Environmental > Terrestrial > Soil > Wetlands > Permafrost | place: Sweden: Stordalen...
ACATAAGAATCCTTTCGGTGGAGGGTTGAAACGAAAAATCCCCCGGGCGGAATTGCCCGGGGGACTGACAGAGACGGCGTCTCTATCGGATGCTTATCACACAAAAATGGGGGGCTGTTGCAGTGAGTGAGTCAGTGATTACGACTAGCATAAAGGACACACGGCATAAACTCGTCGTCAAAGCCTCTTATTGATGGCTGTGCCACTTTTTGTGCCACTTTCACCTCTGGCTCGACGAGGTCTGACATCATTATGAAAAATGCAATAAATGCATTTTTGTTCAATAATATCAATGGAAGTATGAAACTTTTTGAAACAATCTTAAACCGTCTGAAACAAGCCATTTTAGCATTATGAGTGCTCTGCTCTAACCATTGAGCTACAGGCCCGACCTTTATTTTCAATCGGATAAACCGGATGAACCCGTTCCACTTGACCGTGTGCCGCATTTTGTTCCACTGTGGTGGCGTGCAGCGCGGTGGCACGGCTGGTAACAGCGGCAGGGGACATCAGTGAACTGGTTTATCAAGCGAGCAGCAACCTACTCGAAGGTCTTTGACGAACGCAAGCGCAGAGTGAGCGGCTTGTGAAAGCGCGCAATGATTGCTTCTATGTCCGCATGACGGGAAACGATTCTTTGCGTCTCCATGCGAGAATTATTCCAACGAACGCGGCATAGGCCGAAACCACGACCAGATTGAAAACAAAAACCTCTTTCGGTGTTGCGCTGCCTGCCGCATCCGTTCCTGCCTGTGCCTGATATTGATGGAGGTTGAAAACGCACAGCGTCACCAAGCCCATCAACACCGGGGATGCCACCACCCAGCCAGACCGCAGGGATTGATAACGTGGACGCTTTTGCCATCTCAGAAAGCTCCAAACCAAGGCCAGCAGGAGCACCGCCGACCATAAAATCGCACGATCCAAATGTTCTTTCCACGGTGTTTGAAATATCATTATCGCCGTCATGACCACCAAAAACGCCATGAACCTTGCCGCTGTGGCGTTTGTGTTTGACTTGGCTCCGGACGGGTTCGCCATGGAATCCGTTTCTTTTCTTGGCCTCGTCCATTCGGCCTCCACAAAAGTTTTGTCCTCGATCTGAATCTGCTGCTGACGCCGGCTGCCGTATACAAAAAGCCACATTCCAAATACATAAACGAAAAAAACAAGCGCGGCGGTCAGGATGTCACGGTCAATATGCGAATGGGCGAAAACAAGTTGTTCGAGACCAAAATACATCATGAACAGGAACAGGCAGGCGACAAACCGAACCCCGATCATCTGGAGCATGAACTGCCGTTCGCGCGGCGATTTTGTATCATCGGCTTTGGCCCGCAAACTGATGTAGGCGCTGATTCCGCCGCCCAAGATTGTGAACAAGCCGCCCAATGTTCCAGCCGTCGCGGCACTCTTGGCTGCGGTGCCACCTTTGGCAACAGCCGCGCCTACCGTTGCGGCTTTGGCGGAGTTCACCGCCAGCGGCAGCGCCGCCAGCACACCAATGGTGAAGTTTTTTCCCGGTGCCGTTTTCTTCAGCGCGCCCTCGACAAACGCCAGCACCTGCTCGTGCAGCATTTTCCGGCCACGCGACAATCTTTGTTTCACCGCGTCCTCGCTCAACTCCAGATTTTGCGCGACGGCCACGATGGATTGATGCTCGCGATAAAACAACACCAGCGGTTCGCGGTAAATTTCGGGAATCTTTTCCAGCGAACGCCAGAGGATCGCCTGCTCCTCGTTACTAATGGTTTGTTCGGCGGGCTGCGGTTCGGGCGCGGGCGATTCGGAAATTTCCTCCAGCGATTCCGCGCGATGGCTCGGCTCGCGGCCCTGCTCGCGCAGCGCGTCATAGGTGAGATTGCGCGCGATGCGGCATAGCCACGACCGCAATTTTTCCGGCTCGCGCAAGCCGGCCAGTTGCCGCCACGCGGTGACGAAAGTTTCCTGCGCCAAATCTTCGCTCTGGCTCAGGCTGCCGGTGGCGCTGAACGCCAGCGAGCAGACGAGCGACTGGTAACGCGCCACGATCTGCCCGAAAGCATCCCGGTTGCCGGTCAGACTTTCGTGAACCAGTTCGGCGTCGTTGTGAACCGCGATCGACATTGTGGAATTCATCATAACACCGCATAGGTCTGAAAAGAAGCCTTCGAGGTGACAGACTAAGGCAATTTATTTCATCCTCAAATGCTGGCAGCCCCACCGCTCCCCTACCCGACTTGCCGGGCATTGCCGCTGGCATCAGCACCAATCTTTCAGGCCACACAGCTTGGCAAACCGGCGGCGATGCAAATCACCGTCCAGAAAATCGAAATGACAGGGAACCATCCGGCGCGGCTGGAGCTGCCGGATTTTTTCCGTGCTCGGCTGCAATAGTTCAGGCGCGCTGTTCAAGATGGGCGGCGGCTTGTGCGTGTTGAAAAAATAGCTCGCAAACATGTCACCACTAAAAAGCAGGTTGTGGCGCGCACTGAAAAATCCGCAGTGACCCAGCGTGTGCCCCGGAAGATGAACCACCTGCAAGCCGCCCCAGAACGGCAGCATTTGCCCGTCGGAAATAAATTCGTCTATCTTCGCCGCACGGTAGCCAAAGGCTTTTCGCCCGACGGCTTCAAGGCGGCCACACCAGCGATTCACGCCTTGATAGGGATAAATCCCATCCACGTGCATTTGCTCGTTTGGATGCGCGAAGACGCGGGCGCCCGTCCAGCGTTTCAGCCGCCACAAGTTTCCGGCATGATCCAGATGGCCGTGAGTGAGCAAAATGGCCTTGATGGACTGCGGCCCCAGACCGAGCTGCTTTAATTTCCGCCGGATGAAAATCATTTCCCCGAACAGCCCCGTGTCAATCATCACACTGTTCGCGCCGTCCGCCAAAAGAAAACAGCAGCCCATGATGCCGCGGATGGGATGCAGACCGGGTGGAATATTGCGCATGCAGAATTATTAACCAACTTCGTATCTGATCCTCAATTGATAAAAATGATTCTCGCCTGCGAATAATCAATGACGAAGTCTTTTAGATTCTGCCGTCCGAAATCCATCACCCCGATGGTGGCCACGTCGCTCCACTGGCCGGCCTGCCGGCCATTACTGGCTACCCATGACCTGGCCCGCCCAAACCCAGTCGCCTTTGTCGTAATCGATGGAAACCTTGGAGTTTGTTCTAAAAACCACCTTGCCGCCGTCGTCGGTTCCGTTCCAGCCGACGGAATACAGCGCGAACAGCCCATCGTCCGTGCGGCGATATTTCAAAGGTTGTCCGCCGATGACATCGTTCAGCAGCGATGCGATAAAACGTGGCGCAAGCGCGTCGAGGGTTTCGGGATAGGCTCCCTGCACCAACCGGCATCGTTCCAGCGCGCATGCCACCCGCGCCATGTCCACCGTGCTTTGAGCATAAGCACATTATTTTGCATACGGAACCAGCGCCGGAAGCAACATGGCGGCGATGATGTTGTTCGGCGACCAATGAGATCGCATGTCATAAATGTTGGTTGTTGCCATTCGTGCGGTCGCGGGCGAAACACTATGCTGCCCCACATCCATAATGGGCAGAAACCATTCCTGATGTGCCCGTGCCACCGTCAGTTCGTTTTGATAAAAGACCGAGTTGGGAATGAGGTAATAAGCGACTTTGGCAACTTCCGGCGTTGGTTCGTCACTATAAAATAACAAACCTAAATCCCGTGTGCGGCGCATATATTCAATGTTCGCCATCGAAACCACCCGTTCACCGCGCAAGGAGAACTCACAATCCGCCAAAAAATCCAGTTTCGCGAGTTCCCAATTCAGCTTCGCTACTTACGTTTAGCAACTACGTTGAATATGGCCTGCAAACCACCCAAAGAATCACAACAATTTCACTTCAAAGCCAAACATTCAAAGAAATTATCGGGTTTAGAACAAATGATTCTTTGGCGGAAGCTGGTGAAATCTGGACTAACGAGTTTTATCGCCCGATTTTCCAAAACCAACGCCGCATTTTCAAATACCCATCCTACCTTAATCTTGGGGTTTTAGATGGCGGTGACGCCACAAATAAAAGTGTCACAAATACTATTGACAAGAAATAATAAATGTGTCACCTTTATTGCATGAAAGAAACGGAAGAAAACGACGATCTGAATCTGGTGACGCTGGCGCAGAAATACAGCGACAATGACAAGGCGCGGGAACTGCTCGAATCAATGCTTTGGCCGCACGGCGCATATTGCCCGCATTGCAAGGCCGACGAGCCTTACAAGCTGACGCCAAAGGCCAGCAGCAAGCGTCCGGCGCGCAAGGGGCTTTACAAGTGCCGGACGTGCCGCAAACAGTTCACGGTGACGGTCGGCACAATCTTTGAAGATTCACACATTCCGATTGGCAAATGGCTCATGGCGATTTTCCTGCTTTGCTCAAGCAAAAAGGGCATGAGCGCGTTGCAATTGTCGCGGATGCTCAAACTCACTTACAAGAGCGCGTGGTTTATGGCTCACCGTCTCCGTTACGCAATGGGAACGAAAGCACCGCTCGGTAAATTGCTTCAAGGCGTCGTGGAAGCAGACGAAACCTACGTCGGCGGGAAGCGGCAGGGTGCAGGGAGCGGGTGCGTGGACAATAAAATTCCGGTTGTGGCATTGATTGAACGCGGCGGTGATGTTCGGACAAAAGTTGTCGCCGATTTGAGTCAAAGAAATCTTCGCAACTTTCTTGATGACAACATCGTCAGGGATTGCATTGTCAATACAGACCAAGCACCGCGTTATCGCAGCATCGTTTCGCCAATCGTCCACAGCAGCAGATTTAGCAAGGGGAGGCATGACGTGGTGAACCATTCAAAGGGGGAATATGCGCGCCACAATCTCGACGGCACGGTGTCGCACATCAACACTTGCGAGAGTTTTTTCAGCCTGATTAAGCGCGGCGTCTATGGCGCGTTCCATCACGTCAGCAAGGAACATTTGCACCGCTATTGCGATGAGTTTTCATTCCGTTGGAACACCCGTAAATTGACGGACGGCGAGCGGATGGAAACGGCACTTGGCATGGTGACAGGCAAGCGGCTGACGTATCGGCAAGTGGTTTGAAGGAATCGGCTAAACCGGCAGATTGACTGTCTGGTGAAGCCCAAAGCTCCGCATATACCGTGGGGCAGAAAGCGAATCCGTGTCAAAACAATCAAAGCAAAAAAAGAAACTGGAAAAAGTGATGATGCCGAATTTAAGCGGCGTTAAATTTGAGGACGCCGTGCGGGCATTGCTGCAAACGCGGCCGCCGAAAAAGGTTAAAAAGCCATGAGCGAACCGAATCCAGTTGGCCGTCCGATGCTTCCCAAAAAGGAGAAGCGCGGGATGTTTGTTTCCACGCGGTTGTCGCCCGATGAATACAAAGAGGTTCACGATGCCATCAAAGCCTCTGGTGATGCCAAGACGGAATGGATTAGAAAAAAACTTTTGGCCGCTGCGCGTCGGGCTTAAAACAAAAAAATGAAATCTGTTTTTAATCCGTCAAAAAACTTGGGTTTGTGAAAGATATAATCCCGAAAATAACAAATCAGTTAAAATCCGCGCCGGTTGACGCGCTCGCGAACCGCCGACGGCACCAGAAGAATACGCCGACCTTTTGGACTGCGCCGGCAGAGCGGAGCGGCGACGGCGCTTTCGTCCCGCCGAAGGTGCCCGAACGAATGGATGCTCCCATACCAAAGCGGGGTCGCGCGGCGCTTGCCCCCGCAGTCCAAAACGCTGGCGCGCTATTTCGAGTATAGTTCACCTCTCTGAATTACCTTTTGGAGCAAAGCCTTTTGTTCAGCAGTGCTCGCATAGGGCACTAATTGCGATGGGTTGCCTGGTTCTTGTCCATTGTTCGCGTCTTGATATGCCTGATAGACAGGTCCCAGCGTGTTTTTAATCTCCGATGACAGAAAATCTGAACTGCCAAAACCATGGGGACCGATGGCCATGCGCGAATCAAACAAATCATCCACCGCCGCCTTTTGCGTAATGATCGGGTCGCCCAAGCCAAGGTTGGGGGCGGTTTTGGCCGAGGTAATTTCCCAACGTTGTAAAACGGCATCATCCACTGGTGTGTCAAAGTAAGGTTGCAACTGGGCAAGGTCGGTCGGGAATTGCCCGCCGTTGGCCGGCGAATATTTTTGCAAAGCGGATTCCACCATCGAGCAAAATTTATTTTCGCCTGCATTACGCAGTAAAGCCGTGGCCTTGCGATAATCCGTATCGTTGTCGAGTTTGCCGCTGGCAGCATTCAGCCAATCTTGTTCAGTTAGATATCGCAGTTCGGGAATGTTTGCGTCCGGATTTTGTTCCAGACGCTGTTTGAGCCTATTAACCCGGTCCAGCCACGCTTTCGCCGCCGCATCCACGGGATCATTTGCAGCCAGCTTAGATTGTGTCACTTCGCCGCGCAGTCTAAGCAGCTCCAAATTATTGCTTTTGGTTTTCGCCATTTCATCAGCCAGTGAAGCCAGCCGGTTTGTGGCGTCATCGCGCTCGCGTAGCAATTGCCGGATTTGTTCGGACAGCGATGTTTGCTGTTGTTGAAGCGTTTGGTTTTGTTCCCGGAGTTGGGAATTTTGATGGGCCTCGTAAAATCCCGCACCGATGGTCGTGATGAGGGCGGTGGTGATTAAAGTTTTTTGGAGTGTCGTCATGGCTAGAGCTTTGGTCGCGGCAACTATCGTCGCCGTGGTTAATGTTGATCCTGATACGGCGGCGGAAATGGTCGCGGCCAGTCCGGCAGGTGCGGCCGACACGGCATTGGCGGATATCGCCCCGGCCAGAATTGCCGTGGTGGAAACGATGCCGTGTTTCGTGAAAATCTTCCGCAGCTTTTCCAGCGCGCGATTCACGCGCATCTTGGCCGCGTCCTCGCCCGTGCCCAAGGCCGCGCCGACTTCCGCAAAATTCTTGTTCTCAAAAAATCGCAGCACCAGCGCGTCGTGATCTTTCTGCCCCAGCCGCCCCATCGCCCCGTCCAGCAGCGGTTCGATGTGCGTCCAGGTTTCCGCCTCCGCTTCGCTTCGGCGCGACAAGTCGTTTTGAATTTGAGTTTGCATATGCGCCTCGTGCTCGCGCTGCTGGCGGCGGATTTGGGTTCTCAAGGCCCGGACGCTGACGTAGCGCGCCGTGCGGCACAGCCAGCCGGGCAGAATGGTTTTATCACCGATGGCATCGGCCTTGCGCGCCAGAATGATGAAGACGGCCTGGGTGATCTCCTCGGCCAGATGCGGGTCGCGCACCTGCCGCAGCGCCACGGAATACACCAGATTGACGTGGCGGGACACCAGCGCGGCAAAGGCGGCTTCGGATTGATTCCGGGAATACTCGCGCAGCAAGGTCAGGTCGTCGTTCGGCATTTCACTGGTATATCCCCGCCACCGGGAAAAGGTAACAATTTATTTTGCGAATTCTTTGAAGAGCGGTGGGGGGCCGCCGCACTCCCAGACGCTGGCGCGGAACATATTGAATTCAAATTGTTTCAAAGCTGGGTTTGATTCGGCTTAACGGTTAATTTTATTGAGGGCATCCATGATTTTCTGATGTTCATACCCAGATGTTTTTTGGGCCGCCTCTAAAAGTGTTGGGGCCGCCTGTTTTGCCTTTTCTCCACAGAAGCCCAACGCCGTGGCTGTCGTGGTTCGAAAATTTGTGTCCTTGCCGCCAATCCCCTTAATATTTTTAATCAGGATGGGCATCAATAAATTAATTTGCGCTTCATTGTCCGGTTCGATCTGCACCAGGGCAATCGCAGCTGTCCCCCGAACGTCCGGATCACCGTCACGCAATGCCGCTTGAAGTGACGGGATGGCCAGCCTAGCCCGTTCTCCGAATTCCCCTATAGCAAGACAAACGCACCACTGAACTTCGGCGTTTGTATCGGTCAGAGATTTAATCAATTCAGGAATCACGATCTCCTCCCTTTCGCCAAGCAAACCCAACGACCTAGCCGCAAGAGCTCGCACATAAGGAGATTCATCTTGGAGGGATGCAATCAGAACGGGAATGCCGTTGGATATAAGCATTTCACTTTTTTCTGAATACGCAGGCATGTTGCCCAGAGCAACGACGATTTCCGTTCGGACGGATGCGTTTCTGTTCGTGAGAGACGCAATTAACGGAGTGATCGAATCGGATCCAATCCGATCTAGCGCTGCCCCGATATAACCGCGCGTGTATCCATCGTTGAGAAGCTTAATTAAAGTTGGAATAACCGGCTTCGCTTTTGGCCCTAGCTCGAAACAAGCAAGAATGGCGTGTCGTGGGTCGTTAGATGACAACATGCTGATGATGACAGGCAGACCGTTTGTTCCAATCTGTCGAACGGCGGCAATTGCCCGGTCATTTGCGGGGCCGGGATTTTGATCATCTAAATGTGTCACCCATTCCCCAATGCTTAACGCAGCCGTTCCAGTCACGAGGAGCAAACCCGCGCCCACCAAAAATGTCATTTTCATTTTAGTCCACGCCATAAGATTCAAGGCTCCTTTCACCAAAGTTAAAGTTGAAATTCCTGCCGCCGCCCCCTTCGCCATGGCGACGACAGAAATAGTTTTCGCCAAGCCCACCGGCGCGGCCGACACGGAGTTGGCGGAAATCGCCCCGGCCAGAATTGCCGGCGTCGAACTGACGCCACGTTTGGTGAAAATCTTCCACAGCTTTTCCAGCGCGCGCTGCACGCGCATCTTGGCCGCGTCCTCGCTTGCGCCTAAAACCGCGCCGACTTCCGCAAAATTCTTGTTTTCAAAAAACCGCAGCACCAGAGCGTCGTGATCTTTCTGCCCAAGCTTTTCCATCGCCCCATCCAGCAGCGGCGCGATGTGGTTCCAGGTTTCTTGGTCGGCCAGTCGCGTCGGGTCGTTGCCGCTACTCTCCAAAATGGATTGCATATAGGCCTCCTGTTCGCGGTGCTGCCGACGGCGTTGGATGGTCAGCGCGTTGGCGCTGGCATAACGCGTCGTGCGGCAGAGCCAGCCGGACAGCACGGTGTGTTGTGATAATTTATCCGCCTTGTGCGCGAGGATGATGAACACGGCCTGCGTGATCTCCCCGGCCAGATGCGGATCGCGCACCGACCGCAACGCCACGGAATACACCAGATTGACATGGCGCGTGACGAGCGCGGCGAAGGCGTCCTCGGAATGGTGCCGCACATACTCCTGCAGCAGGGTGAGATCATCATTGGGCATTACATCCATATCATTTACACTGGCGTGAAAAGGTAACAGTTAATTTTTTTGCAAACGGACTGGGAGAGAACAGCCTGATGGGTTCAGCTGGCGGGTAATGCTCCCGGTGGGCGGCCTAGTCCTTGTCAACAACCCACCCCGTCCGGGAACCGTCACCGGCCGCCGCTTAGGGACCGTCTAATGCACCCACCAATGGAGGCGGACCCACCCCATCAACTTGGGTGTTGACTTATCCGGCCAAAAACTGCTTTAATCACCCGCATGAGTTCAATCAATAACTTATCCATCCAACAATTACGTCAGGCCGCCGATCTCAAAGAGAAGATTGCCGGGCTTGAGAAACAACTAAGCGCGGTATTAGGTTCGGCTCCCAAAGCCGCTGCCGCCCCCACGCCCGCCCCGAAGAAGAAGGGCGGTATGAGCGCCGCCGGCAAAGCCCGCATCGTGGCCGCCCAAAAAGCCCGCTGGGCCAAGATCAAAGCCGCCAAAGCGGTGAAGCCGGTCGTCAAGGCTGCCGCCCCGGCCGCCAAGGTTGCGAAACCGGCCAAGAAGAAATTTGTGATGAGCGCCGCCGCCAAGGCCAAAATCTCGGCCGCCGCCAAGGCCCGCTGGGCCAAGATCAAGGCTGCGAAGAAGTAACCGGCCGACCATGGTTTCCGACAAGCTGGAGTTATCCTAACTCCAGCTTGTTTTATTTTTGACCAGACCGGAGAGTGCGGACTGTTTCAATGACCGGAATAGGCTGACCGCCCTAACCGGCAACTGGTCTTCACTCTCCAAGATGATGAGAGCGGTGGCAGCGAGATTTTTGCGCCGGCAACTTACACCGGCGATTTATTTCTCCGCAATTCCGAGGTGGGACCGGCAGGCCATCGGATATGCGCTCAAGGCATCCTGCTGGCTTGAAATCCGGGCGGACGAATCATTGCCTTCGGCAATCTTATTAGTCGCACGGATCGAGAAGTTCGAATGGCGTTTCACGACGGTCGCCGGGAAAACTTGTTTTCAAAATGAAAAAAATTCCGCACGCTGTCGTCCACACCACTCATTGATAATTCCAATCCACAACCACACACCGTGAATATGAAATCCATCTCCCTGCCGCTGGCCTTGTCCCTGCTGTTGTTGCTGACCGCCTGTCGCACGGTGCCTCCACCGGCCGCACCAGGAACTTTTTCCGGCATTCCGCAGGCCATCAGCACAGACGCCTGGCTGCCGGGAACCAATTCCGTTTATCATCTCCCGCCGCATCCTGATTCTGGTGATTTCTTTGGCGCGTTCTTTGACGGCAGCGAGACGACCAAGCGGCGGATCGTGGTGTCCTGCCCGGCCGCCCAGCGCGGCGACCTGCTGACCCTTTGTCGCGGCGGGGTGATGAAGCTGCTGGCCGGCGCAGGCGCGAACATCCGGGGCGGAAGCAATTTGAGCGACCGGGACGGGCTGCGGGATTTTTCCGAGAACTACCAGTGGCAGGATCATCAGGGAACAATCCAGGTGTTCGGCGTGGCCACGGGCAAAAAAACCGTGACGTTGATTATCTTCTGCAATGAACACAAGCGGCTGCCGGAGCCGGCCGGCAAATAATCCGACTGCAAAAATACCCGCGCCCGCCGGGCGCGCGGCCCACCGCCAATCAGGAATTTGGGCGCAAAATAATTCCGGCCTAATGCAAACGGGCTGGAAAAGTTGGATTCTAATCGCCGATGGCGCGTGATTTTTGAAAACATTTATTGCGCCCAGATTAAATTTGGGTAAAAAATAAGTGAACGCAGGCTTATCCGCCGAACGATGACCAGCAACCCAACGAACAAAACTAATGAGCGGCCCATGGAAACACCAGTTTCCGCCCCGCTGAAACAGGGACTTTACGATCCGCAGTTTGAACACGACGCCTGCGGCCTTGGCTTCGTCGTCAACATGAAGGGAAAGAAGTCGCACCAGTTGGTGAGCGACGCCCTGAAGATTCTCGTGAACCTCGATCATCGCGGCGCGTGCGGCTGCGAGGCGAACACGGGCGACGGCGCGGGCATATTGATTCAAGTGCCCCACGATTTCTTCGTGACTGAGGCGCCCCGGCTCGGCTTCAAGCTTCCCGCCGTCGGACAATATGGCGCAGGCCAGGTTTTTCTGCCAAAGGATCCGACGGAACGCGAGACCATCAAAAACGAACTGGCCAAAATCATCGCCGCCGAAGGCCAGACCCTGCTCGGCTGGCGCGATGTGCCGGTGAACAATTCTTCGCTGGGCAAGACCGCCGTGGCGGCGGAGCCGTTCATGGCGCAGGTGTTTGTCGGCCGCAACGCGGCGGTGAAGGACGAGGCGGCGTTCGAGCGGAAGCTTTACGTCATCCGCAAAGTGGCGGAGCAGACCATCCGTTACGGCAACAAAATTCCCGGCGGCAAATGGTTTTACGTTTCCAGCCTGTCGGCGCGCACGCTCACCTACAAGGGCATGCTGATGTCCGAACAGGTGGAAAAGTATTACGATGATCTGCGCAATCCCGCCGTCGTCACGGCAATCGCGCTGGTGCATTCGCGTTTTTCGACCAACACGTTCCCGAGCTGGGATCGCGCGCATACGAACCGCTACATCGCGCACAATGGCGAGATCAACACGCTGCGCGGGAATGTCAACTGGATGAAGGCGCGGCAGGCGCTGTTCACCAGCCAGCTTTTCGGCGACGACCTGAAAAAAATTCTGCCCGTCATCAACACCGACGGCAGCGACTCGGCGCAGTTTGACAACTGCGTGGAGCTGCTCACGCTCGCCGGCCGCGAGCTGCCGCACGCGATGATGATGATGATTCCCGAGCCGTGGGAAAATCACGAGAGCATGGACGCCGAGCGGCGAGCGTTCTACGAATTTCATTCCTGCCTGATGGAGCCGTGGGACGGCCCAGCCTCGATGGCGTTCACGGATGGAAAATTCATCGGCGCGTGCCTCGACCGGAACGGCCTGCGGCCCTCGCGCTATTACGTCACGAAAGACGACGTGGTCATCATGGCGTCCGAAGCCGGCGTGCTGCCGGTGGCGCCGGAACGCATCGCGGTCAAGGGCCGGTTGCAGCCGGGCAAGATGTTTTTGGTGGATCTCGAACAAGGTCGCATCATCGCGGACGAGGAGCTGAAGAAAAAATATGCCTCCGCGCTGCCGTATCAAAAATGGCTCGAGGAAAATCACGTCCTGCTCAAAAACCTGCCGGAGCCGCCGGTTTTTCACGAAGAGGATCACATGACGGTG
>Ga0182024_10019644_pt1 | contig 12430 bp, 8 predicted proteins | sample P32metaG_FD_120480 | JGI IMG/M metagenome (GOLD analysis project Ga0182024, IMG submission 120480) | Permafrost microbial communities from Stordalen Mire, Sweden - P3-2 metaG (Illumina Assembly) | ecosystem: Environmental > Terrestrial > Soil > Wetlands > Permafrost | place: Sweden: Stordalen...
CGATTCCCACCGGGTCCACCATCACCTATCCCAGCAATTTGCTGAAGAGATCGTTTGAAAACGGTTGAGCCCACTCATCAAACTGTTCCCCACCCACGTGCATCCAAGCAGCAGTGACGTTCAATTCAAGGCCTTCGAACCCTTCGGGAACATTCTCGAAGCCGATTCGATTACCACTTAAGGTCACGGCGCGTAAACACTCCCCTTCGCGCGCTGTGATCTTGACGTGCGTTTTAGGAATTTGCTCGACTATCGCCTCAGCGCAGGATGCAAAATCCACAGCAAGCGAAAACCCAAAGACAGCCCCGGCTACCTCGCAGATGCTCTCGTCATTCGAGGGGCAAAATGTAACCGCGGTTGAAATCGCAGGCAGACCTGAGGCCAACACATCTGAGTTTGCACCTCTCTTCGTGCAGCACTCGGGCGAGCCCTTCTCCAAAGAGAAAGTCGACCAGACGGTGGCCGCGCTAAAGGCTTCGGGCAAGTTCAAAGAAGTACAACTGCAGGTAGACCCCGAGTCAGATGGCGTCCGGGTCTTGATGATCTTAGAGCCCGCCGTATGGTTTGGGATATTCCAGTTTCCAGGCGCCGAGCGTTTCGCATACTCGCGGCTTGTGCAGGTAGCCAACTATCCTCCCCAGGTGCCATATAACACTGACGATGTCGAGCGCGACCGCAAGAGTTTGCTCACCTTCTTTCAGCAGGAAGGTTACTTCCAGGCCGAGGTGCAACCAGAAACAAAGGTCGATGCGCAGCGTGGACTGGCGAACATCTTCTTTCACGTAACCTTGAAGCAGCGCGCGAAGTTTGGAAACATCGTCATCGCGAACACCACCCCTGAAGAGGCAGCGAAGCTGAACCATGCTCTGCAGACTCTGTGGGCACGCGGCCATGGAGCGGCCATTCGTCCTGGCAAACAGTATCGTCGCGGGACACTTTCGCGGGCCACGAACTATCTCCAGAACCAACTCGCCAAGCAGGATCGGTTAGCTGCCCAGGTGAAACTAGTCGGTGCGGAATATCACGCCGAGACAAACCGTGCCGATATTCATCTTGAAGGAAAAACGGGGCCGCTCGTTCACGTAAAAGTGGAAGGCGCGCACTTGTTTAGCTGGACCCGCAAGTCTCTGCTTCCGGTGTATCAGGGCATTGGTGTCGATGATGAGTCAGTGGAGGAAGGCCGGCAGGCTCTTATCTCTTACTTTCAGGCAAAGGGCTACTTCGATGTGACGGTAGATGCAAACTCGGCCACGGCGCCCGGCGGCGACACCATCGTTTACAAGATATCGAAAGAGAAAAAGCACAAGGTCGATGAAGTTAAACTGGCCGGCAATTCGCAGGTATCCTCAGACGATCTCACGCCGCATATCCTTGTGCAGAAGAAACAACTGTTCTCGCCGGGTAAGTTCAGCCAGAAGCTGGTACGGGACAGCGTCAAGAACCTGCAGGCTGTGTATCAGTCGCAGGGATTTAGCACCGCCTCCGTCGTACCGAGCGTTCGGAACAATGGCGATAACATTGAGGTCTCCTTTCAGGTCAAAGAGGGCCCCAGAGATATTGTGAACTCCCTGCAAATCGAGGGCGCGGACACTTTTCCTCAAGACAAGTTTGCTCCCAACGGTCTCAAACTTGGCGCAGGCAAGCCGTACTCTCAGTCTCTGGTCCAGGCCGATCGTGCGAGCATCGTTGCCGAATATCTCAAAGCCGGGTACCTGACTTCGAGTTTTCGCCAGACCGTGAGTATTGTCTCCAAAGACGATCCGCATCATATCAACGTCGTTTACCACATTTATGAGGGCCCGCGTGTATTTGCAGCGGATGTTATAACTCTAGGGCGTAAGCAGACTAAGCAGCGGCTGATCGATACGGATATCTCATCGATTCATCCGGGAACTCCGCTGACAGCGACTCAGTTGCTGACGGCCGAGAGCCAGCTCTACAACCACACCGGAGTTTTCGACTGGGCTGAGGTCGACCCAAAGCGGCAGATTACGACGCAGACAAAGGAAGATGTTCTGGTAAAGGTTCATGAAGCGAAGCGTAATCAACTCACCTATGGCTTCGGCTTTGAGTTGATCAATCGCGGAGGCAGTGTTCCCGGCGGAACAGTGACCGTGCCGGGCCTGCCACCAGTCGGCCTGCCCACCAGCTTCACAGCAAGCCAGAAGACCTTTTATGGGCCGCGAGGAACGATTCAATTCACGCGAAATAATTTTCGCGGAAAGGGCGAGACTCTCTCATTCACCGGTTTTGCAGGGCGGCTCGATCAACGTGTGGCGGGATATTACATCGACCCCCAATTCAGGTGGTCGTCCTGGCGATCGACGATTTCGGTCTCTGCTGAGCGCGATGAAGAGAATCCCGTGTATTCATCACAGCAGGAACGGGGCAGTCTTGAGTTTCAGCGATACCTGGATAAGGCAAAGGTTTCGTCACTCTTTCTGCGCTACAGCTTTAGCAAGACAGACCTGCCGAGAGTTGAAATCCCAGACCTTGTGTTGCCGGCAGATCGGCATGTCCGTCTCTCGACGATTGCTGCGAATCTGACGCGCGATACGCGTGACAACCTGCTCGACGCGCACAAGGGAATGCTGCGATCTCTTGAATTGGGCTTGAGCACAACAAAGCTCGGTTCGAGTGTCGACTTTGCGAAACTAAATACGCAGTTTGCCTATTACAAGACGGGCTTTCATAACATCGTGTTTGCCAATAGTCTGCGCATAGGTTTGGCGCAGCCGTTTGCAGATAGCCGCGTGCCGATTAGCGAGGCATTCTTTGCCGGCGGTGGTAACTCGCTGCGCGGTTATCCCCTCGATGGCGCCGGGCCTCAGCGACCAGTGGAGGTTTGTCCTGATGGCAAGACCGGTTGCAACATCTTTATCCAAGTGCCTAGTGGCGGGAACGAGTTGCTACTGATCAATTCGGAAGCGCGAATTCCGCTGCCCATCAAAAAGGGTCTGGGCATCGTGGCTTTTTACGACGGCGGCAACGTATTTCCAAATGTCGGATTTCACGATTTCACTTCGCTGTATTCAAACAACGTGGGTCTGGGCCTGCGCTATGCCACCCCGGTTGGGCCGATTCGTATCGATGTCGGCCATAATCTCAATCCCGTGCCAGGCGTGAAGTCGACGCAGTATTTCATCAGTATTGGACAAGCGTTTTGAGCGAGGTTCACATGAACGACAATGCACCCGATCCGAAGCCGGAGTCACCGCCGCAGCACGGACAGCAAAAACGTCTCTTGCTGAAGATTGCTATCTGGACTGCCGGCAGCGTTGTGGCGTTGCTTGTGCTCGTGGGCATCACACTCGCAATCCTTCTGCACAGCGCGCGTTTTCATAACTATGTACTCACGACGGTTCAACAAAAAGCCAGTGACAGCCTTGGTGTGCGCGTGCAGTTGCAGAACTTTGCGTTGAATCTCTGGCATCTCGATCTCGACCTATACGGAGTGACTGTTGATGGCGCAGTGCCTTACGCCGATCCTCCTCTGCTGCAGGTCGATCACGCTGAAATTGGCGTGCGCATTGTCTCGATTCTGCACGGTAAGTGGTATCTGGAAAGCTTTCGCGTCGATCGGCCGATCGTTCGCGTGTTTGTCGATGCGCATGGGGTTTCGAACATTCCTGTATTCAAGAGCAGCAGCACCAGCACCAACAGCAGCACTAGCATCTTCGATCTGGCGATTCGCCGCGCGGTCCTGGAGAGAGGCGAAGTCTACTACAACGATCGCCAAAGCCCGCTGACGGCGGACTTGCACGACGTCGAATTTCAGGCTTCGTTCAACGCCCTTCTGCAGAAGTATTCAGGGAGGCTCGCATACTCCGATGGACATCTGACTTCGGGATCGCTCAAGACAATTCCCCATAGTCTTTACGCCGAGTTTGACACGTCCCCGGCGACATTCCATTTGACCAGGGCAAAGTTATCGACCGGCCCGTCACAATTGATGTTGACAGCTACAGTATCGAATTACTCCAGCCAGATAGCCGACGCTCACTATGACGCTGTCATCGACGGAGCGCAGGTGGGCAAGATACTGGATGTTCCAACCGTACCGACAGGTCAGGTTCATGCCTCCGGCTCTGTGCACTATGCTCAAGCCGCTGATCGCGCGCTCATCAATTCACTTGTAGTAAACGGTGATTTGGATAGCCGGCAGTTGGATGTAAAAACGCCTTCGATTCGAACGCGAGTGACCAATATCCTCGCGCACTACTCGCTCGAAAACGGCATTGCGAATCTGCACGATCTCAGGCTCAATCTTCTCGGCGGTTCACTCTCCGGCTCAGGCACAATGACCGATGTCGCAGGCGATTCGTACTCAAAGGTGAATGCGAGTCTTCGTGGCGTTTCGCTTGCAGACCTGGCCCGTCTCGGTGGTCAGTCAGTCTCGACGGGCAATGTTGCGCTGACAGGCGGTTTGAATGCGGAACTCGCCGCCACATGGGGTAAGACGTTCAATGACCTCGTGGCTCATGCGGACGCGGCGATCAACGGCCAGGTAACTAACCGGCAGATCGTTGGAAATGGAACAGGCAACGCGACGGTTGAGAGGACCAGCAGTAACGCATCTCCGTCGACTGGCGTGTCGGTTCAAGGAGAGATTCATGCGATCTATACAGCCGCCAACCGGCAGCTCGCGCTCAACAAGAGTTATGTGAGGACACCGCAAACAAACCTCACCATGAACGGCACTGTAAGCCAGCACTCCAGTCTCGACCTGCGTCTTCAGGCCGACGATTTGCGCGAGGTCGAGTCGATTACGGATCTCTTTCGCACCGCGCCACCGGGTCAATCGCTGCAACCGCTCGGCCTCGCAGGCACCGCGTCCTTTCAGGGCACTGTAACCGGGTCGACCAATGCACCGCATCTCGTCGGCCAGTTTCTCGCTTCGAATCTGCATGTGCATGGCAGCGAATGGAAGGTGCTTCGAACCGGCGTCGAGGTCAGCCCATCGCAGCTCAGTCTTCAGCACGGCGATCTAGAGCCGGCATCGCGCGGGCACATCAGATTCGACGCAACCTCCGAACTTACAAAATGGTCTTTCACAAATACGAGCACCGTTCAGTTGAATCTTGATGCGGCCGAGCTAAGTGTTGCGGACTTGATGAAGTTATCCGGGCAGCAGGCGCCGGTAACTGGAATTCTGACGGCCAACGTAAAGCTGCATGGCACTGAGTTAAATCCCGTCGGCAGCGGAAGCGTATCTCTGTCAAGAGTCGTCGCTTATGATCAGCCGGTTTCGGCAGTGAACGTAGCATTCGCCGGCACCGGTGACGACGCTCATGCCGACCTTGCGGTTCAATTGCCGAGCGGCAACATCAAGGGCAATGTGAGTGTTCGTCCAAAAGAGAAGACCTACACTGCCAAACTGTCAGCGACAGGCATTCAACTGGAGAAGTTACAAGCTCTCAAAGCCCGCAACGTCGAAGCAAGCGGAGAAGTGTCGCTAACAGCAAGCGGTCAGGGCTCCTTCGACAATCCTCAACTCGAGGCGACACTGCAAATACCGAAGCTCGTTGTGCAGAAGGAGACGGTCACCGGGCTGACTCTGCACATGAATGTCGCCGACCACGTCGCGAATGCAACGCTGGCGAGTTCAGCGGTGAATACCCGGATTCAGGCGAAGGCGAAGATCGAGCTCTCCGGAGACTATCTCGCCGACGCATCGCTCGATACGCAGGCGATTCCATTTCAGCCCCTGCTAGCCATCTACGCGCCTGAACACGCAGCAGAGTTGTCCGGTGAAACCGAGATTCACGCCACGCTGCACGGGCCACTGAAGAACAAGAATTTGCTCGAGGCGCACGTCACCATTCCCACGCTGAAGATGGCCTATGGCAGCAACATCCAACTCGCGGCTGCCAGTCCCATCCACGCCGACTATAAGAATGGTGTGGTCGATGTACAGCGAGCCACGATCAAAGGCACCGACACAGACCTTCAAATTCAAGGGACGATTCCAATCTCCGGTCTCGCTCCCAGCAACACACCGATGTCTGTGATGATGCTGGGCACGGTGAATCTGCAACTCGCGCAACTCTTCGATCCCGATGTTAGAACCGCAGGAGAATTGAAGTTCAACATCAATTCCACCGGAAATTCCGATGTCGGAGGCAAGATCGACATCGTCAATGCCTCCTATGCGTCGAGCGATCTGCCTGTAGGGCTACAGAACGGAAACGGCACGCTGACACTTACCCGAGATAGGCTCAGCGTCAGTAAATTTGAAGGCACTATCGGCGGCGGATCAGTTACAGCGCAAGGTGGAGTTACACTCCGCCCGTCTGTGCAGTTTGATCTCGGCCTCGCGGCGCACGGAATTCGCATGTTATACCCGCAGGGCATGCGCGAAGGCGTAGACGCAAACTTGAGGCTTACAGGAAACACAGACACCGCACTTCTTGGCGGTCAAATCAATCTGACCGATCTTTCCTTCACGTCAGCCTTTGATATGAACAGCTTTATCAGTCAATTTACCGGCGGGGTTTCTACACCACCGACAGGCGGCTTCAGCCAGAACATTCAACTGAATCTGGCAGTGCGGTCAAGCAATAACATTGACCTCGTGAGCCGCACGCTAAGTGTGAATGGTTCAGCGAATCTGCAAGTGCGAGGTACCGCATCAGACCCCGTCATTCTGGGCCGCGTGAATTTGAATAGCGGCGATATTATTCTGAACGGCGACCGGTTTCTGCTGAACGGTGGCACGGTTGAATTCGTCAACCCTTTGGAGACCGAGCCGGTACTTAACCTGTCTCTCAAAACGACCATCCAGCAGTATGACGTCTACCTGCGATTTAATGGCCCGATCGACCAGCTACGCACTAACTACAACTCCGATCCCGCGTTGCCGTCCGCGGACATTATCAACCTGCTCGCATTCGGACAGACCACAGAGGCCAGTACCGTGAATAATGCGTCGACCTCTACCAATCAAGCCGCCGCCGGACTCGTCGCGTCGCAGGTAAGCAGCCAGGTTACCAGCCGCGTTTCAAAGATAGCTGGAATATCGCAGCTCTCTATCAACCCGGTGCTGGCCAACGGCACAAATCAGGGCTCGCCGGGAGCAAACATCACCATTCAACAGCGTGTGACCGGCAACTTGTTTGTGACCTTCACCAACAATGTCGGTTCGACTCAGAGCCAGACAATTCAGGGGCAATATCAGCTCTCGCCGCGCGTAGCCATAAGCGCGACGAGAGATCAGAATGGTGGCTTCGCATTCGATGCACTCATCAAGAAAAGCTGGTGAAGAGTTATGAAAAAGGGCAGATAGATTCAGTGTCGAATCCATCTGCCCTTTCCAATGCACCAGTATTCCTTACTTCGCCAAAGCAGCTTCAATTGCCGCAGTAACTTCAGACGAATCCGGAGTCACCGCCGGCTCGAACCGCGCCACCGGGTTGCCGTTCCGGTCAAACAGGAACTTGGTAAAGTTCCACTTGATCTCGCCTGCAAACTTAGGGTTTTCAGACGCGCTGGTAAGGAACTGATAAAGCGGTGTCTTGCCTTCTCCTGCGACGGAGAGTTTCGACATCATCGGAAACGAGACGTTGTACTTCTTCGTGCAAAAGGTCTTGATCTCTTCGTTTGACCCAGGCTCCTGACCGCCAAAATTGTTAGCCGGAATTCCGACGATGACCAGTCCCTTCGCCTTGTATTTCTCGTAGACGGCTTCGAGAGCGGTGTATTGCGGGGTGAATCCACACTTACTGGCAACGTTGACCAGTAGAAGGACTTTGCCATGATATTCAGAGAGCGGGACAGGCTTGTCGTCGATGGATTTCAGAGTGAAGTCGTAGACGCTTTTGTTAGGCGCGGCGATGGCGGCAGCGATCAGTGTGAGGCAGATTGTTGCGAGTAGAACTACTTTGCGCATGAGATTCTCCGGATGGGAAATGGAATTAGGGAACAGGGAAAAGCGACGTAAGGCAGACAGGAGGATGATAGACGATTTCCTGTTGCGCATGTATCGACAGATTCTGGTCTCACCTCGGCTTTATTCATCTTCTGAAGACTCAGAAGGTTCTTGTTGATGGCGAACCCAGGGTTCTCCGGGCCTGGCGCGCTCGGCGTACCAACCTATTGGCAGGTCGGCGAGTTCTTTTAGACTTGGGTCTTTGTCGATGGGGTGGTGGAAGCAGGAGAGGACTCCGCCGCTGTCGGACATGGTGTCGCCGAGGAACTGCCAGGCGCCGTCTTCCAAATCGTGGGAGACATATGTGACGGCTTCCGACCCAGAATTGACGGTTTTGGAGAGATAGACCCCCGTATGAGGCCCATCAGGAAACTTCCAATCGAAGAGGCTGCTGTCTGGGTCGTTTGAGGCCCAGAAATCTTCCTCGATCGTTCTCATCGGTGCGCCGGGTTGGAGAAGCGGCTGAGCGAAGTACTTGTTGAAGCCCTCGTCTTCGGGGAAGTGGCTTTCGAGATCGGGGTAGACGGCTTGAAGGACTGGGAACTCAGAACCACCGTTGTACCACGTCGCCCATCCCATCAGGTGTTTCACCCACTTTGGATCGACAGGGCGGAACTCGCAGTCTACCTCACCAGTTAACCCGCCATGCCGGCCGACGGATAGATCCGCACCGTCGCGCAGGCGTCGAACGGCTTCATTGATAAGAAAGTGGGCAGGTTTTTCTTTTAGTCCGATGGAGATGATCTCTGGTTGGCCAGCGGTGTCGAAAACGCCGACCGTATAGGAGAATAACGGCCGGTCTGTCTCTTGATGACAGTCCTTGATATGCATTACAGAGCAGCCGAACTTTTCAATCTGCGCGATTGTGCGTTCTTCGTGCTCGTCCAGTTCGGCTGCCCGGAATTGGCGGGTACAGTCGGTTTGGTATTTGGGAGTCGTCATAATTAAGGATTCGTTGTGGATTCAGATTACGCGAAGTTAACAGTCGCGGTGCGAACTAGTGCCTCTGCCTGAAAAGGAAATCAGGATCTACGAGTGCGGTTGGTGACTGCCGCTTACGTGCTCAGTCAATTAGGATGACTTAGATGCCAGGACTTGCTGTAGTTACGATTTCAGACCGGTGTTCGGCGGGCCAGCAGGTGGACTCCACAGGCCCGGCGGTGGCGCGGTTATTGGCCGCCCAGTGGCCCGGAGAGACGATCGGGCGCGGACTCGTGCCCGACAACGCCGACGCAATCGCCACGCTGCTGCATGAGTTGTGCCATCAGGAGTATGAACTCATCTTAACGGCAGGCGGAACAGGCCTGGGCCCGCGCGACGTAACGCCGGAGGCCACGCGGCGTGTGATCGATCGCGAAGTTTCCGGGCTGGCCGAGGCGATGAGGGCAGGCACAGCGCCCGCATACCAGTTCGCCTGGCTGAGTCGGGCGATCGCGGGGCTTTGCGGCAAGACCCTGATCGTAAATCTGCCAGGAAGTGAGAAGGGAGCAGTCGAGTGCCTCTCGATCATTTTGCCCCTGTTGCCCCATGCTCGGGAGGTTGTTGCCGGAGGCAGTCGCCATCCCGGCCACACCTGAGCCATGGCCATGTTGAACTATGTGTAGTGCCATGGCACGAAAGAAGAATTGTCCTTCCCCGAAGAGGTCTCTACTCTTGAATTGTGACCGATTGGCCGCTTCATGGGGGAGGGCCGGTTGAGTCGCACTTGAGGGTGCCTCAGATCTCAGTCGGTAAGAAAGATATGGGATCTGAGCACCTGATTTTTCGTGTTCAAAACAATTTTCGGCAATGTTCTGAGAGAGATCGAGGAGACGATGAAGGGAATTCTTCTGGCTGGCGGATCGGCTACACGGTTGTACCCGGTGACCCAGGTGGTTTCGAAGCAGCTTTTGCCGGTTTACGACAAGCCGATGATCTACTACCCCCTTTCGGCGCTGATGTTGGCCGGGATCCAGGAGGTCCTGATCATCTCCACGCCGCGCGATACTCCCAGCTTCCAGGCGCTGTTGGACGATGGCAGCCAGTGGGGTATGAAGCTCACTTATGCCGTGCAGCCCAAGCCTGAAGGGCTGGCGCAGGCATTCATCATTGGTAAAGATTTTGTAGGCGGCGAAAGCTGCGCGCTGGTCCTCGGGGACAATATCTTCCACGGCCAGACGCTGGGCTCGCTGCTTTCGGGCGCAGCCAAACGCTCGTCCGGAGCGACGGTCTTTGCCTATCCCGTCACAGACCCTGAGCGCTACGGCGTGGTGGAGTTCGGGCCCGATGGAAAAGCTATCAGCATCGAAGAGAAGCCGAAGAAGCCCAAGTCGCGCTACGCCGTCACGGGAATATATTTCTACGACGCATCCGTGGTCGAGGTCGCCGCCAATCTGAAGCCCTCGCCGCGCGGCGAGCTGGAGATTACCGACGTCAATCGCCACTATCTCGAGGCAGGAACCCTACAGGTGGAGGTGATGGGGCGCGGTATGGCATGGCTCGATACCGGCACGCATGATTCCCTGTTTGAGGCTGGCCTGTTTATCAAGACCATTGAGCAGCGGCAGGGATTGAAGGTTGCCTGTCCCGAAGAGATCGCCTATCGCAAGGGATGGATCGGCACCGAGCAGTTGAAGCAGCTGGCGGCCCGAGCGCAGAAGAGCGGATACGGAGAGTATGTGCTTAGCCTTCTGGACGAGACGTATGTACATTCAGGGGGATTGTTGTGAACGTGATTGAGACTTCGCTGCCCGGCGTTCTTGTGCTGGAGCCGCGTTGCTTCCGCGATGAGCGGGGCTTTTTCTTTGAGACTTTTAACCTGGCTCGTATGGTCGAGATTGGTTTACCGGCGGAGTGGAAGCAGGATAACTTTTCGCTTTCCAAAAAGAATGTCATTCGAGGAATTCATTACCAGATTGGCGAACCGCAGGGGAAGCTGGTGCGCGTTGTCACTGGCGCGGCGCTGGATGTGATTGTGGATCTGCGCAAAAGCTCACCGACTTTTGGCCAGCACACGACGGTCGAGCTGAACGGAGACGGTTCGAGGATGGTCTGGATTCCGCAGGGATTCGGGCACGGCTTTGCTGCTCTTACCGAGACTGTCGCCCTGAGCTACAAGGTGACCGACTACTACTCTCCAAGGGCCGAGCGTTGCGTTCTCTGGAACGATCCGAAGTTGGGAATTGATTGGAAGGTCCCGGCGAGAGATGCGATCCTGTCGGCGAAGGATGCTGCGGGAGTGCCGTTTGCGCACGCTGAGGTCTTCGCCTGATGCGGCGAGTTCTCTTGCTGGGCGCCGGCGGGCAGCTCGGAATGCAGTTGGCTCGCAGGCTGGGTGGGTTGCCGCATGGCGAATTCGAGCTGACGGCGCTGACTCGGGCAGAAGTGGATTTCTCCGACGCAGGCGTGCTGCGGGCTGCGATTCAAAAGGCCGGGCCCGAGATTGTGATCAACGCGGCCGCCTATACGGCCGTGGACAAGGCCGAACAGGAGCAGGAACTGGCGCGCCTCGTGAATGCGGTCGCTCCGGGCGTAATTTCCGAAGAGCTTGCGAAGACCAATGGCTGGCTCATTCATTATTCAACTGATTATGTCTTCGAAGGATCGGGCTCGGAGCCATGGCGCGAGTCTGATCGCACAGGTCCGCTAAGTGTCTATGGCCGGACCAAGCTTGATGGAGAGCTGGCGATTGCTTCGGCAGGTTGCCGTCACGTGATTCTGCGGACCAGCTGGGTTTACGCCGCCGAAGGCAAGAATTTTCTGCATACGATGCTGAGGCTGGGCCGTGAGCGCGATCAGCTCAAGATTGTCGATGACCAGATTGGCGCTCCAACTACGGCTGAGGCGATTACCGAGGCCTCCCTCGCGGTGCTCCGTCAACTGGCGGCAGCTGGTGAAGATCGAAGCGCCAGCGGTGTCTATCACCTGACCTGTGCTGGCGCGACAAGCTGGTGCGGATTTGCGCGGTCCATCTTCGCCGCATTCGCCGCGCAGCAAAAAGCTCCCGAAGTGATCGGTATCCCGACAGAGGCGTATCCGACTCCGGCGAAGAGACCACGGAACAGCCGGTTGAATGGCGAAAAGTTCATCCGCCAGTTCGGCTTTCGCATGCCGGAGTGGGAAAGCGCGCTCACCGATGTTGCGAACGCGATGCTCTTCCGCAAGGACGCAGACTCAGCTTCCTGACCCGATCAGATCAAATCCTTACCTCAATTACGCACGCCAATTTCGCGCAGGTGTAAAGGTCAAATATAGCGGCGATGCTATATGGCAATTTCGGCTTCTCACCAATGCACATATCAAGGTATTTTTCTGCAATCGCAGGTCTCACAGCCGCAACAACTTGCAACAAAAAAAACTTGATGCCACAATCCGGATTTAGCACCCAAAATTGTTCCACGTAGAGCATTCAAAATGTTCCACGCAAATCGGCCGGCCGGAAGGGCACTACCGCGCGGGTTTGCGCCGCGGATTCTGACTGCCGCGCCAGCCGTGTGTTCCTGCCGAGGCTCTCGATTTTGCGTA
>Ga0182024_10019645_pt1 | contig 12430 bp, 9 predicted proteins | sample P32metaG_FD_120480 | JGI IMG/M metagenome (GOLD analysis project Ga0182024, IMG submission 120480) | Permafrost microbial communities from Stordalen Mire, Sweden - P3-2 metaG (Illumina Assembly) | ecosystem: Environmental > Terrestrial > Soil > Wetlands > Permafrost | place: Sweden: Stordalen...
GAAAGCGTAGTGCTGGTGCTGACCGGGAACCTGCTGAAGGATCCGGACTTCACGATCAACTTTCATCGGGGCGAATTGTTTAAAGGGACTCCAGACGAGGACGCCAGCGCCGCGCTGAATTCGTTGCGTCGTCCGCCCGTCGTTCTGGATGCCACGCTGGACGCGGTGATACGAACGCTGGAGCAGGCTGAGAAGTAGAGTCCTGGCGGCTTTCGTCCCGCCGCCAGTGCGAGGGCGGGTCGCCCTCGCGACAGCCGGCAGGATGCCGGCGCTACCGTTAACGACGCTGAAAACATGTTTTCCAAGACTTCGAATTCGAAACGCTCGCGGCTGCGGCTCTCGCTCCCGGGCACTTCTGCCAATCTGGGGCCGGCCTTCGACGCCGCTGCGCTTGCGATGGACTTTTTCATCAAGCTTGACGCACGGGCGGCCGAGGAATTCTCCATCGCCGCCACGGGACGTGACCGCGAGATCTGCGGAAAACTCCAGGACCACGTCATCGTGAATACCTACCGCGAGGTGCTGCAAGCCGCAGGGCGCGCTATCACTCCTCTGGAACTTAGCATCGCAAACGACATCCCCATCGGTAAAGGCTGCGGCTCATCCGCGGCCGCCCGGCTGGCGGGCATCGCGCTCGCGGTGCACTTTGGCCGCATGGGTTGGAGCGATGCGCAAATCGTCGGCGAAGCTTCCCGACGCGAGCACCATCCCGACAACGCCTCCGCCTGCTGGATGGGAGGCCTTACCGTCGCGCGCATGTCTGGAGACTCGGAGGCGCAGGTGGCCTCTGTCCGTCCGAAAGGGAAGTGGCCGCTGCTACTAGCCATACCCGAGCAGAGTCTTGCGACAGAAGAAGCGCGCCGCGTCCTTCCGGCGCAGTATTCGCGCGCCGACGCGGTCACGAACGTGCAGAATTCGATGCTGCTGCTCGCGGCCTTCACGCAAGGGCGACCTGATCTTCTCTCCGCTGCGCTCGAAGACCGCATTCACCAGCCCTATCGCGCGCCGCTCTGCCCGTTGCTGCCGAGTCTGCAGGAATTAAAAGGAAAGGACGGCATTCTGGGTGCGGCCCTCAGCGGTGCGGGCCCTTCGGTGCTGATTTTTCTCGATCCGCGCGCTTCGCTGCAAAAAGTACGCAAAGTAGTTGCCGCTCACCTCTTGCAATGCCGCCTCGCCGCCGAGTTGCTTCCCACCTCGATCACCTTGCGCGGAGCCCGAGCTTCGTTCGCGCGACAGTGACTACTTTCGTTCTACCCAAAACACTGTAGCCCGAAGGTGCTATTTACGTGTTCTCCTAACCCTCGTTAATTTGAATAATTCCCCCCGGCGAAACTAATTTCTGCCCCCCGTGTTTTTGTAATTGGCAGAATCGGGCGTCCCGGCATCTGAGTGAGCGGGATTTCCGGGTTCGCTTGGGGTGGGCCGAGATGAAGTCCAAAATGCGTCAGGCTTCTGTGGGAGGCAATCCAGTGTCCGGCAACCAGCAAGTCCGCATCGAAATACAGACCTTCCTGCAAGCGCTCCATTCCTATCCTGACCGTTTCGCCAGGAATCCGGGTATTACTTTCGAAGAGTACTGCAGGAGCTTGACTCCAGCCGCCAAGACCGATTCAACCCCCCAGAACTGACAGCAAGGCCAAACTTGGAAGTGAAAAGGGCACGGCTTTTAGGCCGTGCCCTTCGCATCTGAATTAGTGCGCAAATCTCACTCCCTGAGATGCGCGATCGTTTCGATTACCGGCTGGCCGGAGGCACAATCCCGTTCATGCGCAGATACACCACCATCTGACCGTAATGGTCGGATCCGTGAGTCGAAATGACGGTCACTAATCCCAAGCGCGAAACCTTGCCTTCTCCGAACGGACTCCTCACGGTGCCGACTAGATTATTTTCGTTCACTGTGGCAAGCGCCTTGTGGACGTATGCAAAGGATTCCTTCAGGAACGTGAGGATATCCGCTTTGCTGGTGATGGAGGTCGGTCCGGATTCTCCGCCAGTGTCCACGGGAGGCTTCTGCTCCAGAAGCGCAGCCCCGAGAATGTAGTTCACCGCAGCCACATGCTTGATCTGCTCGGCATAAGTCCGCGCGCCTTTGAACTCGCCGTTGGTGGGAGCGAATCCAAACTTATCTTCGGGCATCGCCTCGGCCGCCGGCACGAACTCATGCTCCATGTTCAGGACGGTGCGATCCAAAACCTCGGTTACCGTCCTGTGTTCTTCTTTTGGCTTGGCCGCTTGTGCCGCTGCGGTCATGGTCAAAACCAGCAAACCGCACACAACCAATCCCAGTCGCTTCATCATTCAGGGCCCCTTATTCTTGTTTTTGGATTGTCTTAGTCTCGCACTTAGTCGCGCACTACCGCCGGAGCCATTTTCAGCTCCGACGCCGTCAAACGATGCCGGCGGATCGTCGTCAGCCCCACGATCATCGCCAGGGCTGACCAAGCCAGCGCCTCGGGCACGCCCTGTCTCGCGGCCAGCCATCCCCACAGCGCGCTGCCCACGGCCATGCCGCCCTGCAGCACCAGCAGATACATCGAGAGAGCCCGTGCGCGCATCCATGACGGACACATCGTCAGCGCCACGACGTTGAAGCAGGCAAGAATGCCGATCCAGGCCGCGCCCGCGCTGAATAATACCAGACACAGCCACTCAAACACGTACACTTGCCCAGCCAGGAAGGTCATGGCGGCGAACACAACCGTCGCGCCGGCCACCAGACCGTCCACCGAGTACCGCAGGCGAAGCCGAGGCAGCAGGGCCGCGCCCGCCAGAGCCCCCAGCCCGAAGCAGGTCAGCAGGAATCCGTATCCCTGCGCTCCATGAGGCTGACAGACCACCGGAAGCAGCGCCAGAAGGGAGGTTGCTCCAAAGCTGAACGCCCCAGTTCGAATCAGCACCGACCGAACCTCGGGAGCTCCGCGCACATAGCGAAAGCCCTCGGCGATCGCATCCCATACGCGCTGCCTGGGCAGCGGCTCGTGCACAGCCTGCTTCCACTTGCACAGAAAGTAGATTACGCCAAAGGAACGAAGCTGCATTCAGCAGAAACGACCATCCCGAACCTGCGGCTGCTACGACGATTCCACCCAGCGCCGGACCCACCGCGCGCGCCACGTTGAATCCCGCGGAATTCAGCGCCACCGCGGAAGCATGCCGCGCGGGAGAAACAACGTCGGGCGTGATCGCCTGCCACGCTGGATCATTCATCACCGCGCCCAGCCCCAGCAGAAACGTGAAAGCCAGCAACATCCACGGATCCACCACATGCAGCAGAGTCAACACGCCCAGTGCGGCCGATGCTACTACCATCCATCCTTGCGTGAACAGAAGAAGCCGCCGCCGGTCGACCATGTCGGCCAACGCTCCGGCCGGCAGCACCACCAAGAATACGGGGACCGCCGCTGCTGCCTGCACCAGGCCGACCATCAGCGGAGACGTTGTGAGCTGCGTCATCAGCCAGCCCGCGCCCACGTTCTGCATCCAGGTTCCGGTATAAGAAATGACGGCGGCGAGCCACAGCGACCGAAACAGTGGCTCGCCGAGGGGCGCCCAAGCCGCGTCCGGGCGCCGCATTCCCGTGCCCGGAATCGGAACTGAAATCTGATCAGCCAAGCAGTCCCCTGTGTCCTCCGTGTCTTCTGTGGTTTTAATTCTGCGGCTGCGAATCCACTGCCGTTCTGAACGGCCACTGCGAATCCTTCCAGGCGCGTATCAAATAAATGAGCACACCCGTCAGCAGAATGATCGCAGCGTACCGCATCTCCTTCTGCCAGTTCTCCCGGTTAAACAATATGAAGAGGAAGCCCGCTGATGCCAGTAACGCCGGTAACGGATACAGCCACATCCGGAATGGCCGGCGCATCTCCGGCCGCGTAAACCGAAGCACAATCACTCCGACTGCCTGCACCAGAAACTGCAGGATCAGCCGGATCACCACCAGCGCCGCGATGGCATCCTTCAGCCGTAGAAAACAGAAGGCCGCCGCCACCACACCCAGAGCCAGCAGCGAAATGTGCGGGAAACGGTGTACGGGATGCACTTTGGCGAAGGCTTTGAAGTAGTTGCCATCCTTCGCCGCAGCATACGGAACCCGCGAGTAGCCCAGCATCAGCGAGAAAACCGAGGCGAACGCAGTTACGATCACCAGTCCCGTCACCAGGCGCGCCGCCCACGCGCCATACACCCGTTGCATGAACAGAGACACAACATACAGCCCGGTGTTGTTCTGTCCTGCCTGCATCATCTCCCGCCAGGGCACCACGGCGAGGACGCAGACATTCATCATGAGATATAGACAGGCGACCAGCAGAATGGAAAGCAACAGGGCGCGAGGAATATTCTTTTCCGGGTCTTTGATCTCGTCCCCCAGAAAACTGACGTTGTAATAACCCCAGTAGTCGTAGGTCGCGATGAGCATTGCTCCGCCGAGCCCAGTCAGGAATTTGTGGGAAATGGTGAATGCGCCTGGGGGGAAATCAAAGGCTCGCGCGGCGTTGAAATGCGTGAGTCCGGCGAAGATGATCCAGCCAATTGTCCCCATCACGCCAAACCACAGTATTTTTGACAGCCGCCCGATGGCCGTGATGTTGCGGTAAAGCAGCAGCACCGTAAAGAAACAGATCAGGACCGCGACCGCCGTTCCCGGGGTGACGATCCAACTGGCCTGCAGCGTTCCTGCCCACGGAATGTGCAGCGCTGCGTCGTGATGGGCGAGGACCGTATCCAGTTCCGGCCAGTAGTAGGCCGCATATCCCGCCAGGCCGATGCATCCGGTCGCTATCGACAGCGGCGCAGAAAATGAAACCTGCCAGATAAACAGGAACGAAATCAGCCGTCCCCATTTCTTCGGACCGTACATTTCGCGCAGGTAGCGGTACGATCCGCCCGACGCCGGCAGCGCTGCGCCCAATTCCGCGGACACCAGCCCGTCACATACGGCCAGCAGCGCGCCCGCCACCCAACCCAGCAGGGCCTGCGGCCCTCCCATGGCGCTCACCACGAGCGGCATGGTGATGAACGGCCCCACGCCGATCATGTCGATCATGTTCAGCGAGGTCGCGCTCCACAGGCCCATCCCGCGGATGAGGCTGGGAGAACTCGTAATGTTTTGCGAAGAAGATGACATTTCGTAGAGACGTTGCTGGCAACGTCTTCTCACCACGAAGACGAAAGACGTAGCAAGCTACGTCTCTACGGCTAATTGGTGCCTTTCGCGTGCAATTGCACCAGCCCTACTTCTCGCGAATGAAGCTCGAGCTCAAGGGGCGGAACGACGAAGGAATGCTGCCGTCATCTACGTCGACGCCCACATGCAGATACTTGTCAGTATTCTCAAGCAACTGAACCTCAACCTGATACGTCTTGCCTTCGAATTCGAGCTTGTAGGCTTGTCCGTCTGGCAATTCAGCCACAAGTTCTGCGCAGGACTTTGCGCTCCACTTTTTCACCTCGGCATCCAAGACGGGCTTCCATTGTTCTCGACGTGTCATACTCGGTGATACCGCGATTACTGCTTCTCATGCCCTGCGCTCAACAGATTTACGTAGAGCCGCACCGCCCCCGGCACGCCGGCGGGCAATTGCCGGAAGAACGCGTAGGCCGCATAAATATACGTGCCTTTGCCATACTGCGCCCGCAGAAGGCCACCCTTCTGTGCATCTTCTCCCGGATCGTGGCACGACAGCAGCGGCGTGAAATGGTCGTCCCATTTGTCCATGAAGTAGAGGCCGCGCTCCTGCACCCAGCCGTCGAAATCTTTCGCGGTGATCGTGTTGGGATAATGAAAGACGGAATCGTCGGGCGCCAGAATTTCCACCGGGGCCTCTTCCACCGAAACTCGTGCCCGGCTCAACTCCGTGGAGTAAGGAGTGAACTTCCCACTGTTGAAGTCGCCCGTGCTCGCGTTGTACTGCACCACCAGCGTTCCACCCGACGAAACGAAATCGAGCAGCTTCTTGTTATGGGCGACGACGTCTTTCTGCGTGTCGTAGGCGCGAATCCCGAGCACGATCGTTCCGTACTTGCTGAGGTCCTCGGTTGCGATTTTCTCCGCTGGAATCAGCGTGACGTCCATGCCAGCCTGCTTCAGCACTGTGGGAATGTCATCGCCCGCGCCCATGATGTAGCCGACTTTCAAGTCATGCGGCGCCTGCACGTCGACTATGCTCACGCGCTGCCGCGCCGGCTGGTAATAATAGAAGCTGCCCAGATCTTCGCGCGTAACCAGCGTGTATCCCTCACTGTATTTCTCGTCCTCCGATTCGAGCACAGCGCGCACCGCAGTCCGCCCTTGCTGCAGTCCGGTGGTGAAGACCTTGAACTGGAAGTCTTGTTTTTCGCCGCGCTTTTTCAAATCTACTGCAAACTGTGCCGGTTCGGAGCGCCAGCCGCTGGGCAACTCCAGGCGAAGAACGCCATGCACGTCGCGGGACAAGTTGCTGGTCACGCCTACCGCAACAGTGGAAGTTGATCCGTTGTAGGTCGAGATTACCTGAGTTCCGGGCTCCAGCATCACCGAGAATGACGGCACAATCGCCAGTGGGCGTGCGCGTTGCTTCCCGGAGTCATCGATAAATGGCGTGACCACTACTGCATTGATTCCATTTCTTGTTGGCGTCGCTCCGCCGGCGGAATACTCTACCCGCGCTCGCAGAGCCGGAGGCGGGAAGGGAAGGGTGACATACTTCGCGTCGTCGATGTGATTCACAGCCTCGGTCTCGGGATCGTCGCGATGCCAGTAGGGCCGCGTGTACTTCGTGTCCTTCGGCACGCGCAGGCGGAAGTTCGCGTGCAGATCCTCCCCCGCCGCGACAGTCTCGGGTTTTGTTTTGCCGCTGATCGTGTTCCATCCCGCTGGAACCTCCAGCTTGATGTGATCAATCAGCAACGGCAGTTTCGATCCGTTGTGCAACGTCACCGCCACTAGAAACTCTTGCCCCGGAGACACCGTTGTAAGTGCGTCCGCTTCTTCCGCTGCGTGAGACTGGGGATTCCCGTCGGAGGAGACGTCCGCAGAGAGGCTCACGCCCAAGTCCAGGTTTAGCGCGGTCTCAGCTTGTCGCTGCTTTTCGGCGAGGCGGGTTAGCAAGTCGAGTTTCGTGACTTTGGCCAGGGTGCTTCCCCGGACATCGTCTGTCACCCGATTCAATTCGGCGCCCACTTTCATCAACGGCGCAGCGGCGGCAGAAGGATCGGTGCCTTTTGCTGAGTTTGCCGCTTGCTCGATCTGCTTCGCAATTTCCGCCAGCCCCTGGCGCAGCCTTGGAACCTTCTTGTCTTCCGGTCCCAGCCCAACGGCCATCCCAGCCCAAGTGGTATCGATGGCGTCGAAGAAACTCTTTTCGTGCCCGTCCTTGCCGAGGGTGGACGGCACCACTGAATCCACCAGCCGGTAAAACGTAAACCAGTCTCCCGGATCAATCGTCCAGTTCGCCGCCCCTTGCGACAGCTGATGCCGCAGCCCCTGCATCGCGAACTGCAGGTACCCCGTGCCTAAATCCGCACTGCGCTCGCCCGTGTTCAACTTCAACGTCCATTTCTCGTCCTCACACTTCTGGACGCCAAAGCCGCACACGTTGCCGATGTAAAACTTCTTCGCCTGCCAAGGTTGCAGTCCTTGCGCAATCTGCTCGGGAAACCGCTTGGGATCGGCGGCCGCGCGGAACGCCTCTTTCGCTAGAATGCTCGACGCCTGGTGATGCCCGTGCCCATCCCGCTCGGTACCAGAAAAGCGCGCCACCAGCACATCGGGACGGAACGTCCGAATCACGCGCACCACATCGGCCAGCGCTGTATCGTGCCCGCCCCACTTCTGAAACGTCTCTTCGGGATTCTTCGAAAATCCAAAATCCGCAACATGGGAAAACCGTTCCTGCACGCCATAGTACTGATCCGACGCGAGCAACTCTTCGGCACGCAGCACGCCCAGCACGTCCGACAAATTGCTGCCGATCTTGTTCTGTCCGCCCTCGCCGCGATTCAGCGTCATCAGCAGCGTGCTCACGCCGCGACCGCGCGCCTCCAGCGTCAGCATCCCGCCATCTTCATCGTCCGGATGCGCCACCACCTGCATCAGTCGCGCCGTCGTTCCCAACCGCAGCAGTTCCAGCCGCAGCCCGGCCATGCCCTCATCCTGCGGAATCTCCGCCGGAACGCCCTGGTAAAGCAGTCCGGGAGGATCGGCCAGAACGTCCAGGCTCGGCGAAGGGTTACTCGAGGAAGCGGGTGCTCCATCCTTGCGCGCATTTTGCGCAAGGGTGGGGACTGTCGCCAGAAGAGAAAGAATCGAGAGAAAACAGACGAGCTTCACGCCGAAAAACTGCAGGCGCTGAAGAATAAAGGAAGCGCGGCGCCGACCGGGCCGCAGCAGGCTAGGGGTTCCGGAATGTCTCACGTTACAAGGATGGGGCCTACCCCCACTTTGACGCAAATTCTTTAGGAGCACGTCGGGCAGATTCCCACGGATAGGCCTTCGGCCCAAATTCGTTCTCTTTCAGACTGCCGGCTCCTGTCCTACGCTGCTACTGGTCGGTACCCACGAGTTGAACGGCGTCGATTTCATTCCACCCGGGGACAACATTGGTCGCGAGCGTGATCTTGACGCGGTCGCTCTTAAAGGCCGTCTTGGGAAATTTCAAGATGAGATAGTTCAATTCTTTCGTCGGATCGTTGCCTTGCCACACGGAGTGGGCTCCGCCCTTTTCGTCATAGACTTCTACCTTGATCACAGCACCTGAGCCACACGACTCGCGCACGCGCACCTCGGTCGCGTATACCGGTTTGGGATATTTCAAGTCCAGCCATTCGATACCGCCATCCGGAGTTTTCGGCGCCCATGCCTCTCCGTGATCCCCGTAACTATCAACATTGGGAACCCCGGCCGCCTGATTAGCCGAATAGGACGCTGTGCCTTGGGCATCATTGTAGGTGGACGAGGCCGTGGCCTGAATTGCCCACTCGCCGTTGGGATCATTCTTGATCTCATCTTGCTTCATGGCCCAATCAGCGGCAGCCATCTTGGCGCTCGCCTCAGCCGATGCGCTCGCATCCGCATTGGCGGGCGCGGCGGCCGGAGCGGCTGCGGGCGCTGGATTTGCAGGGGCGGTGTTCGTGCTAGGAGCCAGCTTGGCTGTGGTTCCCTGGGCGCTGTCGCTCTTCTTGCAGGCGCTGAGGAATACAACTGGGAGGACACAGCAGATCAGTCTTGAACGGATCTTCATCGGACGCTCCTGATCAAACGGTTGCGGTCGCGCACAGGCTGCGAAAGCTCGCCGCATTATAGTACGGAGGCAGTTACTCGGTTGCTTTAAATGGCTGGTCGCACGCCGCCCTAGGTCTAGCTATACGTCACACAACTCTGCCGCCTTCCGCAGCGACTCCAGCGGGTCCCCCGTCGGCACGAATTCATGCGCCACGTAACCCTTAAACCCCGCGTCGGCGATTGCACGCATCACCCCGTCCCACTGCACCTCCTGCGTCCCGTCGAGTTCATGCCGCCCTGGAACGCCGCCAGTGTGAAAGTGCCCAATCGACTGGATGTTTGCGCGGATCGTAGCGATCAGATCGCCTTCCATGATCTGCATGTGGTAGATGTCGTAGAGCAGCTTCACATTCGGCGAGTTCACTTCCTCGACCACGCGCACTCCCCACGCCGTGTGGTTGCACATGTAATCGTGATGATCGCGCTTGCTGTTGAGCAACTCCAGGCAAATCGTCACGCCGTGATCCTCCGCGATCTTCTTGACGCGATTCAGCCCCGCGATGGTATTGCGCGCGCCTTCGTCGTCGGACATGCCCGCGCGATTGCCCGAAAAGGTGATCACATTTGGGACGCCTGCTTTCGCAGCTCGCGGGATGTTCGTGCGAAATGCCTGCTCGATCGCGGCGTGGTTCTCCACGCGGTTTAGTGCTTTCCCGATGTCTCCGCCGCCCGCGTATCCCATGGTGCACACCAATCCGTAGCGCCGCGGGATTTCATACTCGTCCGGCTGCAGCAGATCAATTCCCCGCAGCCCGATTTTCGCCGCGTACTCCGCCAGTTGATCGACAGGAATGTGTGGATAACACCACTGGCAGACCGATTGACGAATGCGCCCCTTGCGCGCCGCGGTTTCGATGCTAGCCGAGAATGCGGGAAGAGCCGTCGCTGCTACTCCGACGACCGAAGACCTCAGCAGCGCGCGCCGAGTTAAGTTCCCCATAGGATGAGCAAAAGAGTTTTCTGAGAACTAAGGCCAGCAACCTAGCCCATTCGCATTCGTCCGGGGCCGCTCGCTTCGCTCGCGGGGCGGACGAATGCGTCCGCCCCTACGTTAGAAATTCCGCCCTTCTTTGAACACTGCCTGGCAGTTACTTGACGCTGTCAGCACTTCGTTGAACGCCGTTTCCTTGCGCAGGTTCTTCAGCAGCGGATCCTCCAGCAACGCCGAGTACGCGCAATAATTCTGCTGCACCGCAGCCTTCAGCAGCCGCAGCGCAGGCTCATTCTGTCCGCAAACGGCCATTACCGCTGCCTGGTGATACCACAGTTCAGGATCGGGCTCCATCATCACCGACGATTCGGTTTCACGCACGATCTTCGCCAGGTCTGCCGGACGCTGCGCCGCCGTGCACGCCTCGAGCAACTCGCGGTGATACGTCGTAGCCTTTCCCACGTTCTTCGCCGCCGCATGGGCCTCCGCCATATTGCCCTCGGCCAGGCGCACATAGGGAGTCACCCATGCCGCCCACTCGGAACCCGCATCCAGTTGCACGAAGTCCATCGCCCGGTCGGTCTTGCCCATCTCGAGGAACGACCACGCGCAGGACCGGAAGGCAAAATTCCCCGGATCGAGTTGCCGCGCCGTCTTGCATTCCTGCTCCGATTGCTCCAGCATGCCTGCATACCGCAGCACGAAGCTGAGCGCGAAATGAGCATCGGCACTCTGCGGACGCCGCCTTACCAAGTTCGAGGCCGCATCGTACGCCCGGCCCAGTTCTCCGCGTTCCACGCGGTTGGTGATCAGCAGGCTGGCCGCCATCACCCGGTTGGGATCGAGCCCGATCGCCCGCTCGTACGCTTTATTGGACCGCTGGAATCTCTCTTCGCCGCCGCCGCCGAAGGTTGAGTCGAAATAATATCTCTGCCCGAGTGCTTCCCACGCCGGCGCATAGCTGGAATCGATCCCCACCGACCACTCGAGCATGGTGATGGCTTCCTTGTTTGGACCTGGATCGTGCGGCACAGCAACACTGCGCAAATAGAGGTCATAGGCCTGCTGGTTCTTGGGCCGCGAGGTCGCCGAATCCAGCGTGCCGACAGCCCCGCCCAGAATCGGAAGCAGTCCGTGCTGCACCTGGTTGGTCAATTGCTCGCGCAGTCCGATCAGATCATCCGTCTTACCTGTGGCTGTGCCCTGCCACAGCAGACGCTCGGTCGATACGTCGATCGCTTCCAGCGTCACCGTCAACTGGTCGCCCTGTTTCATGAAGTGACCTTGCAGCAGTCGCCCCACCCGCAGTTGCTGCCCAACCTTCTTCGGATCTATATCCGGCGAGTCATACTTGCGCGTGACCGAGGAAGGCCGCACTTCCAGCGAGCGAGAATAGGTCAGCACGCTCGACAGTTCGTCGGCCAAGGCAAACCGCAAGTAGTCGGTGTTCACGTCCCCACTCAGGTTCTGCAGCGGCAGCACTGCGATCGCATTCTGTTGCTCCGCGTTGGCCACTTCCCGATGCTTGTACCACCACGCTCCCACCGACCCCAGCACTGCGAGCAGCAGACCAGCCATGCCGAGCAGCAGATACGTTTGCACGTTCGAATTCCTGCCAAAGGTTCTCGACGCGGCCCGCAGCTTTACCACGGTAGCGCTTCCGCTCTTGACCGTCCCCGACTCGGTCTCACGCTTCAACTGGGACAGGTCCGAGCGCATCTCCGCCGCGCTCTGGTAGCGGCGGTTGCGGTCTTTCTCCATCGCCTTGCCGATGATCCCTTCCAATTCGATGGGAGTTTTCGGATTCAGATCCTTCGGCGGAACCGGCTTCGAATGCAGCACCGCATCCAGCGTCATCAGCGAGTTATTGCCGGTGAATGGTTTCTTCCCGGTCGCCATTTCGTACAACACCGTGCCAAACGAAAACAGGTCGCTGCGCGCATCGATGGTCTCGCTGCGGGCCTGCTCGGGGGACATATAAACCGCGGTCCCGGGAATCACTCCCACCGCGGTCAGCGAGAGGTCGGCGCCGTCGTCTTCGGCGTGCACCAGTTTCGCCAGCCCGAAGTCGAGCACCTTCACTTGTCCGGTCGGTGTCAGGAAAATGTTGGCCGGCTTGATGTCGCGGTGGACGATGCCTTTGGCGTGCGACGCCACCAGCGCGTCCGCTACCTGCACGCCAACGTCGAGCACTTCTTCCACGGCCATCGCGTGCCCGGCGATGTGCGCTTTCAGGC
>Ga0182024_10019646_pt1 | contig 12429 bp, 7 predicted proteins | sample P32metaG_FD_120480 | JGI IMG/M metagenome (GOLD analysis project Ga0182024, IMG submission 120480) | Permafrost microbial communities from Stordalen Mire, Sweden - P3-2 metaG (Illumina Assembly) | ecosystem: Environmental > Terrestrial > Soil > Wetlands > Permafrost | place: Sweden: Stordalen...
GTGCAAAGTCGACCAGGGCGGAAAGTACTTTCGCTATCGGAATCGCCAGGCGAGGGAAATAGACCTTCTTGATCAAGTTTGAATTGCTGACCAAACTGTTTGAGGCCTGACCGAAGCTATTTGGGAAGTACATCCAGGGGACCAGCGCCGTGAAAGTAAACAGCGGGTACGGAATCCCGTCTGAGGGAACCTTGGCAAGTCGGCCAAAGAAAAAGCTAAACAGGAGCATCGTAAACAATGGTTGAATCAGCGCCCAGCCAGCGCCGAGTACAGTTTGCTTGTAGCGGACCTTGATATCCCGCCAAACCAGGAAGTATATGAGTTCCCGATATGCCCAGAGCTCTCCAAGTTTTAGAGAAGGCCAAGCCTGAGCGGCCTCAATCTTAATTGACGGCACCACAGTGCTCGGCAAAGCCGGTAGGGGTAGGGCAGATGTCGTCAAAGGAGCTTCAACTTCAGCTAGCTGTTCAACAGGCATAGACTCGCCACGCTCCCTATTCAATTTTCGACCGGCCTCGTTGGCCATTCCGCCCTGCTTGATTGTGTCAGGAATAAGCATCACGAACTAGCCGTGTTAACGGGGCGATGGTCGAAAAGTGCAACCTTACACATGAGGACTTGGCGTTCAAAAAATGAATTCGGGTAAACTCGAGCAAACTTCTGACCAAACTTCGGACTGTTCGCCAGGAGCCGCGGCAGGGCTGCAGGAACCATCTATCACATTCTGCAGCAGTTAATGCTCGCGAGTGCCACCGCTTGATCGGCCGACCTTCGGGAAAGTTTCATAACGGGCAAGAATTTTCGCATTGGACAGGAATCTTCTTTCCGGGAGCCGTCGGCACTTCCCATCCCGGGCCAGAACGAGGTATCACCCTGTTCTCGACCGCCCCCAGGGCGACCGCGAGCGCATCACTAGGGCCTTGATTCGGGCAACGCTTTTGAATCCGCGATGTGGAAGACCACCAGTGTGCCATCGCCAACGCTCCAGGAGGGATAGCGCAATAGTTGGAGGCAATTGGGCGGATGATGAGACAGCCTATAGGCTGAAATGGCAACCCACTCGGGGGAAGCCGGATCCGGCTTGACGCACTGCCAGACATGAGCACCAGGAATATAGACGGTGGGATCAATCAACGACATCTCGGTATCAACGTATGGTGCCGACACGCCATGCTCTCGGAAAAACACCGCCAACTCCTCCATCGACTGCCCCCAGCTTAGATTGGAGTTCCCGGCGATTTCCTGTTTGGGCGTGTTGAACCGAAAAACATTGTAGTACGACAGATAGTTCGGATATGTGAGCAGGACCGTCACGAGAGAAGAGAAAACGAGCGCGGCAATCGCGCCGAAGGCAAAGCGGGCCCTTGTTCCCAAAACAGCATAAGCGAGTGGGATGGCGAGGCTGCAAAGCAGAACAGCAAAACCGATCGGAACAGAAAAATGCCGAACGCCCACATTGAGGCTAGACGCCATGGCGATCGCGGCGAAAACAATCAAGGCGGCCACGATCGCCCGTACATGGAAACGCCGGGAATCAGGAACGATCGAAGCCTTGGCTCCATAACCCAGAAAATTCATGATTGCAAAAGTCGCTAGCAGAATGAAAAGCAAGAGCATCCCTGGTGCTAATTTGAGAAAGGAGATCACTGGAAAGTAGAACCACACCCCGCGAGGATACCAATGACCCAGAAAATATACCGGTCTACTCCCGTGCCCGACAACATAAGCCAAGCCTCCCGCATACAGCGCCGGAGGAAGCAGGATTGGCTCAAGCGCAGGATGGTTCTCCATTCTTCTGACAAGAATATCCAACGGGACCTTCCCTGCCCCTGAAACCGACGAACTAAATTCGTTTTGGAGAATAGTGCGAGGATCACTTCGATAGAAGACCCCCATGTAGAACAGGTACACAACAACGCCAGACAGAATAATGGCCACGACAGCCAATCGTTCGCGTCGAAACTCTCTGAAAGCTCCAGCTGCCGCTGCGCCTCGATTAGCAGAACGCCACTCTACGAAACGAAACCATACCCAAGCAAGGAACATCGCCGGAAACAAAAAAACTGCCGAAAACTTCGTCACCAGTGCTCCGGCCAGACTACCAGCAAGTAGCACAGCGTTGCGCTTTGTCGGCTTCTGCCATAGCGACGCGAAACACCACATCGTCCAAATCGAGAACAACGCTATCGGAACGTCCATGTGGACGATCGAGCCATAGGCCACGAAGAACGGCGACGTCACAAATAAGCTTAGTGTCACGGCTGCTCCCCAAGGACCAGCCAGTTGGCGAGCCATGGAGTAGAGGCTCAGTCCGAGCAGAAGGGTGAGTGCAATCATGGGGAGGCGGGCGGCGAAAAGCATCGCTTTGTGATTGCGATTCCATAATTCGAAGAATTTCGGACCGAACAAATATTCAGGTCCGGAGCCTCCCGGGTTTGCGTTCCAGGTAGAATCGCTGTAATCGATCTTGGGATGAAAAAACAGGACAGGAATCGCCTCGACAACCTTGACCAACGGTGGCTCTTCGATATCCATGCGGCCATCGTGACGCTGCAAGTAGCTCAGTCCTGCTGGGATGAAAAGTACCTCGTTTGCGGTGACAGACTCGGTCCGGATCGTACCGATGGAGATGATCAAGAACAGCGCCGATGCGAGGAAGACGAACGCTTTCTCCCACACCGAGCGTGGTGTCCACCCACCTGTGGAAACCGGGTAGGGTGTTAAGCTGACGACAGATTTTAGCGCTTGTTCGTCACGCTTTGTGACGTCGATAGCGGCAACCGATTCCATCTGCGATCTCTCCGTGCTGGAGCCTATTTGGGAATTGCGATGTTTTCCCCCAATTTATAAACGCCCATCTGCTAAAAAGAGCCCGCGCATCTTCATCATAGCTCCCGCAGACCTATCCGGTGCATTTTTTGGACCATGCTGTAGCGATGCCGCTCTTGGCGCGACCTGGCCGTCAGCCGCCATAAGTCTAAGAATATACAATAGTTATATACACTCAGGCATACCGATGCCATCACCCGCGGAAGCCGTCCCACTCGCTTCTGGAGAAAGGAACGTACCCAAAGATCCAACAGTGTTCCTATAGGGCGGCAGGCGCACACTTGGCTCCGGAGAAGGAGAGGGATTGTCGTTCGGTCGTGGGTGTCTGGCACATAGCCAAGGTAAATCCAGAGGAAACCACCGAAGTGCTCGCCAGGGAACGACGGAGAATGTTGCTATTGAGACCCCGTCAAGAGTCACCTTATGATTGAAGACATCGTGTCTGCAAGCGCTCAAACGCAAACGGTTCCGCAACAAGAGCAGTCGCTCGGAAACCCGTCACCGAGTTGGTGGGTACCCATACTGCTTGCACTTCCTGCATTCATCCCACTTGTCAGCTCGATTGTGATGGCGCGGTTGAGCGGTTTAATTGCAACCGGCTTTGTCCAGATTGATCAGCCGTACTATTTCGCGAGTGCGCGAGCCTATTTCGATCAGGGATTTCATTTCCTTTACGGCAATCCCTACGCCGGTTACGATACCCCCCGGTTATATTTCCAGCCGCATCTCTTCCTACTTGGTTGTTTTCAGCAGCTTGGGTTGGATCCCGGCGTAACTTGGAACATTTTCGGCCTAGCCGGTGCATTGTTTGCTGCCTTCGTTGCAGTACGTTTCTATAGCGAGGTGGTCGGCTGGCAAAGCCCTGCGCAGAAACTTGGACTGCTCTGCTTTTTCTGGGGGGGCGGAATCCTGGCCTTCGTCGGGCTTATCTATGGGGGCGTTGTGGGAAGGATCAATGCGCTGACGGTGTTGCATTTCGATCCGACGCTAGGATGGTGGATGCTGAATTTCGGTCGTAATTTGGTGTATGGTCCTACCGAAGCCTACTATCACGGCGTATTTCTTCTCTGTATGTTGTTCCTTATCCGGCGCCGTTTCGGTCTGGCAATCGCCTTCGCCGCTCTACTCTCATTTAGCCATCCCTGGACTGGCGTCGAAACTGACCTCCTCGTTGCCGTGTATTTGGTGGTTGAACGGCTGTATGGGGAAAAGCCTGTAAAGACGGTGCATTTGATCAGCAGCGGCGGTCTGCTTTTTTTGCACATTGGGTATTACCTCGTTTTCCTGAACCGGTTCGCGGATCATCGGGCACTGCAAAGCCAGTGGGAGGCAAATGGGAGCGTCCGGCTGTATCCCGCGTCCGCATTTCTGCCGGCACTTTTCATCGTGGGATTGCTGGCGCTCGCGAGATTGATCCGTTGGCCTGGGTTCAGGCAAGTCGTGTGCGACCCGCGGAATCGACTCTTCTTGGTCTGGTTCATGGTCATTTTCGGAGTGACGCAACACTATCGAATCGTTAAGCCGATTGACCCAATTCATTTCGCGCACGGGTATGACTGGACAGCTCTGTTCTTTCTCGGATCGCCTTTGCTGGTGATCCTGCTCGAGCGCCTGCTGAGAATCAAGACGCCCTCGCTGCGCGTATTGGCACTCGCCGCCGTCTTGATATTCTTCATGTCAGACAATATCGTTTGGTTTACGACCTTCCTAAGGTCGACGACGTCCGAGGCAGTCATTGTCACCAGGGAGCAAAGAGAGGTGCTGAACTGGCTAGCCCGAACCACAGCGCCTCGCGATATGGTAGTGACTTCGGACTCGATGCTTGGATACCTTGTCAGCACCTACACTCGCGTTCGAAGTTGGGCAGGATATGGACCAAGCACACCCAGCTTTGAGCAGCGGACGCTTGAATCCCAACAGGCGCTTCAAAGTAACGTGATACTGCCCGTCTGGACCACCATGCATGTCTACTACATTCAGCGTACATCTAAAGATCCTGGCTGGAGGGCCCCGGCGAACTCTAAGGAAGTATTTCGTGACGCACGCTATGCCATCTGGGAGTCTCTGCCCTCGGAAAATGCTTTGGAAAATCGAGGAAAATCTTCAGATCCAATCGTGCCGTAGGGGGCGAGATTCAAAATCTGAGATACGGCTCGGATGGCTTTGTAACGGTGGGCCGTCTCGGAGCTCGATCCGCGTAGAGAAGGTTGGCAACATCCATGACTGTTAAGCCACACGCAGAGGCTCCTCTGAAACGAGCTTCGTTTGCTCCTTCAATCGTCGCGGCTGCACTCCTGCTATTGATCATCGCCGCCGGCGTGGTGCTCAGGTTGCACCTCCTGACCGAGCGAGATCTCTGGGTCGACGAAGCTCTCAGCGTAGTCTTGGCGAGGCTGCCGTGGAGGGATTTCTGGCGCGCTCTCTGGAGTTTTCAAGCCAACATGGGCCTTTACTACTTCTTGCTCCGTGGCTGGCTGCATCTGGGGGATAGTGAGGCGACCGTTCGCGGCCTCTCCGTCCTATTCGGCGTGGCCGTAATTCCTGCCACATATCTTCTGGGCAGACGGCTCTTCGATACGAAAGCCGCCATTGCCAGCGCGGCACTATCGGCTGTAAATGTCTTTCAGATCCGATATTCGCAGGAAGCCCGCGGCTATAGCCTGGTGATGCTACTGGTGGTCCTTTCGACCTATTTCTTTGTGCGTGCCGTCGATTCCCCGAGCCAGAAACGCTATTGGATTGGATATGTTCTTACCAGTGCCCTCGGGATTTACGTACATCTGTTCATCTACTTGGTCCTTGCGGCACATTGGCTTTCTCTCGGATACGCCAGGCTGCGCCTGCTTTCCCGCAAGACTCTTTTCTCTGCGGCGGCGGGTTTCATTCTGCTCACAGGTCCCATAAACGCGTTTATTCTACTCCGGGACCACGGGCAGCTCAGCTGGGTTCCTCGCCCAACGACACACCTGGTGCTCGACTTCGCCAAACTTTTCACTGGCGATGGCGGCATCCTTCTGTTGGGAGCCTACGCCGCGTTGTGCCTAGTTGCCTTGTTCCGGCCCGCTGTATCGGAGGCGCAAGTATCGCCCAATCTTGATGAGCGGTGGTCGGTGAAGGTGGTTGCGGCGTGGCTTTTCTTTCCCATCGTGTTAACGCTGCTCGTTTCCCTTGTTAAACCGGTCTTTTACGATCGGTTCATGGGAATTTCCGCTCCCGCACTCGCATTGCTCGCGGGCCAGGGAATGTCGAAGCTGGACCAAGTGTCATTTCGCTTTCGGGGCCTTTTCGCCGCATCGCTCCTCGTCATGGTCGGTCTGTCCGTTTGGGGTATCCATCGATACGACGACGATCCTGCGTCACAGGGAGATAATTGGCGGCTCGCCATTCACTACATGCTCGCGAGACAACAACCAGGAGACGCCGTGTTTCTTTACCGGGCATCCGGCGACTGGCCGTTTGAATACTACGCTCGTCGGGAAATGGAGATAGATGGCATCGAGGAATCGCCCAGGGTGGTCTTTCCCTTGGACGTTAGCAATCCACAACAGGAACCAGACGAGCAGCAAGCGCATCTCGCGATTCAGGGGCAGAAAAGAATCTGGCTGATTCTGCAGCACTACGAGGGCCCCCAAGAGCGGCAGACGGCCATGCAAGCGATCCAAAAAGCGCTCCAGAACAATTATCGTATGTCTCAAGAACAAGTGTTCTCAGGCGTATCTGGCCCGATCCGTGTATCGCTCTATGCGCCAGATTCAAGCCCTGCCCCGGTTCCGGTAGAAAAATAGGACGTGACTTTTCCCAGGTGATATTGCCTGTCACCTCACTCGGCACAAAACTCGTGTGCCCACATGCACTCAATATGCCTTATTGTGCTTGTGGAATGAGCAACGACGCCGTGTTCCAAAACTCTGTTCCGGTGACTCCCCTGCAGCTCGTTATTACGATGCCGGTGTACGAAGATTGGGAGGCAGCGATGGCGCTTTGCGAAAAAATTGACCGCGTCTTTCGGCAGCAGCCCTCTCTAAATGTCAGGCTACTTCTTATCGATGACGGATCCACCCTCACCGAGCGCCCTCACGACATTCCGTTTCGTCCAGAAGCGATCGAAAGCATCTCGATCTTAGTCTTGCGGCGCAACCTAGGGCATCAACGTGCGATTGCGGTATCGCTTGCCCACATCCAGCAACATTGGAAGGGTGATGCGGTCGTCGTAATGGATGCCGACGGAGAGGATCGGCCCGAGGACATCCCGATGCTGGTGCAAGCGATGCGGGAGGCGCCACGTCCGACAGCCGTCTTTGCCGAGCGAGGGAAGCGTTTAGAAAACGCTGCGTTTCGCTTTTCCTATCACTGCTACCGGATACTGCACCAAATCGTTGCGGGACGAGATATTCGGTTCGGTAACTTTAGCGTCTTGCCGTGGTCACACCTCGACAGTCTGGTCGTGTTTCCAGAGTTGTGGAATCACTACGCCGCATCATTCATCAAGTCGCGCCTGCCGTACCTTCGAGTGCCCTCCCAACGCTCCGTTCGCCTGAGCGGCCACTCACGCATGAATATGGTGAGCTTGATTATCCACGGCATGTCCGCATTATTCGCGAATCAAGAAGTCGTGGGCACGCGGCTGCTGATCATGAATACGGCGATGAGCTTCGGCTTGTTCCTGTTGATCTGCGCCGTAGTCGGGATGCGGCTTTTCACAAGTCTGGCCATTCCCGGTTGGGCCAGTACGGTGCTTGGGCTTCTACTTATCTTGCTCGGCCAATCTTTCGCAGTGTCATTTATGCTGATTTTTTCGATTATGATGAATCGTAGCCACTTAGGATTCTTGCCAGTCAGGGATTACTCTTATTTCGTCGCTCGGGAAACAACCCTGATGCCCGCAATAGTGCAGACTTACCGCGGCAATGCAGCGATTGAATCTCAAATAATACAAAAGTAGTGTCCCGGATTTGCTGGATCTCGCATGCGGGGGAGAACCGCGCTCGATTACGACGCGATTTTGATCTGTGAGAGAGGGGGCCGTCTTCAGGCCATTCGCTTGTCCGACAAGGGCGGAATCGATCCGAGATCGACCGAGCGCTCCCTGACTTATTCAACTCAAAAAACACAGCGATCCGGACGCGCGCAAGGTATGACGCACCGAATGCCAATGGACCCGGGGTGTTGCTCTAGCCACCAATCTCACTCGCGCGTATTTGTATTCTGGGCTTGAGAGTTCATAATAATAAAGAAACATCCTTTTCTCCCTCATGAACCGCGTTCTAACCGATAACCTTTCGCAGCCGCAGATTAAAGACGAAATTCGTGCCCAGCTGGAGCAGCGCCTCGGCCGAGTTCACGCCAGACAACGACTTGGAATCGAACGTGATCACGAAAGCATTTTCGGCCACGGCATAAATTTCTTCCACATCGAGAACTGGTACTCCGTCCATTCCCTGTTTCGAATCGCTCTGAAGCTTACCGGGCTGTATTGGCGAGGAAACAAGAACACCGCACGCATTCAGGTTCGGCATAACCACATCCGGTCCCGCAACCTTCCACGTTCGTTCGACGGCTTCACCATCCTCCACATCAGCGATCTACATGTCGACATGAACCAAAAAGCGATGCAACGGCTGGTCGAAATTCTTCCTAGTCTCCAGTATGACGTTTGTGTCCTGACCGGTGACTACCGCGGAGAAACGTACGGTTCTTTTGGCGAGGCCCTTGAAGGACTCGCCAGAGTCCGCTCGCATTTAAAAGGTTCGGTTTACGGTGTCCTCGGCAATCATGACACCATTCGCATGGTCCCGGCGCTCGAAGAGATGGGCATTCAGATGCTGCTGAACGAGTCCCTGACGATCACGCGAGGCCACCAGCGGATTCATTTGGCTGGCATCGACGACGCTCACTACTATCGCGTCGACAATTTTGAAAAAGTCACCAGCGAAATTCCCCACCACGAGTTTTCCATCTTGCTTTCGCACACGCCCGAAATCTACCGCCAGGCCGCCCACGCCGATTTTGATATCCTCATGGCCGGGCATACCCATGGAGGCCAGATCTGCCTGCCCGGCTCGATTCCGATCATTCTTGAGTCGGCACTCCCGCGGCGCATGGGCGCCGGTCCATGGAAGTATCACGAGATGATTGGTTATACCTCGGTTGGTGTTGGCTCCTGCATGGTCGCTGTGCGTTTCAATTGCCCGCCGGAGATCACCCTTCACCACTTGGAACGCGGCCAGGAATAGCCAATCGGCTCGTACCGCGCGAAGATAGATTTTGTAGAAGCCAGTGAGCTTCGGCCATCGTTCACTTCTTCGATTTTCTCATCGTAATGAGCCGCTTATGCAAAGATAACAAGCGAGTTATAGAAAGAGGGGCTATCGTTTCGGGTCCATAGAAATGGTATTTGAGTTGCCAGGTAATAAGCGCTTGGTTATCTCGCCCGTTGCGGATGTTTCAGCTCGTTGTTTAAACCCTCACGGGGGAGCATGGAAATTATCGAAGCACTAAAGGCAAGCGAAACTCCAACAACAGTTGAGGGCAGTCCAGGGCGCTGTCGCAGCACTCAACGGTGGCAGTAAGACGTCCTTCCGAAAGATTCGAGTCGGCGTCCTTACCATGTGACCTTCAAGCACCCCGAAGAATGCCTGCTCCGCGGTCCCAATCTTCTGTCAATGTTCCCGTCGCTTCACCAAATTAGCGACGCCCAAGTCGTAAAGCTTGGGTGAGAGCGGATCAAAGAGCCGGAGATCATCAGTGGCATGGCGCTTCAGAAAAACAATCAAATGAGTGCCATAATCGTATTTTCCCTAATCCTTCGTGGCACAAGAACTTAACCAGATCACAAACATGTCGAGCCTACGCAATCAGCCATGGAGCGGAAATTAAATCGGCCGCGATGGAACGTATGTAAAGCGCTTTTTCCATCGCAGGAAGGGCAGCTCAAGAAAATGGTAAGAAACCGATGCAAAGACGATCGTGAAGCCAAGCCCCCCAGCGAGCCCAACGGCAACATGAAAAGTACCTCGCAGAGGTCCAAATATCCTATCCGCTATCCACATACCGAGCTCGTGGTAAACATATAATCCGTAGGAAATCTTCCCCAAGTAGATCAGGGCTGCATTGCGAGCGAGGTGGGATCTTGCACCTAGGGTCGCCAGTACGATCCCAGAGCAGCTGAGCGCCACGATCGGGTAACCGAACAGCCCAGCGACAGTGAGGGGCTGGGAGTTCCAGTTCGGGTGAGCGTATCGGGCTACAGCGACGAGGGCCACCAAAGAAACGCATAACAGGAGTACGCGTTCCAGGGCATCCAGGCTGATTCTCTTGCTACGCAAGAGCAGGGTCAACAAGATGCCGAGCGCAATCGGATCAAGACGAGTAAAGGTGTCGAACCAGATGCTTTGATTTCTCGGATGGATCAGAAAATACAACAGCAATCGGCTCAAATTTGAGGTGATTAGCATAACAATCGCAGCAACACCAAGGCCCTTGATCGACAGCCTTTTAACCAACGGTGGCCAACACAGGTAAAACTGCTCCTCCATGGAAATACTCCACAGGGGGACTGCCACCGAAGCCGGGACTCCCAAGAATATGACCATCCAATTACCCGAAAGAAGACTGAAGCCGGCAAGATACTGCCACTCCAGGCGCTGATCTGGTGCGAGCAGACTCAGCAGAAAAGCGACACCGAGAAAAAAGAAATAAAGAGGCCAGATTCGCAGGATTCTTCTCAAGTAAAATGCAGGGACATTGAGATCCCCAGCCGCTTGTTTCTCCCGGAGCAAAAGTTCAGTGATCAGACAGGCGCTCAAGACGAAGAAAAGATCCATACCGAATGCCCCAGCTTCATCTATCATCCCAATCATGCTGCCTAGCGTAAAAGGCAATGTGGTGTACTGGAGGTAGCTACGAGTGTGAAAAGCAAACACCCCCAAAAACGCTAGAAACCGCAGGCAGTCAAGTTCGGGAACGTAGAAACGTTTTGCCGAGTGAATGTCACCAGACTGAAACAGGCTAAACTGGGTCATGTCTGTCTAGTCAGCCCATTTCCACGCGCACCAGTAGATGTTCTTCCTGGGTAGATCTGCGAGACATGGCGGGTGGGTATCTTGAAAATTTGCCGCTGCATACAGTTTATATCGAAACGCCGCGATTCAGAGCCACAGACTCTTTTCCAATGGCCTCGAACCACATGTCACTTTGCTACCGGAATCATATCAGCCGGGCGTCACGCGACGATGTCGGGAAGATGACGGTTTGTTCATCTTCCTTAGCTCAGGATGAGCAGCTCCTCGTCGGGTTCCGGATCTCATTTGCAGGCGCAACCAATTGGTCCAGATGCCCGGTTTGCGCGTTCGTCAGCTTGTCTTTGATCGCGTTAATCGCCCGATAATGGTGCGATCCTTGCCGTCCGCAAATTCCTCACCTCGAGCGCTTCTTTCAACGTTTATCCCAGCTCGGAATATCTTAGGCCGCCATGTTCGGTGGCCGATAATCTAATTGAGGGGCGAGCATGATCGCCAGACCACAACGATGTGTGCTTCGTGGGTAAAACATACAGCTGAACATGGCTATCTCGCGCTGGATTGGAACGCCACGCTCTTGAGTTGAGGTGCGCCAGCAAAAGCTGATTCATCCCATCACGTAGACGCACCTGCAATTTATCATACGGCGATCCGGGATTCCACATGCGCGGAGGCGCGGGCAATCAAGCGAAATCCACTGCTGCTATTGAGTCTCGCATATTATAGATAACACTTTTCAAATAGACCCGAAGGCGGCCACCAGTGTCGGTCGGCGGCGCAGCCTCCGCAAGGCTCGGATCGCGTGATGGCTGAGTCCACTCAGATTCTTAAGACAGAGATGAGCTTCAATACTTTCAGGATGGTCTGTCTCGGTTCGCGGAAGTGGACTCTGTCAGCGCAACCGCTCCAGGGGAAGCCGGCAGCGGACTTGGACAATGAGGCGGGCAAAACAGCGAACCGACTGAGATACGCTTTCCCACTTTGACGCGTAGTGCCGCTCTTATCGGACAAAGCGGGGAATTAATGCGGTACGTTTTTCACGGGAATTAGAGTTGAGAAACTCACTAGCATTTCGCCTATATCAGGCTCGAAATTGTCCAAGCCCTAGCCGATCAACCAGTATTCAACTTCGAGAATTCAAGTGGCGAAAGCAATTCGTCCACTTTTAGAGTCTAGAGTACGATTTCGCACCTGCAACGAAGCCGTAAACGGGATAGAGTTACTGAGAGGAAGAGACAGTTGAAGCCCGACCTCGTGATCCGCGATATCCCACCCCAATTTCAGATGACATCTAGGCGGTGCATGTCCGGACCTTCTATGAAACGAATTTCCGTTCGGACTCTTCGGTCATTTTCTCCCAAGCCATTCGCACCGGCCGGACAAAATAATATAAGGCCGAAAGGCATTCTGGCATCGTCGCAAACCGCCGGTCGCGCTCATCCGGCGTGATTTTAGGCAACAGCCGATCGCAGAGAAACATACTTGCCCTATCTCGTAGGCGCTCGCGTATCTGGAAGAGGAAATTGTATTCGGCCTCTTGTCGCCAGTTTTCATCGGGCTCCTGAAGAAGTCCTTGGCGGCA
>Ga0182024_10019647_pt1 | contig 12429 bp, 7 predicted proteins | sample P32metaG_FD_120480 | JGI IMG/M metagenome (GOLD analysis project Ga0182024, IMG submission 120480) | Permafrost microbial communities from Stordalen Mire, Sweden - P3-2 metaG (Illumina Assembly) | ecosystem: Environmental > Terrestrial > Soil > Wetlands > Permafrost | place: Sweden: Stordalen...
AACTAAGTAGCTGAACGCACCGACCGCAAGTTGCCATCCGCGCTTTGAACGGGACAGGGAGCGCGGACGTGAGGAGCACGGCGAGCAAGGTAGGCGGCGACAAATTGAAGGGCCGTAAACTGTCGGCGGCGCATCGGCGTGCTATCAAGGTTGGCATCGCGAAGGCGAAGGCGCGGAAGGCTGGAGCGAAGTAGTAGAAGTTAACCGCTGGCCGGGGTAACATTCCCGGCCTTTTTATCTTCTGAATTTTGGAGGCGCGGGTGGGATTCGAACCCACGAATGATGGTTTTGCAGACCATTCCCTTAGGCCACTTGGGTACCGCGCCTTTGTTGCTATGCCCAAAATCTATGCCCAATTCTATGCCCAACGCGCCCCGTTTTCGCCTATTTACACCCAATCACACTTCTCTATCCTATTGATACCACACACTGGCTGGGTTTAAGAGGGGATTTGCAGACCTCTCCCTTGGGCCACTTGGGTACCGCGCCGAACTTTTGAGTATAGCAAAACTCGCGCAAACACCGGGCGTTGCTGCTCGCGGCTGAAATTTGCAGGCGTTCGCAGTTTAAGCCCAAACAAGCACTTTGCGCGTCAAGCACTTGAGCAAGTCGCTGAGCGGCGAGAGACCTCGAGCGCGGCCAGGCTGAACTATTTCGCGTTTATTAGTTCTTGCTTGTTATTTCTTGCTTACCAGGGGCGAGTCGATTTTTGCTTCGCGCAGGAATCGCGCCGATTCTTCTGGCGGCGTGGGGTTAATATAAAAACCGGTGCCCCATTCGAATCCTGCCACCTTAGTGAGCTTCGGGATAATCTCAATGTGCCAGTGATAATGATCGTTAATTTCTTCACCGATGGGCGAAGTGTGAATCATGAAATTGTACGCTGGGCGGTCCAGCACGGAATCCAGCCGCATCAGCGTGTCTTTCAACATGCGCGCCAGGCTGCTGTAAATGGAGCTTTGATTATTTTCGTAGGAAGAGCCGTGCGTTTTTGGCAGCAGCCACATTTCAAAAGGAAAGCGCGGAGCATAAGGCGCCAAAGTGATGAAATGCTCGTTTTCACCGATGACCCGCTCGCCGGTGTCGCGCTCTTGGCGAATAATGTCGCAAAAAATGCAGCGTTCTTTCTCGTCGTAATAGTGCCAGCAATTATCGACCTCTTCGCGTACGCGGCGCGGAACGATTGGCAGGGCAATCAGCTGCGAGTGCGGATGTTCCAGTGAAGCGCCCGCCGCTTCGCCGTGATTTTTGAAAATGAGGATATAGCGAAAGCGTTTGTCGTTCTTCAGATCCAGCATACGGTCGCGATATGCCCACAACACGTCTTCCACCGCGCGCTCCGGAAGGCTTGCCAGCGTGGAGGCGTGGTCGGGGGTCTCGATGATCACTTCGTGCGCGCCGACGCCGTTCATTTTGTCGAAGAGCCCTTCGCCTTCGCGATCCAGATCGCCCTCAATACCCAGCGCCGGAAATTTGTTGGGGACCACTCGGATGCTCCACCCCGGCGTATTTTTGCTACCGCCATTGCGTCCGTATACCAGGATTTCCGTTGGCGTTTTGGATTCCTGCCCGGGACAAAACGGACAATTCTTGCCGTTGGAGGCCACAACGCTTTCGCGCAGGAATTCGTTGGGGCGCTTGCCACGTTCCGTGGAAATAATGACCCAGCGACCTGTGATTGGATCCTTCCGCAACTCAGGCAAAGATTCCTCCTCGACTAATTACTACTAAAGAGCGGGCGGATACTCACGAAAAGCTGTGCGACGCCGCTAACGCAATTGGTAAATTGTACCGCGATTGCGTTGATGCGTAGATACGTGACGACGCAGGCCTGCGCTGCGGATAGTATCGCCATTTAGAGCAACAAAGCTCAGCAAATTATCTCGAGCGGCGCAATTGCGGGCTGAAGGCGTCTTTGTGCAACCTGATCTCCGGCGGATGGCCGGGAATATTGTCGATGGCCAGCACATCGAAGCGCGTAGGACAATCGTTCAGATGGCGGCTCGCCAAGAAGAGTTGCGCGGTACGGACCAGAACGCTTTGTTTGGCGTAGTTAACGCTAAGCTCCGGCAGCCCAGAGATATCTTCGCGCACAGTGCGTGTTCGAATTTCCACAAAAGCAATCGTTTCCCCGTCGTATCCCACCAGATCCAGCTCGCCCTTGCCGCTTTGCGGTATATAATTTTTCGCAATGAAAACGTACCCATGCCTGCGCAGGTACCAGTAACCATATGTTTCTCCAAGCAGGCCTCTACGACGCGCCTTTTCCTTGCGCTCGAATTTCTCACCCCGCTGCGTTTCTTCATTTTGTTTCTGTGGCGTAGCGTCAGCAGGGGAATCGCGCAGGCCACGGCGCGCGCTCCAATGCACTACGGTAAATATCAAACGTGAAAATATGGGCATGACTTGCCTGGGCAGGACGCGAACCGTACACGCAGTATATAAAGAAAAATCCCGTGGCGCCCGGAACTTCTACGGACGCTCACGGGATGACGGATATCTTACGACCCGAGAACCTTCGCTATGCCTTGCCTTCCACTTCCTGAATACACTGCTCAAGAATTGAAAGTGCGGCATCGGCCTGTTCGCGATCGATCAAAAGCGGCGGTGAAAGCCGCAGAGTATTTTCGCCCGCGCCAAGTATGCACAGGCCACGATGGAAGGCGAGATCGACGATATGATTGCGCAGATCGGCGCCCCTTTCCTTGGTTTTCTGGTCGCGAACGATCTCGATTCCGATCATCAAGCCACGCCCGCGAACATCGCCGACGATTTTGTATCTATTGGTCCAGTTCACGGTTTTCTGGAAGATATAATTGCCAACCTGGGCCGCGTTTTCGCGATATTCCGATTCGATTAGGTCAAACGTAGCCAAACCCGCGGCGATACACACCGGATTGCCTCCGAACGTCGTGCCGTGCGAGCCGGGCTTCCAGTTCATCACGCTTTCCCGGGCGATGAACGCTCCGAGCGGCATTCCGCTGGCAATGCCCTTCGCGGAGCACAGAATGTCCGGCTCGATACCGGAATTCTCGCACGCCCACCACTTCCCTGTTCGTCCCATGCCGGATTGCACTTCATCCACAATCAACACGATGCCGTGTTGACGGCAGATGCGCTGCAACTCTTGCAGGAAAAAATCGGGCGCCGGAACGTAACCGCCTTCCCCTTGAATGGGCTCGATAATAATTCCCGCCACTTCTTCCGGGTCAAAAAGCCGCTTGAAAATTTGCCCTTCGAGTTGCTCCAGAATTTCCGCGCCGCAGGTCTCGGCGGTGTGGCCATGCGCGCAGCGGTATGCATATGGATAAGGAATGTGCTCGACGCCGCTCAACAACGCGCCAAATCCCTTGCGCTGTGTAGATTTCGACGCCGTCAACGATAAAGAACCCATGGTGCGTCCGTGAAAGCACCCATAAAACGCGACGAATTTGTCGCGCTTTGTCGCATAACGCGCCAACTTGACCGCGCCTTCGACTGCCTCGGTCCCCGAGTTAGTAAAAAACACTCTCTTGGCTTCAGGGCCGGGCACGGTGGCTGCCAACTTTTCGGCAAATCGCGGCATGTTCTCGTAATAGAAATCCGTGCCCGACATATGAATTAATTCCGCAGCCTGCTCTTGAATGGCCGCGACAACTTTCGGATGACAATGCCCGGTCGAGCAAACCGCGATCCCCGCGGCAAAGTCCAGAAATCTGTTTCCGTCCACGTCCTCCACTACCGCGCCGCGCCCACGCTTGGCCACCAGCGGATAATCGCGCGTGTACGAGGGCGACATGAACTTGGCATCTTGCTCCAACACCCGCTTCGCGTTGGGTCCCGGCAGTTCCGTCAGCAATTGAGGAAGTTTCCATTCAGAATTAGATCGCGAAGTCACAGAGGACTTCGTTTTGGATTCCGGTGCGGTAATCATGTCTTCCTCCTTAAAGAAGAGTGGTCAGCGTTTAGGCGGAGCTTGCCGGAGGGCGACGATCAGTGCGGTCAAACGCAGTTACAGAATTTTCACTAAGAAGGAGGGGTTGTTAATCAACGCTGTAAAGATTGGGACGAGTTTCGGCAGGCGAAAAATTACTGGGAAAGAGTTGGAAGTTATTGGTCATTTGCGTTTCCAGCGAACGCTGCCGTCTCGCGAATCTTCAAGAATTATACCACGTTTATCAAGCTCTTTACGGATGCGATCGGCGGTTGCGAAGTCGCGTGTCTGACGCGCCACCTGCCGTTCAGCGACCAGTTTTTCGATCTCGGCATCTCCGGCGTTGCTGTTTTCCTGGCCATAGCCCAGAGCCTGAAGTTTCTGCGCATCATTATTCTTGAGCACTGCAAAAATTTGGTCGAATGTTTGCAAAAACTCTTGCGCGCCTGGCACGTCGGCACTCCCAAATCCCCCTTTGTCCATGGCGATGTTCGCTTCGCGCACAAATTCAAACACCGCTCCCAAAGCGCGCGCCGTGTTCAGATCGTCTGATAGACCGGCATCAAATTCTTCAGCCGCCTCCGCGATTCTTTTAGCCATGCTTTTTTGCGTGCCTGCGGGAAACTTACCCTGCGCCACGCGATCCGCGAAATTTCTGAGCCGTTCGACCGAACTGGAGGCCTGCTGCAATCCGTCAAACGTAAAATTTAATTGCCGCCGGTAGGGCACGCTGGCCAACGCAAACCGCAACGCCGAAGGTTTATAGCCTTTGGCAAAAAGATCGCGCAAGGTATAAAAATTTCCCAGCGATTTAGACATCTTTTCGCCTTCGACCAGCAAATGCTCGGCATGCAGCCAGTATTTAACGAAGTGTTTCCCGGTGGCTCCTTCACTCTGGGCGATTTCATTTTCATGATGCGGGAAAGCCAGGTCGATTCCTCCAGTATGAATGTCCAGTGTTTCGCCCAGATACTTCATGGCCATCGCCGAACATTCAATGTGCCAGCCTGGCCGGCCTCGCCCAATGCTGGTTTCCCAGAAATGCTCGCCTTCCTTGGGCGCTTTCCATAGCGCGAAATCGCGCGCGCTTTCTTTTTCGTAGCGGTCCATGTCCACGCGCGCGCCGGCCTGGATGCCCGCGACGTCGATGTTGGACAGCTTTCCGTAATCGGGGAATTTCGAGATGCGGTAATAAATGGATCCTTCGCTCTCATACGTGAACGATTTCTCACGCAGCTGCTCAATGAGTCGTACCATGCTATCGATGTTGTCAGTTGCGCGCGTCCAATGCTCGGGTGCTTCCAGACTCAAAGTTTTGCAATCATCAAAAAAAGCCTGGGCGAATTTTTCCGTATACTCTCGAATGCCGACTCCAGCAGCAGCGGCATTGGCGATAATGCGGTCGTCCACATCGGTAAGATTCATGACCTGCGTAATTTTGAATCCGCGAGACTTCAGGAAGCGACGAAGAATATCCTGAAACACGAAGGTGCGAAAATTTCCGATATGCGCGTAGTCATATACCGTCGGCCCGCAGCTGTACATGCGCACTTCGCCCGCTTTTTGCGGCACGAAAGGCTCAATTTTCCCACCCAGGGTGTTGTGCAGCTGAATCTCGGCCATGTGTTCCCAGTGTCTCCGCGGTATGCAAGTGTGTCTGCGCGTTAGATAAACGTTAGATTGTAGCCGACGCCGCAAAAGCGGAGCAACGTAGAAGCGCTGCCATGTTTCTGATTTGACTCCACGGTGTCACGTAATTTGACGACTCGCCGTCGCGGCGGCTAGAGTGCTCGTTCGTTCCCGGGGGGATGTTTCTTGAAAAACGCTCGATTTGCTCTGTTTTTGCTGGCAGTTTTTGGATATGGACATCCTCTGAACGCACAAGAGACTGCCGCCAGTAGCAGTAAAGTGCCCCTCACACCTGAAGCGGCAATAAATATTCATTTTCTATCCGACCTTCAATTGTCGCCGGATGGCACGCGGCTCGCGTTCGTGGTTTCCGAGGCGCCTAAAGGAGAGCAACGGGCTCAACACATCTGGATGTACGACAAGAGCACGGACGCCGTGCGCCAATTCACATACTCCAAGAAATCAGAAACAAGCCCGCGGTGGTCACCCGATGGCAGCCAGTTGGCTTTTCTATCAAACCGCGGCGGCGACGAGCAGCAAATCTATTTAATGAACGGCAACGGTGGCGAGGCCGCAGCCCGAACGAAAGGAAAGAGCAGCGTCAAGAGCTTTGAGTGGTCGAAAGACGGCAAATACATCGCCTACATCGCGCCCGACGCCAAGACAGAAGAAGACGAAAAGAAAGATAAAGACAAAAACGACGCCCGCATTGCTGACAAAGACAACAAACAGCCCCGCGTCTGGCTGTTGCCCGTCGAATCGGGAGATCCCAAGGCGATAACCCCAGCCAACTGGGAGATCAAAGATCTCGCCTGGATGCCCAGCGGCCAGAATCTGGTCGTCTCCGCCACCGATCATCCGGAGTCCGATCAAAACACGGACCGCATCTTTGGTGTTCACGTACCGGATGGCGAGATGATACGACTCGCCGCGCCACGTGGGCCATTTGGCCAGATTCGCGTTTCGCCCAATGGCAAGACCATCGCTTACATCGGCGCTCGCGAAGACGGGCCTTCACCTCATGACCTGATGTTGCTGCCCGTCGAAAACGATGCCGCCCAAAATATCTCCGGACTTAGCCTCGACCGTCAGATTTTTGATTTCAAATGGTTGCGCGACGGAACTTTACTGGCCGTCTCTGCCGATGGTTTTCATACTAAATTCACCGCGTTCGGCGCGAATGGCGCAATCAAGGAGATCACCTCCACCGTTCCCATCAACCCCTCTGCATTTGCGGCCTCGGACGGCGGAGAAGCATTTTTTGTCTCTCAGACCGCTACGCAGCCGCAGGAACTTTTTGTCTGGGACCAGAAAACAAGTCCGCGCCAAATCACCCACATCAACGATTCCTGGAAGCAATATTCCCTGGCCACGCCGGAATTTTATAAATACAAGTCATTCGATGGACAGGAAATTGAAGCAGCGCTCTTAAAGCCTACGGGCTACAACGGTAAAACGAAGCTGCCTCTGATTGCGCTGATTCATGGCGGCCCCACTGGCGCCTGGGAGGACACTGTTGAAACGTGGGGCCAATTATTGGTCGCGCGTGGGTATGCAATTTTTTGTCCAAACATACGAGGCTCCATCGGCTACGGCCAAAAATTTATTGAGATGAATCGCGGGGACTGGGGCGGTGGGGACTTCAAAGATGTGATGGCGGGAGTCGACGATCTGATCGCCCGGGGTATTGCCGATCCCGATAAGCTCGCTATCGGAGGATGGTCTTACGGCGGGTACATGTCCGAGTGGGCCATCACCCAAACCACCCGCTTTAAAGCAGCTGTGTCTGGCGCCGGCTTATCCAACTTAATTTCGGAATATGGGACCGAACAACATCCATCGTACGACGAATGGTTTTACGGCGTGCCCTACGAGCCCGAGAAGATTGCTGGTTTTCTCAACAGCTCCCCGTTCGTGCATTTAAAAAACGCCAAGACCCCAACGCTGATTCTGCAGGGCGAGTCCGACACTGTTGACCCGGTCGGCCAGAGCCTCGAGCTTTACCGCGGCCTCAAGCGCTATGGAGTCGATACGGAATTGGTGCTCTACCCACGCGAGCCGCACGGCTTCCATGAAGAAAAGCACCTCGTAGACCGCCTGAATCGGATCCTAGCGTGGTATGACAAATATCTGAAGGATGATTCAGGCGCGCAGATAAAAACTAAGTGAGCGAAACAGCTGACGGTTGCAGGCCGAACCACGCGCTGTTCTTAAACAACCTCAAGGGAAAAACGGCTCGTTGCGCAGAAGGGCGTCTACCGCCTTCAAAAGGGTCGCGGCTGCGTCTGACTCTTTGACGTAGCCCCGCACGCCAATTCTTTTGGCTTCTGTAATAATCTGCCTGCTCTGATGCATGGATAAAAACAGGATCGGCACATGCGGCATTGTTTTGCGAAGTATTTCTGCGGCGTCAATGCCGTTGAGCACTGGCATGGTGATATCCAGAATAATTAAATCCGGTTTTAGCTCCTGCGCTTTATCAATTGCTTCCCGGCCATTGGCGGCTTCGCCGCACACTTCAATATCGCCGCGAGTGCCCAGAATCACACACGCGCCTTTGCGCACCGATTCGTGATCGTCGGCGACAAGGATGCGCAGGAGTGCCCGCTTTTCCAAATGCGTGGACCCGTATTACTTTTACTGAACGTCCTCGGGCTGGGAGCGGACTGGTTCCGTAACTCCATCACTGGTTGCAGATTGACGATACGCCGAAGAGTGCAACGCCTTTTCGATCGCTTGTATCAATGAGGAAAGATTCTTGGAGGCCACGCCGTGAACGCCGGCGGCCTTGGCGATGCCCTCCAGTTCAGGAAGGTCGTGGAAGGAGAATAGGATGATCGCAGTGGCCGGCAAACGCCTGGCGATTTCACGGGTAATTTCCAGATTGCTCACGCCCGGCATGACCCAATCCTTGACCAGCACATCCGGCTTGAGTTCCAAGGACTTTTGCAACGCTTCGAGTTCGTGCTGGCTTCGCCGCAAATTTCCCACCCGGCATGGTTTTCGAGCAGCACGCGCAAAATCCCGCGCGTCCCTTCGTGGTCGTCGGCGATCAATATTCGGGGCATGTTCCGTCCAGTTCGTAATAGGGTTAGTAGATTATTTTCTGTTCGACACCATACGCATATTGCTGTACTCACCTTGCCGTTTTGTAGTGTTTCCTACCAAGCCTCCGTTATAGGCCCGGCCTTCCAGAGGAACCCGTATTCCATATTCCAGACTGCAGCAGGTCATCCCTGGTACTAAACCTTCTCGGCTCCCAGATGCCTCGTTCGCTGCTCAGACGTCATTCTTGTGGTCGTAATATATCAGCCACAATGTGTGGGGTAATCCTTTACACCTTTGGCGCTTCATGCTAGTTTTTTACTCGACCGCCATCCACGCGCCAGCGCCGGGCGGCTAGGGTTCTCATCGAGATCCAGCCAACGTTTTTGTCGCCACACCAGCCTTCCTCCCCGGGAACAAAGACTCGTCTCTCATCGCGCTTTTGGAACCGCCGTGGGCTACAACTGTCTGAAACGGCGAGTTGCTGGCTAAAGTCTTATATGCGTTCAGGGACACAAAGGGGAAACCTTGCTTAAGCTTCGGAAAGTCGAAATCGTCGGCTTCAAATCGTTCTGCGAACGCACCATTGTGACCTTCAGCGGTTCAGGCACAACCTGCATCGTCGGCCCTAACGGCTGCGGCAAGTCCAATGTCGTGGACGCCATCTCCTGGGTGCTCGGAGAACAAAGCCACAAATCCCTGCGCGCCGAGCGCATGGCCGATTGCATCTTTAATGGCACCGTCAAGCGCCCTCCCATGGGCCTCGCGGAAGTCACCATCACCATGGAAGACCCTGAACTCGCTGATGCCGCGCGATTCGTACTGGAGACCGCTGACATTCAGTCACAGGCTACCGCGACGGCCGACTCCAATGACGAAGGCTCTCAGCCCTCCACCCAGGCTGACGGCCACGATGTGCCGCTCGCAGCAGACGACCCGAATTACAACACCGAAATTCACTCGCTCGTCCCCGCGCAGTCCCCTGAACAATCGGAAAGCATGCCAGACGACAACATAGACGCTGCGGCCGTTCCGCCCATGGCGCCTATGTCCGAAGACCGCTCCAAACGCCGCAGAAAAGGTGCGGATAAACCAGTGTTGGCAACCAGGCCCGGTGAAGTGGTCATCAGCCGCAGGCTTTACCGCTCTGGCCAAAGCGAATATCTAATCAACGGCCGTACCGGACGTCTCCGGGACATTCAGGAAATGTTTATGGGTGTCGGCCTTGGTCCGGATTCCTACGCCATCATCGAACAGGGCCGCATCGGCCTGATTCTCTCCACCAAACCGATGGAGCGGCGCGCCATCATTGAAGAAGCCGCTGGCGTAACCAAATTCAAAACGAAAAAACGGCTCGCCGAAGCCAAACTCGAATCCTCCAACCTCAACCTCTCGCGCGTAAACGACATCGTCGTGGAAGTCGAAAAGCAACTTGGCTCGCTTAAGCGTCAAGCCTCCAAGGCGCGCCGCTACTCAGAAATTCGCGATCAAATGCGCGGCATCGTCCGCCAGATGCTGGCGGGCAAAGCACGTGAACTGGACCAGGAAGCGGATCGTCTGGCTGCACAACTCAGCGAGATGACCGCTGCCGAAACTCAACACGCCACCGACATAAAACAGCAGGAAGACGATCACGACCGGCTGAACCAACGCATCTACGCGCTGGACGCGGAAATCCGACAGAATCAAAATGTCCTGAATCTAACCGCTCTCGAGGTCGATCGCGGCGAAAATAAAATCAATTTCAATCGCCAGCGCTCGGAAGAACTTTCTCTGCGGCATACGCAGGTTTCCAGCGAACTCAGCCAGGCCGCGACGCAAGCCGCCGAGTGCGAGCGCCGTAGCGCCGCGCAAATCGACGCGGTCACACAATTACGAGAAGAATCGGGCACCTTGACAGGGCGAGTCGAAGATCTTGCGGATCGCGCGCACTCTCGCGCGGCACTGATCACCGAATCCGAGGAGCGAATTGAAGCTCTGCGTCGGTCTGAACTCGAAGCTGGCGAAAGCTTGCTGCGTTTGCATGGCGAACAAAAGCAGGCTGAAGAAGCGCTCGTTCACCAAGGGCAAGCGCTGTACAAACTCGAATCAAACGAACATGAATTGTTGGAATCTTCCATCAAGGTCCGCGATGACGCCGACACCGCGGCGCATGAATTCGAAGCCGCGACCGGCCAATTGAGCGTACTGAAGCAGAAGGCCGCGGACTGGCACGCCACCATTCAGGAATTGCGTCAGGAGCAAGAAGCGATCAAGCAGCAGGTCGATGTATTGCGCGATTCTCTGTCCGGCGTGCGTGCTCGTCATTCCACGCTCACACAAATTCTGAACGACCGCTCCTACACTGCCGATGCGGTACAGAAGCTTTTCGCTGCCAATGAACGCGGCGGCGGGCAGGATTTTCGCGCCGTGGGCGTCCTGGCGGATTACGCCGAGGTGGAAGAGCACCATGAGGCGGCCATCGAACAATACCTGCGCGACGAACTCGAGTACGTCGTGGTGGAAACCTACGACCATGCGCGAGCTGGCGTCTCCCTCCTGCGTAACGAAGTGGGTGGACGCGCAACATTTTTCGTTGATTCCCTGCGTAACCTACGCCTCGCTGATTACGAGCCGATCATAAATTTCCGCATCGAGGATGGTGTCATCTCCCGCCTCGACAAGCTGGTTGAATTTCGCGATCCCCTGGGCGCGGCTGCCAAACAATTTTTGCCGCGTCTCAAAGCTGCTTACCTGGCCGATAACGCCGGCGCCGCGGAACGGCTTGCTCGTGACAATCCGCAATTCGCTTTCGTCACTCCGGACGGCACTTGTTACCAGGGCCGCATGGTCACCGGCGGACGCGCCGACGAAGCCGGGCCGCTGGGAATGAAGCGCGAGCTTCGCGCCCTGGACGCCGAAGTGATGCAGCTCGAGCACGACGCCAGCGCGCGGCAGGCCACGTTGGAAGCGCTAAACGCCGATTTGCAGCTCGCGCAGAAGGCTCTGGAAGACGTCGACTTGCAACAACGTGAAGTTGAACGTACGGTCTTCGCTTCGAAACATCGCCACCAGCAAATGCAAGGTGAACTCGCTCGCCTGGGTCTCGAACTGACCGTTTGCCAGAATGAGTTGCGCCGCATACGCCAGGACGTGGAACAAGCGCGCACCCGCGCGGAGCGCGCCAAAACTGAGCACGCTACCGCCACCGCGAACCGCGCGCAGGCCGAAGCCGAAAGAGCGCGCCTCACCGATCACTTGGCCGAACTTCGCGGCTCCATCGAATCGGATCAGAATGAACTCGCCGCCGGACGCGCGGAGTTAGCGGCCATGAATGAACGCCTTGCCGCTGCCGAGGCGCTCGCCACGCGCCTGACCGAAGAACACGTCGAACTGGTACGCCGCGAAGCATCCCTGCACCAGCAACTTAATTCCGTAAACGAGGAACTTGCCAGCCTCGCGCAGCAAAGCGAGGAATTGGCTCTACAGCTGGACGGCTTGCGCGCCGAAAAGCTGCGCCTCGAAACGCGCCAACGCGAAATGGAACAGGAATGGGACGGCGGGCGCAATCGCGTGGCTCAAATGGAAGATCATCTGCGCATGGGCCGCCAATCGCTGCAAGAATTGCGCGAACAGCGCAACCACGCGGAGATCGCTCGCGCCCGCAACGATTCCGATCGCCAGCATCTGCGTGAAACCTGCATGGCAGAAGTAAACGCCCAGCCCGAAGACCTCCTCGCCACCGAGACGGCCTTCATGAGCGGCGAAGAACTGGCCGCCGCCGAAATCAGCTACCGCGAAATGAAAGAGCGCATCGACGCCATGGGCGCCGTAAACATGATGGCCCTCGAGGAATTCAACGA
>Ga0182024_10019648_pt1 | contig 12428 bp, 10 predicted proteins | sample P32metaG_FD_120480 | JGI IMG/M metagenome (GOLD analysis project Ga0182024, IMG submission 120480) | Permafrost microbial communities from Stordalen Mire, Sweden - P3-2 metaG (Illumina Assembly) | ecosystem: Environmental > Terrestrial > Soil > Wetlands > Permafrost | place: Sweden: Stordalen...
CTGCCGGCCACGCCGAGCGTGTTCCGGCGGCACACGATGGCCTGCACCGGCATCGAATTCTGCAAGCTGGCCATCGTGGAGACCAAGGCGCGAGCCACCCAGGCCATCGCCGAGCTCGAGCGCCGCCTCCCCGGCTTCACCGAGCCGGTGACGATCAACGTGAACGGGTGCCCGAACTCCTGCGCCCGGATCCAGACGGCCGACATCGGGCTCAAGGGATCGCTGGTCATGGGGCCGGACGGCCGGCAGACCGAGGGATTCCAGATCCACCTGGGAGGCACCCTGGCCGGCGGCGACGGCGAGGGCTCCGGCTTCGGCCGCAAGATCCGGGGGCTCAAGACCACCGCCGAGGACCTGCCTGACTACCTGGAGCGCGTCCTGCGGCGCTTCCAGGAGGACCGGGGCGCCGACGAGACCTTCGCCGCGTGGGCCGGCCGGGCCAGCGAGGAGGACTTCGCATGACATCTCATGCATCCGGGACAGAACGCGCAATTCCCTACTACTGCCCCTATTGTGGCGATGAAGACCTAGAACCACAGGAACAGGACGGCGGCTGGCGGTGTCGCAGCTGCATCCGCTCCTTCCAGCTACGATTTGCTGGAACGGGAGTGATCCTGTGAGCAGCAGCGTGACGAAGCGCACCCACCCAGGTCAGGCAGTCCCTGAAGTCCCCGATCCTGAAGCTCGGGAGGAACCAATCCACATGGAGAGGCTCGCAGCCCAGGCGGCGGAGGAGCTCGCCGACGCGCCCGCGGAAGAGATCGTCCGCTGGGCGGTGGACACGTTCGGGTCCCGGATCTGCATCACGTCGTCCATGACCGACGCGGTGATCATCCATCTCGCCTCGAAGGTCCAGGGCGGGCTGGACGTGATCTTCCTGGACACCGGGTACCACTTCCCGGAGACCATCGGCACCAGGGACGCCGTGTCCGCCGTGTACCCGGTCAACGTCATCAACGTCACCCCGTCCCGCACGGTGGCCGAGCAGGACGCCGAGCTCGGGCCCCGGCTCTACGGCCGCAACCCCGACCTGTGCTGCTACTTCCGCAAGGTCGTGCCGCTGGAGCGGGCACTGGACCCGTACGACGCGTGGATCACCGGCGTGCGCCGGGAGGAGACGAACGCCCGCAGCGACACCAGGGCCGTCCAGTGGGACGCCCGGCGGCAGATGGTGAAGGTCAACCCGATCGTGGCCTGGACGCAGGAGCAGGTGGATACCTACATCGCCGAGAACGGCGTGCTGGTCAACCCGCTCGTGTACGACGGGTATCCCTCCATCGGCTGCGCCACCTGCACGATGAAGGTGGCCCCCGGTGCGGACCCGCGCAGCGGACGGTGGACGGGAACGGGCAAGACCGAATGCGGCATCCACACCTCCTGACCCCGTCTCTGGTCGCGATCGCGCACGGCAGCAGGGACCCGCGGGCCGGGGCGACGGTCGCCGGGCTGCTCGCGCTGGCCCGGGCCCGGGCCAGCGCGCGCGGGCTGGCCGGGCTCGAGGCCCGCGGGGCCTTCCTGGGGCACGCACCCCCCGCGCCGCTGCAGGTGCTCACGGCGCTGGCCGGCGCCGGCGACGGGACCCGTGACGTGGTCGTGCTGCCGCTGCTGCTCAGCGCGGCCTACCACAGCGGGACGGATATTCCGGGGCTGCTCGCCGAGGCCACGGCCGGGCTGCCCGGGCTCCGGATCCGCTACGGGCAGCCGCTGGGGCCGCACCCGGGACTGGTGCGCGCCCTGGAGCGGCGTCTCGCGGAAGCCGGCCAGGATCCCGCGGACGACCCCGCCGGGACTGCGGTGGTGCTCGCCTCCGCCGGGTCGAGCCACCCGGCGGCGAATGCAGCGATCGCCCGGATGGCGTCCGGCTGGCAGGCGGCGCGCGGCTGGGCGGCGGTCCGGCCCGCGTATGCTTCAGCCGCCTCGCCCGCCCCGGCGCAGGCCGTGACGGACCTGCTCCGCGGGGGGGCGCGGCGGGTCGTGGTCGCCACCTACCTGCTGGCCCCGGGCCTGTTCGCCGACCGGATCCGGGACACGTCCCTGGCGGCGGGGGCGCAGGCCGTCTCAGCGCCGCTCGGGGCCGCGGAGGACGTGGCGGACGTGCTGCTCGACCGCTACGAGCAGGCCGCGGCAGCGGGGCTGCAACGCGGCGCAGCCGCAGGCCAGCGACGTGACCCCCGGGTATCGGTACGGTAAAGCGCCGGCATCGCGACGGGTTTCCGGCGGTAACAAGCACAGTAGTGTCACCATCATGACGTCTCTGCCAGCTGCCACGGGGCCAGCCACCACGGGGCCAGCCGCCACGGGGCCAGCCACCGGGCAGGCCGCTGCCGGGCCGCACCTCACCCACGATGTGCTCAACCAGGTCCCGCCGCTGGCTGGCTACGACGTCGCGGACGATCCGGCGCTGCTGGCCGCGGCCGCCCGGGAGGGCGCGGGATGGGCCGCGGACAGCCTGCACGAGCTGGGTGAGCTGGCCGGCGCCCGGGAGACCCAGGAGCATGCCCGGCTGGCCAACGAGCACCCGCCGCTGCTGAGGACCCACGACGCGCGGGGCCACCGGATCGACGAGGTCGAGTTCCATCCGTCCTGGCATGTCCTGCTGGGCACCGCGGTCAGCCACGGGCTGCACGCGGCACCGTGGGCCGATCCCGCCCCCGGCGCCCACGTGGCCCGGGCCGCCCGGTTCTTCGTGTGGTCGCAGGCCGAGGCGGGGCACGGCTGCCCGGTCTCGATGACCTACGCGGCCCTCCCGCCGCTGCGCCATGCCCCCGACCTGGCCCGCCGGTTCGGGCCGCTGCTCACCGCCCTGGAGTACGATCCCGGGCTGCGCCCGCCGGAGGGCAAGGCGGGCCTGCTGGCCGGGATGGCCATGACCGAGAAGCAGGGCGGGTCGGATGTGCGCGCGAACACCACCCGCGCGGAGCCGGCACCCGCCGCCGGGCCCGGCGCCCACCTGCTCACCGGGCACAAATGGTTCTGCTCCGCGCCCATGAGCGACCTGTTCCTGGTCCTGGCCCAGGCACCGGCCGGGCTGACCTGCTTCCTCCTCCCCCGGGTGCTGCCGGACGGCTCCCGCAACGCCATCCGGCTGCAGCGGCTGAAGGACAAGCTGGGCAACCGGTCCAACGCTTCCGCCGAGGTGGAGTTCGACGCCGCGCTGGCCTGGCAGGTCGGCGAGGCGGGCCGCGGCGTGCCGACCATCATCGAGATGGTCAGCGCGACCCGGCTCGACTGCGTGCTCGGCAGCGCGGCGGGCATGCGCCTGGGCTGCGTCACCGCCGTGCACTACGCGACCCAGCGGCGCGCCTTCGGCGCGAGCCTGCTCTCCCAGCCCCTCATGGCCTGCGTGCTGGCCGACCTCGCGCTCGAATCCGAGGCCGCCACCACGCTGGCGCTGCGGCTCGCGGGGGCGGCCGACCGGGCGGCCCGGGGGGACGAGGCCGAGGCGGCCCTGCTCCGGGTCGCACTGCCTGCCGCCAAGCACTGGATCTGCAAGCGCGCGCCGCTGCACGCGGCCGAGGCGCTGGAGTGCCTGGGCGGCAACGGCTACGTCGAGGAGTCAGGCATGCCCCGGCTGTACCGCGAGGCGCCGCTGAACTCGATCTGGGAGGGCTCCGGCAACGTGACCGCCCTGGACCTGCTCCGGGCCCTGCAGCGCCAGCAGGGGGCAGCTGAGGCCCTGGCGGCCGAACTGGCCCGGGCCGCCGGCGTGGACCCGCGGCTGGACGCGGCGATCCGCAGGCTGGGCCAGGAGCTGCGGGAACTGGCCAGCCGGGCCGGCCCCGGGGCGCAGACCGGGGCCCGCCGCCTGGCCGGGATGATCACCGTCGCCCTCCAGGCGGCGCTGCTGGTCCGGTACGCCCCGGGCCCGGTCGCGGACGCGTTCTGCGCCTCGCGGCTGGAGCCGGGGGCACTGCCCGGGCCGGGGGTGCCGTTCGGGACGCTTCCTGACGGGCTGGCGCTGGACGCGATCCTGGGCCGCGCCATGCCGGCACACGGGTAGGGTCGGCTGGTGCGCGTTTGGCCTGGAGCTCCCTATCCGCTCGGAGCAACGTGGGATGGCACGGGGACGAACTTCGCGTTGTTCTCCGAAGCTGCCGAGCAGGTTGAACTGTGCCTGCTCAACGGGGACGAGCCTGACCATCACGAGACCCGCATCGCGCTGACCGAGGTCGACGCGTTCGTCTGGCACGGCTACCTGCCTGATGTGGCCCCGGGGCAGCGGTACGGGTACCGGGTGCACGGCCCCTACGACCCGGCCCGCGGGCACCGCTGCAATCCGGCGAAACTGCTGCTCGACCCCTACGGCAAGGCCATCAACGGCGAGGTGCGCTGGAACGAGGCGGTGTTCAGCTACCGCTTCTCCGACCCGTCCGCGATCAACACCGTGGACAGCGCCCCGTACATGCCGGCGAACGTGGTCATCAACCCGTTCTTCGACTGGGGTGACGACCGGGCGCCGCGCATCCCGTACCACGAGACGGTGATCTACGAGGCGCACGTCCGCGGCCTGACCCTGCGCCACCCGGACGTGCCCGCCGACCAGCGGGGCACCTACGCCGGGCTGGCCCACCCCTCGGTCATCGAGCACCTGACCCGGCTGGGCGTGACCGCGGTGGAGCTGATGCCGGTGCACCAGTTCGTGCCCGAGCACAACCTGCAGGCCCGCGGGCTGACCAACTACTGGGGTTACAACACGATCGGGTTCCTGGCCCCCCACAAGAGCTACTCGTCATCCCAGCAGCGCGGCGGCCAGGTCGGCGAGTTCAAGGCGATGGTCAAGGCGCTGCACGCGGCCGGGATCGAGGTGATCCTCGACGTCGTGTACAACCACACCGCCGAGTCCGACCACCGGGGCCCGACGCTGTCGTTCCGCGGCATCGACAACGCCGCCTACTACCGGCTGCGCGACGACGACCCGCGCTATTACGTGGACTACACGGGCTGCGGGAACAGCCTGAACGTCCGGCACCCGCACGCGCTCCAGCTGATCCTGGACTCACTGCGGTACTGGATCCTGGAAATGCACGTGGACGGGTTCCGCTTCGACCTCGCCTCCGCGCTGGCCCGGGAACTTCACGACGTGGACCGGCTGTCGGCGTTCTTCGACCTGGTGCAGCAGGATCCGGTGGTGTCGCAGGTCAAGCTCATCGCGGAGCCCTGGGATGTGGGCGAGGGCGGATACCAGGTGGGCAACTTCCCGCCGCTATGGAGCGAGTGGAACGGCAAGTACCGGGATACCGTCCGGGACTTCTGGCGCGGCCAGCCCTACACGCTGGCCGAGTTCGCCTCCCGGCTGACCGGGTCGAGCGACCTGTACGAGACCAGCGGCCGCCGGCCGGTCGCCTCCATCAACTTCGTCACCTGCCATGACGGGTTCACGCTGACCGACCTGGTGTCCTACAACCGCAAGCACAACGACGCGAACGGCGAGGACAGCGCGGACGGCACCAACGACAACCGCTCGTGGAATTGCGGCGCCGAGGGACCGACCAGCGACCCGGCGGTACGCGACCTGCGGGCCCGGCAGCGGCTGAACTTCCTGGCCACGCTGCTGTGCTCGCAGGGCGTCCCGATGCTGCTCGCCGGGGACGAACTCGGCCGGACCCAGCGCGGCAACAACAACGCCTACTGCCAGGACAACGAGACGTCCTGGGTGGACTGGGACATGGCCGGCGAGGAGAGCAGCCTGCTCGAGTTCGCCCGGGGGGTGGCCGAACTGCGCCGCAACCACCCCGTGTTCAGGCGGCGCCGGTTCTTCACCGGGCCCGCGGACGGGGCGGCGGGCCGCCCCGGGGACATCGCCTGGTTCACCCCGTCCGGCCGGGAGATGACCGACGCGGACTGGAAGACCGGCTACGCGAAGGCGATGGGCGTCTTCCTGAACGGTGACGCCATCACCGAGCCCGACCCCCGGGGCGAGCGGGTCCGGGATGAAACGTTCCTGCTGCTGTTCAGCGCGGACAGCCAGCCGGCCCGGTTCACCCTGCCCGCCGAGGATTTCGGGCACAGCTGGCAAGTGGTGCTCGACACCGGCGCGGCGGGATCCGCCAGCGGCGGCCCACCGGCCACGGCGATCTCGGGCAACGGGGTGCCGCACCCGGCGCTCCCCGGGTCCGAGGCGGCGGTCGCGGCCCAGGTGGAGCCCCGGCAGCACGAGGCCGGGTCGACGGTGATGCTGGCGGGCCGGTCCATGATGGTGCTGCGCCGGACCGCGTCCGCTCACTCCGGGTGAGCGGCCCGTGGAGCTGACCCCGTGGAGCTGACCCCGTGCGGCTGATCTACCCCGGGCCGGCCGGCGGCAGCCCGCCCGACCTGGCCGGGCTGTACGCCTACCCGACCCATGCCGAGGCCGGACGGCCCTGGGTCCGGGCCAGCATGATCGAGAGTGCCGACGGGGCCGCTGCGGTGGACGGCCTCTCCGGCGGCCTGGGCGGCCCGTCGGACCGTGAGGTCTTCGGCGTGCTGCGGGCGCTGGCCGGGGTGATTCTGGTCGGCGCGGGCACCGCCCGGGCCGAGGGATACCGCCCGGCCCGGGTGGCGGCCCGCTGGGCGGCGCTGCGTGACGGGCGCTCCGCCACCCCGCCCATCGCGGTGCTGAGCGGGCGGCTGGACCTGGATCCGGCGGGCCCGCTGCTGGCGGAGGCGCCGGAGGGGGCCCGCACCATCGTGATCACCTCGGAGTCAGCCCCCGCGGGCCGGCGGGCGGAGCTGGCCAGGCATGCGGACGTGATCGTCGGCGGCGAGCACGAGGTCAGCGCGGAGGCCGCGGTCAGCGCGCTGGCCAGCCGGGGCTACCGGGACATCCTCGCCGAGGGCGGTCCCCGCCTGCTGGGCCAGTTCGCCGCGGGCGGCCTGATCGACGAGCTGTGCGTGACTATCAGCCCGGTCCTCGCGGCCGGCCCCGCCGGCCGGATCATCCAGGGACAGGGGCAGGCCAGCCGGCTGACCCTGGCCCACGTCCTCGCGGATGACCACGGTTACCTGCTGTGCCGTTACCTGCGGGACACGGCTTAGCGCCCGCCAAGGACCTCCGCCAGGTCATACTTGACCGGCTCCTCCAGCTGGTCGTAGGTGCACGAACGCGGGTCCCGGTCCGGACGCCAGCGGGCAAACTGGGTCGTGTGGCGGAACCGGCGGCCCTCCATGTGGTCGTAGCGGACCTCCACGACCCGCTCCGGCCGCAGCGGCACGAACGACAGGTCCTTCCCCGCGTTCCAGCGGCTCATCTGCGCTGACCGGGGGTTACGCGCGGCCGGGGCGCCGCCCGCCGCGGCCTCCTCCTCGCCGCCCCAGCGCCACGGATGCCCCTCGAACGTCGTGACCAGGGGCTGAAGCTCCTGGAACAGCTCGCGGCGGCGGGCCATCGGGAACGCGCCCACCACGCCCACGCTGGCCAGGTCGCCGGTGCCGGTGTACAGGCCGAGGAGCAGCGAGCCGACCGCCTCCGGGCCGCTCTTGTGCGGCCGGTACCCGGCTACCACGCAGTCCGCGGTCCGCTCATGCTTGATCTTGAACATGACCCGCTTGTCCGGCTGGTACGTCCCGTCCAGCGGCTTGGCGATCAGCCCGTCCAGCCCGGCCCCCTCGAACTGCTCGAACCACTGCCCGGCCAGGTCCCGGTCGGTGGTCGCCGGGGTCAGGTGCACCGGGGAGCGGGCCCCGGCGAGCGCCTGCTCCAGCGCGGCCCGGCGCTGCTCGAAAGGCTGCTCGCAGAGATCCGTGTCGTCCAGCGCCAGCAGGTCGAACGCGACGAAGTGGGCCGGGGTCTGCTCGGCGAGCAGGGCCACCCGGCTGGCCGCGGGGTGGATCCGCTGGAGCAGGGCCTCGAAGTCCAGCCGCCGGCCGGACGCGTCGGGGATCACGATCTCCCCGTCCACCACGCAGCGCGGCGGCAGGTTGGCCTGCAGGGCGTCGGCCACCTCGGGGAAGTACCGGGTCATCGGGCGCTCGTTGCGGCTGCCGATCTCCACCTCGCCGTGGTCGAGGAAGACGATCGAGCGGAAACCGTCCCACTTGGGCTCGAAGCTGAACGGGCCCTCGGGTATCTGCGGTACCGGGCGGGCCAGCATCGGCGCGACCGGCGGGTTAACCGGAAGGTGCATGACCCCATCCTGCCTGGCAGGCCGGCCGGGTGGCCGGCCAGGTTAGCCAGCCGGATCAGCAGGGCAGGTCAACCGCGGATCAACAGGGCACCAACCACGCGGATCAGGCCCGCAGGCCCGGGATAGCCTGGATCCTCAGCCGCGGGGCCACCCGCACACAACTCGGGCAGCGCGCGGCCCTGGCCGCCGCGGTCTGGCGAGCGAGGGAGCCGCATGGCACTGCACAGGCAAGTCGAGCAGCAGGACGACGAGCTCGAGATCAACCCGCTCTACGTCCGGGAACTGCACTTCTCGGTGCCGCGGCACCGGCTGGCCCCGCACGGGCTGCTCCCCGACACGGCGCTCCAGGCCGTCCGGGACGAGCTGACCCTGGACGGCAACGCCCGGCTCAACCTGGCCACGTTCGTGACCACGTGGATGGAGCCCCAGGCCGAGCAGCTGATGACGGAATGCCTGGGCAAGAACATGATCGACAAGGACGAGTACCCGCAGACCGCCGAGCTCGAATCGCGGTGCGTGAACATCCTGGCCGACCTGTGGCACGCCCCTGAGCACGGATCGGCGACCGGCTGCTCGACCACCGGGTCCAGCGAGGCCTGCATGCTTGGCGGCATGGCCCTGCTGTGGCGCTGGCGGGCGCGCCGCCGCGCGGCCGGCGCCGACACCACCCGGCCCAACCTGGTCATGGGCGCGAACGTCCAGGTCTGCTGGGAGAAGTTCTGCCGCTACTGGGAGGTGGAGCCCAGGCTGGTGCCGATGGAGGAAGGCCGGCTGCACCTGCGCGGGCCGCAGGCCGCCGCCCAGTGCGACGAGAACACCATCGGGGTGGTCGCGATCCTCGGCTCCACCATGGACGGCAGCTACGAGCCGGTGGGCGAGATCTGCGCCGACCTGGACCGGCTCGCGGCCAGCGGCGGCCCCGACGTCCCGGTTCACGTGGACGGCGCGTCAGGCGGTTTCGTGGCGCCGTTCCTCCAGCCCGAGCTGATCTGGGATTTCCGGCTCCCCCGGGTGACCTCGATCAACGCATCGGGACACAAGTACGGGCTGGTGTACCCGGGGGTGGGCTGGGTGGTCTGGCGAAACCCCGACGCACTGCCCGAGGACCTGGTGTTCAAGGTGAACTACCTGGGCGGGGAAATGCCCACGTTCTCGCTGAATTTCTCCCGTTCGGGGGCCAATATCGCGGCCCAGTACTACAACTTCCTGCGCCTGGGCTTCAACGGCTACCAGCGGACCCAGCAGGCCTGCCAGGACGTGGCCAGGCACCTGTCCAGCAAGATCGCCCGGATGGAGCCGTTCGAGCTGCTGACCGACGGCAGCGACCTGCCGGTGTTCGCGTTCCGGATCCGCGACGAGTCAGCGGGGTTCACCGTCTTCGACCTCTCCGAGCGGCTGCGGACCCGGGGCTGGATCGTGCCTGCCTACACCTTCCCGGCCAACCTGGAGCACGTCGCGGTGCTCCGCGTGGTAGTGCGGAACGGGTTCAGCAAAGACCTGGCCGACCTGCTGCTCAGCGACATCCAGCGGCATGTCCGGGCCCTGGCCGCGCACCCGCGCAGCCACGTGCCGCTGGCCCCGGCGGACGTGCGGCAGTCGTTCGCGCACTGATCACACCCGGGCGAGCTGGCCCGGGGCCGGCCCCCGGTCCCGGGCGTACCACGCCCCGGTCACGCACAGCGCCACCACGGCCAGCAGCGCGGCCAGCCGGACCAGCGGCATGACGACGTTGCTCTGCACGTCCAGCGCCTGCCCCAGCCAGCTGTGCCGGGGCGGGAAGCTCGGCATGCCGGGCATGAACTCCACGGTGCCCACGGTGAGCTGGCCCAGGATGACCCAGTCCAGCCGGGACGCCGGGTAGAGCACGAGCAGGCATGCCACGGCCGCGTCGTACCAGGGCCGCTGATAGGGCCAGGCGAGCATCCAGGCCAGGCTGAGCGCGAAGGCCGGCATCACCGCGGGCATCTCCGGCAGGCGGTCCGGCAGCCGCCACAGCAGCGCGATCGCGACGATGAGGACCGCCGGCACGATGACCAGGTCGACCTCGGCCAGCGTCGGGCGCAGGAACGAGTGCGAGAACAGCCGGTACAGGTTGTCGGTGGTGGCGTCGCGGTGGTTCATGAGCACGGTCAGGGCCCGGCGGCCGAACCACAGGTAGGACGGCACCAGGATCGCCAGCGCCCCCGACGCGGCGGCGAACAGCGCGCCCAGGGCCCGGCGGGCGGCCCAGGCCAGGCCCAGCCCGAACAGTGCGTAGGTGATCTTCAGGTCAGCGGCCGCCCCGGTCAGCGCGCCCGCGGCCAGGAACTGGCCGAGGTGCGGTTCCTCACCCCGGCGCCAGGGCTTGACCAGCAGCAGCCCGAGCAGGCCGCAGGCGGCGGCCACCGTGTCCAGGTGGCCCGAGGCGACCAGTCCCCACAGCAGCAGGGGGTTCAGCGACCACAGCAGGTGAGCCCGGGCCCGGCGGGCCGGGTCAGCCCGCAGGACCCGGTCGATGGCGATGATCACCAGGCCGAAGGCCAGCGCGTTCCACAGCTTCAGCCACAAGACGATCCGCGCGGTGGAGTTGCCGCCCAGTTCCGCCGCCGTGGCCTGCTCCAGGCTGGCCAGCGGCCCGTAGTCGGAGTGGGCCGCCTGCCACGAGCGCGGCGCGGTCTTGCCGACCGGGTCACCGGACAGGCGCAACTGCTTCGGGGTCATCTCATAGGGGTTGTGGCCGAGCACGACCATCCGGCCGTAGGCGGCGTAGTCGAGCGGATCCGAGGATCCGGCGGCCGGCAGCACAGCCAGGACCGCGGTGACGATGAACGCCGCGGACAGCAGCAGCCGGATGGGCGGGCGGCCCCCGCGGCGCACCGCCACCAGGCCGGCCGCGACCCCCGCCGCACCCAGGACCGACGCGGCCCAGAGCAGGATGGTCACGGTGGCGACCGGCAGCGGCCAGGAGAACCACCAGGGTGGGCCGGCCCCGGGCCGGGGAGTGCTCACCACCGCGGCGTCCGGGCCGGCCGCCGAGACGACGATGATGACGGCGGTCGCGAGTGCGATGGCCACGCCCGAGAACCAGCCCAGCATCCGGGTCCGCCGGGCGCCGGGCGCCGGGCCAGCGGACGCCCCCGCCGGCGAGGCCGCGTGGCCGGGCGGGCTCGCCGGCGGGGGCGGCGGCATCAGGGTGTCCCGGCTGCTGTCCTGCTCGTTGATCTGGCACGCTCCGGTGGCGAGATCTGGCCTCAGGCTTGACCGCCCGCACCGGGCAGGATCCGGCCGCAGGCCGGTGAACCCGGGCCCGCCGGATATGAATTAACGTCCAGCCTGTTCTTTATTAGAGAACAGGAAAATCGGTAATAGTGGTTCCCGATAAAAGACAGAAAGTAGCAAATATAGCGTCAAAAAAAGGTATCCGGCCGGGTCTGCCCGGCGGGCTACCCGGTTCCCGGGCCGGTCAGGCCGGCGATGCCAGGAGGCGGAAACACCAAGGCCCGGCCCGGGCCGCCCGCGGGGAACGGGCGGCCGCGGCCGGGCCAGGGCGGATGTACAGTCAGGCGTTCCTGCGCAGCCGGTCCAGCGCCTCACGCAGAATCGCGGCGCCGTCCGTATCGGTGCGCCGTTCTTTTACGTACGCCAGGTGCGTCTTATAAGGCTCGTTCTGCGGCGGCCCGGGCGGGTTGTTCTCGTCGCGCCCGGCCGGGTAGCCGCAGCGAGGGCAGTCCCAGGTCTCGGGCACCGCGGCATCACACGCGAAACTGGGCCGGGTCTCGTGCTTATTCGAGCACCAGAAGGAGACCCTGATCCTGGGCGCCGCCTCACCACGTTCCGCTTCGCCCATCGGGCCGGCGCCTACCCGGCTTCCCCTGATCGCGTTGCCACTACTCACAGCTCACCCCTTGCTACGTCCGCTCTTGGCCTGCCCGGCGACCCCCGGGTGCCCGCATCAGTGGTTCAGCAGCAGATCCAGCACGACGATGCACAGAAACCAGATGACACCAGTAAAAATCGTGAGGCGATCCAGATTCCGCTCAACTACGGACGATGATCCCAGCGTAGAGGAGACCCCGCCGCCGAATAGGTCCGACAGGCCGCCGCCCTTGCCTTTGTGCAGCAGCACCAGCAACATCATCAGCAGGCTGGTGATGATGAGGACGGCTGAGATTGCGATGACCACTGCCCTGTCTCGTCCCTCCGGGTGCCTGCGTGACCTGCCTGGCCCTGGACAGGCCCGGCCAGCGTGTGCTGGCTGGTTGCCGCGGGTCAGGCGCCGACTGCTAGCTTCCGGTACCGGCAGATCGTCGCAAACTCACCGGCATCCAGGCTGGCCCCGCCGACCAG
>Ga0182024_10019649_pt1 | contig 12428 bp, 7 predicted proteins | sample P32metaG_FD_120480 | JGI IMG/M metagenome (GOLD analysis project Ga0182024, IMG submission 120480) | Permafrost microbial communities from Stordalen Mire, Sweden - P3-2 metaG (Illumina Assembly) | ecosystem: Environmental > Terrestrial > Soil > Wetlands > Permafrost | place: Sweden: Stordalen...
GTGGTTCATTTATCTCAATGACCTTCCGACGAGCGTGACCGACACGCGTCAAGCGGCACAGCAGCTCTACAAGGATGCCCTGGCGCAGGCTGACGCCGAAAAACAGGCCTGGCCTTATAGCTGGTTCAAGCATCCGAACTACGTGCCAGCTTCAGGGCGGGGCACCGTCACCGGCAAAATGGTTATCAACGACAGCGGCAATCCGAATGCTTCCACCGGCGGATTATGGGTGGGAGTGGAGCAGCAGCCTCAGACCAACAACGGCACCCGCGATTTCCAGAAGTGGCTCAAGCCGTATCAATTCTGGACGCAAACTGATGCGGGCGGGAACTTCACCATCCCAAATGTGATCGCGGGCGAAAACTACACCCTATGGGCCTATGGCTCCGGGGCGGCAGGAACCTTCCTCTCCCAAAATCAACAAGGCGGCAACCCGCCTTTGGAGTGTGACCTTCCGGTCAAGCCCTTTGCCGTCAACGTCAGGGCCGGCGCCGCGACCGAGCTATCGACAGTGACGTGGACGCCGACGCGAGTCGGCCCGACGGTCTTTGAACTGGGTTATCCAAATCGCAAAGCCGACAAGTTCCGTCATGGCGACGATTACTGGGCGCCGGGCGTTTCGCCCAAGCTCGGATATCCCACGCCGGTGTGGGGCGGGCAGATGGAATTCCCGCTGGATTTTCCCGACGGAATGAAATTCATCGTGGGCAAAAGCCGCTGGGCGACCGACTGGAACTATTGTCTTCCCGCCGCGGCAGACGCGAACGGCGCATACCAACCATGCATTGGAAAGATCACTTTCAATCTAGCGCAGGAACCAGCCAAAGATGCGACGGCCTCGCTCTACATCGGCTGCGCCGGAGATGACGGCGGCCATGTCATCGTCAGCGTCAATGATACCAACCTTGGCAGCGCCGCCGGGGTGACCGCCGCGCCCAATCCGATCGACGCCGGCGGGTTCAATCCTCCTTACTCCGATGACAGCAGCATCCATTTCAGCGATCACGGCCCATTCTCCGACGAGCGGCTCACCTTTCCCGCCACAATTCTCCATGCCGGGCGGAACACGATCACGATCCAGATGGACGCTCGAAAAATGACCGCCTATTTGATGGTGGATTATCTCCGGCTGGAATTGACCGGCTACGTGCCGCCCGCGCCGGCGAGCATCACCGCCTGTGCCGGCAACAGCCGCGTCCGCGTTTGCTGGCCGCTGGTGCCCGGAGTCACCAGTTACAACGTGCTGCGGTCGACGGCCCGGAGTTCCGATTACGTTCCCATTGCAACCGCATTGGTCGCTCCGGTCAGCGGGAGTGGCCCCAGCCAGGCGGTCTATGCCGACGCCACGGCGTCGAACGGGACGGGATATCGCTACGTGGTACAGGCGGTGAATCCAACCGGACACAGCGCCTCTTCAATGCCCAGCTCTGACGTAATGCCGTTGGCGCAGCTCCCCGCCGGCTCCCCGCCCGCGCCGGCGGGGCTCACCATGACCGGATCAGGCCACCATCATGTGACGTTGAGTTGGACCGCCTCGCCGGGGGCGAACTATTACAGCGTCTGGCGAACGACAGTGCATTCCGACGGCGTCGGCGGCGCCGACCCGTTGCGGACGATTCTTCTGGACGACACGACGACCGGCACAACCTATACCGATACTTCGCCGACCGACGGGCGGACTTACAGTTACCATGTCCAGGCGATCAGCGCCGCCGGAGCCAGCGGACCATCCGATTCTGTAACGACTCGGCCCCTGCCTCCCCCGCCCGACTCGGCGCCGCAATCGCTCGCGGGTCGCTGGACAAAGATGCGGGACGGCAAGGCGATCACCCTGAGTTGGTCCGCGGTGCCGGGCGCGACCGGCTATGTGATTTATCGCTCCAAGGGGTCCGACACGGCATTTCAATGGCCGCAAAACTTTTTGACAGCCCTCGTCGAAACCACTTACGTCGACAAAGGCTCAACCGAAAAGGGTGCGGGTAAAAAAGGCCTGGATGACACCACGGATTACTCCTTCCAGGTGACGGCCGTGAACGCCGCCGGCATCTCTCCCTCGGCCACGATCCGCGTGCCGCCGGCTCATTGAGCCCCACGCGAACGGGCGTCCCCCCAAAGCCGCCGGCTGTGCCGGCGGATGTGTGTTCCCGCAACCCACAACCGATCCACGGGCAAAGCGACAACTCCCCCCGACTGAATTAAAGGTGAACTGGGAGAACTAAAAGTGACGCGAACCTTTATCCGGGAGAACTAAAAGTGACGCGCGGGAGAACTAAAAGTGACGGGGAGAACTAAAAGGGGAGAACTAAAAGTGACGCGAACCTTTATCCGAATAACGAGGGGAGCACGGTAAACTATCGACTGGCACGCACGGAATTAAGGTTCGCGTCACTTTTAATCCCCCCGGAATTAAGGTTCGCGTCACTTTTAATCCCCCGATAATGTACTTATCCCTTTTCCCTCCTCTCCCTTTTTCCTCCTCCGACGGTAAACAGTTACCGTAATCTTTCCGCCGTGTTCCCCAACGGGCCTGCCGCGGCCCCATGCAGGATTGACGATCAGGAAGCGACTCCCCGAACGTAGAATTGCGCTCATCATGACAAGCAATCAGCGTGAGGGCAGGTCCTGTAGGAATTTCAGCACCTTGTCGGTGGGCAGCTTCTCCCAACCCGCGGTCGATCCCCGCGGATTGGTAAGAACCAGCGGCGGGTCTTCGCCCTCAAAGTGCTCCCTGGCCACAATCGCGTTTCGCGCCACGTCATAGACCGCCGCGTCGCAATTGGTTTTAAAGGCAGTGCCCCCGTTCTGATATTTTCCCATGACGTGTGAGTCCCAGTGCAGCCAGACTTCGGTCCCCACATCGCCGGCATTGGTCGCGCGCAACTCGGCCGGCAGCGTGTAGAACATCTCGTCCACCATGGCGGCATCGGCATTGATCAGAAGCAAATGGCCCTTGCGATAACGCGCCTGCGAATCGTCGGCGGCGCTGGCAGGCGGCGCCTTGGCTCCGGTGAAACGCGAGAACACGTTGGCTGTCGCGGTGGCTTCTTCCTGGTGTTTCTCACGCCGCTGCTCCTTCCACGCGTACAAAGCAATCACCACGACGAGCAGCACAATCGAGCCCACAACCAACGTCAGACATCCGGCGAGCTTTTTCATTGGAATTGCGATGCTCCAAAAGTGTTGTCAAGCGTTCATCAAATGGTATCGAGATTCACGCGCAATGAATAGGCAAGAACGGACTAATTCCCTCCGTGAATCAACGGAAAACTCGAAGGCGACAGGGTCGATCTCCGACCTCTCACGCCTCTGCCTCACGCCACGATATCTGAGCGGAGAATCCGGGGCAATCTCACTCGGCTGATATCGAACTTGTCCCGTTATCTCTCTCCGTTCGCTGGTTCGAATTGCTAGTGCGAGGCCGGTTGACCGCAAGTCGGGCAGAACTTTGCACCCACCGGGAGGGGGTGGCCGCAGTGGGTGCAGAAGCGCTGCACGGCCACGGGCCCGGAGGTCGGGGCGGTGGCGGGTGTTGACGGAGCGGCCATGGCGTGGGTGGCATCGAATACCACGGCGGTCGTCGCTTCGGTATGGACCCACAGGGCGGTATGGAAGTCCCGCCCGCCATACCGGGCCTCGAGCTGATACTGTCCTTCCGGCACGGTCCTGGCCTGCCCGAACTCGCCGCGGGCGATCTCATGGCTGGTCGAATCGAACAGGGTGAATTGGTCGGGGATTCCGAAGACGGCCGAACGAACCTCTCGCGCCAACACCGCCGCGCGCGCCGCCGGCCAATAATTGCCGCCGGAGGCGGCGGCCATTGCCCGGAGTTGCGTGCCCCAATCCTCCTGATTGATGTCGAACCCCACAATGTGGAAGGTGAGTCCGGGAAGCGTGGCGAATTCCGCAGCCGCTTTGACCGGGTCGCGGCGCGGCATGGTGTCCTCGCCGCCATCGGTCAACAGGACGACCGTGACCGGCTGGCCGCTCCATGATGCCAAATCCTGCCTGGCTTGCTGCAGGCTCAGGGCCAACGGCGTCTTGCCGCGCGGGCGGAGGCGTTGCAACAACGCCTTGAGCTTCGGCCGGTCGATCTTTGCCATCGGGTATTCCAGGGCGGTGTCCTCGTCGGACCCCTTCTCGATCGACCGCTTGCGATGGCCGTAGACCCGCAGCGCCACTTCGGCCGAGTCCGGCAGCCCCGCGAACATCGTCGCGACCGAGTCGCGCGCGATGTCGAACTTTTGACGGCCGTCCATGTCGTCGAGCATCGACCCCGACGCGTCGAGGATCACATAGAGGCGTGCCGGAGGCGGCGTGGCAACGGCGGTGGTCACGTTGCCCGAGCCGCCGTGCTTCAACTCCACCCGTAGCGATGGCGTGGCACGGGTCAGGAACAGCAGCGCGAAACTGGTCGGGATCCGCGGGTCGGCGTGCGCGCCCTCGATCCAACTTCCATCCGGCTGCTGGCTGTCGACCAGGGCTTTGGCCCCCAGCGGATACCATTCGTGGTCGCCAATGAACTCCGTATCCAGGAGTCGCCCGATCCGCTCGAGCGAGTACAGGTAGTAGAAATAATAAGCGCCGTGCTGCGGATTGGCGGTTACCGAGAAGTGACCGGCCAACCATGCCAGCCCGCGTTCGATGCCTTCGTCGACCTCGAAATCGGCCTCACCCATTTCGTAGCGGTCGATGGCGAGTGCGCACACTCCGGCGCAGGTCATGCTGCCGTAGGGGAACTCGGCATCCCCGTCCATGTAGCCCCACCCGCCCGCCTTCCCCTGGCGACGGCGGGAGGCGGCAAGGTTGCGCTTCCACACCTCGCGGGCGATGGCGAGATGGCACCGGGAAGCGGCGTGCAGGCCCAGCACCGCGAACTGCGAACAAGAACTATCACCGTCCTTGCCGATCGACCAGTCGCTTTGGCGGCTCATCCCGCCTTCGCCCGGGGATGCCGCCGAGGCGATCCACCCTTCGAGCACGCGCAACGGCTCCTGCGAATTGGGCTCGGGCTTGGGCTGGCCCGACAGTCCCGCATTATAATTCCAGGTGCCGCCCGGTCCCTCGGCCTCGACCAGATATCTTGCCAGCAGTCGTTGCTTGTCGAAGAACGACGGATCGCCGTACGACTCGATCAGCATCGACGTCAACCCGTACTGGTACACAGTCCAATAGCTTTCCGGCTTGAATCGGGTCAGGTAATCCCGCAGCGCTATCTCGAAATCGGGGAACTTCTTCGTCGCCCCCGCATGCACCAGAGCGAGGCACGCCAGCACGTGTTCCGGCGCGTCGCCCAGCCGCTGCTTTTCCTTGCCAAGGTCTTCGGTCTTGATGCGGTTCCACAGGAACGCTGCCCCGCGATCGATCGCAAGGTTGACCTGATCGGCGGTCAAGCCGACGCCGGCCAGGCCCAACGGGGTGCGATCCTGCCTCGCGGTGATCCGCGGCGCGTTGACGATCCGATCGAGCGGTGAAGCCGCCGGCGACGTCGCGGGCGGTTGGGCGGGGTTTGGCGGGGAGGGGCGAGTCGAAGGCGAGTCGGGCAGTTGCGCGGGTTGCGACTGCGGCGGCGGGCGGCCGCCGGACATCTTCCCGCCAAGCCCCGAGATGGGATTCTGCGCCCGGCTCGGGGGCGCCCATGCCGCCAGCGCCAGGCAAATCAGCAGACAAACGGTGCCGCCAGAAGATCGTCCTCTTGGACTGGTCATGGGACCACCTGCTCCCGGCGCCTCTGACTCCTACTCAGAAGAGAACCTTGATAATGATCCAAATGATTGAGGCGACGCCGGCCATCAGCCCGGCGAAGGCGATGCCGCTGGGGATGCTGACCGTGACCAGGACGGTGGTGTACTCGTTTCCGCCGGTCCGCGAGGTCCGTCGGGGGCTGTAAGAGTTGCCCGTCTTGGGGTCCACGTAGTTCACGTTTCCCCCGGACGATCCGCCGTACCCCCCGCCACGGGCGTAACCGCCGTTTGATGACAGGCCGCTGCCGTTCGTGCCGTAGCCCAACACAGGCTGGGTGTCGCCGGTCTCCAGGTCAACGCCCCACCAACCCGATTCGCCGCCTTCCAGGACTTTCCGCGGGACGACGAGGACCTTGCCGGGCCCTAACGCGTCGTGGAGCCGTGCCGCGGTCTCCCGGTCGGTGGCCAGCGCCTCCCACCCGGTGGCGGGGGCGGGCCCGGTCAGCGCGACTGCCCCGCGATCATCCAGAAGCCCGGAGGTCGATTCCACCCGGACGTCGCCATTGAACGCGGCGGCCTCCTGCGTGGTGAGCTCGTGTTCCAGAGCGCCTTCGAGCACCGCGAACCAGATTTTGCGCCGCGCCACGGCCGCCGAGCCATCGGCTGGCGGCTGCCAGACGCCACGGATGCGGTCCCGGCGGAGGTCAACCTGGGTATTCATCGAAAAGCGATCCTTGGTTCCCTTTTCAATCGCCGCGCTGAAGCTGAATAGCACGATCCGCGGCGAATCGAGGTAGAACCGCGCCGCCGGGGTATCGTTCAGCGCCGGCAGGAACTGGTGCTCACCCCACAAGACCCAGGACAGGTTTTTGATCGCCAGCGGCCACACCTGCTCGCCGAAATCGCGTGGGTGATCGGAAGCGGTGGGCGCGGCGGCGGTGGACCGGAGCGACTGGGCGAGGAGTCCCAGGCACTGGGCATACGATGCCATGTCGTGCGACCCGGCGCTGAACCAGACGTTGTGAATCGTTTGCACGGCGATCGGGCCGTTTTCATTGCGCGGCAGGTCGCGCAACTGCCGGACATCGAGCGGCGCATTCAATCGCCAGGCAGCGCCGCCAAGGTCGCAGAGGATGCGCCGGGTGACCTCCGGCGGCCGGCCCGGGACGACGAGCTCGAACTCGAGCGACTCGGAGACAAACCGCGGCGCGGTGGTCGGCGGTTGCGCGCCGCCGAGCGCGTCAAGAACGGAGTCAATTTTCCCGCCTCCGCCGCCGAGGCTGGCGGCGTCGTTGAATGCGATCGCTTTGCCGCCAAAGACTTCGCCATCAACCCAGAGCGCGGGCAGATACGCGTTCTTGCCGCCCGAGCCGACCGCATGCGACAAGCCTTGCAGCGCGCTTTCCGGCGAGTGAATCAGGAAGACCTGACGGTCCACCAGGCTTACAACCGGGCGCGTCAGTTCCAGCACGATTTCCCGTTTCAGCGCGGCCCCCTCAAGCGTCTCGGCCACGACCCGAATCGTCACGCGCTGGTACGCGTCATCCGGCAGCGATTCGACGGTTTGCGGGGATTGGCCATAGCGACGTCCGACGGTCGCGTCGGCAAATGCCGAATCCAGATCCACCCACTGATCCCCCAGGTGGGCCTGGAGCCAGACGTGGCTGGAGATTTCCTTGAGCAGCGCATCGCGCCCCGACCCGGCTCCTGCCGGAATCTTCCCCCCCAGCGCCGCGAGGATCGCGCCATAATCCCGGTCGGCCCGCGCCCGAAGCTGCTGGAGAAACTGGGCTCCCTGCGGGGTGGCGGCGGCCTGGCTTGCCGCTGGAGGCCTGGCTTCGAATATGCGCTTGAATAGTATGTTCGCGTTCTCGTCCGACAGCCGGCCCAAGGCAAAACGGGTGGCGATTCCCTTGGCCTTGAGCAATTCTGCCAGCAGCAATGATCGATCGGCAGCGTTGGCGGCTCGGGACGCATAGGCGCCGGTGGCTCCGCGGAACACGCCGGGGTATGCCTCGAAGGCGATCTGGTCGCGCACGTAGTTGAAGGCCGGTTCGATGCCGCCGCCCAGTTCCACGGCTTTCAATTCGGGCTGGAAATCCACCGCCCGATACCGGCGATTCATCTCCGCCAGCCGCTCGTCAGCCGGCGCGGCAGTCCCGGCCGGCGCGGAAGTAGGCATCAGCCGGATCGAAGCCGAGGCTTTCACTTCCGCGTCTGTCGGAAGGGCCAGCGGATTGGCCGGCTCGGCCAGCGCAAGGTGAAATCCCATGAGAACCGACGCCCCTCCGAGCAGAAGCTGTCTGAACATGGCAATTTCCTCTTCGCGCCCGGAGCCGGCGGCAACAGCAAAAGCATGCAAGGGGCGCGACGTAAAACTCGCCAGGATTTGTCAAAACATTGTCAACCGAAATCGCAGGATGTCAATCGTCGGGCCGGCATCGAGAGCATCAGTTCCGGGTCATTGCCTGACCGACACCAGGTACGCCACGAGGTCGCGCAGTTCGCCCGGCGTCTGCACCAGGCCGTCGGGCATCGGGGAGCGGTCCTCAATCCGGCGGGCGACGATGTCCGATCGCTTGAAGGTCTTGTGAATCCCGGTGGGGAGAAGGAACTCGACCTGGCCGCTGGTTTCGCTGGTGACCAGGCCGTTGACGACGTCGCCGTTTTTCAATTTCGCCACGGTCCATCGGAACTCGGGCGCAACCACCTTGTTCGGCAGCATGATCGATTCGACGAGATAGGTAACGTTGAACCGGCTACCCACGCCGGCAAGGCTGGGCGCTCCGCCGCCGGCATCCCCGGCCTTGATGGCATGGCAGTTGGTGCAGCCGCGCGTCAGGAAAATCTGCCGGCCGGCGGCGATATCGCCCTTGGCCGCTTCGGTGTTCCAGTCGAGCTTACGGAACACTTCGGGCATGACCATGACGCCCGTCGCCTGGGCGCCGGCAATCGGAGTTTGGGCGTCGCGTTTGTCGGCCGGAGGCACGCCAAGCATTTCGTTGACGCGCGCCTCGGTTTTTGCGTCCCCCAGCAGGCGCAGGAAAAATGCCGCCTGCTTGGCGATGTTGACCTCGGAGTCTTCCAGCCGGCGCGTCAACAGCGAGAAGAGAACGGCCTCGTCCGATGTTGGCGGTTTGCTCGCCCAGGCATCGGCAATGGTGAAGGCGCCCGTTCGGCCGAGCTTGGAGAGGTCTTCGGTCGCTCCTCCGGCGTATGTCAGGCGATAAGCGGCGGTTTGCCCATCGGCAAGCGGGACGGCTGCATTGGGCGCCTTGTCCCATTCCGGCACGGTGAGGCGGAACCCTGCCGCCAGCACGCCGGCGCGACGCCGCTGGGGCTGCGGCGATTCGCACAGCTCCCTGATCTGCCCAACGCTTGCCCGCCGGGCCAGCAGAAACGCGGCGGCCTGCCGAACGAAGGTCCCGTCTTCTTCAGCCGCGCGGGCGACGGCCTGGAATGGAAGTTCGCGAGTTTGATCGAGCAACCCGACCAACGCCGCATCCCGCACCGGCGGCGAAGCATCGGAGAGAGCGGCGGCAAAGACATCCGCCGGAGCCCCGAAGCGCGCCAGCGCCCACACCGCCGTCGCGCGGGTTGGGGCATCGGCATTCCGCGTCAGTTCGATGATCCTCGCCCGAGTCGTCGGATTCGACTCGGCGGCGGCAAGCCAGATCAGGTGCGGGGTCGACCGACTGCCCGGATCGAGGGCGGCCAACTTCGCGGCGGCGATGTTCGCCGCTTCCTCGCCTCGTCGCGTCAGTTCGACATGCGCACGATACCGGCGGCTCCAGTCCGCCGCGTCCAGTTCCTCAAACAATTGCTCCGTCTTTGCGCCCACTTCATCAAGCGCCCTGAACGGCGCATCCGGGGGATCGTCTGCCCGTGTCAGCATCACCAGATCGCTTCGGTAGATCGGCGATGTCTCGTTGTGGGCCATATAACAGACGGTGACGAACATCCGCCCGCCGCGTCCGACCGCGACTCCGACCGGCCGAGCCTCGTTGCGGCCGGACAGTATGATTTTTTCGTCGGTGCGAAAGGTATCGCCGGCCCGGCGGAGCGGGTATTGCGCCAGCTTGCGCGATCCCCACTCCGGCACGTAAAGCGAGCCGCGCATTTCAGCGGGCAGGAACGTGTCATCGTAATACGCCATGCCCACCGGCACATACCGGCCCAAGTTTGGCGTCATCGTCTCCAGCAGATCGCTCCGCCAGGGCTGTTTCTCCATCATCCAACCGCGCGGCCAGTTGAAGTACGCGTGAGGCGTGATGTGCAGGAGCCGGCCCGGCACATACCACTGGGGGATCGACTCATGATCGTTGTCGCTGCCGAAGAGGTTCCACTGGTCATCGAACGCCAGGCCGCAGTCATTGCGGGTGCCGTTGGCGATGACGCTCAGGCGTTGTCCGTCAGGACTGAGGCGCAGAACGCCTCCCGCGCCGGTGTAAGGCGTGGCCGCGCGGTCGGGGCCGTGAAAAAGCGTCCAATGCCCCCAGTGGTCGGGGCGGCGTTTGAAGTCGCCGTAATACCAGACTTGATCGCCCTGCGAGATGTACAGATCTCCGTCCGGCCCGATGGTCATGCCGTGCAGCCCTTGATGCACGTGCGTGACCGGCATGCCCCATAGCAGCCGTTGCGGAACAAGCCCGCCGCGCTTGAGGACGGCATCGGAAAACAGGTACAGCGCACCGCTGGTCAACACGTACAGGTCGTGTCCGCGAACGACGATGTCGTAGACCCAGGTGTCCTTGGGGAATCGGTAAAGCTCCCGTCGCGGCCCATAAAGCCCGCCCGCCTGCGGCTCATAGACAAACATCGCCTCCCGCGCCCCGACAAACAGCCGGCCGGTGCCGTCGAGAGCCATGCTGAGAAATGATTCGGTTTTGTCGGTGCCGATCCGCACCAGCCGCAAGGCCGGATCGGTGACGTGATAATCAAGATCATCCGACGCCGCTTCCAAGCGAGACGGCGCGGCCGCCACGATCAACACGGCCGAAAGAACTGCCCACGCCGTCGTCCAAAACCCGTTCGGTGCCACCTTGAGCATTGTCCCTCCTCCCATGCGCACATCTTATCAATCTCTCTGAACCTCTCTATCACGCGCCGGCAGCAACCCTCTTCTCATTCTGGTCTCCATCCAAAGTTCGGCCGGTGGGAATGTCTCCCCAACCTCAACCAATCCCGCCGGCTAAGCCGGCGGCTTTGCGGGAAGAACTGCGGAATCGGAAAAGTGATAAACGATGGTTAACGGTTTGAGTCGCCTTCTGTTGGGCCCGGTCTGGCAAGATTTCTCTTGACCCTCACGTCACGTCATCCCTGAGAATGCCCCCCGGACGCTTGCGCCCCCGTGGCCCCGGCGGAAAGGACTCATGGCCTATACAGTCAAAAAAGTCGCCGCGATGTCGGGCGTCAGCGTGCGCACACTCCACTTCTACGACGAGATGGGCTTGCAAGATCATCAACGTCTACCAGCCCGCCGGGAAGATGGAGGAGTTCTTCCGCGAACTCGGCAAGTACGACGGCAACCCGGGAGTTCTCGAGGCCCTCGGCCGCGTCGGCCTGCACCAGCTCTTCGACACCTACGGCATGGACCTCCTCGGCCCGCCGCTCGGCTGGGACGGTTGCCCCAAGTGCGGCCACAAGACGAGCGGAAACCCAACCGGCGTGTGCCCCGAGTGCGGCACGCCTCTTGCCGCGAGGTAGCAGTCCCGTGAAATTTGTGAAAGCGTCGTCAGTCGCTTCCCCTTCACCACTCGCAACCCCCCAGAAAGCCGCCGGCTCCGCCGGCGGGAATGCGTTCTCACGCTAACTCACACCATCGGCCAGGCCATCGGCTGGTCGAAAAGCGTTCCCCTTCCTTGGGCCGCTGATGCCCGAGCGATAGAATTACACGATGCCCATGTTGTGGTCCGAGGTGGCGAACGGCGCGCGCAAGGCCGCAAGCCGGCTCGTTAGCGAGCATTCCCGCTCCTGCTTGAGCCGCGCCTACTACGCTGTCTACTCGAAGGTGACATTCGACCTGACCGCCATTCCCGGCGTCGCCTTTCCCGTCGGCGATGAAGGGCCTAGACATCCGGGCAGGACCGGAACTGGTGGCATCCGTCGTCTGATCGAGACACACACGACACATCTCAGCTCGCCAAAACGCATTAGACTTTCCGAACTGGTCGGCAGGCTCTACACGCTTCGATGCGTTGCCGACTACCGACCGTCCGTGGACGTGGACGCACGCGACGCGCGAGAGGCAGTGTCGATTATGAATACGATTTTTGAAACATTTTGAGGCTAGGAGATTGGACCCATGCCTACGACACAACAACAAGCCACTGATATTGTAAACGAAGTCCGCCAGCGCCTGGTGGATGCCGAGCGGGAGGGCGTCTATCTCAAAGTAACCGACGAGAAGCTGGATGATGACTGGCTCTACATCGTCGTCGTCCCATCGAGGGCGGGCGTGCGGGCCTCGGACTACGCCAACTACATGTCGAAGGTCGAGCGCGAACTGAGAGCGGCCGGCAACGACAACGTGCTTTTGGTGCCTGCGTTGGACGACTGAGGGCGAGGCCGGGATTTTTCGGAAGCGCCGGCACGATTCATATGTGCTGGCAGTCCCCTCGGGTTCGTCCATCCATCGCGACCGCGGATAAGGGGACAACTGCGGATAAGGGGACAACTGCGGATAAGGGGACAACTGCGGATAAGGGGACAACTGCGGATAAGGGGACAACTGCGGATAAGGGGACA
>Ga0182024_10019650_pt1 | contig 12428 bp, 6 predicted proteins | sample P32metaG_FD_120480 | JGI IMG/M metagenome (GOLD analysis project Ga0182024, IMG submission 120480) | Permafrost microbial communities from Stordalen Mire, Sweden - P3-2 metaG (Illumina Assembly) | ecosystem: Environmental > Terrestrial > Soil > Wetlands > Permafrost | place: Sweden: Stordalen...
AACATTCCTCAGCAACATCTCCCGCCGGACTTCGATCCCAACGACGTCATTTGCGCCTACGAAAACTTTCACGGCGACCCCATGGCCATCAACCCTCGGGTGGTCCGTATTCTGAAGGGGCTGAAGGTTCCCGTCCCGGAGCCATTGCGGCTCCTCGCCGAGATCCCTAACTTCCGCCTGTTCGTGAGCACCACCTTCGATACCCTGCTGGAGGAAGCCATCACCGCGGTTCGGTTCCGGCCTCCGGAAATTGCGGCGTTCCCCGCCGCCACCAGCCTCACCGATTTCGATGAAGCCAAGATGGAAACCAACGGCAGTTTTGTATTTCAGTTGCTCGGTCGAGTGTCCGCTTCCGCCACTTTTGCGCTCACTGAAGGTCAGGTGCTCGAGCAGATCCACGATTTGATGGGCGCGGCGCGGCGCCCGGAACGGCTCATCGTGCGGCTACAGCAGAGCCATCTGCTTATGCTGGGGATCAGTTTCCCCGACTGGCTGGAACGTCTCCTGCTTCGGCTGGCGCGCGCGAAGCCTCTATGGGACTCACGGCCGATGATGGAAGTAATCGCCGACAAACGCTCGGTGCACTCCGAATCCGATTTCGCGGTTTTCCTTCGCCGTTTCAGCCCGCAGCAATCGCGCTTGTTCACCGGCGGTTCCGCGGTGGATTTTGTGCGCGAGCTTCACCGGCGTTGGTTCGAGCGCCATCCGGTCAGCGCACCTTCCAAGAATCCTCTCGGCGCAACGGAAAAACCCGACCAGATGGCGCCCGGTTCGATCTTCCTCAGTTACGCTAGCGAGGATCGACAGGAGGTTTTTCAACTGGCGGACACGCTCACCGCCGCAGGCCTGGAAGTCTGGGTGGACCGCCGCATCAATCCGGGCGACGATTACCGTTATCTGATCGAGCGAAATATCCGCGAGTGCTGCGCTTTCATTCCGGTGCTTTCCCGTCACACCCAGACACAGGATGCCCGCTACTTCCGCCGCGAATGGGAACAGGCGATCCAGGTCTCGGGAATCTTCTTCGGCACCGGACGCAACTTCCTGTTTCCGGTGGTAGTGGATTCCACACCCAACGGCGAGCTCATCGAATTTAAGCGCAATCTGTTCCAGGTGAGCGCGGCACGAGCGCTGGGCGGAAACGCGCCAGCGGAACTCATCAAACAATTGGACGCGGCACAAAAGGCCTGGCGCAGACAATTCGCTCGGGTATGACCCACGACGTCGACACTCTCGGCCAGCTTTCCACACAAAACCCGTGGCCGGGTCTGCGCGCATTTACCGAGAACGACCGCGACTTCTTCCATGGCCGCGAACGCGAAACCAAAGAGCTGCTCGGAATTGTTCAGCGCGCTCCGGTAGTGGTGCTGTACGGCCAATCGGGACTCGGAAAGACTTCCCTGCTTCAGGCCGGCCTTTTTCCCGAGCTGAAGCGGCTGAATTTTTTGCCGTTTCGCTTGCGCCTGGATCACAGTGATGACACCCCTGCCCTCGCCGCCCAAATCAAGTCCGCGCTTTCCGCACAATTAGACGCAGCGGGAGTTACCGCTCCCCGTCCTACGCCAGGGGAATCGCTGTGGGAGTATTTCCACCGCCGCGATGTGGACTTCTGGGGCCCGCGCAACCGCCTGCTCGTCCCGGTCGTGGTCCTCGATCAATTTGAAGAGGTATTCACGCTCGGCCTGAAAAACGACAACACCGCCGACCGCGTCACCCAGTTCGCTGCGGAGCTGGAGTCTCTGCTCGAGCATCGCCCTCCTCAGGCGGTACGTGAACGACTGGAGACCCATCCCGACGAAGGCACGCGTTTTGACTTCCAGCGCCAGGCGCTGAAGTTGATGCTGAGTCTGCGCGAGGATTTTCTGCCGCACCTCGATACCTGGCGGACGCGCATCCCTTCCCTACTGCCGAACCGCTTTCGCCTGGAGCGCATGACCGGCGCCCAGGCCCTGGAAGTGGTGCAACGCGCCGGAAGCGATCTGGTGGCGCCCGAAGTGGCCCACGATATCGTGGAGTTCGTCTCCAGTTCGCAGCGCAGGCGCTCCGCCCACTTGGCCGAACAACGCAATGTGGAACCCGCGTTGTTGAGCGTGGTCTGCGACGAGCTCAATCGTCGCCGCATCGAGCGAGGTCAATCGAGCATCACCGCGGACCTGCTTACCCACGAACGCGAGGGAATCATTAAGAGTTTCTACGAACGCGCATTCGTGGGGCTCGATCCCCGGGTCCGCGACTGGGCGGAAGACGAATTGCTGACCGCCTCCGGATACCGCGATCGAGCTGCAGTCGAGGACGCGCTCAAGCTAGGCCTTCCGGAATCCGCATTCGATCACCTGGTGGACAGCCGCATCCTCCATCGCGAAGAACATGAAGGTGTGATTTGGCTGGAACTCACCCATGACCTGCTGACCGACCCGGCTGCGCAGAGCCGCGCCAGCCGCGAAAAACGCCGGCAGGAAGATACCGCGATACAGCTCCGCCGTGAGCTGCGCCGTTCACAAAAAAGGACCGCGGTTTTCGCGGCTCTGCTCGTCGTGGCGTTGGTGGCATTCGTTCTCGCGTTTTATAGCGAACGGAAACGAGACGAAGCACTCGCCCAGCTGGCGAGCGACGAGAAGATGGCTAGTGACGCCACCAAAAGCATGGGTCTAGATATCAGCGGCGACCTGTGGATCCCCACCGCCACGATTGTTCAAACCATCGATAAGACCGAAAAAGAATATTCCGGTCTGCTCGGCCAGATGCACGACACCGATGACCTGAAACTCCAGCACGCTCAGTTTCTGGCGAGAGCGGCCTTGGCTCTTTTTGAAGTAGGGCATTACCGGGAAGGAGTTGCTGACGCAGGCAAAGCCCTTGAATTCCTCGATCAGATCAAACAGCCCAAGGCGTTGCCGGATCTTGATCTCACCCAGGCCGAAGCTCTCTACGCGCAGGGCACCGGGCTCGTTGAAACCGGAAAGCTGACGGATGCCGGGAAGGATTTCAATAAGGCACTCGAATTGGTTGGTCCATCGGCCGAATCCGGGTCGAACTCTCAGGCTGTGCGCATTGATGTGCTTTCCAGAATTGGCCTGGGGGTCGCGGAGAGAAAGGATCTGTCGGTTGAAGATGCCGTGACCAGCGATCAGCGAGCGCTCGATTTCATCAGTGCCAAACAGCTCGATGACGAAGAGAGCGGCCGATGGAAGGCCATGGCTCTATCCAACATCGGATTGTGCCAAGCCGAAGATGAGCAAGAGGAAACTTGGCTGGGCAAGGCGCTCGCAACGCTGGGAGGCCCGCGAGCGATCAATCAGGGCAATCTACGAAAAAAGAAACTCTATGCGGAGATCGCCGAGCAGAACGGTTTCACCGAATATCGCCTGAATAATCTCGACCAAGCGGAGAACCTCTTTCGCCAGGCCGCCGCCGCCAGCGAAGACTTGCGCAGACGCGATCCGGATAATTTGGACTGGCAACTGGCGTTTGCGAACTCCCAGTATGGCTCGGGCATGGTCCACTTTGATCGCGGCGAATGGGAACCTTCGGAAATAGCCCTGGACCAGGCGGAGCAAATCGGCAAAGCACTGAACTCCTCTCAGCCGGACTGGGCGCGTGCCCAATTTCTATGGGGCCAGGCTCTCTTCCATCAAGGAAATCTGATTCGGACCCGCTATAACAACGAACCCTCAGACCCGAAGGACCCAAAGGAATTGCAGAGGGCCTGGGACAAATTCGCGGCAGCGCGCACCCTACTGGAACGGAGCACTCCACTTCAATCATACGACCGGTCTCTTATCGCTTTCACCATCCTGTATGAAGGATTCTTGTGCGACTCCCCAGTATCCATTTCGGCGTGTCCACCGCGTCCCGAAGAAAAACGCACTAAGGCGATCACCCTGTATCAGGAGGCCCTGCAGGTATTGCAGCCGGTTGAAAAACAAAAACAGGGCCAATTTGCGTCAATCGATGCGGCTATCGGCGACACCTTGCTCGAAGGCGACCAGTTCCCGGCAGCGATTTCGTCCTATAGCGCCGGGCTGAAGATTCGAGACGAGGTTAGGAAGAAGTCTCCGACCTCGCAAAACTATTTCAACCTCTCCAAGGCGCACGAATCGCTGGGCTACGCATTTGCGAAAAACAAGGATGTTGCTCATGGCGCTGCCGAATATCAGCGTGCCGCGCAGGCGATCGAAACGGCTGTGGCTCTCCGCGCAAAAGCGTGTCCACATCCCCGGTGTCCCTATAGCATCAGCGACATCGACCTGGTTCGCCAGAAGGCCGATGTCCAAGCGGCTATGGCCGACCTGCCCAGCGGCCAATCCGATATGGCGGGCACGTTCGAGGCTATGGACCGTGCGGTCACCACTGTGTGGGAAGCCCTGCAACAGAATTATTCGGAGGTGGCCCTCAGTGATGATTTGGACCGTTACCGCAGGGTGGCCAAGGCCAAGCAGGAACAGCTAGAGCAGTCTCTGGCCAAACAAAAATCCGGCGACGCTGGCGAGAAGGCGGGCCCGCCGGACTCGAACGGGAATGCCTCGCCGGCGCAGACCGCCAAGCTGATACAAAAATTCAAGGATCTTCGGGACCGCACCGATCCGGTCAAGCTGCTGGGCCACAACGATCAGCAGGGCTGGATCATGCCGCCGATGCTACCGGGGTCGTGGCGGATACTTTCCGTCAACGAGTCCAAGGCCGCACGCGACCAACTGCTGGCGGTAGACAAACGGTTACCGGCCAGCCAGAAAATTGGCGCCATTCGCAGGCTCCCGGTGGATTTCTACGAAAACGCTGCAATATACGAAGCGCAAGTGATTGAAGGCGCCAAGGAAATCGGCATCGCTACCTACATGCGCAGGGGTAAAGAGATAAAAGTTCTGGATGGACGAGCGGACCCGATTCGCGAAATGAATCGAAAATCACCCCCCCGGCTGGATACCACCGAGCGCGCCACCGCGTATCTTCGGTTTTTCATGGGATCGATTCAACTGGCTAACGGCCGGCTGATGCTGGTCGATCAGTCCGAAGACCTGCACTGGCTTCCGGGCGCCAAAGCCGAGCTCCGCGATGAGGTTCGGTCAAAAATCAAACCGTTGGTGATTGAAGCGCTGCCCGACGGAAGCTGGCAAGGGATTGGAACGTTGCAATCATCGAATGGACTCTACCTTGCGTCGTTTCAACTCTCGCGGGTGGGCTTCGCACAGGCCAAGCAAAGCAACGCACTGACCGACGCACTCCCGATTGCCGTGGAAGGATTTACGCACGGAATCCGCGCGCCTTATTCCGAAGAAATGGCCGCAGAAATCTACCGCCGAAGACTCGTTAACGAGCCAAAAGACCAAGAGACGCTGCGTAGTCTGGTAGTCACCTACAACGACCTGAAGCAGTGGAAAGAGGCCGCCGAGATAGAGCAGAGGCTGGTGGACGCCATTAAAGATCAAGCCAAGGACGATCAGGAGCGCCGCGACAAACTGCCGGGAGAATACCAGAATCTTTCGTGGTTTGAATTGCTCAGTCACGATTTCGCCGGCGCTTTGGCTTCCTGTGAAGTAGGCCGGAGGTGGAATGAAAACTATATTCCTCTTCAAACCAATTGCGCCCATGCTCTCTTACTGGTGGGGCGAGTGAAGGACGCGGAGGAGATATACCTCAAGTATCGCGGTCAGAAATCTTCGCCAAATTCTGACAAGGTCTGGGAACAAACCATTGTTGAAGATTTCGGTGAGCTAAAGGAAGCCGGAATCGAGAGCCCCGAGATGTCTCGCATTGCCAAAGAGCTGACCCCGGAACAGAAATAGTCTGCAGCGCCCCGACTGTTGGCGGTAAAAGTGAGTAGATCGCAACATACCGCAAGGATTCGTTCTACGCATCTACCCCGGCTGCGGCTTGCGGCGCAGAATCGCCGCTACGCTGGCCAGAATTATGATCGATCCCACAATGGTGTGCGCGGTGAGCGCCTCGTTGCCCAGCCAGTGACCGATCGCCAGGGCGACGATCGGATTCACATACGCATAGCTGGTGACGGTGGTCGCTGGCATGCGATGGAGCAGCCACTCGTAGCACGTAAAGGCGATCAAGGATCCCGCCACCACCAGATAGGCCAGCGCGCCAAGCGCCCGCATGGAAAGATGCGGCGGCGGGTGCATCTCGCCCAGCAGCGCGGAGCCAGCCAGTAGCATCATTCCTCCGGTGAGCATTTGTCCTGCGGCGCTGATGCGTTTGGATTCCGGAAGCGCGAGTCGGGAATTGAGGGCGGTGCCGAAGGACCACGAGAGTTCGCACCCAAGGATCACCAGGCAAGGTATTAGCGTAATGTGTCCGGCGGCACGGTCGCCCACCAGGATCACCACGCCGGCGAAGCCCAAAAAGATTGCCCCCAGCGCCGCGCCGCTGAGCCTGCTCCTCTTGAAAACGAATACCTCAATCAGCAGCGTCCACACTGGAATGGTGGCGACCAGGACGGAGGTAAACCCGGACGGTAGAGTTTTCTCTGACCAAAATAGCCCGCCGTATGCGAACAGGAACATGAACGCGCCTAATGTGGTGATGCTCCGCCATTCTCGGCGTGATGGATGCGCCTCGCCGGCGAGAATCGACCCTACATAAAGAACAGCGCCCGCGATGCAAAATCGAAGACCGGCGGCAAACAGCGGTGGCACAGTCTCCACCATGATGCGAATGGAGAGGTAGGTGGAGCCCCACAGCACATAGATGGCGAGGAACGCGAGGATGATGCGGACATCAAGACCTTTGGGGGTAAGCGCGGTTTCTGCTACGAGTAATTTCGCCATCGAACCTTAGATGATACGGTGTATAAAGGATTCGGGAAACTCGAGAGAATGGACGCGACGCGATGACGCCAGCCAATTTGGTACTTCCGATTGTTATGAGTGCGTCGGTGAAAGCGTGACGTCGCCCGGCCACGGATTCGCGTTAGGTTCCACCCACCTGACCGACGACGAGTTTCTGCAAGAGGTGCGTACCGGCCGCCTGCCGCTGGAATCCTTCCATCACGCCGATCATCTGCGGCTGGCGTGGGTTTATCTGCACCGGCTCGCGTGGGAAGCGGCGATGCGTGAAATTTCAGCGAGTATTCGCGGGTTCGGCAGGCACTACGGCAAACCGGAGGCGTACCACGAAACGGTGACTATCGCTTGGGTACGGCTGCTGTCAACCCACACCGAAACAATCTTCGAGGAATTTCTGGCCGTGAATGAAACGAAACTCAAAAGCAATCTACTTCACCGCTACTGGTCTCCGGAATTGCTGGATAGTCCTCAAGCCCGAACGTCCTGGATCGAACCCGACCGCAGTTCCCTACCCGACCAGCGAACGATTTAGCTGGGGCGCAGACGCTCCGCCAGCGCGACATTCGCGAACTCCCGCAACGAACGTACAGGAATGCTGCTACCGCGGCGCGAGTCGCGCACCGGGCGCGTCGACCACGCAGCGAAATCCGATGGTGGCGGCGCGGTCGTGACCCGGTGACATCAGCAAGTACTTCTGGTGCTCGTCGAGCCGATAGGTCTGGGGAAAATACCAGATCGATCCGTGCGGCTGGTAGAAAGCGCCGCCGCGGATGATGGCGGCGCGAGTGTGCGTGTCGCTAAACTCGTCGGTCCACTGCGATACGTTCCCCTCCATATCGAGAACGCCGTATGGGCTGGCGCCTTGGGGGAAAGCGTCGACGTCCGTCGGCGCGCGCATGTCTCGTCCATGATCGGGCGACGGCACGGCCTGCGCGTTCCATTCATTTCCCCAGGGATACAGCAGCAGCGCGTTGCCTTGCGCGGCTTTCTGCCATTCCCAATCGTGTGGCAGACGCTTGCCGGCCCAGGCGGCATAGGCGCGCGCGTCTTCGATGGATACCCAGGTCACCGGTTGATTTCCGGCGCCCTGTGGGTAGTTGCCGTTGGACCACGAGCGCAGAAAATTGTGATCGTCTTTCGGATGGTAGTGTGCGGCGTCCAGAAAGTTTTTGAATTCCGCGTTGGTGACCGGTGTGCGATCGATGTAGAAATTGGTGACAAAGATGTGCTGTCGATGGAACCGCCGAGGCGCATCTTCCCACTCGTACTGCACGTCCACTCCCGGATCGTTGCCGCCTTCGATTTCAATTCCATGAACAGAGAAATCAAAAAAACCTTCGGGGATACGAACCATACCTGTCGGCGCCCTCTCGGCGAGCTCCGTCGGCGGATTGTCGACTGTTTTTTGAGTGAGGAATTTCCATTCGCGCGAAACCTGGCTCAACGGCTGCTTCGAGCGCTCCCACATGAATTCCAGGAGAGATTGCAGATCGCTGCCCGGAGCGCTTTTCTCCTGCGTGGCGAGAACGGCTCCGAAACCTAGAGCCTCGATGGAGAAACGCAGGACGTCGTCGCTACCGTTGAATTGCCGCTCGAGCTCGGTGCCGTTCCACAGATCATAATAGTGAGTACCGTCGCCGTGCGGGATGCGCATCTGCTCGCCGGTAACGTCGTATTCATTGCGGTTGACGATGGTCCATAGTGTTTGTTGTGGCAGCGGAAATTTGCTGGTGTAGACACCGGGCTGCAACATCGGCGCGTGCGGCTCCCAGTCGGGACTGAGCAGATTGGCGCTGAAAGCGCGCTCGATGCGCGTGAATCTCAGAATCGCTTCGGAATCGTGCGGCGTATTGCCATACCAGAAGCCCCACAGATTTTCGAGCGTGGCGTATCCCACTCCGTTAAAGAAAGCGTGCTGCAAGCTGTTGGTTTTGTCCCGCGTGAACCGGTCGGTAACCTCGATCATATGCCGCGGCTCGAGCCATTTCGCCTGGTTGATCATGGGGACGAACGGGTACGGCGTGTCTTCCCAAGTGACCCAATCGTTCCACCCGATCGTGCTCCAGCCTAGCGATTCATCGCGAATCGAGAATTGCGGCTCCAGCACGAGCGGGTGCTGTGCGTCGTTCGCGGCAGCGTGAAAAGCCTCCGGCACACTTTCGAGCGTGTCGAAGTTCACGCCATCGGCATCGATCTGCTGCATCAACGTGGCCAGCGCCTGCGCAACCGGCTTGCCTTCGTCGTGCGTTCCACTATCCCAGGCCAGCGTGGGGAAAAGCACTTTCACCCCGCGGCGATGAAATTCCCCCACCATCCGGCGAATTTCCGGGATGCCGCCGGGCATATCGCGGACCATATCAAATTGATTGCGATCGTCGACGCCCAGGTTGGGGTACAACGGCCAGATCAGTACCGCGTCGATCGGCCCAATGCGCTCCTGCGTTTCGTCGAGAAACCGACCGACCGTGAATTGTCCTTTTTGGGGATCGTACAAATCGCGGTCCCAGATCAACAGCTGCACCTGCGAGAAAACTTTCTGGGTCCACGCAAGTTCCGGTCGCACATATTCCGAGCCGTCATAGCGCAAACGGGTGCGCCGCTCCTGCCGCCAAACCTTCCAGGTTTCGAGCCAGCCAGCGGCGCCTGACGGATCATCCGGGCCAGGAATCATCACGTCCTGCGGACTCGCGGGTGTAGTTAAGTTCAACACTCCGGTAGGCGGAACGAGCGCATGGCGGGGCCTCCATTCCTCGGAAAAAGCCGCGCAGGTAATCAGCGCCAACGCGAAAAGAAGCCCCAGCCGCGAGCGGTGTGAACGAACGAAGTTCATAGGGTTTCCAATGGCCGAAATTTCCCCGCCGCCTGCGCCCGCCGCGCGGCGGGGCAAGCCCGAGGAATGTAAAACCGCGGGGTCGCGAAGTCAAACGGCGGCAAGCGGCGAGGCCAGAGACCCCAGAATGCGAGCGAGTCGCGCTTCAGAAATGTCTCGACATCGCGGCGATCCAGGCTGACAATCCTGCCGGTAGCAGCCGAACTCCGGCAAATGCTCAGAGTCCAATATAAGTTTGCCGAAGTTAATATCCCGACTCCTGGTGGACGCGCGGCGCGGGACTTTACGAGAGGAAGGGCAAAATGCATCCCTTAACACGTCGGACTTTTATGCAGATCGGTGCAGGCTCCGTGGCCGCGGGAGCGGCCAGCAAGATAAGGCTGCTGGAACCAGCCGCGCTGTGGGGCGCAGATCGCGTCGTGGCGCCGAGCGACCGGGTACGATTCGCTTCGATCGGCACCGGTACGCGCGGATGCGAGCTACTGCAGGCCTCGCTCGCCGTGCCGGGCATCGAATGTATCGCTGTTTGCGATCTCTATGACAGCCGCCACGAAGCGGCTCGAGAGACCGTGCAGAAGCAAGTTCCGGCGACGCGGAACTATCGGGAAATCCTGGACCGCAAAGACGTGGACGCGGTCATCGTGGCGGTCACCGATCACCAGCATCGCAAAGTGGTGGTTGATGCTTGCGCAGCCGGCAAGGACGTTTACTGCGAAAAGCCAATGTCCCACACCGTGGAGGACGGCTTCGCGATGGTGGACGCGGTGCGGAAGGGCAATCGCATTATGCAGGTGGGCAGCCAGCGCGTCAGCTCAATCGTCTATCAAAAGGCGCGCGAGATTTACGCCGCCGGAGCCCTCGGCGATGTGTTCTACATCGAAGCGTCGTGGAACCGCAACTCACCCAGCGGGGCGTGGGTGTATCCAATTCCGCCCGACGCGAGCGAGCAGACCATCGACTGGAATGCTTTCCTCGGGGACGCGCCGAAGCGCCCGTTTGACGCGGCGCGTTTCTTCCGCTGGCGCTGCTTCGTCGACTACGGCGAGGGTCTCGCAGGCGATCTGTTCGTGCACCTGATCTCCGGGATTCACTTCATCTCCGGAACAAATGAAGTGGCTAGGCGGGCCCAGTCCAGCGGCGGACTGTTCCGTTTCAAAGACGGCCGCGACTTCCCGGATCTGATCGAGACGGTTTATGACTATCCAACGTTCCGGGTGTCGCTGTGCTGCAATCTGAACAATGACAGCGGTGAATCGATCAAGTTCTGCGGCACAAAAGCCACGCTGGGAATCGGTGGGCAAACGTTGACGTTCACGCCGCAAGACGTAAGCCTCAAACCGGAGGAGTATTCGTTACTGGGTTGGCCGGCACGTTTGCGCAAGGAGTATCTGGCGCAGTGGTCCGTGGAACATCCTCAATCGGGTCCGCTGGACTACCAGACCGTCGAAGCCGAGACATTCACAGCACCCGATGGGTACAGCGACGTTTCGGCCCACCAGGCCAACTTCTTCCACGCAGTCCGGACCCGCAAGCCAACCGTGGAGAACGAGGAGTTTGGCAACCATGCCGCGATCGGCTGCCACTTGGCCAACTACGCCTATTTCGAGAAAAAGATCGCAACCTGGGACGCCGACGCCAGGACGATTCGAGGATAAGCGGCAACAGGCGCCTGTTTCGTGGCCTAAGTTGATCCGCAATGGAGCGCTATCGCTATGGATCGCATTTCGAGAAGGACCGTTTTGAAGACCGCCGCAGCCTCTGCGGCCTGGGCGGCATTGTGGACCGGCGCGCGCGGTTTGATGGCCAATCCTTTGGGCCTGCCGATTGGGCTGCAACTGTACTCGGTGCGAGATCTGCTGCCGAACGATTACGAAGGAACGCTGCACCAACTGAACGCAATAGGCTATCGCGAAGTGGAGGCCGCCGGATTTTTCAACCGCAGCGCCAGCGACGTGAAGCACGCCATGGATCAGGCGGGTCTACGTTGCGTGAGCGCCCACTATCCCATGGCGCAGCTTGGGCCGCACGTGGATGAAGCCATTCAGTTCGGCAAAGATCTGGGTCTCCAGTACATTATCTGTTCCTCGCCGGGACTACCGGATTTGGCCCGCGCCAAGTCAGGCGGATCTGGCTCTACGGTAGAAGCCATGACTCTCGCCGACTGGCGTTGGAATGCGGACCAGTTCAATCGCATTGGCGAACGCGTGAATGCGGCGGGTATCCGGTTCGGATACCACAACCACACGGCGGAGTTCCGCATGAAAGACGGCGTGCTGGTTTACGACGAACTGTTGCGATTGACCGATCCCGCGAAAGTAACGATGGAGATGGATTGCGGCTGGGTAGCTGTGGGCGGCAAGGACCCCGCGGACTACTTGACGCGCTATCCGACACGTTTTTCCATGCTGCACGTCAAGGACTTCAAGCTCAGCGGCGTACCGGGAACGGAATCCGACCCGCCACCCTCAACGGAGTTGGGCCGAGGCAGCATCGACTATCGGCGAATCTTCCAGGCCGCAAAGAAAGCCGACATCAAACACGCCTTTGTCGAGCAGGAACACTATGACATTCCAGAGATGGAAGCGCTAAAGATCGATGCGAACTACATGCAGGCGTTGACGGTCTAGTGTGCTAATTCACGGTTGAAGTTTCGCAGACTTGGCCGCGGACCCGGCAGCATCCAAATGCGCGGCAAGCCATGCGCGCGCCTCCTCGGGGTGGTAACCGAAGGGACCGAGCGCGCCCCGATAAACGATTTGTCCCTGGTCGTCGATGATGTAGATCCGCTCAGGCCACGCAGCGTA
>Ga0182024_10019651_pt1 | contig 12428 bp, 10 predicted proteins | sample P32metaG_FD_120480 | JGI IMG/M metagenome (GOLD analysis project Ga0182024, IMG submission 120480) | Permafrost microbial communities from Stordalen Mire, Sweden - P3-2 metaG (Illumina Assembly) | ecosystem: Environmental > Terrestrial > Soil > Wetlands > Permafrost | place: Sweden: Stordalen...
CCGCACCGCCGCGCTCGCCTCTGGCGCAGCGATGTCGGCCCACTTCTTTAGCGAGTACATGTGTTGCGCCAGAAACGCCGTTTGGAGAACCGGCTCGTTCTCTGCGATCCCGTAGAGATCTGCCTCGAGGGTCGTATCGCCGACCTCGACCAGTAGGACCCCGCGCTCGGCATGGCCACCGAAATGTTCGTGGATGCGCTTGCGCCGCTTCTCTCCCGCGCCCTTGGAGTCCGCGTCGGTGACGACCACCACACGATCGACCAGAGCCCCGTCGGGGTGGAGGAGCACGCTGAGGTAGGGGACGAAGTCGACCCCGCCGACGGGCAGGATCGAGATCGCCCGGAACTGTTCCCGCTTCAGTTTGTTGTCCTCTCGGCCTGGGATCGCGTCGTCAGCGCGAGGGAACAGAACGTGGTCAGCCAACGCACGTAGTAGGACGGCCTCTGCGATCCCTTCGACGAGGATGACCTGACGAGCGAACAAGAGCGAGGCCCGGGTCGCGTCGAGATATCGATCGACCTTGCGGCGCTCTCTGTCCGAGAGGTTCAGGGTTCCAAGCGCGAAGGCTTGCGTTCGAGGGAACGCTCGTGGGAAGGCAACGGGTGGCGGCTCAGAACCCCGCGGCTCTCCCTCGCGGTCGCTCGTCGAATCGCTCTCCGGATCGCCTGCCGGCCCCGGAGCTACCGCGCTTGCGCGTAGGACGACGATGTTGCGTGTCGAGACCCGACTGGCGAGATGCGGCGAGTGTGTCGTGGCGATCACCTGGATTCGACCCGTTGGCTCTCCCGGCGCAGGTGTCATCTCTGCGCTGCGCCGCGCGCGGTCGTCGAGGTAGTCGAGCAACACGGTCTGCAACTGTGGGTGGAGGTGAGCCTCGGGTTCCTCGACGAGAAAGAGCATCAGGTCGAACTCGGCGGCGCGCTCGAGCCAGAGGACGACAGTCGCGATGTAGAGGAGGTTCGCGTACCCGAGCCCCGACCCCGCAAGCGCGGCGGGAAGGAGATCCGTCCCCGCCAGATGGAACCGCAATGCGCGTACCAGAGACCGGAGATCTTGCGACCGATGTTGGAGGTCTACCTGGCGATGACGGACGGGCTGGGTGAGCGGACTCAGATGCTCCTGGAGGCTTGTGACGACACGCCGCGCCGGCTTGAGCGCCGCCAGGTCGCCGAGACTCGTATTCGCCGCCGTCTTAAACTCGTCGAGATCCTCCTCAGCGGTCAACAGCTCGAAGATCTCCGCGAGCCGATCGGCCCTCCCGGAATCGAGTTCCGCTGTCGCATCGCGAAGCGCGGGCAGGTACACGTGGGCGATCCTGCCGCGCAGCTCAGGCTCCGGGTCGGCGATACGTGCCTGCCCGACGGATTGCGCCATCCACTGACGACGCGGAACCTCGGAGTCGGGTCGAAAGGCGACGCCGTGGACGAGTCGATCGTCGGCATCGACGAGGGCCGGCATGAACAGACCCGACTCGCTCGCCGTCAGCGCGTCGTAGGTCAACGTCACCTCAGACTCGGTGCCAGCTTCGGAGTCGTAGGGCAGATCGCGCTCACGGTCGAAATAGAGGGAGCGGCGCCCCGACACGGGTGGAACTGCGAGGCGGACCGCATCCAAAACGTTCGACTTGCCCGCATCGTTCTCGCCGACGAGCATCGTCAAGTGCTCGCTCAGCGGCACCACCACTTCGTGGCACGACCGGAACCGAGTCAGTGACAGCTCGGCCAGCCTCATCTCCGCTGCCCCAAGGCCAGTAGAAGCTGAAGCGGTTTCCGGCCTCTCGTCGGTCCCGTGTTGGCCATGACAACACCATGGCAAGCGCGGACGACGGAATGCCCGCGTCGAAACCGCGACTTTCTGGCCTCCCCGTGGTACGGGTCAGTCTCAACCACGCAGCACGTACGTGATCCCTGGACAGCTGACCTAGCCGGCTGTGATGGCCGCTTCGGTGGCGTCCTGAAGAAGGAGGGCTTGCCGTTCGACATCGTCGAGCAGGTGGATGTCTGAGCCCTGTGGGGTTTTCGTGACCTGGAGGATCTGGTCGATTCGCTCGGCGACAGCTGGGACGTGGCTGATGAGGGCGATGAGGCGGCCAGCGCGGGCGCGCTGCTCGAGTTCGTTGAGTGCTTGCTCGAGTGCATCGGGGTCGAGACTGCCGAAGCCCTCGTCGAGGAACAGCGCCCGCAGTCGACCCCCGCTGCGTCCTGCGAGTTCGACGAGGCCGAGCGCGAGCGCGAGGCTGGCGAGGAATGTCTCACCGCCTGACAGCGTGTCGGGCGAGCGCGCCATGTCGGAGCGGCGGTCGATGATTTGGAAGTCCTCGGTGAATCCGAACTGGCGGGAGGTCATCTGGGAGAGGATCCCGCTGGCGGCGGTGAGCAGTGCGCGTTGGCGGCGTTCGACGACGAAGCCGATGAACTTGGCGTCGGCGAGCTGGCGGGCGAGTTCGCTCAGCCCGTCCCGGAGGCCTCGAGCTTTGGCGAGCAGTGCGTCGAGTTGCTCGGTCGGCTCGATCTGCTGCGCCGCGCGCATATGTTCGCGGGTAGCGGCGATCTGTTCGGCGCTGATCTCGATCAGGGCCTGCTGAAGCTGGCGTGAGTTCTCAAAGCCGACGGTGGTGACGGTGGTACGGCCTGTCTCGGTTTTCGCGTCGGCCTTCGCCATCTCTGAGTTCGCGAGCGCGCGCCGTCGACTGAGCTCGCCGGCTGCTGCCTCGAGCACAGTGGATGCCCACGCGCTCAGTTCGTCGACGGAGGCGGTTCGGTCCGGCGTATCCGACAGCTCGAGCTTCTGGCGAGTCAGTTCGCCGGCGAGGTTTGCGATGGCGGCGCGCTCGGTTCCCGCTGGTTCGCGAACCTCCTGCCGGATGCGGTTCTCAATCGCCAGTACCGCGTCCCGTGCGTTCGTTACGGCAAGCTCGGCGCTCGTCGCGGTCTGCTCCTGCTCCTGGGCGTCAGCAAGGCGGCCGGCGAGCCGCTGCGCGGCGCCAACAAGCCTATCGTCGTCGCGCCGATCGTCTAACTCGAGCCATTGCGGCAGCGCGTCGAGCCGTCCGCCCACGAGCGTCCGACGGCGCTCGAGGCCATCGGCTGCGGACGCCAACGCAGCGGCGCGTTGCTCAAGCGCGCGGCTCGTCGTCTCGTAGCTCGCCTGTAGCCTGGTGTACTCGCCGCGGGCGCCCTCAAGCTCGCGCTGAGCAGTTTCGAGCAGTTTCCGGGCTGCGTCCTCGGGAGCTCGCAGCCGCTTCCTTGTCGTCTCATCGAGTTCGACGGTGTCAGCGTCGAGGCCTTCGGGGAGAGCAACGGCGAGCTGTACCTCCCAGATCGCGCGACAGGTGGCGAGCTGATCCTGGGCCGTCGCCAGAGCGCGTTCGGTCGCGATGGTTGTGCCGCTCTGGCTGCTCGCGAGCTTGCGGGCGGCCTGCTCGGCCGCCTCGGCGTCACTGAGCGCTTCAGTCAGCGCCTGTAGGTCGTCGGGCAACGGGGGCGCTGCGAATTGGTCCGGGAGCGGGCGGGCGCAGACCGGACAGGGTTCGCCGCCGTGGCAGCTGTGGGCGAGTTCCGCTGCGAGGTCAAGCCGGCGTCGCGCGGCCAGCGCGACGCGCGCTTCGGCGGCGGCGCGCTCCGCTGTGCTGAGCCGTTCGGCGGCGGTGGTCGCAGCGGCGAGCTGTGCGTCGTGCTCGGCCTGCGCGCGCTCCTGCTGGTCGCGTGCAACCTCGAGTGCCGTGCGCGCGCCGATGACCGCGTCGAGCTGCGCAATCAGATCGGCGCAGGTCCGTGCGCGGTCGGACAACGCTTGCTGGCAGGCCGCGAGAGCCTCCTCGCGCTGGCTGACGGTTGCCGCGAGCGAGGCGAGTCGGTTCGTGTCGGCGGAATGTGCGTCGAGATCGGTCGCGAGCTGCGCGCGCGTGTCGACCAGCTGGACTTCTTCCTCGGCGACTGCGGCGAGGTCCTCGCGGGCCGCGGTGAGCGTGCTGATGGCGGTGGTGATCGAGCCGCTGTCGCTGCTCTGGGCGCGTAGTGCCGCGACGGTCTCCTGGGCGGCGACGGCGGCGGCTGCCGCCTGCTCAGCGGCCTGGGTGGCTGTGAGCCGAGCCAATGCGAGCTCGGCATCGAGCGTTTCGAGGGCGCGCAGGCGCTCTAGCCCGGCGGGGTCGACCAGCTCCTCGAGGCGGTCGGCGACAGCCCTGGCGTCGCGCGCGACCCGGGTGTGCTCCGTGACCTCGGCGAGCAGCGTCTCGACGGTGGTTCTCGCCTGCTCGAGGGCTTGCCGCCGCGGTTCAAGCTCCTGCTCGAGCGCCGCAGCTCGATCGCGGGCCGCGACCGGGTCCGCAAGGAACTGGGCGCGGGCCTCCTGGATCTCGTCGCAGCGTGGGGTCAGCTGCCGGGAAAGTTCGCTGGCACGGTCGTGGATGAGGTCGAGCTCGTCGAGGCGCAGGATGCCCTTGAGGATCGCTGCGCGGTTCTTCTTGGTCGCCTTGAGCAGCTGCTCGAACTTTCCTTGCGGCAGTAGGACGCAGGAGCAGAAACCGTCGTAGTCGAGACCGATGAGCTCCTCGATCCGCGGGTTGACCGCCCGGTCGCCGTCGATCTTTGCAATGTCGGGATTCGTGAGGCAGATCAGCTCGTGGCTTGCTGCAGTCTTGCGGGAGACCATGCGCGTGACCTGCCAGCGCTCGCCGTCGGCTTCGAACTCGAGACTGACCCGCATCGAGGCGGCGGCGTCGGAGATCAGCTCCTTGACCGCCCGTCGGTCCCAGGTGGAGGCACCGTAGAGGGCGTAGGTGATCGCCTCGAGCAGGCTTGACTTGCCTGCGCCCGTTGGGCCGATGATCGCCACCAGACTGAGTCCTGTGAAGTCGATTGTCCGCTCGACGCGGTAAGACCGCAGCCCCGCTATGCGCAGCGTCAGCGGTCGCATCAGGCGGGCTCCGGGGCCGGAAGTGCAGCGTCCATGATCTCGGTCAGCTGCTCAACCGGCGGGTCACCCTCGTCATGGAGGCTGTCGTGCAGCGTGGTGAACAGGGCCTGGACCTCAGCGGCGGGGACGGCCTTGTCGCCGGTGACGGTGCCCTGCAGGTAAAGCTCGAGAAGCTCCAGATAGGTCGGCTCGGGCGCGTCGTCGTCTGCCTCGGACGGATCGAGGGCCGTCAGCGTACGCGAGGCGATCCGCTCGTCGACTTCGACGAGCGTCGCATCGGGGAACAGCTCGGCGAGCGCGTCGGCGAGGTCGAGGATCGGGTCCTCACTCTCGACCACCACGCGCAGCAGCTCGGTGCCGACCTCCGGCGCGCGGGCCGCGATCTGCTCGAAGCTGCCGCGGAGCTCGAGCAGGCCCCGCCCGCTGCTCAGCGGCAACCGCCGCACCTCGGCCGGGCGGCCGGGGAGCAGCTCGACAACGATCGAGGATTTCGCTTCCCCCGCTTCGCCGTAGTCCAGCTGCATCGGCGAGCCCACGTAGAACGCGTCGCGGCCCGGTACCTGCTGGGGCTTGTGAATGTGACCCAGCGCGCTGTAGGAGACCACGGGCAGTCCGGCGGACTCGGCCGCGTAGGTCTCGCTGACGTGCACGAGCCGTTCGGAGCCCGATAGGTGCGCGCCGCTCACGTGGAGGTGGGCGGCGTAGAGCAGCACGTCTTTGGCCGGGTCGAAGGCGTCCTCGAGTCCCTCGCGCAGAATGTCGTTGATCAGCTGCATCCGCGTGGCGTAGACGGCCATGAATCTCTGTGGGTCCCCAAACCAGTCCACCTGTCGGTTGGCGTGGACGAACGGCACGGGCGCGAGCCGCAGCCGGGTGCCGTCGCGGGCCGGCACTTCAACGATTCCCCCGACGGCTGGTGCGCGGGCCTTGGAGATGAACCGCACCCGCGAACCCGACCCGAGGAGCATCGCGAACACTTCGAACAGCGCCCCGGAATCGTGGTTGCCCGCCAGCACTACCGTCGGGGCGATCGCGCCGAGCTCGTCGATCGCGCCCAGCGCGAGGCGCAGATCGGCGGTCGCGGGCCGCAGTCCGTCGAAGACGTCGCCGGAATGGATGATCAGATCGGGCTCGGCGGCGCGGGCCTGGTCGACGATCTCGGAAAGCACGGCCTCGTGGTCGGGCGTGCGGCTGACGCCCCGCAGCGACTTTCCGACGTGCCAGTCGGAGGTGTGGAAGAGGCGGGCCATCTCAGAGCGCGTCGAGCGCGGCGGCGGCCTCTACGCGCTGACCGAGGGTCAGGTCGGCGTCGCCGGAGTTCGTCGCATACGGCGGGAACGGGAATCGCAGCGGGATGGGGACCGGGATGCGAGGCTGGGAGCAGATCATCGTGCCGGGGAGAAACCGGGTGGCGCGCTCACGCAGCTCCTGGGTGAGGAACCGGTACTCGGCCGCTTCAGTCGCGTCGAGGCGCCCGCAGATCTTCAGCGCTGGCTGGCGCACCACCGGTTCGGCGACCCTGCCGGCGGCCTGCTGGCAGCCGATCAGCAGCACGCCGAGCGAGCGGCCGCGTTCCGCGATGTCAATGAACAGATCGCGTAGTGGGCCGTGCCCTTCGCGGGGCGCGTACTTGTTGAGCTCGTCGAGCATCACGAATCGCAGCGGGATCCGACCGGTGCCCTGCTTCTCCTCGAACACGCGCGAGACGAGCGAGCCGACCACGAACCGCTGCGCGGACTCGTGTAGGCCATGGATGTCGACGACGGTGACTGCGCGGCTCAGCTCGACCGATTCGACGCCGACGCGGATCAGGTGCCCGAGCCGCGGCGCGAGCGCCATCAGCCGCCGCAGGAACGCCATCACCGTCCCCTGCTGGGTGTTGCCCGACCACTGGTAGGGCCCGTCGAGGTCGATGCGAGTCTCGAGCACATCGAGGAGGTCGTAGAAGTTGCGCACAACCTGACCGTCGCCTGCTGATTTCTCTGCGGGGCGCCGGGAGACGATTCGCTCGAACGTCTTCGAGCGGGAATGTGGGTCGTCGCAGATCACCACCGCGCCCGGTTCGTTCTCGAGTGGATAGGCGTGCCGGGCCAGCTCGGCGCGGACGACCTGCTCGACGAACCCGACCTGCGTGCCGCGATCGTCGGCATCGGTGAAGCAGAAGCGCAGGAGCCCGTCGCGGATGAACCGCTCCGGTGTCCACCCGTAGATCGCCGCGTCCTGACGGGACTGGGCGGCGGAGACGAGCTGATCGGTCTCCTCCCCGCCCGCCGCCGGCGGGACGAAGAAGTCAGCCGAGCGGAACGGACCGGGGTCCGCGATCCCAAGTGCGGCCCAATGCGCGCGATGCTCATCGGTGAGCCCGCGGTGCGGCTTGTCGAGATGCAGCAGATCCTCGCCCTTGACGTTGAACACGAGCGCCCGCGTCTGGGCCGCCGCGGGCCCCAGGAGCGCCCGGCCCTGCGCGCTCTCGAGCATCATGTAGAGCAGAAATAACGCGTAGCTCGTCTTCGCCGCTACCCCGCTGATGCCGCTGATCGAGACGTGCCCGCCCTGCACGCCATTCATGAAGTCAAAGTCGCCGTAGATCGGCTGGAGCTGCTGGTCGAACCCGATCGCGAGCCTACCGCCCGCCATCTGATCGAGGAACAGAGCGGACTCCCGGTCGACGCTCACCGCGCGTTCGACCAGCGCGCCCGGGGCCGGGGCTACCCACTTCTCGGGGACGGTGCGCAGAACGCTGACCCGCACGCTGCGGCTGACCTGCCCGGGCATCGTCTGGTCCAGAGCAATGTGGCGGGTATCGGAGGGCAGCTCAGCGCCCTCGATCCGGCCGGTCTGCTCAGTCACGATTCCGTAGTGAGCGACATCCTCGCCGGAGGGCAGTGTCTGCCGCGTGACGATCAGGTCGTCGAGCTGCACGGTAGCGCTGTCGTCGAGCACGACCTCGAAGGCGCGGGTAGTGAGCTCAGCCGCGCCATCGATCGCGCCGATCTGCAGGTCGATCATGAGTGCGGTGGTATCGCTTGGGCAGTCATCGTGGCCAGTCCGGGTCGCGCGGGCAGTCGCCAGCCGGCTCGGCTCGGCGCTCGCCCCGACACGGTAGGGCTCTCCGCGAACGCCCGGAGCGCCGTCGCCATGAACGGACACCCCACCGGTTGCGCCTGTTTCCGAAACCTCATGCCGGCGCGCGGAACCGACGCGGGGCGGCGGGCGTGGTAATCGGCGGACAGGCGCGGTCGTCGGACGTCACGCCGCGGCCTGACGGTGGTAGAGTTCGACGGCATGGCGGGCGGCGCGGGCGGCCAGGCGCGATGGGCCGAGGCGGTGGCGCAGGTGCTTTTCCAGCGCCCCGACCGGCTGCAGGTTCTGGGGAGCGCGTGGATCCCGGTGCGGTATCCCCGCGTAGCGGGGCAGCACGCAGGCCACCTCATCTGCGGTGACGCGCGCGGCGGCGAGTCCGAAGGACTGCGGGACCTCGATTCGCACGATCCCGAACCACGGGCTCGAGCGCGGACCGGGCACGGCGATCCGCACATAGCAGGAGTAGCGATCGGTGCCTAGGGCGAACACCGGGGTCCGCTCGCCGCAGGCGAGGTCGGGAACACGGGCGTGGTCGGCGGGTGCCAACAGCGGCCGATGGTGGGTCTTCACGAGCCCGACGACGGTCCGGTCGCGAGAGCGCACGAAGTTCAGCGGACCGTCGAGCACAGCCAGCCACCCGTCGACGGCCAGACGCTCGGCCAACTGACCCTCGGCCATTCGCATCCGGGTCTGCAGATCCTGCAGGGGCGCGTCCGGTTCCAGCGAGGCGATCGCCGCCGCGTCCCAGCGATAGCCGTCGACCTCCGGCAGAGCGACGGGCACGCCACCGCCGAAGATCACGAGCCGCCGTGTCTCGATCGGTCCGAACACAGCCGCGCGCCCAGGGGCGCAGAGGACCGCCCCGCAGGCGTGTGCGCCCACTGTCCCGCGCACCAGCGCGCCGGCCTCGGTCTGGCGGTAGAGAAGTCCTTCCCCCCGACGGATCCCGTCGACGAACGCTGCCGAGCGCAACTCGCACGACGCCGGCGCCACGCGGATCTCGTTTGCGACCTCGGCGAACTGCGCGTCGCCGTCCGTCTGGTCAGGGGAGATCAGATACGGAGACCCGTAGCTTGCATCCCAGTCTTCGAAGTAGAGATCAGTCATAAGGGGCCCAAATTGAGAAGATCCCAGGCAGTGCGGTCGGATCTGACGAGGTCGTTACACCACCTCGACCGACGCCGGCGGCCTGACTCCCTCGGGGCTTGCGACCAACACCACCGGACGGTGCCCCTGACCGTCGCCCTCCCGGGTAGTGTCAGGCCGGGGTGCGCTTCCTGAGACGCCACGACCGGGAGTCATCGGAGAAGCCTAAGCCGCTTGGGCGACCGCCGGGACCGCGTGCGGGCGGGGCGGGGCCGTCGTGGCTTGCATGGCAGACGCTTACCTACAGCGGCGCGGCGCAGATCAAGACGGCTGGGGTGATGCATCACGTCGCGGAGGTCCGCGCCGCGGTGGCTAATTATGGGCGGCTAGTGATGGCCGAGTTGCGGATTGAGCAGGACGGCCAGTACGCCGGCGCCGTCCGCGTCCTTGTTGCCGGGGTAGAGCTTGGGTCCATCCCCAGCGGGCCTGCCGCGGATTTCCGCGCCGTAGTCGGACGGCTGGCCGAGCTGGGCATGCCGGCGACCTGCCGTGCGGATCTCGACATCAGTTCCGGCGAATACCTCGATGTGTGGCTTTGCGGCAAGCCCAGAGAGCGCGACGAGAACGATCCTTTCCTGCCGCCGATGCTCGGCGCACGGCTCACCCTGAGTCCGGACACGATCGCCTACCTCGACGAGGTGATCCTCGGACCCCGCGCAAAATCAAAGCGGATCGTCCGTACCGCAACTCTCGTTCCGCGCGACCCCGGCTGGATCGTCGTGGTTGACGGTCGTGAACTCGGTGCGCTCCCGGCTGGCCGCTACCAGCGGCTCGAGGAGGCCCACGTGGCCGGGTTCCCAGTCACATGTCAGGTGCGGGTACTGCGCCAACCGGACAGGCCGCTGCGCGTTGAGGCGGACTTCCCCAACGAGCGCTAAGACCGCTTACGACAGTCAAGACCTCGCGACTGACAACCTCGGCGGTGGCCCCGGTCGTTTTCGTTCGGCACCGCGAAACGGAACGACTCTGGATATGCAACGAGTTGATCTGGCGGGCCCCCCTCCCGAGCCGCTTTCGGTTATCAGCGGAACTGGGCAGACGGTTGCGCGGGCGCGCACGGCTCGCCGCCGAAGTCGGCGCGACCGCGGTGGAACGATCCAGCCGATCGCGGACCACAGTCGAGAACGCGCGGCCGTGGGACCAGCGGCGGCGGCGCTGTTCAGGAACCGGCAACGGTGCGCAGCCCGAAAGACTCCGCGAGCCGCGCGCGGAGTTTGACGAATGCACGCCCCTTGGTCTCGAGGCTCCACAGCCTTCCGGCGAAGTCGTAGATGCTGCCGCCGGCGCCGCAGCCGTAGCAGTAGAAGGTGCCGTCCTCGTAGAGCTGCAGGCTGGGCGTGTCGTCTGTATGGAATGGGCAGCTGACCTTGCCGTCGCGGCGCGGGTCGAGCCCGGTGAGTTCGCGGACGTAGGCGGCCGCGGGGATCGCGAGCAGCAGCTCGTCGAGATCGGTGCGCGCAGCCCGCTCCCGACCGGCGGCGGCTGCGGCCGGGCGTTGGGTCGGCGGCGCCAGGCCGTCGACAAGCTCGGCGAGCTCGTATCGGACGTCCGGATCGAGGTGCAGCAACTCGACCGGCGCGGGCGGGCGATGCTTATGGGACAGGGTGCCGGCGGGCCGAAGAATTCGCGCGGCGTCGACGCTTGCGAGGTCGCCGCCGAGGTGGCTCGCGAGCGTGCGATTCGACTGCTCGAGCTCGACCGCTCCGACCCGCGCGCGCAGCCGCCAGTAGGCATGGGCGTGTTCGGCCGTCCCCGAGCTCACGATCATGGTCGGCGGCCTGGCGAATCGCTGCAGTCGGTCGAGCGCGTCGGCGGCGTCGATGTCCACGAACGCGAGGTGTGATCTCGTGACCGCGTCGCGGCCGCCGGCGCGCTGTGAGCGCAACAGCACTCCGCAGTAAACGTCGGTCCGGCGCGAGAGCGACCGGATGGCTCGCGCGGCCGAGTCAAGGCGCCGGATCGAAACGAATTGCCGTCGCATCCCGGCGTCGCCGTTGGCGTAGCGGATCTCGAGCAGCTCGTCGCCACGACGGTCGCCGACGATCATCTCGAGGTAGCGGTCGAGCTGCCGGGCGGGAGGGTCGGCGGCGGTCACCACTGACGCTCCAGCTCGATGATGCGCTGACCGCCCGCGACCGGCTGGCCCCATGGCCCGGGTCTACCCAGACCTGCGGTGGCGCCGGCGAGCAGGGCGCTCAGCGATCGCGCCTGCACCTTGGTTTGCAGCGGGCTGGCGTAGGTGGTGCCGTCGCTGTCGACAAGGCCGCGGGCGCGGTGCTCGGTGACGATCACCAGGTAGCCGCTCATCTGGATCGCCAGCACAGCGCCCGGAGCCAACGCCGGAGGCGGCGCTCCTGCGCGTCGAGCTGTCGCCATTCGTGAATCGTCAGGCCCGCGTGGATGTCGGTGCGCTCGTACGGGGACGCGCCGGGGAACTCCTGGGAACGGGGCCGGGTGGTCATTCGCAGGCCTCGGGCGTACGGATCGCGATCCACTCGAACTCGCCGTTCAGCATCGGCACCTGTTCGGGGTGTCGCGCGCTCCAGGCCGCGAGTTGCTCGACGCTGAGCTCGCCGCGGCGCATCGCCGCGACGCGCTGATCCCGGGACATCTGCCACAGCCGGCGCAGGCGCGCGTGGCGAGCGCGTTCGGCGGCTGCGAGCTGCGCATGGAAGGTGATTGGCACGACTGCCGCTCCTTGCGGGTCGGGGGCTCGATCGGCCCCCTGCGCCGGCGCCCCGCGGCGGCGATCATCCGGGGGGTCGAGCCCCCGGCCCGCCGGAATGGCGGCAGCCGTCATGGCTGCCTGCCTGAGCGGTCGGCGGTGAGCTCGGCGATGCACGCGCGGCAGGTGTCCTTGCAATCGAGCGGGAACACGCTGTAGCGCCCACAGGGCGTGCACCAGCCCCAGTCCTGGCCCGGCTCGAGCTGTCCGGCGCGCTGTGCGTATCGGCGGTGCAGCTTGCCTTCGAGCGCGTTGATCCTGGCGCTGGGCGACGACGCGATGGTGCTTGCGGTTGCGGTCGTGGGCGTGGTAGTTGTGTCGTGTCGCATGACGCTCTCTTTCGGGTTGAGCGGGCCGGCGGGACGCCCCTGGCCGGGCGTCCCGCCTTCGCTTCGACGTGTTACGCGGCGACCGGCTCGGCCTCCTCAGAGGCCTCGCCACCGGTGCGCTTGGAATCGAGGAACTCGACGCTCTGCGCGATCACCTCGAGCTTCTGCCGGCGGCCGTTCTCGCCATCCCACTCGTCGTGGTGCAGGCGGCCCTCGACGGCGATCCG